>JGI12269J14319_10004733_pt1 | contig 12291 bp, 8 predicted proteins | sample PeaSoiSIISIP2007_FD_14319 | JGI IMG/M metagenome (IMG submission 14319) | reverse complement strand
GTCAAAGAAGACTGCTCCCTTGTCCATTTCAGGGCGCACGTTTTCGAGAAGGTCTTCGCGGACTACCTCAAACAAAGGATGGCCCGGCGTAACCCAATCGTAGGTGGGCAGTTTCTTGAGGATTTCTTTGTCGAAGACGACCTGTTTGTATTCTCGTCCCAACTTCCCGAATCTTGGTTCCAGCCGTTCTCCGATGGGCCAAAGATGACGGGGCACGCGGGACACCCTGTACGTGTGCTGCCCTTTGCCCTGTTCGCTCACTTCAACGCCGGTCACTGGGGCAGCCTGAAGAAAGAAATCCTCGATCACTTCCGGGACGAGGCGGCGTTCTTTAGCTTCGGCAGATTTGCCGACGATGGCGGAAAGATTAAGCTCGCGTTTTGCCAGTCCTTCCAAGGTCGAATTGGTAATGCTTCGAAAGTGCTCGGGATCGACCTGCTCGACGATGCGCTGCTTGATCAGCTCTTCCGTCATCTGATTGTGCGCATACATGTCCCGCAGCATCTTTTCGAGCTGGTTTGACGGGAACACCTCGCCCAGCACATTGAACACTTTCCCCGTGCGCCTCGGGTCGAGGTCGTTTTCAATCTCGGCGATACGTTCGAAGAGTTTGTGGAGTACCCTGCCCTCACGAGTATTCGTTGTGACGAAATTGAATATGAGACAGTCCTTTTCCTGTCCGTAACGGTGGATGCGCCCCATGCGCTGCTCAAGGCGAACCGGGTTCCATGGGATGTCGTAATTGATCATTAGCCAGCAGAACTGAAGGTTGATGCCTTCGCCCGCGGCTTCCGTGGCCACAAGGACCTGACACGACTCTCGGAATTCGCGTTCCGCGTAGATTCTTGTGCCGGGCGTATCGCGGTCTCCGATTTTCATTCCGCCGTGAATCTGTGTAACAGTCAAGCCCCACTCGCGCAATTTTCCGAGGGGACGACCGTCTTTCCCGTCGGCCACTAGAAAATCGAGAGTGTCTTTATGTTCGGTGAAGAGCAGGAGCTTCATTTGCGGATCAGAGAAAAGCCCTTCGTCCGTCAGCAACTCCTTCAGGCGTCTGACTTTTACTTCTGCTTCCTGGCCTTCTAATACTTTGGCTTGGCGGATGAGCTTTTCCAGTTCGACAATCTCAATCCGCAGATCATTCGGATCGAAGGATGTAACGGTCTCTTCCAATTCAGAAAGGATTTCCTGTCGTTCTTCGTCGGTCAGGTCCTCGAAATCCTCAGGCAATCGCTTGGCGATCTGTTCCTGACGATATTTAACAGGGTCTTCGAGAATCCTCTCGCGCTTTTCCTTCATGCGCTCCAGCGTCCTGCGCACTGCATAGATACTGGAGGCAAATCGCCGCTGAAGCATTGCCATCGTAAATCCCACCGCGCGTCCGCGCGCCGAATCGTCCCTTGCGGCCTTGATGGACTGGTCCTCCACATAGCGCGTGAGCTGGTCGTAGAGGTCGAGTTCCTCATCGCTGATCTGGAAGGGAGTGGTATGGACGATTCGCTTGGTGAATAGCGCCTTTACAATCCCGGTTTCAGGATCTGGAAAGCTGACAAGGGCTTCCTTGACACGGCGTAGATAGAACGGCGCTTCGTGCTTCGCTATGGCCTCATCGAGGCTTTTTATGTTGCCGTAAACGTCTTTGTCGAGGAGCGAAAGGAACAAACAAAAGTTTTCAGGATCGCCCTTATGCGGCGTCGCGGTCATCAGGAGATAATGATCCGTCATCTGCGACAGGGCCTCGCCGAGTTGAAAGGCGAGGGTTTTCTTGTCCGCGCTGTAGGCACTCATCTTGTGGGCTTCGTCCACGATAATCAGGTCCCAACTACTTCGCAGCAGGGATTCCTTCGCGTCATCAACGCGCGATACCCACGAGACGGAAGTAATGACCTGGTTTTTTTCCTGCCAAGGATTCATCCCGTAATTTGCACGGAGCACATCGCTACGAACAACTTCGAAACTCTCGCGGAACTTGTCCTTGAGTTCCCGCTGCCACTGAAACGATAGGTTGGCTGGTGTGACAATAAGGGTTCGCTTTACCAGTCCACGTATTTTGAGCTCTTTGATGAGAAGGCCCGCCATGATCGTTTTGCCGGCGCCTGGATCGTCGGCCAGCAGAAACCTGATGCGCGGAAGCTTTATGAAATAGTCGTAGACTGCCTCCAATTGGTGGGGGAGTGGGTCGACTCGGGCAATCGAGAGCGAAAAGTAGGGATCGTATTCGTAGGCAAGTCCGAGGCGCATGGCCTCAACCCCCAGGCGGAACTTGCTTGCGTCACCGTCGAAGGGCTCTTGGGCGGGCGACGCATGAAGCTGCACGAGTTGATCGGCGCTGAGGATCGGTTCATAGACTGTGCTCGACCGGACGCCCTTCCCGATCAGCTTCACTGAGTTGCCCATTGGTATTGCGATGATGATTTGTATGGGCTCGGGAAAGAGCGGGCCGTAGACCGTTACGTTTTGTTTAAGTTCTTCAGACCGCATGAATCAATCTTTCCTCAGCGCATTCTCATGGGCTTGGTCGTTGAGAAGCAATCTTGTTCGAGGTAACTTACCGACCGCACCTGAAAAGGGGAATCTGAATACTAATGCATTCCATCCAAGATTTCGCTATTTGAACCGCCATTACTTACCCGGTAATCAAGGAGTCGAAAAAGCCATCCGCCTCAACGGTAGTCCAGCCGTGATTTGGCCTCCACGAAATAGTTTCGGCCTTCAACAGAGACTCCCCAGAAATACACGGCAAGAGGAAGGCAACGTAGAATGGCGCCCAGTTCTTCAAGAGATGGGGTTTTGTCTCCAGGATTCAGGCGGCTCACGAATGCGGCTTTTAGGGGGCATGAATCGATAGGCTAAAGCCTATTGACGTGTACATATACGATAGGTTATGCTCTATTTGTATAACCTGTAACGATAGGCTGTGACCTATGAACAAAGCCAGACTTGCTGCCCAGTCCCGCTCACAACTCGATGAACGCTTCAGGGAACTGGGGCCGGCAAAGCGCTATACCCCGCCCGTGCGCGGCTGGATCAAGGCTCTCCGGGAGGCGCTCGGCATGTCAACGGCGCAGCTCGCGAAGCGGCTGGGGATCAGGCAGCCTTCCCTGGTGGCGCTCGAACAGTCGGAAGCAAAGGGCACCATCGAGCTGGCGACATTACGACGCGTAGCCGAGGCGCTCGACTGCACGCTTGTCTATTCGCTCGTGCCCAACAAACCGCTGGAAACGACGCTCCGCGACCGTGCGCGCGCGTTCGCGCGAGGGCGGCGTGCGCCGGTCGAGCACTCGATGTTGCTGGAGGACCAGAAGGTGACGGCCAAGGACGCCGAAGCGCGCCTCGATGAAATCATGCGCGAGACAAATCCACGGCTGTTCTGGGATTAACGTGTGAATGACCTTTTCGAGCAGCCGGACGATGCCACACCGCTGACGGTGGAGGAAATGCGCGAGCTGATCCCCGCGCATATCGCCTATCGGCGCGAGCTGAACGAAGCCGAGCAGGAGAACATCGCGCGCGCGCAGGACTGGGCGCTCAACCGTCGTCGTGATCCGCTGAGCGAGAAATTCGTTAAGGGTCTGCACCGGCGGATGTTCGGCGACGTATGGCGGTGGGCGGGCAGGTTCAGGATGAGCGAACGCAATCTCGGGATTGTATTCCATGAGATTCCCGTGGCACTGCGCCAATTGCTTGACGACACCAGGGCGTGGATCGAGTACAGGACATATCCGCCCGACGAGATCGCGGTGCGCCTCCATCACCGGCTGGTGCTGATTCATTCCTTCCCGAACGGCAACGGCCGCCACGCCCGTCTCATGGCGGATCTTCTCGTGATGAGGCTCGGGGGTGAGCGGTTTTCGTGGGGAAGCGCCAACCTAAAGGATGCCGGGGCCGTACGCCAGCGGTATATCGCCGCACTGCACGCCGCCGACGATCATGACATCGGCCCGCTCCTGGCATTCGCGCGCTCATAGTTCCCGATGGCGTTGCGGATCTCGTAACCTCCATCCTGGAGTTACTTGTTTGAGGAAGAAGAATCCTGCCCCGGCCTAGGTGCCTCTGGCGGAAAGAATAGAGCTTTCAATCGCGGGATTGCTTCCCCGAAGATGAGGATGGGAACTCCTAGCCCGACTAAAAGAAACAAGGGGCCAGAAAGCATATCTATGGCGGGTGGCTTTGTGAGCAGAAAAACGATTGGTATAGTTATACCGCCAACGCTGCCCGCTAGACTGAAAAGCAAATGAACATAGTCGTCCCGTACAGGCCAGCTCTTGTATCGGCATCGTCTCCAAAGCGAGAAAAGAACGAAAGCACAGAAAAAGACGATACCCCAAACGCGATAGTCAAAGGTTGCTAGGAACCAGCGGCCCGTCGAATCCAAACGACCTCCACTGGTCACTGTTGGTTGGAGCAATTTCTTTACGCTCCTCGCTTGTTGAGAATATTTCCCGCCGCAGCTCCCAAGAGGGCACCTAGAATTGCGCCGGGGCCACTTCCAACCGCAAGACCTATCAGACCACCTATCACTGCAAGCCCAACCTGCTTGTTGGCTTCGACCGGGGTTGCGACAATATTCCCGTGTGCATCTGAATAAAAAGCTCTGCCGTCGGGCAGCACAACTACATAGTTTGTGAGGTTCGTGCGCGTATCCGTGTAGAGATAGACCGGGTAGCCTTCACGACTGGTTCCGACTTGTGGCCCGTATCCCATGCCAATACCTAGCCCATTCTAAAGGAAAGCCGCACAGGTGGGCCCGTGTTTGAATCTTAGCTGCCGATTTGTCCACGCCCACCCTTGGCTTTCCACTGTCTGCTCTCGGCGACGTTTAGAGAGTAATTCCGTGGCTGTTGAGGTTGAGTGCGCTGCCGGTAGGAGACTGTGCGTTTTCCGCGACGGACTGCGTGAGCGAGTGGCCCGCTTGTCCAAGCGCTTTTTCTCGTGTGATGGGCTGCGCGTGCCGGTCAAAGAACTGTCCTTGGCTGTCGATGTGTAACCAGCGGTGGGTTTCAGGATGTTGGTAGCTGTGGATGCCGTCGGTTTCGCGTTGCCACTTATAGACATGGGCTTCTGTTGGAAGAGCTGTTTCGATGGGGCCGTACTGGCGGTTGCGTTCGCCTTGTTCGGGGGTGAGCTGAGATTGTTGTTCCGGTTTCAATTCATTGAGGTGTTGCATAGTGTGCTCCTTCGGAGTTTGGGATTGTGAATGCGCAGCGGGTGCCTCGTGAAAATCGAGGGCCGAGGTTTTGCTCACATCGGTGCTGAGGCGCTGGGCAAGCGTGGCGGCAGCATTGGTGTAAATGTGAGCGTCCTGGGACGCGCGGGAGATGGAGACGTAGGCAAAGCGGGGGTTGAGGAGTTCGGAGAACGTATTGGTGTCCATATTGACGAGGACGCGGTCTTCGGTCAAACCCTGGGAACTGTGGCTGGTGACGGCATAGCCGTGATCGAAGTGGCGCATCCGGGCGGGGTGAAAAGTGACAGTTCTTTCGTCATCCATTTTGACGGTCAAGCGATTGTCATTGCCGATGCCTTCGATCCGACCGCGATCACGGTTGTGTACATCGATATCTTTATTATTGTGCGTGAACTGGATGCGATCGCTGGTCGAGAACTCCCGCGAAAGGCTGGTGTAAACATTGACTCCGCGCAAACGCTGCGGATCGTAGGCCACCTGCTGGCCATCGGCTCTGGCAACGGTGACTCGATTGTTGGCGGGATCGGTCGCGATGACCGTGGCGTAGCTGTTTTTTCCCAAGCCCAGTTGTTGGCTGCCACGAATGTACTGCACGGTGTCGCCGGGGTTGTACTTGGCGGCCCACGCTCGATCTGCGCCGGTCATGTCGTTTCGAGCCACGAGNACCGGAAAAGAAANATTCTCTTTTCCAAGTGCNCCAGAGGCTTGTAACTCGGTCCGCACGGCCTGATTGATGTCTCGCCGGGAAGCGTTGTCGGGAGAGACAATCAAAGTCTTTTCGGGGTTCGAGGCGTAGTCTCTGGCAATGGCGGCAATGCGCTCTTGCGGATTGGAAATCTCGGTGATGCGTCCCTGAGCTTGCAGCAGGGAGATGCCGGTGTGGGTCTCATTCCTGGCAAGATGTTCGACCGCTTTGAGCAGTTCGGGGTCTCTCTGCCGCACGATCTGGTCGAGCTGGGCGGTTCGCATTCCGGCGTCCTGCAGTTGCTCGAAGGGTTTTCCCGCGTCTACGGCCTGATGCTGGCGTGTGTCGCCGATGAGCAGAACGCGATCATGGGGGCCTAGCCGGTCGAGGAATTCCTTCATCTGCTGGGTGCTCGTCAGACTGGACTCATCGACCAGGAAAAGGCGGCAATTTGCCGGGTCGTCGCGGTTGGTCTGGGTCTGCTCGCGGGTTCCCATCGCCAAATAGGCTTGCAAGGTGTCGGCGGAGATGCCGGCGGTCTCGCGCAGCTGGTGAGCGGCGCGTGCGGTCGGGGCGAAACCCGCCACGGTGTAGCCGTTGTGCTGGGCAGCCTCGCGGACGGCTGCGAGAGTGGTGGTCTTGCCAACTCCCGCTAGGCCCTCTAAGCCGTGGATTTGATCGCGAGAAGTTAGTATCTCCTCGATGGCGCGGCGCTGGGCCGGATTCAAGAACTCAATCGCAGCCGCGTGAGACGCGGCGCGTTGTTCGCTCATGATGGGCGGAACGGTGTTCTGTCCGCGCTGCATGTGCTCAACTGTCGCTCGTTCGGNGGCGATGGTTTCGGGCGTCGTTAATAGTGGCCCGGTGTTGTGCTTCTGAGCCTGCACGGTCTGGAATTCGCCGATAGCGTGGCGGTGCTCGAAGTTGTCGCGCACCTGATTGAAGGTGAGGTCTCCCATACCGCGGCGAAGTGCATCGCGCATGATGTCACGCTGGTCGATGACAGCCTCGCGCTCGAAGTTGCGTTCCTTGGCATAAGTGACGGCTTCCTGCGCGCGTTGGGGCGCGTCGGGCACTCGGTTCTGTTCCTGCTGCGTATAGGCTCGTTCGCGCGCCTCGGCCACGACGCGATCAGCCTGATTGCCGAACTTCGCGGCGAGCTGGCGGTGAGCTTCGATAACCTCGGTGGGCGTAAGAATCTGCTTTTTGTCGCGGGTGTTGTGGGCGGCGATCTGCGCGGCCTCCGGCCCGCTGAAGCCGCTTTTCGCCATGGCCTGCTCGATCTGCTGGCGGCGGGGACTGGAAGCGTCCAGATACTCCAGCGAATACCCTTTAATCTCAGGTGCGCCTTTCTTCCCTGCCTCGATTTCATAGCCGAGATTGCGAAGCTGATAGGTCAGTTCCGCTTGATAGACAGCGGTCGCGAATTGCTGGCTGTCGAAAAGACTTTTCGGCTGGATGGCGCGTGTGGAGCCATCCTCGCGCTCAGTCATATTGAAGACGACGGCGTGGGTGTGGAGCGGGGGAGCAGCGTAGCCATTGACCGGGCGGGCGGTGTCATGCTCGAACTTTGCCGCGATGAATCTGCTCGTGGTTTCGGCGGCATGGTTGCCGCCGATCCGCGCCTGGGTGTACCGCTCCAACTCTGTGAGGGCGGTTGTCACCGCGTGCCGATGGGCTTCTCTCACTCGCTCATCGCCGCCAACCAATGCCGTCAAGGAAACGGATTTCGCGGCGGAGAACGTCGCGTCCCAACCGGCCCGGTGCGCGACCGGCTTGACCGTGGTTCCGTCTACCGTGCTGTAGGACTGCCCGCTGCGATGGCGCACCAGTTGTTCGCCAGTGATGGGGTTTTGGCCTTCGCTCAACCGGGCAAAGTGCTGCGCGTCGACCGCTCCGGCAAGGCCGAATCGTTCGGCCAACCTACCCTGCCACTCGCCGACGACGGCGCCGTCTTGCTTCCAATAATTTTGTTCGGCAGACGTGAACTCTTTGGCGTGGTAGGTCTGTGCCTGGGCGGAGCTGAGTGGTTTTGAGATGGTGAGCAAGTGCGCCTCTTAATTCGCAATAAAGTCCAAGGTCGTTTGTGTCGGCTGGTCGGGGTTCACGATGTTGTCGGAGGCCTCCGCGCTGGTGTTCTTTCCGGCGTCGGGCGCAGCCCCAACGGTGGCAAACTCGCTATTCGACGAAGTCGCCGCGGCGTTTGTTTCTTCGACGGGCTTTGCCTCAAGATCAACTGCTGCGGGAGGCGCTGCCGGCACAGCGGGCGGCGGCGCGGCGGCGCCGTTGCGGGCTTTAGCCTTTATGTTCTTGGGATCGAAGGTGAGCTTCTCGTCCGGCAAGTATCTGCGCTCGAATGGAATCTGATGCCCCTCGATATCGATGTAAGGAAAGGAGAAACCTGTGACGTAGTTCTCGTATTTGATGAAGGCGTGCAGGTCGGGCAATCCCGAGATTTCTGATTCCATCACTGCGGGCTCGACCTGGATGTCCAGCGCGAAATTTCTGCCCGAGCGCGTTCCGTCGAAGTGGCTTTCTTTCATGCGCTCGATTTCGACTTTGCCGATTGCCTTGCTGACCCACTCGCCTGCATTCGGCTCCTTGGTCTTCAGGAAAATGCTGGTCGTTGGCATGGATAGCATGACCTCTGCCAGGTGGCCGTAGATCACTTCCAACTGAGCCTTCCCCTGAAAACCCATGATGATTGGATTGTTGCTTTTGCGGTTCTCGGTGAGGGCAGTGTGAAACTGGGGAAGACGCTGCAAGCTGGCCAGCTCGTCGAGCACAAACCAGACCCGTTTCTGGTGGGCTTTCGGTTCGTTCAGGAGGCGCAGCACGAGCATGTCGATCCATACGCTTTGCAGTGGACGAAGCGCCTCCCGCTCGGCTGGAAGCGAGGTGATGAAGATCCAACCCTGGCGTGTTTCCGACCACTCGGTTGCGGTCCACTCGCCGTTGCCAGCACCCTTGTGCGGCAAGAGCCGAAGACTCTTTGCCACCTTGCTGAGAGACGCCAACACGCCAACTCGTTGCGGGGGCGCTGAGGCGTCGATGAAGTTGGCCACCTCTGTGCGAGCGACTCGATTGTCGATCTCTTTTGGGTTACTCATCCATTCGATAAGCTCCTCCGGGGTCGGTCCATAGCGCAGCAGATAAGCGAAGATCTGCTGCGGAATCTCGAAAAAGAACTCGCCTTTTTTGTCCTGCGGAGGCTGGAACAGCGACACCGCGATTGCGTCCGCTTCTGAACTTGTGCGCAACTCCTCGGCTGGTCCCCAGTAGGGACATCGCCTGTCGAGCGGATTGAGAATGATGTCGTGTTTCGGGTCGTAAAAGCGGCGCGTGTACTCCAGCGCCGGGTCGTAGACGATGGCGGAATCGCCGCGGCTTCGAATCTGCCGGAGCATCTGCATAATCACGGTCGTCTTGCCTCCACCGGTGTCCGCGATGATCTGAACGTGTTGCGCCTCGGCCTTCGCCGGGATGCGAAGCATCTCCTTCAGACCGTCGATTTTGATGCCAAGTCCCTCCCCCTGTACCTTGCGGTTGAATTCTTTCGGCGTGAGCCGCTCCGTCCCTTTGAGCCGCCGGCCGTACCTCATTTGCTTGCGGCGTTTGATGTCCTTTCGGATGGAAAACGGGAGCTGGAGGAGCAACGATAGGAAACCGAAAAACAGTGGCAGCTGGTAAATCTCGGATAGGCTGTCGCCACCGTAAATCGCACTCTTGAGGTAGGCACTCAAGGGCGCATCGATGTAAGAGCGTTCCGGGTCCTGGTAGAGCAGATCATAGCCCGACTGCAAGGCGGACTTGGAGAGCGCAAGCGGGAGCGCTTTCGTTCCCGGTTCCGGCGTGTTCCCGTCTGCCACGTCCGCGTCCGTGGCCGGTCGCGGTCGGCTTCCGCGAGCTCCGATCATCACCAGGCGGTACTGGTCTTTGCGGCTGGCGGAGACGCTGCCCGCAACGCTCGACCGGATGTAGATCGGCGTGTAGAAGCGCTGCAGCGGAGTGTTGCCAAAGGTGAAGCGCAGGTAGACGAAAAGTCCGGTGAGGATCACAGCAAAGAGCACTGCGCCATAGGTGTAGATGGCGCTGTGCGGCGGGAAAATGATCGTTTCTTTTCGTCCCCAGTGAATGCTTGCCATTAGTCTTTCTCCAAGTCTGTCCGCGTCTTGATCGCCAAGCTGCGTTTGTGCTTTTTGACCTCGGCTATGATCCCGTCGAAGACTTCGGGTGTTATCTTCTGCCCTGTCGTGAGTGGTTTCAGAAGGTTCGTGAGCATGAGCCGAACGCCGATAATTTCGACCAACTCCGGGCTCACGGGTGGATCGCCGGAGTCGCACGCCAACTCGTCCAGAATCAGCTGCCGGATGAATTCGCCACGCTGCAGGCGGTGCTTTTTTGCCAGTTCGTCGAGGTGGTCCGTCTCGCGGCGCGTGAGTCTTGAAGAGACGTTGGTCATTCGTAACGACTCAAGCTTTCTCGCCCTGTCTGCAATCGAATCGTCATTCACTAGCGCCATGCGTGTTCCCTCCCATTACGAATGAAGTCGCACGGATTCGCGCGAAGTCGCACGAATCCGTATTGCTCGTAAGATGTTGATCTTGCAGGTTGCTGTTCACGAATCCGTGCGGATTCACCGCACGACCCTTTGAGGGGTGGAGTGTCAAAATTCTTCCGGTGCGAAGCACCGTTCTTGCACCACCACGAAATTGAATGGACGATCATGCCTTCACTGCGCGCACAGAAGCCGTGGACTCGACTCCGGCTGCAAGCTTCTTTGTCGGCTGCTCCGTCGCACCATTGCTCGGGCCTTTTCGCACACGCAAAGCGGGGGCAACCTGCTTGGCGTGTGCCGTCTTCAGGAAGTCCTGGAAGTCGCGGTCCTTTGAGAAGACATAGTTGAGCGCCTTGTCCACAACATCATCCGCGGATGCGTGGATGAAGGCGGCATACTGATCGACCTGCGTGGCGGTGACCTCATCGAGTCGGACAGAAGCACAGATGTGGCGGCTCTGGTTGATCTCAAGCAGTGGCATGTGGGTTCTCCTTTATAGGTAGTGGAATCAAGGAATCGTTATGTGCAGAATTGGTTAGCAAGTCAGCAGCAATAGGCGCCGCGGTCCGCGCGAATGCTGTGGCATGTTCTACCTCGAAGACGGACTCAATAAGGAAGCGTTTCGCGTCGCGGTCATAGCCGCGAAGCGCAAGCACCTCGCGGACAACGCGGCGGCCTGGCTGACGTTCAACATGGACGACAAAATCGACAGCTTCTGCGATCTCGGCTTCGGTATCGGCGAACGTGCTTTGCGCGTGACTGCGCATCACGAGATTGGCGAAACGGTGAAGGGCTTTCTCCGCCGAGTTGGCGTGGATCGTAGCCATTGAACCCGCATGGCCCGTGTTGAAGGAATCGAGCAGCGTTCGTGCCTCGATTCCGCGGACTTCCCCGAGAATGATGCGGTCCGGTCGCCAGCGGAGAGCGGACTTTAGAAGGTCGTCGAAAGTTATCTTGGCCTTGAACGTATCAGTCTGGCATTCCGTCGGCAGAATGTTCGGCTTCTGGATCTGAAGTTCGGAGGTGTCCTCGATGACAACGAGGCGATCCTGTTCGGGAATAAAGTCGGCCAGTATCCGCAATAGCGTGGTCTTGCCGGTACCGGTTCCGCCACTGATAAGGAGCGTCTTACCGCTGCGAATCTGCTCGGCTAAGAAGTCCGCAAGCGCCCGCGTCAGCGTGCCGCGAGCGATCAGATCATCAACTGTGTAATGGCGGCTGGTGAATTTCCTGATGATGAGCGCTGGTGTACAGCGCACAACCGGCGGGATGACTGCCGCCAACCGACTCCCGTCCGGGAGTTGTGCGTGCAGGAGTGGGTTGTCCTCGTCGAGCTTCTTACCGAGTTGATTAGCAATAACTTCGAGGCCGGTTTGTAGCTTGCCGGCGTCGAACGAAATGTTCTGCTCTTGGAACATGATGCCGTCGCGTTCGTACCACCACGAGGCGTCGGGGTTGCCCATGATTTCGCTAACATCTTCGTCGAGCAGCAGCGCCTCGATGGGCCGAAGGAACGGGAGGATCAGTTCGAAGCTCATAGCGGGAACCTCACAGCGATGGAAGCCCAGCGGTTAGCTGAGCTTCCGAGAGTGAAGAGCAAGGGCCTATGCGGCCGTTTCCTCCTGGGTTGCATCCTCGTGCTCCTGATCTTCCGGGGCAGCTTTTTCAGCGCGGTCCAACTTGAGGATCGAAGCGACCCGAATTTCCCAGACGCGCCGTTTGGTGTCCGTCTTCTTGCTCTCGTAGTCCCGGCTGCGCAGCTCGCCTTCCACCTGGATGTGCGCGCCCTTGGTGAGCGTCTTGGCGAACTCCGAGAGGTTGCCGAAGACGACGCAACGGTGCCACTCGGTGTGCGAGATG
>JGI12269J14319_10004729_pt1 | contig 12294 bp, 14 predicted proteins | sample PeaSoiSIISIP2007_FD_14319 | JGI IMG/M metagenome (IMG submission 14319) | reverse complement strand
GGGGGGGAGCCACTGACGCCCACCACCGAGGGGAACCCGCTGGCAGCGGGGGCGCTGCGCCGGCGGGAGGAATTCGGCTCGCGTCGGGAGGCGATCGCCAACTTCTCGGGCAAGGCCCCCTTCAACCGGTTGCACCCCGACGTGTTGGCTGCCTATGTCGACAACGGCTTCGCGCCCGCCCAGGGCGGCGGCATCCGGCTCCGTTGCCGGCGCGAGGACGAGGCGCAGGTGTTCGCTCACGCCTTGTCCCATGACGCCTATGCCCTTCTGGGCAAGGTCCGGTGCCCGGTCATNTTGGCGTGCGGTGCCCNGACCGACGGCTTCGGCCCCGACATCCTGGAGTCCTTCACNCNNCGCCTGGCGGCGTCGACCATGGTGGTCTTCCCCGGCATGGGCCATTTCGGGCCCCTCGAGGACCCCGCCGCGGTGGCGGCCTCGGTGCAGGACCTCCTGGTCCCCGTGACCGACACACCCGGGGCGTAGCCTTCGCTCCGATGGCCCTCGCGCTGCCCCGATCCCTCTCCCCTTCCAAGCTCAGTGCCTTCAAGGACTGTCCGCTGGCCTTCCGCTTCGCCGCCATCGACCGCCTCCCCGAGGCACCCGCGCCCCACATGGTCAAGGGCACACTGGTGCACAGCGCGCTCGAACGCCTGTTCTGGGACCATCCCCGCGGTGAGCGCACCCCCCAGGCCGCCCTCGGTGCCGTCGACCTGGCCTGGGAGGCGCTCCGCCACGACCCGGAGTTCACCAGCCTCGAGCTGACCGAGGGCGAGGGGGAATCCTTCGTAGCCGACGCCGCGTCGCTCGTCGAGGGCTACTTCCAGCTCGAAGACCCTGACGCGGTGGACGCCGTGGGCGTGGAGCTCACACTCGAAGCTGACGTCGCCGGCCTCCGACTCCGGGGCATCATCGACCGACTCGACGTGAACGCGCAGGGCGAGCTCGAGGTCGTCGACTACAAGACCGGCCGTGTCCCGTCGGTCAACCAGGAGCAGCAGCGCCTCGGTGGTGTGCAGTTCTATGCGTTGCTGTGCGAACAGGTCCTCGGCCAGAGACCGAGCCGAGTTCGGCTCATGTACCTGCGCGAGCCGCTGGTCATCGAGGCCGAGCCCTCCGATCAGGCCGTGCGTGGGACCCGGCAGCGCACCGCGGCGGTGTGGTCGGCCATCGAGCGCGCCTGCGAGCGCGAGGACTTTCGCCCCCGCCCCTCCGCGCTGTGCAATTGGTGCAGCTTCCAGTCTTTGTGTCCGGTCTACGGAGGAGACCCGGCACGCGCCGCGGAGTTCACCGGCGCGAACCCGGCGACGCCGGTGGCGCGAGCCGGCTGACCTCTCGAGATCCCACGTCGGAGCTCGTCTGCTCCTAGCCGCGGTCCTGGCCGACCTGTCGGGGTGCTCGGCCCGATTCCCAGGCCCTCCGGGGTCGGTGGCGGGGAGCCTGGAATGGCGTGGAGGTGGGAGGCGTTGACATCAGCATGAGCCGACGCGCCTTCTCCGTCACCTACGACTACCGCTGCCCCTTCGCCCGCAACGCCCACGAGCATCTGGTAGCAGCCCTCCGGGGCGGGGCCGACTGGGACGTCGAGTTCACACCGTTCTCGCTCTCCCAGGTCCATGTGGAAGAGGGTGATGTCCCGGTGTGGGATAACCCCGCCAAGACCCCTGATCTCCTCGCCATCGAGGCCGGACTGGTGGTGCGCGACAGGTTCCCAGACGCCTTCTTCGACGTCCATGTCGGGCTGTTCGCGGCACGCCTCGACGGCGGGCTCGACCTGCGCGACGAGTCGGTGATCCGTGACGTGCTCGCCGCCTCGGGGGTCGACGGTGACGCAGTGTTGGCGGCGGTGGCCGACGGCGGTCCTCGCGACATCTTCCGCAAGGCGCACGAAGCGGCGGTGACGACCCATCAGGTCTTCGGCGTCCCTACGTTCATCACCGGCGACAGCGCCGTGTTCGTGCGCATCATGACCCGGCCCGGCGACGACGCGTCGGTGGCACGCTCGACCATCGAGGGAGTTCTCGCTCTCATCGAGGAACACCCCGAGCTCAACGAGTTCAAGCACACCACCATCAAGCGCTGACCCCGGCCACAAGCATCCCGGGCGCCGGCGCCACCGGGCCGGGCGGGGGGCTTCAGCCCGAGGCCGCTCTCGCCAGGGCACCGAGAAGGGCCCGGGAGCGCTCGACTTCGTCGGGGCTTCCGTAGACGGCTCCCGAGAACTCCGTCGCCCCGCCCTCGGCGAAGCGCCGGATCTGCGCGGTCACCTCTTCCTGGCTGCCCACGACGGCGACATCCGCGGGGCCCGCTACCCCTTCCCGATCGAGCATGGCGCGATAGGACGGAAGGGCGCCGTAGACGGAGAAGATCCGGTCGGCCCGGGCCCGGGCCGCATCGGCGTCCTCGGTCACGCACACGGGCAAGGTGACGACCACCTGGGGCGCGGGCCGGCCCGCGTCGGACGCCGCGGCCGTGATGGTCGGCACGATGTGATCGGCGACCGTGGCAGGGCCCACCATCCAGGTCACGGTGCCGTCGGCCTGGGTGGCGGCGAGGCGCAGCATGGTCGGGCCGAGCGCGGCCACCAGCACCGGAGGGGGCGCCGTGGGGGCGACGTCGAGGGGGCCGAAGGTGTTGGTCCGGACCACCTCCCCGTTGAACGAGACCTGCTCGCCATGGAGGAGAGGCACGAGCACCGACAGGTACTCGTGCATGTAGCGGGCGGGGCGGTCGAAGGAGTATCCCCACGCCCCTTCCACCACGACCTGGTGCGACAGGCCGATCCCGAGCACCAGACGCCCGCCACTGGCGGCCTGGACCGTCAGCGCCTGCTCGGCCAGCATCATGGGGTGTCGGGGGTAGACAGGGATCACCGCCGTCCCCAGATCGACCCCGGGCACCTCACGACCGACGAGGGCCAGGACCGTGAGCGTGTCCCAGCCGAAGATCTGTGACGCCCACAGCGAGGACACACCTGTGGACTCGAGGACTCGGGCCCTCGCCACGACCTGGTCCATCGTCCCACCCATCTCGAGGCCTAAGCCGATGCGCATGTTGTTCTCCTCGTGTCACTCCGGGGGCACCTGCCTTGGACGGCGGCCTGCGGTGCACGGCCGATGGCCCGTCGCGGTGGGCCCATCGTGCCAGTACCGTCTGCGGAGTGCCTCTTCGCGGTGACGAGTACGACGCCCGCTTCGCCCGGTTCGAGGCGGAGGGGAACTACCTCCACGGCGAAGCCGACCTGGTGGCCGGGCTTGTGGGTGAACCGCCTGCCACGATCCTCGATGCCGGCTGCGGCACCGGGCGGGTGGCGGTCGAGCTCGCCCGTCGCGGCTACGAGGTGGTCGGCATTGAGGTCGAGCCGGCCATGCTCGACACCGCCCGCACCAAGGCACCCGAACTGGAGTGGGTCCTCGGGGACCTCTCCACCGCCGAGCTCCCCGACAAACGGTTCGACCTCGCCGTGGCGGCAGGAAACGTGATGATCTTCCTCGAGCTCGGCACCGAGGCCGCGGTGGTGTCGAACCTGGGCCGCACCGTCGTGCCCGGGGGCCTGGTGGTGGCCGGGTTCCAGGTTGGGCGCCAGCTCACCCTGGAGCGCTATGACGCGCTGGGGGCAGCGGCGGGGCTCCGGCTCGTGCACCGCTGGGCGACCTGGGAACGGGCACCCTACGCCGGTGGAGACTACGCCGTGTCGGTGCATCGCCGGGACGAGGTCTCGTGACCGGCCACGGCGCCGGGATCCCGGCGACACTGCACGACGCCGTCGCTCCCTTGTCGTTCCTCCTGGGGCGATGGGCGGGCGAGGGCGAGGGCTCGTATCCGACCGTCGCACCTTTCGGATACGGCGAAGAGATCACCCTGTCGCACGTGGGCAAGCCCTTCCTCGCCTATGCGCAACGCACCTGGAGCCTCGACGACGGCCGCCCCCTCCACGCCGAAACGGGGTACTGGCGTTGCGCGTCCCCCACGCACGTGGAGCTGGTCGTCGCCCATCCCACAGGCGTGGTGGAGCTCAGCGAAGGACCTCTCACGGCGACGGCACTCGTGATGTCGTCGAAGACGGTCTCGGGCACGGGCAGCGCCAAGGACGTCAGCGCCGTCGTGCGCCGCATCACGGTGGAGGACGACCGACTCGAGTACGAGCTCGACATGGCGGCGGTGGGCGTGCCCCTCACCAATCATCTGCGGGCGGTGCTGCGGCGCGTGGCAGTACCGCCAGGTTGACACACCGCCTCGGGGGCGGTGCCACCCAGGACGTGAGGCGGACCGGCGGGCAGGGCAGAATGTCCCGGGATCGACTGCTCGAGCGAGCGGACATGACGGGATCGACGAGGACGACAAGTGAGAGGGACGACAGGAGTCCGATGAAGACAGTTGGCGTGGTGATGGGAAGCGCCTCCGACGCACCGGTGATGGACGGCGCGGTCGAGGCGCTGCGCGAGTTCGGCATACCGTGCGAGGTCCGGGTGCTCTCTGCGCATCGCACCCCCGACGAGGCGCTGCAGTTCGCCCGTGACGCCGCCGGCCGGGGATTCGGCGTTCTGATCGCCGGCGCGGGCAAGGCGGCACATCTCGCCGGTGTGCTGGCCGCGGCGACCCCGCTGCCGGTGATCGCCGTGCCGATCGCCTCGGGCGGCCTCGGTGGTCTGGACGCACTGCTGGCCATGGTGCAGATGCCCCCGGGTGTCCCCGTCGCCACCGTCGCCGTCGACGGTGGCCGCAACGCGGGGCTCCTCGCGGCTCGGATCCTGGCTCTTTCCGACGACGGCCTGGCGGCCGCCCTCGAGAAGTCTCGTGACGCCATGGCGGCGAAGGTGCGAGCCGCCGACGAGGAGATCAGGGCGCGCTACCACGGGGGTTCGTGACGCCAACACGGGACCGACGGCTCGAGGCGCACACCACCAGGAACGGAGCGCGGGCATGCGGGTGGTGATCTCGGGCGCGAGCGGGCTCATCGGTGCCACGGTCGTCACCGCCTTGCGGGCTCGCGGGGACGACGTGACCCCCCTCGTCCGCCGACCTCCGGGAGCAGGCGAGGCGAGGTGGGACCCCGCCGCCGGGTCGATCGACAGCGGCGCCCTCGACGGGGCCGATGCCGTCGTGCATCTGGCCGGTGCCGGTATCGGCGACAAGCGCTGGTCGGCGACGCGTCGGCAGGAGATCGTGTCGAGCCGCGTGCAGTCGACATCGCTGCTGGCCCGGTCGCTGGCGGAGCTGGATCGGCCCCCGAGCGTGCTCGTGAGCGCCTCGGCCGTCGGCTTCTACGGCGACCGCGGCGACGAGGAGCTCACCGAGGCAAGCGGGCCCGGGCGCGGGTTCCTGGCCGAGCTGTGCCGGGCCTGGGAGGACGCCACCGGGCGCGCCACGCAAGCCGACATCCGCGTCGTCCGCCTGCGTTCCGGAGTGGTGCTGTCGGCCCAAGGCGGTGCGCTGGCGCGCCAACTCCCCCTCTTCCGGCTCGGGGTCGGGGGAAGGCTGGGAAGCGGCCGGCAGTGGTTGAGCTGGATCTCACTTGCAGACGAGGTCGGCGCCGTCCTCCACGCGCTCGACGAGCCCTCGTTGGAAGGTCCCGTCAACGCCACGGCACCGACACCGGTCACCAACCGTGACTTCACCGCCGCGTTGGGCCGGGCGCTGCATCGCCCTGCGGTCCTGGCCGTTCCGGGCTTCGCCCTACGGGTGGCGCTCGGATCCGACCTCGCCTCGGAGATGGTGCTGGCCGGACAACGCGTCCTGCCCGCCAAGCTCAGCGCGTCGGGCTACGAATTCAGCCACGCCGACATCGATACCGCCCTCGCCGCCCTCCTCGCCTCCGGCGCCTAGGTCGGCTCGGGTCGGGTCGGGTCAGGTCGAGTCGCATCGAGCGGCGCTCGTACCCGTCGCCCTCAGGCGGCGCCAGGCGCCAGGGTCTCGACCACCTTGGCGAGGTCGTCTCCTCCCGGAAGCAGGGCGAGGATCGGGATGGTGACCCCGTTGTCGACGTAGCGCTGCACATGCGCTCGACACTCCTCGGCTGTCCCGTGGACCACCAGCTCGTCCACCACCTCGTCGGGGATGGCGGCCAAGGCTGCCTTTCGGTCCCCGGCGCGCCACGCCGTCCACATCCCTTGGAGCAGCGGCCCTCTCCCCAACCATTCGTGGAAGGCGGCGTACACCCCCACGTTGAGATAGGCGGCGATGCCGATGCGGCCCACGTAGCGGGCTCGCTCGGCGTCATCGGTTGGGCACACGAAGATGCGAGCCACGATGGCCTTGCCCGCCCCCACCTCGGGGACGACCTTCGAAACGTCGGCCGCGGACAGCCAATTGAGGATGGCGCCGTCCGCTTCGCGCCCCGCCAACCGCAGCATGCCGGGGCGCAGGGCGGCGACATAGATCGGAGGCGGCTGCTCGAGGGGCCTCCCCAGGCGGAATCCGCGCACCGAGAACGTCTCGTACTCGGCGTCGACCTTCTCTCCCGTGAGGGCGGCGCGCAGGAACCGCACCGTGTCGCGCACGCGCTTGTAGGGCTCGAGGAACGGCGTCGCGTTCCAACGCTCCACGATGACGTCCGACGACGAACCGACGCCCAGCGCGAAACGGCCGGGCGCGAGCTCGGCCATGGTGGCGGCCTGCATGGCGAGCAGTCCGGGACCCCGCGTGTACACAGGCACGACCGCCGTCCCCAGGCGAAGGCGGTCGCTTGCCACCGCCGCCAGCGCCAACGGCGTGAAGCCGTCGGCGCCGTTGGCCTCCCCGGTCCAGACCTCGGTGTACCCCAGCTCGTCCAGCCGTTGGTACCAGGCCCCGTGCTCACCCAAGGGGACGTCGTCGAAGGGCACGGTGATGCCGTATCGATCCACGGGCCCGAAACTACAGCCTCCGCGCTGCCCTCCCCGATTCGCTACAGCTTTGGCCCGCATTGGCTGGGACTGGTCGGAAGCCGCCCGCGGAAGGGGTCGCAGTACTCCCAGGGCGCAAGCAGACCGAGGGCCGCGGCCAGACGGTCCCAGAAGCTCGGGCCCGCCCACCGTGGGGGACCCAGGCCCGTGAGGGTGGGGCAACCCGTGGGCTCGGTGGTGACCGTCCCGAACACGACGGTGCCAGCTGTGAAGACCAAGGCGTAACTGATGCCGAGCGCGGCGGGACAGGACATGGCTCCGGGGGGGAAGTCCTCCAATTGGCACGCGGCCCGGGCCACGGCGGCGATGGCGGCGGCCTTCGTGGAGGTGACGCGGGCGGGGAAGACGAAGGAGATCTGGTTCTGGGGAAACGCGTCCGTCCTGGTCACCGAGAGCGCGGTCAACGTGTCCGGCGCGCTGCAGATCCCCGATGCAGATGCAGTCGGCGTGGGAACGGTGGTCGGCGACCCCGGCGCACCCGTCGTCGCCGGCGCGCGTGGGAACAACGGTGCAGCAGCACCGGACCCACACCCGGCACCCAGGATCGCCACTACCACTAACGCCGATCCCCATGCCGGCACCCGAGCGCGACCCACGATCACCCGCCTTCGCATCGTTGTGATGGGTTGGACGGATCCGCCGCGGAGCGGGTTCCCGGCGGGCAGCGATTCCCCCACGCCATCTGGTCAGGGATTCCGCCTCCTCTGTGTTCGACCTACCCCCTGTTACACCTGGGCCTACCCCCTGTTACACCTGGGCGCGATGCTGGGACCGTGGAGAACCAACTGCAGCTCCCCCTGGTTGGCGACACGACCGGTCGGCCGGTGCGGCCCGCGCCCGACAGCGACTGGCGGATCGACGAGACCACCCGTCGGGCCGGACGTCGAGGCCTGGCCGCGGCCCGTGCCGCCCTCGCCCGCTCGGCCGCCTTGGGGGACACCCGGGCCGACGCGGCCTGAGCCACCGAACACCCGGGCCGGATCGGACCGGCGCGGGCGGTAGGGACGCTACCGTCGGGAGCGTGGCATCGCTCGCCCAACGACTCGGCTACGCCGAGGACGCCAAGCTCCTGATCCTCAACTGCGACGACCTCGGCTTCTGCCACGCCGCCAACGTGGGTGTCTACCAGGCACTGCGTGACGGGCTGGCGACGAGCGCCAGCCTGATGGTCCCCTGTCCGTGGGCTCGCGGCGCGGCCGCCGCATACCGGGGCGACGACGTGGGCGTGCACCTCACCGTGAACGCCGAATTCGACCTCTACCGGTGGGGGCCGATCACCCACGCCCCGTCGCTTCTCGACGGTGACGGTGGGTTCCCCCGCACCGTGGAGGACGTCTGGGACCACGCCGACCTCGACGAGGTGCGCCGGGAGTGCCGCGCCCAGATCGAGCGCGCCATCCTGTGGGGCTTCGACGTGAGCCACCTCGACGCCCACATGGGCACCATGCAGATCAAGTCGGAGTTCTTCGACGCCTACCTCGACCTCGCCGTGGAGTTCAAGCTCCCCCTCAGGCTCTCGGGCGCCGACACCGAGGCGCTCATCGGGTTCCCCTTCCGCACCCTGGCCGCCGAGGAGGGCGTGGTGTTCCCCGACAACTTCGTGTACGTGCCCGGGGTCGGCAGCCGCCAGATCCTCCTCGACGCCATCCCCCGTCTCGAGCCGGGCGTGACCGAGGCCTACCTCCACCCTGCCGTGGACAGCCCCGAACTCGAGGCCATGGCCACCGACTGGGAGGCTCGGGTCGACGACCACCGGCTGCTCGTGCACGACGCCGAGTTGCGCGTGGCGCTCGAGGACTCCGGCGTCACGGTCATCGGCTATCGCCCCCTGCGAGACCTCATGCGCTCCGGCGCCTGATCGCCACCATCTCCGCGGTCCGGGGGACCGCTGAGGATCAGAACTCGGTGATCGCCGCGATCTCGGTCTGGAGCTGCTTGTACTCGGGCGAGTTGGTGATGGGCAGCAGCGACATGACCTTCGCCATGTTCCCGGTCACCTTGACCTTGCCCTGCATGAAGGCGGCGTTGGCGTCGAGCTCGCCCTTCTGGATCTTGAGGGCGTCGGGGTAGGCGGTGGTGAGGGTGACCTCGCTGTCGGCGAGCTTTCCGAGCTGGCTCTCGGTGATCTTGCCGTTCTCGAGGATCCAGTAGTAGTCGATGTCCCCGTCAGGGGCGCCGGTGACCACGTACTGCATGCGGGCGGAGGCACCGGGCCGGTCCGGCTGTCCCTCGGCCATCTTTCTGGTCTCGTCGAGCCACTCCTGACTGAGCCACTTCGACATGTCGTCCTCCCCTGGGTCGTCGGCCTTGGATCCGGACGGGCCTCGAGAGAGGCTCGCCGCACCGTCGGGGCATGTTACCGAGCGGCGAGGTCTCGCACACCGGCGAAGAGATCGTCCTCGACCACGCCGTCCCCGATCGGGCCCACCAGGCTGCGAGCCAAGATGTACTCGTCGACGGGGTGGATGGTTCGGGCCACCTCCGGGGGCAGCCCGAACCAGAACGGGGAGGTCGGGTCCACCTGCGTGGCGTGTGCCAACAGGGCCTCACGTCGGACGTCGGCGAAGCCCGAGATGTCCACGGCCGTCGTGTAGGTGCGGGTCATCTTGCTGGCCCGCTCCCGCCAGGCCTCGTCGAAGGGCGACTCCAGCCCGAGCTCAATGAACTTCTCGTGCATGGCCATGACCCGGGCTGCGGACCATCCCACGTAGTAGAGCTTCAGGGCCTGGAAGGACTCTCCGGCCTCGGGAAAGGCCGAGGGATCGCCGGCCGCGTCGAAGGCCGCCACGGAGATCTCGTGATCGCGCAGGTGGTCGGGATGGGGGTAGCCCTGTTGGTCGTCCTCGTAGGTCACGATCACCTGGGGACGGACGCGCCGGATCACGGCTACGAGCTTGCCCACCGCCTCGTCGAGGGGGGCCTGGGCGAAGCACTCGGGGCGGAGGTTGGCGGGTGTGTCCTTCATGCCCGAATCGCGGTAGCCGAGCATGACCACCTCGTCGTAGCCGATCATCGCGGCGGCCAGGTTCAGCTCCCGGCGACGGATGCCGGCGATGTCGGCCCGTACCTCGGGGGTGTCCATGGCGGGGTTGAGGATGTCGCCCTCCTCCCCCCCGGTGCAGCACACCAGCACCGTGTGGACCCCCTCGGCGTGATAGCGGGCCACGGTGGCGGCCCCCTTCGACGCCTCGTCGTCGGGATGCGCATGGACCGTCAGCAAGGACAAGCGCGTGCTCATCGCCCTCACGGTACCCGGATGCGCTGTCCGCCGGAACCGTGCCTGGGCCCCGAGCCCCGAGGCCTCCCGGGGAGGTCCCCGGCGGCGAGCTCGCGGCGCTCCGAATCGTGGTCCACGCTGCCCCGTCTGGTGCGGCGCGCGGCGACCCGGCGAGGCCCCTCCCCTATGCTCTTGGGTGCGATGGGCATCTTCAAGCGCTTCCTGAACATCTTCCGAGCCAAGACCAACAAGCTGCTCGACAGGGTCGAAGACCCCCGCGACACCCTCGACCTCTCCTACGAGAAGCAGCTCGAGAACATCCAGAAGATGCGGCGCAGCATCGCCGAGGTGGCCACCGCCAAGAAACGCGTCGAGATCCAGGCCAACCAGCTGCAGGCCCAGGGGTCCAAACTCCAGGAACAGGCCCGTCTGGCCCTCGGACAGGGCCGTGAGGACCTGGCCCGGGAGGCCCTCACCCGGCGGGCGACGATCGCCGAGGAGCTCACCGAGCTCGAGACCCAGCACACCCAGATCTCGGCCCAGCAGGACAAGCTCGTCGAGACCTCGGAGCGCCTCCAGGCCCAGGTGGCCGCGTTCCGGACCCGGAAGGAGACCCTGAAGGCGACCTACACCGCCGCCGAGGCACAGTCCCGGATCGGCGAGGCCGTGGCCGGGATCTCTGGTTCCATGAGCGACGCCGGCGCCACCATGCAGCGCGCCGAGGACAAGATCTCCCAGATGCAGGCGCGTGCCGGTGCCATCGACGAGCTCCTGGCCTCGGGGGCGCTGACCGACCTCAGCTCGAGCACCGACGACATCCAGGCCAAGCTGGACAAGGTGACCGCCTCGTCCCAGGTCGAGCGCGAGCTCGCCGCCTTGAAGACCGAGTTGGCCGTCGCCCCCTCCCCCGTCCTGCCCCCGGCATCCGGTCCCAACGGCGGGGTGGCGCTCGGGGCTCCGGGAGAAGCCGTTGCCTCCACGACTAGCCGCCCAGTGACACAACCAGAGGTGAATTCCTGATGGCGATCAACCGCCGCATCCCTGCCGATCACGGCCTCACGGTCCGGATGTTCATCACCGGACTGCTCATGGTCCTGCTCTACGCCCTTGTCATCGGCATCCTCTTCGCCGTCGGCCTCAACCTCGGGGTGATCCTCGTCCTGGCCGCCGCCTTCCTGTTCTGCCAGTACTGGTTCTCCGACAAGATCGCCCTCTTCGGAATGCACGGGCGCATCGTCACCCCCGAGCAGGAGCCCGAGCTCCACGGCATCATCGACCGGCTCTGCGCCCTCGCCGACATGCCCAAGCCACGCGTGGCCATCGCCGATGTCGACATGCCCAACGCTTTCGCCACGGGCCGCAACCCCTCGAACGCCGTGGTCTGTGCCACCCGGGGCATCATGCGCCGGCTCGACGAGCCCGAGCTCGAAGCTGTCCTGGCCCACGAGCTGTCCCACGTGGCGCACCGCGACGTGGCCATCATGACGATCGCCAGCTTTCTCGGGATGGTGGCCGGCCTCATCACCCGTTTCACGCTCTACGCCGGGATCTTCGGCGGCTTCGGCGGCGGGGGCAACGACCGCGGTGGCGCCGGGCAAGCGGCGATGGTCGAGCTCGCCGTGATCGTCGTCTCCGCCCTCATCTACGCCGTGAGCTTCCTTCTCACCATGGCCCTGTCGCGCTATCGCGAGCTGGCGGCGGACCGCTCGGGCGCGATCCTGATCGGCCGACCGTCGCTGCTGGCCTCGGCCCTGGTGAAGGTCACCGGGGAGATGCGTCTCATCCCCACCCGGGACCTGCGCTCGGCGGAGCATTTCAACGCCTTCTACTTCACCCCCGCCCTGTCCCAGGGCACGAGCCTGTCCTCGCTCTTCTCCACCCACCCCCCGCTCCAGAAGCGCCTCGACCAACTGGCCAAGCTCGAAGCCGAGATGAACCAGCCCGGATGAGGTCTGCCCGGCGCGACACGATCCGGCGCTCGGCCACGGCCGCGCCCTGATGGGCCTGTTCGACACCCTGCTGGGGCGGACCAAGCCCGTCCGGGCCAATCTGGACGCGCTGTTCTCGCTGCCCTCGGCCGCCATCACCTTGCAGGTCACCGCCGGCCTCCTCCCCACGGGACGAGCCGGGGTGTGCTTCAAACCGCCCGCCGGCCAACCCTTTGCCGAGGTGCAGGCCGAGCTCGAGCAGCTCCTG
>JGI12269J14319_10004726_pt1 | contig 12298 bp, 8 predicted proteins | sample PeaSoiSIISIP2007_FD_14319 | JGI IMG/M metagenome (IMG submission 14319) | reverse complement strand
TCGGCAGGTCGGGCGCGCCCTCGTTGACCACTGTGACGTACTCATCGCAGTCTGGGACGGGCAACCCCCGCACCGGGTGGGAGGCACTGCCGACACCGTTGGGTACGCCCGCGAGCGTGGGGTGCCATTTGTCTGGATTGCTACCGATGGCACGCAGCGAATGACTCCCCAGATCGGCGATTCGCCAGTCGATTGGTCTGAGCTTTCTCCGTTGAGTGTTCCGGGTTTCAAGCTTCTCGAGGAGTTCAATCGCTCCGTTCACAACAAAGCGCGACTGGACCGCCTCGCAGCGCTCCTCGCTCGACAGTCGCTCGAGACAGCCGAATCGGCGATCGTTGGTCCAGTACGGGACGCGGTCAAGTGGATCGCTCCGTACTACGCTCGAGCGACGCACCGGGCGAACCTCTACCAGAGGTGGTTCTTACTCGTATCAACGACAATCGTCGTGCTCGCCTTCAGTGCGGTTGCCTTGGTCGGCGCCCAGCTGGTGTTTTTCCGCGGCAGTCACTACTACCTGATTTGGATCGAAGTCGGCACATTGTCGCTGATGATGCTTGGATTGCTCTTTGGACGCCTCCTGCGTCTCCACCACCAGTGGATCACGTCCCGCTATCTGGGCGAGTCTCTGCGCTCGGCTCTGTTTCTTGCGGTGGTCGGAATTTCCGAAGGCCGGGACCGGTCCGATTCCCGCACCTCCGAGACCAGTCCGACTGATGCATGGCTGCGGCGCGCATATGCGGAAGTGTGGTCCCGGCGCCCAAGAGTGGCACCCGACGACCACCATGCCGGTCTGTTCCAGCGCTTTCTCGCCGATAATTGGATCCACGACCAAGTCAGGTATCACCAAAGGAGAGCCGAGCGTTGTGAGCGCCAAGACCTCTTGGCGACGATAGCGACTTGGGTCCTCCTGGGACTCAGCCTCGTTGCCGCCATCCTTCACGCGGTGAAGATCGGGAAATTGGCGGTGGGCTACGCCGCCATCATCCTGCCGGCCGGGATAGCGGCCGTCGGGACCTTCACCGCTCAGCGGGAGTACCGGCAACACGCCAGGCGGTACGGCGAGATGACACAACGACTGGCGGAGTGCGAAAGGCGGATGTACACGGCAGAGAGCCTTCGGCGAGTCCAGGAACTGGCCCTCGAGACCGAAGCGGTGATGCGCCACGAGAGCGGCGAATGGTTCGGAGTTGTTCGGCTGCACAATCTTGAACCGGCGTGATGCATGGCGGTCGGTCTGACTCCTTCCGCCGGGCACCGGTCTGACGACCGCCGTACCCACGTTCACCACCGACGTTGTGGGAGTGAAGCCTGCAGCTGATGCCTGGTCGGACGTTCGGCCCTGTGGCCGTCAGAGGTCCCAGACCGGTCGCCGGCCACTAGCGTCGAACGCCCGCCGCAGCGCGTCGTCGTCCGCCACCGTGAACCGGATGTAGGCGTCGGCACCGCGGGCACGCACGTAGACGGGGTCTGCGCCCACGCGGTCGGAGCGGAACTTCTCGTGGACGAGGGTGCGGGTAAGGATCTTGTTGGTCGCCGTCGTGGGGAGCGCCCGGCACAGGCGGAGGTAGCGCGGTCGCCACTTGGGCCCGAGGTCGGGCTGCCCGTCCAACCAGGCGGCGAAGGCCGCTCCGTCGAAGGTGGACCCCGGGCGGAGCACCAGGGCCACCATGACCTGATCGCCGGCATCGGCGTCGGGGACGCCGTAGACCGACGCCATCATCACGTCGGGGTGCCGGCCCACGACGGCCTCCACCGGGGCGGCAGGGAAGTTCTCCCCGTCCACCCGCAGCCAGTCCGATGTACGCCCGGCGAAGTAGACCCAACCGTCCTCGTCCACGTAGGCGAGGTCACCGCTCCAGTACCAGCCGTTGCGGGTGGTGCGGCGCATGGCCTCGTCGTTGCGGTAGTACCCCTCGAACGGCCCCACCCCCAGGGTGTTGACGATCTCGCCCACGCACTCCCCGGCGTTCACCAGCCGGCCGCCGTCGCCGAAGCTGGCTCGCGGGACCTCGGCACCGTCGGGGTCGACGACGACGATCCCCTGGCGCAGCCGACCCACCGACCCGGGGGGCGGACCGCCCGAGCGGTCGAGGGCGATCGCACCCTCGGTCGACCCGAACACGTCGATGATGTGGATGCCGAAGCGCTCGGCCGCCGCCTCGACCACATGAGGTGACCCTTCGTTGCCGAAGGCCACCCGCAGCGTGTTGTCGGCGTCATCGTCCCGCTCGGGCGTGGCCAGGAGGTAGGCCAGCAACTTCCCCGTGTAGTTGAACCACGTGGCCCCGTGATGCCGGACGTCGGGCAGGAACCGTGACGCGCTGAAGCGACGGGCCAGGGACAGCGACGCTCCCGATACCAGGGCCGGTGCCAGGCCCGACATCAGGGAGTTGGCGTGGAACAGGGGCATGGCCGCGTACCCGATGTCATCGGGGCCCACATCGAGCATGGCGGCCATCCGCCGGCCCGTCGTCAGCAGTCGCCGTTGGGTGCAGCGCACGGCCTTCGGCGCGGCGGAGGTGCCCGAGGTGAACAGCAGTGCCCACAACACATCCGCCCCGCACTGCGTCCCGTCGGGACGTCCCGACCCCCCGCCGGACCTCTCGCGCTCCCACGCCGCGTCGAGGGCAGCCTCGAGCGGCTCCCCCAGGGCCGGCGGCGGGTCGTCGGCGTCGGCGAACCGGCCCGACACCAGGATGCCGCCGGGCAGGTCCAGCCCGGGGGCGGCGGGCCCGAGCAGCGCCTGGTGGCGGGGCTCGGTGATGACCAGCTGCACATCGGTGTGGGTGATGTCCACGGCGAGGTGCTCGGCCCGTCGCGTGTGGTTGAGCCCCACCAGGGCGGCGCCCGTCATCCCGGCGCCGCACAGGGCGAAGACGTAGTCGGGCGTGTTGTCCAGGAGCACGGCCACGTGCGGGGGGCGGCCGGGGTCGAGCCGGGCGCGGAACAGGGCGGCGAAGCGCTCGGACTCGAGGAGGAGCTCTCCGTGGGTCCACACCCGGGTGCCGAAGCGCAGCGCCGGTCGGCCGGCGGTGGCGGCATCGGCGGCGTTGCGCCGCAGCAGGGTGGCGACGTTGCGAGCGGGGAGGGGGACCTCGGCCAGCGGTGGGGCCAGTCCGGTCAGAGCCGCTCCAGGATGGTGCCGGTGGCGAGGCCGCCCCCGCAGCACATCGAGATGAGCGCCAGCCGACCGTCGCGTCGCTCGAGCTCGTGCAGGGCGGTGGTGACGAGCCGGCTGCCGGTGGCGCCGACCGGGTGGCCGAGGGCGATGGCGCCGCCGTTCACGTTCACCTTGTCCCCGTCGACGTCGTGGACCTTCTGCCACGAGCACACCACCGAGGCGAAGGCCTCGTTGACCTCGAAGATGTCGATGTCGGCGATGGTCAGGCCCGCCTTGGCCAGCACCTTGGCGGTGGCGGCGATGGGCCCGTCCAGCTGGTAGGAGGGATCGGAGCCCACCAGGACCTGGGCGAGCACCCGGGCCCGGGGCCGCAGCCCCGCGGACCTGGCCCGATCGGCCGACATCCACAGCACGGCGGCGGCACCGTCGGAGATCTGCGAGGAGGAGCCGGCGGTGTGGATGCCGTCGGGGATCACCGCCTTGAGGGCGGCCAGGCCCGACGCCGTGGTGTCGCGCAGGCCCTGGTCCCGGTCCACCACCTGCACCTCGCCGGTGGCGCCGTCGACGCCGACGACCGGTGCCTCGACGGCCACCACTTCGCGGCCGAAGCGGTCCTCGGCCCACGCCTGGGCCGCGTTGCGCTGCGAAGCGAGCCCGAGGGCGTCGGTGTCGGCCCGGGTGACCCCGTACTTCTCGGCGATGCGCTCGGCCGAGTGGAATTGGTCCGGCACTTCCAGGGGGAAGTCGGGGGGGAACGGGCGGCCGGGGCCGTTGACCACGTTCTGCCCCAGGGCGACGCGGCTCATGGCCTCGACACCGCAGGCGATGCCGACCTCGATGGTGCCACCGGAGACGAGGCTTTCGACGAGGTGGTTGGCCTGCTGCGCCGACCCGCACTGGCAGTCGATGGTGGTGGCCGCCACCTCCCACGGAAGACCTTGGTTGAGCCAGGCCGTACGGGCGATGTTGAAGGACTGTTCACCGGCCTGGGTGACGCACCCGGCGAAGATCTGCTCGACCTCGGCGGGATCGATGCCGGACCGCTTGATCAGCTCGACCTGGGCCGCGCCCAACAGCTGGGCGGCGTGCAGGCCCGACAGCGCCCCCTTGCGCTTGCCGATGGGTGTGCGCACCGCCTCGACGATCACCGCCTGTGTCATGGTCGTCCCCCTTGCGCGGCGGTCGCCGAGCCTCGTCGATTATACGGTCGGGGGTCTGTCCCCGCCCGGGCGTCACCGGCCCCGATGCGGCGCGCCTCCACCGCCGATCCACCGCCGATCCACCGCCGATCCACCGCCCAGAGTTCCGCGTAACATGACGGCGCGGGCCGGTGCCCGGGGCGGGCACGGCGCCACCGAGCGAAAAGGGGCGAGGGGAACGGCATGCACCGTGCCACTTCCCTGCTGACCAATGGGCGACATCGACCTCGAGCGTGTCCTCGTCGGCGACGACGACGTCATCGCCCGTGCCCGGTACACGAGCCCCGAGTTCCTCGCCCTCGAGCTCGAGCGGTTGTGGGCCAGGGTGTGGCAGGTGGCGTGCCGCGAGGAGGAGGTCGCCGAAGTCGGCGACTACGTCGAGTACACCATCGGCGACCAGTCGATCCTGGTCGTGCGGTCCGCTCCCGACACCGTGCACGCCCACCACAACACGTGCCTGCACCGGGGCACGCGCCTGGCCGAGGGCAGCGGCCACTTCGACGCCGGCGACATCCGGTGCCGGTACCACGCCTGGCGCTACGACCTCGACGGCACCCTCACCGAGGTCGTCGACCGTGACGAATTCGCGCCGATGCCACCGGACCTGTGCCTCGGGCCGGTGCGTGTGGAGCTGTGGGGCGGCTTCGTGTGGATCTGTCTCGACGCCGAGGCACCGCCGCTCCTCGAGTACCTCGAGCCGCTGCCCGCGTTGCTGGCCCCGTACCACCTCGACCGGATGCGGATCCGCTCGTACCTGTCGACCATCCTCCCGGCCAACTGGAAGGTGGTGGTGGACGCTTTCAACGAGGGCTACCACGTCCAGGGCACGCATCCCCAGATCCTCCCGTGGACCGACGACGTCAGCCTCGAGTACGAGCCGTTGGGCATCCACGCCCACTACGGCCGGTTGCCCAACGCCCGGAGGGAGCTGCGGCCCAGCCCCCGTCTCGGGCTGGCGGAGGGTGACTACGACCAGGGCGAGATCCTGGCGTCGTTCGTGGCCGGCCTCGGCGCCCTGTTCTACGACGACGAGCGTGCCCTCATCGAACGGGTCCGCTCGGCGCCGCCCGACGGCGACAGCCTGCTGCAGCGCTACCAGCAGGGCCGGCGCGCCCTGCTGGCGGCGCGGGGCGTACCCGTCGAGGACTTCGCCGACGACCAGCTGACCAGTGCCGACGACGTCTACTTCTTCCCCAACATGGTGGGGCCCGTCTATCCGGGCACGGCCATCGTCTTCCGGGTCCGCCCCCACGGCCTCGACCCCGACCGTGCCATCAAGGACACCTGGTTCCTCGAGTGGCCCCGGGACGACGACGCCCCCCGGCGGGCCGGGCGGCGCTTCTACCCGGACTGGACCGAGCGCGACTGGGGCACCATCACCAACCAGGACTACGCCAACATGGCGCATGTCCAGGTCGGGATGAAGGCGCACGGCGGCGGGCTGCACCTCAACCGCCGCCAGGAGGGCAACATCCTCCACATGCACCGCGTCATCGACCGCTACCTGACGGGTCCGTGACGACGCCGTCCCCGGGGTACCGGGGGGCGGGGCCGCTGGCCGGGCTCCGGGTCGTCGAGCTGGCCGGGCTCGGGCCGGCGCCGTTCTGCGCCATGGTGCTCGCCGACCTGGGCGCCGAGGTCATCCGGGTGGAGCGGGCCGGGCTGCCTCCGCCGGCACCGGACGCCGTGGACCGCCGGCTCATCCTGACGCGGGGACGCCAGGCCGTCGGGGTGGACCTCAAGGACCCGCGGGGGATCGACGCGGTGCTGCGTATGGTCGAGCACGCCGACGTCCTGGTGGAGGGCTTCCGACCCGGTGTCTGCGAGCGGCTCGGGCTCGGCCCGGACGTCTGCCTCGGGCGCAACCCCCGGCTCGTCTACGGCCGGGTCACCGGATACGGGCGGGAGGGCCCGCTCGCCGACGAGGCCGGCCACGACATCAATTACATCGCCGTGGCCGGCGCGCTCGCCCCCATCGGACGGCGGGGCGGGGCCCCGGTGCCGCCGCTCAACCTGGTGGGCGACTTCGGGGGCGGGGGGATGCTCCTCACCCTGGGGATCCTGGCCGCGCTGCACGAGCGGACGCGCTCGGACCTCGGCCAGGTCGTCGACGCCGCCATGGTGGACGGCGCCGCCCTGCTCACCACCATGATCCACGAGGTCCGGGGCCTGTCACTGTGGCACGACGAGCGCGGCACCAACTTCCTCGACACCGGCTCGCATTACTACAACGTGTACGAAACGGCCGACGGGGAATTCGTGGCCGTGGGGGCCATGGAGCCCCGCTTCTACCGGGCCTTCATGACCGGCCTCGGCTTCACCGACGATGACATGCCGCCCCAGGACGACCAGGCCCGCTGGGAGTCGCTCACCGACCTGGTGGCTGACATCTTCCGGGGCCGGACACGGGCCGAATGGCTGGACGTCTTCGACGGGACGGAGGCCTGTGTGACCCCGGTGCTGTCGCTCGGCGACGCGCCGGACCATCCCCACAACCGCCACCGCGCCACGTTCGTCGACGTCGGGGGGACCACAGAGCCGTCGCCAGCACCCCGGTTCAGCCGCACACCCCCGGCAACGCCGTCCCCGGCACCGGGCCCGGGGGTGCACGCCACAGCATCGTTGGCGCGGTGGGGGCTCACGGACCCGGAGATCGACGTCCTGGTCACCGACGGCGTCGTCGATTGAGGCGACGGGCCGGGCCGCAAAAGCCCCCGGCCGTCGGGTTCTCAGCCCTTGATGACGTTGTGCACGCTCGCCACCATCGGCTCCTTCAACTGCACGCCGAGCTCGGCGAGGATCGGCACGAGGGTCGGTCCGAATGCATCGAACTCCTCCTGCGATTCCCAGATGTCGAAGACCTGGACGACACCATCTGATTCGAGGGCGACGTGGAGGGTACGGCCCTTCGGAGACCCCGCGCCTGCTGCCTCGAGCTTCTTGATCGCATCGGCGTACTTCTCAGGGGTGAATCCCTCGTGGACGAAATAGAACCCGAGAGCCATGGTGCACCAAACCCTTTCCAGCGAGGGAGACGAAGCATCGGTGGGATGCTCGGTCGACGGTACCGGAACGACCGTGCGATAGCAATCGTCGGCGTGAGCACTTGCCCGCCGCTACGCTTCCGTCTCCACCGACGAACGAGGGGACCCCCATGTGGGCACAACTCATCACGATGCACCTGAAGCCGGGTCGGGAAAAGGACCTTCCGAGGCTGTACGAGCAGCTGCGTGCATCCGAACAACCCGGTTCAGGGTTGCTGCGTACGACAGCCTTCCACGACCAGAAGGATCCGAGCCGGATCTATCACATGGTCGTCTTCGAGAGTGAGGAAAAGGCGCGCCAGCGCGAGCAGGATCCGCGACGCACCGAGAGCCTGGCGGCGGCCCGGGCCACCATGGCCGAGATCTTCGAAGGACCACCGGAGTTCGTCGACCTGACCGTCGTCGAAGAGACGGCGTACTGACCGGTCGCCCCACAGCGACACCCGGGTTGCGGATGCAGGATCCAACGGCCGCCGATGGTCCGGCCGTAGGCACCCGTCCCCGACGCCGCCGATGATCGGCATCGCCGGGGCACCGGGAGCGTGAGCAGGCCGGGGCACTCCCCCCGGCCCGTCCGTAGGATCGACGGCCATGGCCCGAACCGTGTTCGTCAATGCCAACCTCGTCGACGGGGAGCATCCGGCCCGACCGGGCTCCACCGTCGTGGTGGACGGCGACCGCATCGCCTCGGTCGACAACGCACCACCCCAAGGCGGTGCCGACCCCGGTGACCGGGTGCTCGACCTCGCCGGTCGCACCCTGATGCCGGGCATGGTCAGCTGCCACTTCCACGCCACGTACCACGAGCTCGGGACCAAGCAGGCCCCGTTCGGGCTCGAGGAGCCGCCCGCCCTCCAGGCGGTGCGCGCCGTCAAGAACCTCGAACGGGTGCTGCGGGCGGGCTTCACCTCGGCGGTGAGCGCCGGCGCACCCTTCGGCATCGACCCGTCCATGCGCCGGGCCATCGCCGAGGGTGCCGTCGTCGGGCCGCGCTTCGTGCCGGGGAGCCGCGACGTCAGCACCACCGGGCACGTCAACGACAGTGCCCCGTGGTACTGGGAGGTCGGGGCGCGTGGGGCACTTCGGATCTGCGACGGGCCCGACGAGTTCCGGCGAGGCGTGCGGGCCGAGATCCGCGAGGGTGCCCGCATCATCAAGATGTTCGTCACCGGGGGCCACGGCACGGTGGGACCCGCCGAGCGCACCGAGATGACCCCGGCCGAGATGGCGGCGGGGATCGAGGCCGCCCACGAGCGGGGGGCCCTGGTGCGGGGGCACATCGCCAACCGTGACGCCATCGCCATGGCCCTCGACTGCGGCATCGACGTCATCGACCACGGCGACGGCATGGACGACGAGTGCATCGCCCGCATCGTGGAGTCCGGCACCGCCCTCGCCCCCTCGATGTTCTTCCCGTACCGGCTGTGGCAGTCGTTGTCGGGCAGTCGGCTCGGGTTCACCGACACGGTCAAGGCGGACCTCGACGCCGCCTTCGCCTGGCTGCCGAGAGCGAACGAGGCCGGTGTGCGCCTCGTCGTCGGTGACGACTACGGCGCCGTCGGGTTCCCCCACGGCATCTACGGCGAGGAGCTCGCCTTCTACGTCGACGTGGTCAAGATCCCCCCGCTCGACGTCCTACGCTGGGCCACCCGCCACGGCGCCGAGTTGATGGGCCGGGGCGAAGACCTCGGCACCGTCGCCCCCGGCAAGCTCGCCGATCTCCTCGTGGTGGACGGAGACCCGTCCGTGGACATACGGGTGTTGGCGGACCCGACGCGGCTCGTGGGCGTGATGAAGGCCGGGAGTTTCGTCACCGGACCCGACGGCGGCCCGGGCTGATCGGCCGGGCGAGCCCAGCCCACGTTCCAACCCGCAGACACTATTGTCGGACCATGCCCGGGGACGATCCGACAGCACCGTCATCCCTGCCCACGACACCGGCGGCGGGAGCCGGCGGCGCCGCGTCCTACGACCCCGACGCCGTCCGCACCAGGTACCTCGCCGAGCGCGACAAGCGGCTGGTCCCCGGCCGCGCCGACATTCGCGACCTTCGGACCGACGAGTACTTCGCCCGCTACCGTGACGATCCGTTCACACCGGTGGTCGAGCGCGACCCGGTCGTCGACGACGTCGACGTCGTCATCGTGGGTGGGGGGATCGCCGGGATCCTCGCCGGCGCCAATCTCCGCAAGGCCGGCGTCGAGCGGATCCGCATCGTCGACCAGGCGGGCGGCATCGGGGGCACGTGGTACTGGAACCGCTACCCGGGCGTGATGTGCGACATCGAGTCGTACATCTACCTCCCGATGCTCGAGGAGCTCGGCTACATCCCCACCCGGCGCTACGCCTACGGCGAGGAGATCCTGGGCCACCTCGAGGCGATCGCGGCGCGGTTCGACCTGGTGCCCGACGCCCTGTTCCACACCGGGGTGACCCGGGCCGAGTGGGACGAGGACGCGGCCCGGTGGCGGATCCGCACCGACCGCGGCGACGAGGTCAGCTGCCGCTGGTACGTGCTGGCCGTCGGGATCCTGAACCTTCTCAAGCTGCCCACCATCCCGGGCATGGAGGACTTCGCCGGGCGCTCGTTCCACACGGCACGGTGGGACTACGGGTACACCGGCGGCGGGCCCCACGAGCCCCTCACCGGCCTGGAGGGCAAGGTCGTCGCCCTCATGGGCACCGGGGCGACCGGTATCCAGTGCGTGCCGCCGCTGGCCGAGGCGGCGGAGCACCTCTATGTGTTCCAGCGCACGCCCTCGGCCATCGGCGAGCGGGGCAACCGACCCACCGATCCCTCCTTCGCCCACGGGCTCGAGCCGGGCTGGCAGCGGGACCGCATGGACAACTTCCAGTCGATCATGCTGGGCCGGCCCGTCGAGGTCGACCTGGTGGACGACGGATGGACGCACCACTACGCCGCCGTCCAGCACCCCCCGCGCGCCGAGGGCATGACGCTGGCCGAGTACCTGCGCAGCGCCGAGGAGTTCGACTACGGGATCATGGAGGCGCACCGGCGCCGGGTCGAGGAGCTGGTGGCCGACCCGGCCACGGTCGAGATCGTGAAGCCCTACTACCGGTACCTCTGCAAGCGGCCGTGCTTCCACGACGAGTACCTGCAGGCGCTCAACAACCCCAACGTCACGCTGGTCGACTGCCCCGCCGGGATCGAACGGATCACCGCCAAGGGCCCGGTCGTCGAGGGGAAGCAGTACGAGGTCGACTGCATCATCTACGGGACGGGCTTCGAGGCCGAGCTCACCCCGCTGTTCCGTCGCGTCGGCCACGAGATCGTCGGTCGCGGCGGTGTCACCCTGGCCGAGAAGTGGGCCGGCGGCGCCGCCACCCTGTTCGGGATGATGAGCCGTGGTTTTCCGAACATGTTCGTCATGCCGGCGCCGGGGCAGCAAGCGGTGGTGACCGTCAACTACACGCAGCTGGCCGTCCTCGGAGGACAATTCGTCGGTGGCGCCATCGGTCTGCTCGAGGAGCGGGGAGTGGAGGTCTTCGACGTGAGCGCCGAGGCCGAGGAGGCTTGGACGGCCAAGATCGTCGACTCCTTCGTCGACGGCAGCGCCGTGATGTCTCTCTGCACGCCGTCGCGCATCAACAACGAGGGCCACCCCGAGGCAATGAACCCCCGCAACGGCAACTACGGCCGAGGCATGGGGGACTGGTTCGGCTACCGCGATCGGCTCGAGCAGTGGCTCGCGGCCGGCGCGCTCGAGGGCCTGGAGCTCGAGGTCCCCTCGACGGCGTCGTGAAGGCGCGCCGGCAGGTCGCTGTCGTCACCGGCGGCGGCGGCGGGATCGGCGCGGCCATCGCCGAGGAGCTCGGCCGGGGCGGCTGGTTCGTCGTCACCCTCGACCCCCTCGTGACCCTGGACGGCTCCGAGCGGCTCCCCGAGCCCGAACAGACCACGGCCGGTCGCATCGTGGCGGCAGGTGGCGCGGCCCGGGCCTCGTCGGCGTCGGTGACCGACGGCGACGCGGTGCGCGGCCTGTTCGGAGAGTTGGCCGACGAGCACGGCGGGCTCGACGCCGTCGTCAACGTGGCGGGCATCACCCGGCAGACCGCCTTCGCCGAGGGCACCGAGGAGGACTGGCTGGCGGTGCTGGCGGTGCACCTCGGGGGTTATCTGAACGTCCTCGACGCCGCCCTGCCGCTCATGGCCGCCGCCGGGCACGGCCGCGTCCTCGGTGTGACCTCCGGCTCGGGGTGGCGGCCCGCTGACGCCGGCGCCTACAGCTGCGCCAAGCGGGCCGTGGCCGCCCTGACGTGGCAGCTGGGCCGCCGAACGCCGCCGGGCGTGACCGTCAACGCCGTGTCGCCCATCGCCGCCACCCGTATGGTCGCCGCCGCCGTCGAGCGCGCCCGTCAGATGGGCGGAGCCTCACGAGGTGGCGGAATGTCGCTCCGGTCGATGCCGGGCCCCGAGGACCTCGGGCCGCTCGGCGCGTACCTCGTGGGTGACGGGTTCGGGTGGTGCACGGGCCGGGTGCTCTTCGCCGGCGGCCCCGAAGTGGCGGTGGTGGACGAGCCCCACCTCCTCGAGGTGGTGCGCAGCGACGGGGTGGTCTCCCTCCCCCGGGTGCTCGAGGCCGTCGTCCCCCGCGCCTTGGCCACGGCCGAGGCCGGCCAGACGAGCAGCGGCGGCGGCAATCCGCGGTTCGGGCCCATCTTCGACGAGCCGGGCCCCGCCGAGCTCGCCTCGGCGCAGGTGCGACGCTGTGCCGTCGTCACCGACCGCCCGATGCTGGCGGCATCGCTCACCGCCGCGCTCGAGGCCCGGTCCGTCACCTGTCACCGCGTCGAGGTCGCGCACGGCTTCGGCGGCACCGCCGACGCGCTGCGGGCCGTCGTCGCATCGGCCGGACCGGTCGACGCCATCGTCGTGGCGCCCGCCGGTCGCCCACCGGCGACCACGTCGACGA
>JGI12269J14319_10004725_pt1 | contig 12299 bp, 11 predicted proteins | sample PeaSoiSIISIP2007_FD_14319 | JGI IMG/M metagenome (IMG submission 14319) | reverse complement strand
CCTTCTGCCACACCGCCGCCTACCCCAAGCCCGTGGACGTCAAGACCCACCGCGAACTTCCGGCCTTCATCTCCAGCCGCGGCGGCGTGTCGCTGCGGCCCGGCGACGGCATCATCCACTCCTGGCTGAACCGCATGCTGCTTCCGGACACCGTGGGCACCGGTGGGGACAGCCACACCCGCTTCCCCATCGGGATCAGCTTTCCAGCGGGGTCGGGGCTCGTGGCCTTTGCGGCGGCCACGGGCGTCATGCCGCTGGACATGCCGGAATCCGTCCTGGTCCGCTTCAAGGGGTCCTGGGAGAAGGCGCAGAAGCTGGGTGTGACGCTTCGCGACCTGGTCCACTCCATACCGCTCTACGCGATCAAGGCGGGGCTCCTGACCGTGGCCAAGGCGGGGAAGAAGAACGTGTTCTCCGGCAAGATCCTGGAGATCGAAGGGCTTCCCGACCTCAAGGTGGAGCAGGCTTTCGAACTCACCGACGCGTCCGCCGAACGCTCCGCCGCCGGATGCACCGTGCGGCTGAACAAGGCCCCGATCATCGAGTACATGAACTCGAACATCGCGCTCCTGAACTACCTGATCGCGGAAGGCTACCAGGACGCCCGCACCCTGCGTCGGCGCATCGAGAAGATGCAGGCGTGGCTGGACAACCCCGTCCTTCTGGAACCGGATCCCCAGGCGGAGTACGCGACCACCATCGAGATCGACCTGGACCAGATCACCGAGCCCATCCTGTGCTGTCCCAACGATCCCGACGACGCCAAGTTCCTCTCCGAGGTGGCGGGTGCCAAGATCGACGAGGTGTTCATCGGGTCCTGCATGACCAACATCGGGCATTTCCGGGCCGCCTCCAAGCTGCTGGAGGGGAAGCGCGACATCGCCACCCGGCTTTGGGTGGCGCCGCCCACCAAGATGGACGCCGAGGAACTGTCCAAGGAAGGCCACTACGCCGTTTTGGGCGGCGCCGGAGCGCGCATGGAGATGCCCGGCTGTTCGCTGTGCATGGGAAACCAGGCGCAGGTGAAGGAAGGAGCCACCGTGGTCTCCACCAGCACCCGCAACTTCCCCAACCGCCTGGGCAAGGGCGCCAACGTCTACCTGGCGTCCGCCGAACTTTCCGCCATCGCCTCCAAGCTGGGACGGTTGCCCACCGTAGCCGAGTACCGGTCCGAGATGGGGGTGGTCGAGGCCAAGTCGTCCGACATCTACCGCTACCTGAACTTCGACAAGCTCCCGGAATACGCGGAATCGGCGGCGGTCTGACGGATTCCGACGCCGTTGTTCAGTAGGAAGGACCGTCCTCCATGCTTTCGCGGGTGACGGGACCTCCGAATTTGACGTACACCCAGGTCTGGTAGGCGATCACCACCGGCAAAAACACCAGCACCACGCCCAGCATGATCTCCAGGGTCATGGGGCTGGAGGCAGAATTGAAGGCGGTCGCGGAGAAGGCGGGATCCAAGGTGGACCCCACGATGTTCGGGAACATGCCCGCCACTCCAAAGAGCGTCGCCATGGCGATGAAGACCGCAGACGCCCCCCACGCCGCCCAGTTCCTTCCCGATTTCAGGAAGAGGGGCGATGCCACCAGGCCGGCCACCGCCAGGGCCGGAAGGACCAGGAACATCGGACGGGTGAACAGATTCTGCCAGAGCCGGGTGAACACCCAGGTCATGGCCAGGAAGGCCACCGCCGCGATCAGGGCCACGAACCAGAGCCGCATCGCCAGCCTTCGCGCCCGCTTCTGCAGGTCGCCTCGCGCCTTCACGGAGAGCCACAGGGCTCCGTGGTGGATGAAGGCCGCCACGAAGAAGACCCCGCCCGCGATTCCGTAGGGGTTCAGCAGGGTGAGAAGGTTCCCGTGCAGGACTCCGTCGGCGTCCACGGGGATCCCCTCGAACAGGTTGGCGAAGGCAACCCCCAGCAGCAGGGTGGGCAGGAAGGACCCGACCACCAGAGCCATGTCCCAGACCTTCCGCCAGAGGTCGGAATCCACCTTGCCCCGGAACTCGAAGGCCACCCCGCGCAGGATCAGCGCGAACAGCAGCAGCAGGAGCGGGGTGTAGAGGGCGGAGAACATGGTCGCGTAGGCGGTGGGAAAGGCCGCGAAGGTGACGCCGCCAGCGGTGATCAGCCAGACCTCGTTGCCGTCCCAGAAGGGTCCCATGGCGTTGACCAGGATGCGTTTCTCGGTCTCCTTCTTGGCCACGAAGTGGAACAGGGTGCCCAACCCCAGGTCGAAGCCGTCCAATGTCAGGTACACGGCCCAGGCGACACCCCAGATGGAAAACCAGATGGTCTCGAGCATGTCGTTCTCCTTCAGGAATGGCGGGGGTGGGAGGTGGAGTTCTCGGGAAGGGGCCCCTTGCGGGCGTAGCTCCAGAGCAGGTAGAAGTCCACCGCCCCCAGCAGCGCGTAGACCAGCACGAAGGCGCCCAGCGAGACGGCCACCTGCGACGGGTCCACGTGCGAGACGCCGCTTTCCGTCCGCATGATCCCGTACACGATCCACGGCTGGCGACCGATCTCGGCGATGGTCCACCCCAACTGGTTCACCAGGTAGGGCAAGGGGATCACCCAGGGCAGGAGGCGAAGGAGCCGGGGAGAGTCCTCGATGGAGTTCCGCTTCCAGAAGGCCCAGACGGAGATCCAGAAAAGCAGGATCCCCAGCCCCACCATGGCCCGGAAGGAGAGGAAGACCGGGAGCACCGGCGGTCGGTTCTCCTTCGGGACGTCCTTCAGTCCCGCCACCTGGTCGTGGGGGTTGTAGTGAACCAAAAACGACACGAGTCCGGGAATGCGCAGGGCCTGCAATGAATTGCGTTCGTGTTCGGCGTCGGGCCAGGCCACCAGGTACATGGGCACGTCCTTGGACGTTTCCCACTGCGCTTCCATGGCGGCGAGCTTGGTGGGTTGGGCGGTGGCCAGGATCTCGGCGTTGAGGTGTCCTTGGAACATCTCGAAGACGCAGAAAACCAGAGTCCACACGGCGCCCACCCGGAAGGTCCTGGTGAACACGCCCACGTGGCTCTTGCGCACGATGTGCCAGGCGCTGATCCCCAGCACGAAGAATCCTCCCAGGATCCAAGCGCCGCCCACCGTGTGCACGAACTCCAGGATGGCGAACTTCTGGGTGACGATGGCCTGGAAGTCGGAGAGCTGGGCCCGACCGTTGCGGAGCACGTAGCCCACCGGATGCTGCATCCAGGCGTTGGCGACCAGGATCCAGAAGGCGGAAAGGTTCGAGGCCAGGGCCACGATCCAGATGGTGACGCAGTGGAACGCGGGCGACAGTTTCTTCCAACCGAAGAACCACACCGCGACGAAGGTGGATTCCAGGAAGAAGGCCACGGTGGCCTCCACGGCCAGGAGCGACCCGAAGATGTCCCCCACGAACTTGGCGTAGCCGGCCCAGTTGGTGCCGAACTGGAATTCCAGGGTGATGCCGGTCACCACCCCCACCGCGAAGTTGATCAGGAAGAGCTTCCCGAAGAACTTGGTGGCCTGGCGCCATTCCTCCTGCTTGGTGCGCACCCAGGCGGTCTCGAAGATGGCCACCAGGAAGGAGAGCCCCAACGTCAGCGGAACGAAGAGGAAGTGGAAGTAGGTGGTCACGGCGAATTGCAACCGGGACAGGAGGAGCGTATCCACGTTGGATTCCTTTCAACGACGAATGGGAGCGAGTTCCGGTTCGAAGCGAGATCTGCGGCCCCGAAGGCGCGATACCACAACCTATTAGCAGGCCCGCTAATCCGCATACGAATTCTGCCACCGCCATATATGGATTACAAGACGTATTAATAATGTTTTCGCCCTTCGTACGCTCGCGCCGGAAGCCCGCCGCGTCCGATCCGGGTAACTTGATCCGATGCCTCCCGTCCGACAACCGGTCCTGTTCCTGAGCCACGGTTCCCCGATGAACGCCATCGTGGACAATTCCTGGACACGGGAGCAGAAGCGGCTCGGCGAGGGTCTGGAGAAGCCCCTGGCCGTGGTCGTGGTCTCCGCCCATTGGTGGACCCATGGGACGTTCGTGCAGGCTTCCGGGCATCCCGAGACCATCCACGATTTCGGGGGATTTCCCAGAGAGCTGTTCGAGGTGCGCTACCCGGCGCCCGGGAACCCCGAGCTGGCGTCCGAGATCGGCGCCCTCCTGGGCGGGGACACCACGCCGGAGTGGGGCCTGGACCACGGGGCCTGGTCGGTGCTCGTCCGCCTCTTTCCGGATGCGGACGTTCCCGTGGTGCAGGTCTCCATGGACATCGACCTGTCGCCGAAAGGGCATGTGGAAATGGGGCGGAAATTGTCGGACCTCCGGGATCGAGGGATCCTGGTCCTGGCATCGGGGACCCTGACCCACAACCTGCGCGACGCCTTCCGACGCGCACAGACGGGAGACCTTTCGCTCCCGGAGTGGGCACAGCGATTCGACGCCTCGGCGACCGGGGCGGTGGAGACGCGCGACGAGACGCAGCTTCTCGCCCTCCACGCGACACCGGAAGGGCGTCTGGCCCACCCGACTCCGGACCATTGGTTTCCGCTGCTGTGGGCCTACGGGGCATCCGATGCCGCGGATCCCCTCTCGTTCCCGGTGGAAGGCTTCGACATGGGCTCCATGTCCATGCGTTCGATGCGCTGGGGGTGACTCCCGCAATCCGAACGGATTGCATTCCGGCGATTTCCGCCGCTTCTCGACTACGTTGCGGAAAATGAAGACCAAGATCCACCTCTGCGAACCGGGCAAGAGGGTCCGGCTCGATCGCCTGCCCACGGACCCGGAGAACGGTTCCGAAACCAAGCTCGAGGCCATGGAGCGCACCGAGGCCCTCCGGCTGGTCCTCCGCGATCTCCAGGAGCGCCTGTACGCGGAGGGGCGTCGGGGACTGGTGGTGATCTTCCAGGCCATGGACACCGGGGGGAAGGACGGAGCCGTCCGGAGCCTCTTCGCCGGTCTCGATCCCGCCGGCGTGGACGTCACCGGCTTCAAGGGGCCCAACAGCTCCGAGCTGGCCCACGACTACCTGTGGCGCATCCACCAGCGCGTCCCGGCCAGGGGGAAGATCGGCGTGTGGAACCGAAGCCACTACGAGGACGTGCTCGCGGCACGGGTCCGTCGCCTGGTGCCCGAAGAGGTCTGGAAGAGGCGGTTCGGGCACATCAACGACTTCGAGCGGATGCTGTCCGACGAAGGCATGGTGGTGGTCAAATACTTCCTGCACATCGGGCGCGACATCCAGAAGAAGAGGCTGGAGGAACGGCTGGCCGATCCGTCCAAGCACTGGAAGTTCGACCCCGCCGACCTGGAAGACAGGCTCCACTGGGACGACTACCAGAGGGCCTACGAGGAGGCCCTGGAGCGATGCTCCACCGAGTGGGCTCCCTGGCGAGTCGTGCCGTCCGACCGCAAGTGGGCCCGGAACCTGGCCTTGGCGGAAGACCTGGTGGAGGTGCTCCGGGGCCTGGATCCCTGTCCTCCCCCTTCCAGGTACGACCTGTCCAGGATCGTGATCGAATAGCCGGGTCTGCCCCGGCATGTACCTTTCCCCGCCGGACATGCTTCGATCAATTTCCGTCATACTACCTACGCTGATGGCGCTGGCCGGGTGCAATCCCCCCGACCCCACGCCGCGCGACCTACGGGTCCGGATCGATTCCATCTCGAGCCGGGTGGAGGAGATCCGCGGACAGCGTTTCCGCACCCCCGTGCAGGGCCGGTACCTGGACAGGGCGGATCTGTTGCGCATCTACGACTCGGTGAGCTTCGAGGAGCCCGACCCCGCCGACAGTTCCTGGGACCGGATGCTCTGGGCCCTGGGCTTCGTGGACAGCCTGGGTTCGCTGGACGGGGCCGCGGATTCGGTGGACCAGGCCTCGATCCAGGCGTTCTATTCCCGCGGCGTGCTCTGGGTGACCGACGAGGTGCGCGACTCCGGCAAGGATCTGGACGTGACCATCGCCCACGAACTGACCCATGCGCTGCAGGACCAGCGCTGGGACCTGGCGAAGATGTACCGCGAACACCGCGGCCTGGACGGAAGGCTCGCGCTCCAGTACCAACTGGAAGGGGAGGCGCGGCTGGTGGAGACCATGTACGCGCGAAAGACGACGGACTCGCTGAAGGTGCTCGCGCTCTTCCCGCAGCTTTCCCTGGAGGCCTTCCGCGACACCCTTCGACAGGGCGACGCCCTGGATCCGGAAATGGTGACCTTGCCCACCTACCACCCCTACGAACAGGGCGCGCGGGCGTTGGCGCTGCGCCGTGCGCGCGGGGGCTGGGATCGCGTGGACGACTGGTTCCGGAATCTTCCTCCGACCTCGTGCTACCTCCATCCGGACAGCGTCTGCCACGCTCCGGAAAGCCTGGATCCCTCCGCGCTGGACGCCTCGCCGCCGGGTTGGCGCGTCCTGAGCGACGGCCGCGTGGGGGAGCACTACATGGACATCCTGTTCTCCCTTTGGCGCGAGTCGGATCGGGAGGCTCCTTCCGGATCCGTGAAGGCCCGCTCCATCCTGCGCGAGCCGTGGAAGGATCCGGGGCCGGACGGCTCGGTGGAAGGCTGGCGGGGCGACCATTTCCAGGTTTCGCGCGACGACTCGGGCGACCTCGCCTTGGCCTGGCGCACCGGTTGGCGCGACAGCTCCAGCGCCGAACGCTTCCTGGAGACCTACCTCCATCTGCTGGTGCACAAGCAGAGGGACGACGAGGTGGTCCTGCGACAGCCCGGTGTCGCCCTCTTCCACGACCGCCAGGCCGGAGTCTGGGATCGGGTGGAGCGTTTCGGATCCGAGGTCTGGATCGCGGAAGGAGTGGCCTCCCGGGAACCCTTCGCCTTCCCGGGGTCGCGAACGAGCGCGGTGCGCAAACGCAGGAGACATCCCGCGCCGTAGGGACGCGCCAAGGGAGGTGGTGCCCGGGTCCGGTTTCTACCTTGTTTCGTCTCCATGGTCGACGAACTCCACGAGGAATGCGGTGTCATCGGCGTCTGGGGCCTGCCCAAGGCCGTCCAGGCGGCCACCCTGGGACTGCACGCCATGCAGCATCGGGGCCAGGAATCCGCCGGGGTCGCCGTCAGCGACGGCGTGGACGTCCGGCAGGTCAGGGCCATGGGGCTGGTCAGCCGCCTCACGGAACAGCTCGCCTCCCAGGAACCCCTGCCCGGTGAAGCGGCCATCGGACACGTCCGCTATTCCACCGCCGGGGCCAGCCTCCTGCTCAACGCCCAGCCCATCCTCATCCGCCACAAGCGGGGTGCCCTCGCCATCGCCCACAACGGGAACCTGGTCAACGCCCGCCAGATGCGTCGCCAGATGGAGGAATTGGGGCACATCTTCCAATCCACTTCGGACACGGAGACCATCCTCCACCTCATCGCGCGGTTCCCCGGAGACGACCTGGACGAAGCCGTGCGCCATTCGCTGTCCCAGGTCAAGGGAAGCTACTGCGTGACCCTGCTCACCAGGGACCGGTTGTACGCCGGACGCGATCCCATGGGCATCCGCCCCCTCTGCCTGGGACGGCTGGAGAAGGCCTGGATCGTGGCCTCCGAGTCCTGCGCCTTCGACCTGTTGGGCGCCACCTACGTGCGGGAGATCGAACCCGGCGAACTCCTGGTGATCGACGAAAAGGGACCGCGCAGCCTCAGGATCGCCGAATCGGAGAAGCGAGCGCACTGCATCTTCGAGTTCGTGTACTTCAGCCGGCCCGACAGCCAGATCTTCGGCCACTCCTGCGACAAGATCCGTCGCCGCCTGGGCAAGCAGCTCGCCCAGGAATGCCCCGCGGAAGCGGACGTCGTGATCGCCGTGCCGGACAGTTCCAACACCGCCGCCCTGGGCTACGCCCAGCGATCCGGACTGCGCTTCGAGATCGGCCTGTTGCGCAACCACTACGTGGGACGCACGTTCATCGACCCCACCCAGTCCGGCCGCGAGACCAAGGTGAAGCTCAAGTTCAACCCCATCCCCGGGGTGCTCAAGGGCCGACGCGTCGTGCTGGTGGACGATTCCATCGTGCGCGGCACCACCCTGCGCGCTCTCTGCCGCATGGTGCGCGAGGCCGGGGCCACCCAGATCCACCTGCGGATCAGCTCGCCGCCGGTGCGCCATCCCTGCTTCTACGGGATGGATTTTCCCACCGAAGCCGAACTCCTCGCCTCCAACATGACCGTGGAGGACATGCGGAAGTACCTGGGCGTGGAATCGCTGGGCTACCTCTCCATCGAAGGGATGGTGGCGGCGGCGCACGAACTGGAAGGCCAGTTCTGCACCGGATGCTTCTCCGGGGAATATCCGGACGAGGAGCTGAACAAGCCGCGCGCCCAGTTGCAGTTGGGGGTCTGAGGCCGAACTCCGGTCCTCCATGGCCATCCTCTCCTTTCGCGACGTCTCCTTCCAGTTCGACGGCATCCCTCTTCTGGACGGGGTCCGCTTTTCCGTCGAACGCGGGGAGCGCGTGTGCCTGACCGGCCGCAACGGCACCGGCAAATCGACCCTGATGCGCCTGGTGACGGGCGAACACGAGGTCGATTCCGGCGAGATCGTCCAGGATGCCTCCGCCCGGATCTGCTACCTGCCCCAGGACATCCCCGAACTCGAGGGCACGGTGTCGGAAATCGTCCGCCAGGGCGTGGCGCACCACGAGGAAGAGGCTTCCTGGAAGGCCGAGATCGAGGCCGAGCGCTGGGTGGAACGGGCCGGACTCCCCCCGGACGCCCTCTTCTCCGAACTTTCCGGCGGGCAGAAACGCCGCGTCCTTTTGGCGCGTGCGCTGTCCGGGGAGCCCGACCTGCTGCTTCTGGACGAGCCCACCAACCACCTGGACATCGACTCCATCGCCTGGATGGAGGAGGTCCTGCTCTCCACCGGCACGGCGCTCCTGTTCGTGACCCACGACCGGGCCTTCCTGAAGCGCATCAGCACGCGCATCCTGGAACTGGACCGCGGCCGCATGTTCGACTGGGCCTGCGACTGGGACACCTTCCTGGTGCGCAAGGAGGCCATGCTGGAAGCCGAGGAGAAGGTCCGGTCGGAATTCGACAAGCGCCTCGCCGAGGAGGAAGCCTGGATCCGCAAGGGCATGAAGGCCCGCCGGGCCCGCAACGAGGGCCGCGTGCGCGCGTTGGAGAAGATGCGACGCGAGCGGACGGACCGGCGCGAGCGTTCCGGCGCGGTGCAGATGAAGATCTCGGAGGCCGAAAAGTCGGGCCGGAAGGTGGCCGAGGCCAAGAACGTCACCTTCGCCTGGAACGACGAGAAGCCGCTGTTCAAGAATCTCTCCACCATCGTGAGCCGCGGCGACAAGATCGCGCTGCTGGGACCCAACGGATCGGGAAAGACGACTCTCCTGCGCACGCTTCTGGGAGAACTCCAGCCCACGTCGGGATCGGTCGTGCTGGGCACCAACCTGGAGATCCTCTACTTCGACCAGATGCGCGACCAGATCGACCCCGAGGCCACGGTGCGCGACAACATCGGGGAAGGCCGCGAAACCATCGTGGTGGGCGGCCAACCCCGCCACGTGATGAAGTACCTGCAGGAATTCCTCTTCAGCGCCGACAAGGCCATGCAGAAGGCGAAGGGCCTCTCCGGGGGCGAGCGCAACCGCCTCCTGTTGGCGAGGCTGTTCACGCGGGCAGCGAACGTCCTGGTCCTGGACGAACCCACCAACGACCTGGACGCGGAAACGCTGGACCTCCTGGAAGACCTTCTCGTGGAGTTCGACGGCACCGTGATCCTGGTGAGCCACGACCGGGAGTTCCTGGACAACGTGGCCACCTCCGTGTTGGCCATCGGCCCGGACGGAATCGTCACCGAACACGTGGGCGGTTGGAGCGACTGGAAACGCGAGATGCTGGCCCGCGATGCCATCGAACGCGAACGCCTGAGCCGCGAAAGTTTCGTGGCCGCCAAGAGCGCGACCGCGCCGCTGCCGCCCAGCGCCAAGAAGCTCTCCTACAAGGAAGCCCGCGAACTGGAGGCTTTGCCCGCCCGCATCGAGGAGCTGGAAGCGCAGCAGGCGAAGCTCGGAGTCGCCATGGCCGCGCCTTCGTTCTATCGCAAGCCGGCGGATGAAATCGCGAAGGCCAACCGCGACCTGGAGCAATTGGCCGCCGAGATCACACAGGCCTACTCCCGCTGGGAGAAGCTGAGCGGGTAGGCAGTCCCCGCATCCTCCGAAGATTCAAATGGCTTCAAGCATCACTCGGTAGCGTTTGGCCGGACGCTTGAAGAACTTGGAAAGCTTCTGAGCGTTCTCGTGGCTGATGGGACGCTTCCCTGCGATCATCTGCGAGATGTGCGGCTGCGGAATGCCCGTTGCCTCGGCGAGCGCCTTCTGGGACGATCCCGCCTTGAACAGATCGATGCGCAAGTACGAACCGCCGTGCAGGCGCGACTTGATCTCCTGATGAAGCCGGGTGGAGGTCCACTCCCGGGGGTCGGAATCCGACTCCACCACGCGGATCGGATATGCTCCCTTCAGGCGATCCAGGATGTCGACCAAGGCGTACTTGGGGCCCTTGAAACTGAACTCAATAAGGGGCGTTTTCGCGACTGCCAGCATAGTAGACCTCGATGATGATGGAGCCTTTTTCGATCGTCCAGCAAGCCACCCATTTGTGTGCCAAGTGGCAGTGGTACTTGTCCTTCCCGAGCTTGGAGTAGTTCGGCCAACTCGCCTGCACGGGCCCTGTCGCGACCAGATCTTCGGTCAGATCTTGGAAAGCGTCTTGGACGTGATCCGGAGCGGATTCGATCCCCTTTTCCGCCTTCTTCGTGACCTTGACCGTGTATCTCACCTGATACAATATAACAAAATATATCAATTCACCTGCATTCGAGAGATCATCACCTTCGACCCGGACTGCAGAAATCGGCCGCGGAGATCACGCAGGCCTAGGCGAGGTGGGAGAAGCTGAGCGGGTAGGTGGCCACGGTACTTGCCTGCGCACCCGCACCCGCGATCTGCTCGGGCATGTGGCGGCGGGGGAAACCGTGATCATCTCGCACCGCGGACATCCCGCGGCGATGCTCTCGCCCTTGGAAGCGAAAAAGCCGAAGACGACCGACCTCCCTGCCTTTGGAATGTGGGCCGACCGCAAGGACATGGAAGATCCCTCCGCCTTCGTCCGTGAACTGCGTCGGAGTCGATTCTGACCCTCGTCGATACCGATGTCTTCATCTGGCTTTTGCGCGGAAAGGAAGAGGCCAGGGACGCGCTTCTTTCCACGGACGGCATCCACCTTTCCGTGGTGACCCGGATGGAACTCGTCCAGGGGATGCGCTCCCGCCAGGAACTGCCACTGGTCAACCGGACCTTGGTCGCGCTCGAGGCGAAGACCTTGGAGATCGATTCCACCATCAGCTCGCGGGCATCGCTCCTGGTGGAAGCTCATTTCCACGGCCATCCTCTGATGCTGGCCGACGCCCTGATCGCCGCCACCGCTCTGCAGTACGGACTCCCGCTCCTGACGGGCAACCACAAGCACTACCGGAACCTACCGGGCCTGGAAGTCCAAAGATTCCGGATCAAGGAAGCGTGAGAATCTCGGCGCTCTTTCCGTGGTTGCCCTCCGCCAGGTCCAGCTTTTCCCGCACCTGGGCCACCAATTGCTCCACCGGGAGGAAGGCGTCCAGCACAAGGGCGTCCGGACAAGGCTCCCAAGCGGCGAATTGAGCCGGAAGCAGGCGGCCATCGGCGAAGTGCCCCACCCGTTGGGCCAGGCGTTCGGCGATCCGTTCCCGGGGTCCGTCCAGGTGGACGAACGCGAGATCCCTCGCGGCCTCGCGAAGGAGAGTCCGGTAGGACTCCTTGAGGGCCGAGCAAGCGAGCACGGCGCACCGCCCCACGCTCTCCCGTGTCCGGACTTCATGGGCCAGGCGTTCCAGCCAGGGGAGTCGGTCCAAATCCGTCAGAGGAACCCCGCGCACCATCTTGGAGAGGCTCAGGGGCCCGTGGAACGCGTCCCCTTCCAGGTAGTCCCATCCGGTGGCGGCGGCCAAGGCGCGGCCCAGGGTGCTCTTGCCGCACCCGGTCACCCCGATGACGACCACGAATTTGACGGGATCCTTCGCCACAGTACCCATCAAGGTACTGGCGGATCGCCGAGAATCCAGCAGGATCCGCGGGAAGGGTCCGAACCCGATCAGATTTCCCAATGCCGCTATTCCAACCCAACCCCTACGGGCACTCGATCCTGCGGTGGTCCCGCAGCGCCCATAGCCGGACCTTCGGCGTCCGATAGACCATCACGGCCCCGGCTTTCGCCAACTGGTCTTCCATGCCTGCGCGTTCCTGGG
>JGI12269J14319_10004723_pt1 | contig 12306 bp, 14 predicted proteins | sample PeaSoiSIISIP2007_FD_14319 | JGI IMG/M metagenome (IMG submission 14319) | reverse complement strand
TGGCGGGGATTGTGCCTTCGGCCCCCGCCTCATCATCGACAGCGTCGGCGACGGCAAACGCATCGCCGCCTCGATCGACGAGTACCTGACGGGGCGAAAGCCTCCGGAATCGGAGATCGAGGTGGAAGTGCGGGAGCATCACCAGATGTTCTCCGATTACATGAACATTCGGCGCCAGCCCGTCCCCATGCTGCCGCTGGATCGCCGCACCGGTGTGACCGAGGTCGAGGCGGGTTACGACGAAGCGGCCGCCATGCGCGAGGCCCGCCGCTGCCTGCGTTGCTGGATCAATACCGTATTCGAAGGCAATGAACCGGACGGCTCCCAGTGCATCCTCTGCGGGGGCTGCGTCGATGTGTGCCCCGAAAAGTGCATCCAACTGGTGCCGCTCGAAAGCATCGAATTTCCCCCGGAAGTCGTGAACCATCTCGAGACCAGTCCGTCGCTGTTTCGAGTGGAATTGGACGATGTGGCGGCGGAGGAGCTAGGCGTCATTACTGGCTCCGCGATGTTGAAGGATGAAACTCGCTGTATCCGTTGCGGGCTGTGCGCCGAACGGTGTCCGGTGGGCGTGATCACGATGGAGGCATACGCGATGCGCCCGATGGAGGCCAGATGAACGAGGATTCCAAGAAGCAAACTGCCCTGAACGATACCGAGCCCAGCCGCCGGGAAGCATTCGTCAAAATCGGAGTGGGCTCGATTTGCGTGGCGTGCTCGGGCGCGGCGGTGTTCGGCTACGAATTCCTGGCGCCGAACGTGCTGTATGAGCCCTCACCTGTCGTCAACGCAGGTAAGCCCGATCGCTATCCGCTGGGATCGGTGACACAAGATCAGCAATCGGGCATCTACATCGTGCATGGTTCCGAAGGCATTTATGCGATGTCCGCGGTATGTACCCACCTCGGCTGCTTGACCGCCTGGCAGCCGGAACTGGGGATTGTCGCCTGCCCCTGCCATGGCAGTAAATTCAGGCGCGATGGAACCAAGATCGAAGGGCCGGCCCCGCGCCCCCTGGTGTGGCTGAAGGCGTCGATCGACGACGATGGCGATTTGCTGGTGGACCGCTCTTCGCCGCTCGACCAGAAGCAATACGTGAGAACCTGACATGGCCAGCTCGCTCGACGCACATCTCGAAAACCTGCGCGAGAGCCGCGTGTGGCGCTCGATTTTCCGCAGTGGATCGGGAGCCACCAATCTGCATCGCGCGCTCTCGGTGCAGCAGAACGTGTTTCTGCACCTCTCTTCCGTCAAGATCCGGAAGCGGTCCCTGGCGTTTCGGGTGACCTGGTTTCTGGGCACGCTCAGCCTGGGCGGCTTGCTGATTCTGGTGGTGACGGGCATTCCGTTGATGCTGTATTACCATCCGTCGGTGCCGCAAGCCTACGCCGACATGAAGGACCTGCGGTTCGTAGTGTCGGCCGGCGTATTCCTCCGCAACCTGCACCGCTGGGCGGCGCACGCGATGGTTCTGTTGGTCTTCGCGCATATGTTCAAGGTGTTCTACCGGGGAGCGTACCGCCCGCCGCGCGAATTCAACTGGGTCGTCGGAGTAATTCTTCTCATCCTGACGTTGCTCCTCAGCTACACCGGCTATCTTTTGCCATGGGACCAACTGGCCTTCTGGGCCATCACTGTGGGGTCGAATCTTCTCTCTTCCGTGCCGGTGCTGGGCGCGAAAATCAGGTTCCTGATGCTGGGCGGCAACACCGTAAACGCCAACGCGCTGCTACGGTTTTACGTGCTGCACTGCGTCATTCTGCCACTGATGGCCGCGATTTTCGTCGCCATTCATTTCTGGCGGATTCGGAAGGACGGAGGGATCTACGCGGGCGGCGCTGATTCAGGAAAAGGCAAGCGTTCATGAGTGACCCTAAGGATTTCGTCGCGGCCATCGGCTCCGACAGCCGAAAGTCGCCGTTACGCGTCGCATTCGTCACCCGGCGGACCTCGCCACAGGTGAAAGCGCAGGACGACGGCTACGTGATGACGTTTCCGGAAGCGATCTTTCGCGCGATGGTCGCGGTGGAAGCGCTGACCCTGGTTCTGGTGGCCATTGCACTGGTGTGGGACGCGCCACTTGAAGAACTGGCCGATCCCCTGCAAACGCCCAATCCGGCCAAGGCACCCTGGTACTTCCTCGGGCTTCAAGAACTGTTGCACTATTTCCCGCCTGTGGTCGCCGGCGTGCTGATCCCGGGGTTGGTAGTTATGGCGCTCATCGCGATCCCCTATTTCAAGATCAATATCGAAGCCGAAGGGTTGTGGAACCGCAATCGCACCCAGCGTCTGCGTACGGTGGCGGCGGTGGTTGCGGTATTCGCAGTGTTCCTGGTGGCCTTTCAAGTCTGGGCCGTGTTGGTTCCGACGCTGCTGGTGGCCGGGCTGATGTTCTATTCCGCGGCCGATCGCCCCACCTCCACCGGATTTAAACGTTGGTTGACATCAAAACCGCTGAGCTTCTGGATCATGTCCTGGTTTCTGTTTCAGGCGGCGGTGCTCACTCTCATTGGAACGTTCTTCCGCGGCCCTGGCTGGTCCTTCGTCATGCCCTGGAGCGGCCAGATATGAGGGGCGGTGAGATATGAGCTCCCGCGGAAGAATTGCTTCCACCTGGAAGTATCTGTTCGGCGACAGCGCGAAAGCGTTCGGTACGTTGAGCCTGGCTTTGTTGGTTTTGCTCGCCATCGTCCCGGCCCGCGATTATTTCCGCGAATGGCTGGGTTTCCAGAAGCAGTATCTGCGCTTGATCAGCCGACGAAGTGACGCTGCCTCCTTAGGCCGCCGATTCCAGAGCGGTCTGCAACAGGTCTGGTTACCGGAGATTGGAGTGGTTGACCGCTGCACCACCTGCCATGTGGGTCTCAAGGAAGCGAGTCTTGTGGATGTTAAGGCGCAGCCCTTCCGGCCCCATCCGCAAACGCCGCACAGTCTCACCGAGTTCGGCTGTGTCTTGTGCCATCGAGGGCAAGGCACCGCGACGACGGTCGAGGAGGCGCACAGCAGCACGAAGTCATGGGAAGAACCAATCCTGCCCGCCCGCTATCTGGAGTCTGCTTGTGGGCAGTGCCACCTTAAACTTTTGACCGGAACGCCTCGACTGAACCAGGGCCGTCGACTATTGGCTCAATACGGCTGCGTGCGTTGCCACACGATCAAGACTCCGGAAGGCGTCACAATGACTGGCGCCGACGATCCGCCTTCGCTGGAGCATATCGGCGAAAAGACGACCCGCGAATGGATCGCCGCATGGCTCAAAAACCCACAGGCGTACGCCGGGTCCGCCACGATGCCGAACTTTCAACTCCCGGACGAGGACATCCGCGACATCTCGGCGTTCTTGATCGCGCAGAGCACGCCATACAAAACGGAAAAACCGTTGGGTGCCGCGACTGCTCCGTCGCAAGATGACGCCGCGGTGCAACAGGGATCGAGCCTGTATGGGGAATCTTTCTGCGCGTCCTGCCACGCCATGCAGAATGCCGCGGGGATTTTAGTCGGAGGCAATTTAGGGCCCGAGTTGACGCGGGTTGGTTCGAAGGTTAAAACCGATTGGCTCGCCGACTGGCTGCGTAATCCGAGTGTCTACGACCGCGATACGGCCATGCCGCACTATCGACTCGACAGCAAGCAAATTACCTTGCTGCTGGGATTCCTCGGGAGCAAAGCCGATTCCGATTTCATCGGGAACACTCATCTCGACACCGCAACCCCGGCGCAAATCGAGCATGGAAAAACCGTGGTGTTGGAACGTGGTTGCGCCGCGTGCCATGAGATTAACGGCGTGAAGCGACCCGATAATTTCGCTCCCGAGCTGACGTTGGTAGGCAGCCGGCCCTTGGCGAAGATCCTGTTCGCGCCTGGGGTAGCCCACACGCTGCCGGACTACATCGCCGCCAAGATCCGGCAGCCGCGCTCCTTTGGGAACGCGCTCAAAATGCCGCAATTTACGCTGGCCGATCAGCAAGTGGATGCATTGGTGACAGCATTACTGGCGCAAACCGGCCGCGCGCAAACCTTGCCCGCCACCCTCCGCGTTCCCGCGCGTAGGCCAACCGATTACCATCCCGCGGGCAGGGCCGGTCAACTCATCGAAGACATGCGCTGCTTCAGTTGTCACTCCATCAACGGACGCGGCGGGGACATGGCGCCGGACCTCACCTGGGAAGGTACGTCGGTGCGCCGCGCCTGGCTCGTCGACTTTCTCAAGAATCCGAATACGCTGCGCCCCGCGCTGATTCGCCGCATGCCTAAGTTCAACGTCACCGACGCGGAAGCGAACACTCTCGCCGATTACATCATGACGGTCTACCAGACACCTGAGTTCGATGGCGACGCCATCGATGCATCGCGATTTACGGCCACTGAGGTACAAAGCGGGAAAGAATTATTTTATGGAAAGTACGCCTGCCAATCTTGCCATATCGTCGATTCCAAGAACGACAAGGGTTACATCGGCCCGACTCTGACTCAGGTGGGCACACGGCTTAGCGCCGCCTGGATGTTCCATTGGCTCAAAAATGCACAAAGCTTGCGGCCGGGCACGCAGGAGCCCGTCTGGAAAATGAACGACGAAGACGCGCGGGCGATTACAGCGTTTCTTGCGGCACAGCAGGGCGCACCCGGAAGAAAGGCGGCTCCATGATGAATCGGCGTATGATTCCGGTTGCCGCAGCGACGCTGATAGCTATCAGCGCCTGTACGCGCCACCCTGGTGGTGCTGCCGGGGAAAAGCCCAAAGTTTTCGGCGCCGCGCTGATTTCCGTCAGCGGAGAAAAGCAGGTGGGCGGTGTGGGCGGGCAGTTGGACCAACCCCTCGTGGTTCAGGTGAACGATGCGCAGGGCGCCGCCGTTGCTGGAGCTCTGGTGTGCTTCGCGGGTTCCCGCGGAGTGATTGTGACTCCCGATCACGGGATCACCGGGTCCGACGGCCAGTTCTCCGCCAACGTGAGCCTGGGCGAGGCCAGCGGTCATTACCAGATTCTGGTGAGCACGCCGGTCGCTTCAGGACCGTCCGCGCAAATCCGGATCGATGAAATCGCACTGGGATACCAGGAAATGCTGGGCGCGAAACTGAATGAGATCTACTGCATTCGCTGTCACGATTCTGAATCGACGCCGGAGCGCGTGTCCAATCACGACAACTTGAACGCCAAGCCGCACGCCTTCACGGAAGGCAGTGTTTTGAATGCTATGAGCGACGCGGACCTGGTTGCGATCACCAGTCATGGGGGCGCGGCGTTGAACAAATCGGCGGAGATGCCGCCGTACGGAAACATGTTGACCAAATCCGAGATTGCGGCCCTGGTTGCGTTCATGCGCGCCGTAGCCGATCCCCCGTATCCAACGCAAGGAGTTTTCTATGCGAGCAACTAACGTCATTTTTTCAGTGCTGCTGTCTACTCTCTGCGCGTTCGCTCAAGTGCTGGCACCGCAGGAGATCCGCGATCCGAAGATTCGTGAGCTGCAACAAAAGTACCAAGCGGAATTGAAGCTCATCGCGCAAGCCGCCCTCCTGCACAATTACCCATATCATTTCTACTTCAGCCGGATTTTGGACCTGGCGGAGAAAGATCAGCCGGGCAACGATCAGCGCGCCATTCAATTCGACTCGTATAAGGACCAAGTGGTCCTCAAGATCACCGGCAACTACTTCGCGGCCTACTCCACCAGTTTGATGACGCCCGAGGAGCGCGCCCGCCAAACCTACCAGGACGTGATGCTGCCCCTGATTCAGGCCGCTGCGCCCGCGTTGCTGAACGTGGCCGAGCTTCAGGCCTACGCTTTCGAAATTTCGCATCACATTAGGAAGAAGATCCTGGGCGTCTCCTCGGAAGGCGTGGAAAATGTGGTCTTGATCCTTCCCAAGGCTTCCGCCGAACGGTTGGCGCAGGCTTCCAGCGCCACAGTTCAACAGGCTGCGATCGCCGAGGGGGAAGTGTTCCTCAACGCGGCTCCAATTTCTCTCTGGCCGCACGCGGAAGTTGCGACAGCTACCGGAAGCGAGGCTCCCGCTGCCAAGGCGGCGGATTCATCAGCGCGAGCGGTATCACCAAGTGTGCTCAAAGGCGTGATTTTTCCTCCAGGTCTGACCAAGACCTCGGTCGCGACAGTGGTCAAGGAACGGCCTCCCGCGAATCCTGCCGCAACCGTTTCCGCCGCGACTAGTCCTTCCCCGTCCGGCGCTGCGATATCCGCGACCAGTCCGCTACGCGACACTTCGCCGGAGGCGCTTAAGAACATCCAGCAACTCTACCAGGCCAGCGTCGACCGCATGGTGCAAGAGCTCAATCCGCAGGCGCATTTTGTGCGTTACGCTCCACCCGCGTTCATCCCGTTCCATAAAGGGCTCTACTTGCAGCTTTCGGTCACCACGATGCTGCCCGAGCCCGCCGCTGGTTCGCGATACAAGCTAGCCGCGCTGGCGTTCGATCAGCACGTCGCGCATCTTATTCGTCCCGCGCTTTCCTACTTCAAGGAGGATCGGGGCGACTTTGATGGGATCGATTTCAGCAGCTCGGTGCGGCTGAACGCCGATCCGGCGGCCGAGGGTGGCTCGGTGGCAGTGGAATTCATCTTCCCCTTGAACCTGCTGCGCGCCTATGAGCAGTTCGACTGCACAGGACAAGAGTTGATCGACGCCAGCTTCGTTCTAATCAACGGGGAGCGCGTCAGCCTTAATCTGCTGGCCGCCGAAGCCGGATTTCAAACTAGGTAGTGCGGCGTAACCTTGCCCTTCAACGATTGGACAGTCCATTCACACTGTGCTCGCCAACACCGGATCCGTGCTGTTAATCGGGCACGAAGCGCCAATGGCGGATCGGCCGTAGCTGCCGACGGCAACCACCTGGACCGAAATGACGCGCCGCAATTCTTTCTCGAAGAAGGCGCCGCCGTTGTGGATTTGACGCTAGTGCTTAACGACAAGGAAAGTGAAATTCCGCCTCAGAAGGTCCAAACCTTCTTGGAAAACCTGGCGCTTGCTAACCGGGCTCTCGCGACAGTGGCCATTACGGATGCGGCAGGCAAGAATCCGGGGCTGCTGTCGCAGGCCTCTGCACAAACGTGCGATCAGGCAGCAGCTGCGGGTAACTACGACGCCGCTATTGTAGCCTACGCGGCAGCTTGGGCACTGGCAGAGACCGCGCATTAAGAATGGAAGCTGAAGCCCCTCACAGTGATCCTGACGCAGATCCTGAAGGACATCGCCCGGGGAAACTTGTAAGTCCCGAGCGGCGCCGTAGCGCCGTCCAACATGCTCGGGAAAAAGGATTGAGTGAACGGCAGGTGTGCCGCCTGGTGGGTCAGCCGCGGGGAACCCAGCGGTATCAGCCCACGCAGCGGAACGACGGAGACCAACCGACCCAGGCCATTATCACTTTAGCCAGCCAGTACGGCCGGTTTGGCTACCGCCGGATCACCGTCCTGCTGCGGCAATCTGGTTGGAACGTGGGCAAAGACCGGGTCCAGCGGATCTAGGCCTGCTTCCAGGTCTCTACGCAGCGAGATTCGATCTGGCCGGCATCCTCTACCGACCCGGGAATTCTACGATGGTTCGCACGTTGCTTCAGCTCCAGCAGATGCTGCACTCCGGCGGCCGAGCGGCCGTCGCGTCCCGCAGCAGCCCGGCTAGTGTGGAATGAATCGCCGCCAGAGTGGCGTCCTTGTATGGACTCTCAGGCCAGGTCCTCCACCGTGTGCAACCGTGGCGCTGGCGAACTGCCGGGCCTTATACTTGCTACTAACGTGCAAAACCGCACTTCCCCCGTGATTTCCACCCTTCTGGTCGACGACGAAACACTCGCGCTCGACGAACTCTCCTTCCTCCTGCGGGAGTTTGAGGACATCGAGATCGTGGCCACCGCGTCCAACGGCCTGGAAGCGCTTAAGCTGATCGAGGATCTAGAGCCGGATCTGGTATTCCTGGACGTGCAGATGCCGGGGCTGGACGGTCTGGCCGTCATCCGCAAGCTGCGCGAAAAAAAGATTCCGCTGCCGCACTTCGTGCTGGCCACGGCGTACGATCAGTACGCGGTGGAGGCGTTCCGGCTGGAAGCGCTGGACTACGTTCTGAAGCCGGTCGAACGGGACCGCTTGGAGCAGGCCGTCGAACGTGCGCGCCGGATGGTAGCGGAACAGGCCAAGTCGGCGCAACCGGAGCCGCCCGCGCCCAAGCCGGCGTTGCAGCGCACCAAATTGCTGGTGCGAAGCAACCAGCGCAACTTCATCGTGGACGCGCAGGACGTGGTCTACGCCACCATCGACGACGGCTTGATCACCGTGGTGGCCACCGGTCTCGAAGGGCAGTCCAATTACCGCACCATTGAGGAGTTGCAATCGAACCTGGATCCGGACGCTTTCTGGCGCGTGCACCGCTCCTACCTGGTGAATATTCACCGCATCAAGGAAGTGATTCCGTGGTTCAAGTCCAGCTTCCAGTTGCGCATGGACGACAAGAAACAGACCGAGATCCCGGTGAGCCGCGTCCAGACCAAGCGTCTGCGCGCGCTGCTCAAACTGTAGGTTCCTGCCACCTTATGAGTAAAGCGTCATGAGTCCAGTGGCATGAATTCAGCACGCTATTTGGAGGATGTCCAACCCGGCGACAGCTTCGAGTCCGGCGCCGCGACCATGGTGGAAGTCGAAATGATCGAGTTCGCCGCGCGCTTCGATCCGCAGCCCATGCACACCGATCCGGTGGCGGCGATGAGCGGGCCTTTCGGCGGGTTGATCGCCAGCGGGTGGCACACCGCGGCGGTGGTGATGCGCCTGCTCAACGAAGCGCGGCCCCTGGGCGATACGCCCCTGATCGGCATGAGCGTGGATTTTATCCGGTGGCCACTGCCGGTGCGGGCGGGCGACGTGTTGCGGGCGAAGGTTGAGGTTCTGGCGATGCGCGTTTCGCGAACCCGGCCCAGCCACGGGATCCTGAAGCTGCGTGTCATCACGCGCAACCAGCGCGGGGAGACGGTGATGGTGCAGGAGCCGAATTGCTGGGTGCCCCGCCGTCCCCCCGAACCATAGTGTTCTCGCCAAGGCGCTAAGTCGCCAAGAAGTCTTGATCAGGCATTCTTTCTTTGCGCCTTAGCGCCTTGGCGAGAATCAAGGTCAGTCACCCCCGCGAGCGCCGCATCTGATGGCACTTGGGACAGTTGCTATCGGCGGCGAACGCCGAGCCCCCGACGGCGTGACAAGCCGCGCAGGCGTTCCGCTTGGCTTCAGAGGCGCGGTGCAGAGCCTTCCCGTAGTTGATGGGCTCGCGCGATTGCGTGAAGATCTTGGGATGGCAGGTGGAGCAGTCGCCATTAACCCGGTCGATGTGTTTCTGGTGCGTGAAGGTGACGTTGCCATCGCGCGCCGACGGGAACTCGAGGGTCTCAGGCGGAGTTCCGGGAGCGGTCGCGGCAGAGGAGGCCGCCGAGACCCCAGCGGGCGGCTGCGAAGCCGGCGGCGTGGATGCCGCGGGCGCCGAAGCTGGTTGCGCCGGTCCGGTTTGGGTCGCGTTGGTGGGAGCCGGACGGGAGCAGCTCGCGAGCAGCAGGCACACTCCCGTTACGGCGATCGGAAAATAGCGCATGATGTTTTCAGAATACCGGACGGTTCCGCGCGGGAGCAAAAACCGTCAGCAGCCGTGAAGAGCCGGGCCGCCTACAGTTCGGAATCCGGGAATTCGGGGGGTTTGGCGACGACCACCGCGCGCCCGCTGACGCTGCTCCAAAACTGGACGGCTGCCCTGAGGAAGTGAAGCGGGCGCAGCTGCCGGACGGCGATGTAATACAGCGTATTACAGGCTCCGGGGCCGATCACAAAACGAACCCAAGCCCAGCTAACCCGCTAATCCAAAACCACTTACGCGATAGTGCGCCCCATCGCTCACTGCCCGCGCCCCGTGGAGCGGGCTTCAGCCTGCCACGGAGGCTTGAGCCTCCGTTTCGGCTGCGCGCGCTCAATCGCCTCGCCTGCTGCGATACTGGTGATTCATGTTCCATCTTCTCGAAAAACGCATCGCCGAAGCCTTCGCCGTGCGCATTCAATCCGTCTACAATCTCTCGGTTCCCGTGCAGACCGAGCAGCCCAAACAATCCAGCTTCGGCGAAATCGCTGTGCCGGCCGCGTTCCAACTGGCGCGCCAGTTGAAGAAGGCTCCGAAAGTGACCGCCGCCGAGCTGGCGCAGTCTGGCCAGCCCATCGAAGGCGTGGCCGCCATCGAGATCGCCGGCAACGGCTACTTGAACATTCGCCTGGACCGCGGCTATTACGGCTACGGCCTGCTGGCGGGCGAAGCCGCGGATCGCGCCGTCGAAACCGGGAAGATCATCGTCGAGCACACCAACATCAATCCCAATAAGGCCGCGCACATCGGGCATCTCCGCAACGCCATCCTGGGCGACACGTTCGTGCGCATGCTGCGCGCCACCGGCCGCCAGGTGGAGGTGCAGAACTACATCGACAACACCGGCGTGCAGGTCGCTGACGTGGTGGTAGCCTTCGCGCGTCTGGAAAACAAAACGCCGGCGGAGGTGCGCACCCTGATTGACGACCGGGCCCAGCGGTTCGATTACCTGTGTTGGGACTCCTACGCGCGCGTCTCGGCGTATTACGACAGCCATAAGGAAGCGCTCGAATGGCGGCGCGCGACGCTGCACGCGATCGAAAGCGGCCAGGGCATCGAGGCGGAGCTGGCGCATCTGGTGTCCGACGCCATCGTGCACGCGCACCTGGCCACCATGTGGCGGCTGAATGTCGCCTACGACGTGCTCCCGCGCGAGAGCGAAATCCTGCATCTGAAATTCTGGGCCACGGCGTTCGAGCAGCTCAAGCAACGCCAGGCGATCTACTTGGAAACCGAAGGCAAGAACAAGGGCTGCTGGGTGATGCCGTCGTCAGCGTTCCGCGCCTCGTCGGGTGAGGACGCCGAGGGCGAGGACGATAGCAAAGTGATCGTGCGCTCCAACGGCACCGTCACCTACGTGGGCAAGGACATCGCGTATCAGCTATGGAAGTTCGGCCTGCTGGGCAAAGACTTCTACTATCGCCCCTGGCACACCTATCCAAACGGCCACGTCGTGTGGGCTTCGACCGATCAGCCGCAAACCACGACCCACCACTTCGGCAGCGGCGCGCGCGTGTACAACGTGATCGATTCGCGCCAGTCCTACCTGCAGGACGTGGTAGTGGCCGGCCTCCGCGCGCTGCACTACGACGCGCAGGCCGATGCCAGCGTGCACTTCTCCTACGAAATGGTGGCGCTCTCCCCGCGCACCTGCGTCGAAATGGGGATCGAACTGTCCGACGAAGATAAGAAGCGCCCCTACGTGGAAGTCTCGGGGCGTAAGGGTCTCGGCGTCAAAGCCGATGACCTCATCGACAAGCTGATCGAGAAGGCGCTCGAAGAAGTGACCTCGCGCCACCAGGACGAACCCGCGGAGCGCAACCGCACCGCCGCGACGCACATCGCGGTCGGCGCGCTGCGGTACTTCATGTTGAAGTACACCCGCAATTCCGTAATCGCTTTCGACTTCGGCGAAGCCCTCGCCTTCGAGGGCGAAACCGGACCCTACGTGCAATACGCCGCCGTTCGCGCCCGCAACATTCTGCGCAAGCTCGAAGAACGCGGCGAGCGGCTCCCGGATTTCCGTTCCGAGCTCACCCGCGCAGCCATGGAGCGGCAACTGGCGGCCGAAGATTGCTGGCAATTGCTGCTGCCGGCATCCAAAGCCGGCTCAGCCATCGAGCGCGCCGTCACCAGCGGCGAGCCGTCTCATGTCGCCCGCTATGCCTTCCAGCTCGCTCAGGCCTTCAGCAATTTCTATCACGAGTACCCGGTGCTCGCGGAAACCGATCGCGAGAAGAAGACGTTTCTGTTGTGGATGACCGATTACTTCCGGACTCAACTGGAGAGCACACTAGCCGTGCTGGGCATCGAGGTGCCCGAATACATGTGAGGTCCTCCGCACTACACGGTGTTACGCTGTAAGACATGAGCAAGACCACTCTGACGGTACGGGTTGAGACGCAGACCCGGGACGCGCTGGACGCGATCGCCGCTAACCTGGACCGCGATCGCAGCTATGTCGTCAACAAAGCTCTGGAAGACTGTATCGAGCTGCACCGATGGCAGATTGTCCACATTCGCCGGGGACTCCAAGAAGCCGAGGCGGGAAAGTTTGTTTCTCCAGCTCAAATGAGGAGTTTGTCCAAGCGGCTCCGTTCTAGACCATTTTCTGAGATAATATAGACCAGCTCTGGCGATCCGGCTGCAAGCAAGAGATGGCGAAGGCCTATTCTGACGATCTACGGANGTTG
>JGI12269J14319_10004722_pt1 | contig 12306 bp, 11 predicted proteins | sample PeaSoiSIISIP2007_FD_14319 | JGI IMG/M metagenome (IMG submission 14319) | reverse complement strand
CAGCAGTGCGCGATCGGGCGGGCCAGCGGCTGGTGCCGGTCGCCATGCCGAGCCGCGGCGAGCTTGCCGCCCGCGACGGCTTCGTGCATGGCATTGGGACTGCGTGGGACCTGCTGCGCACTGCCGCGGCCGGTGCCGAACTCGCCACGGTAGGGGTGGCCACCTCCGGGGTTCCATTTGAGGACCGGGTCAAGCTGTCCCCGGCGATTGACGGCAGGGTCAGGCTCGCGTTCGCCCGCGACCTGCGCGCCGCCAGCGCAGATAGCGCAGATAGCGCACCAGAAGTCACTAGCACCGGCACTGTGGCATGAGTTGCTACAACGATGCGAGAACTTGTGCTACCGCAACGCCGTCGGCCCGCCGACGGCCTCCCATCATCCCTGCCGTTGCGCTGGGCGGGCCAGCCAGACCGCGCCCCGCGCAGGACTATCCGTGAAGGGCGAGAACATGAGACCCCCGAAAGCAATCGTGGCCGCGGTGGCAGTCGGCCTGCTGGCGGTCGCTTGCAGCAGCACCAGCAGCCCGGGACCTACCACGTCGAGGGCATCCGGGCCATCCGGCGTGCTGACCATCGACAACGAGAGCGGCGCCACCTGGACGTGTGACTTTAACCCGTTCAACCTGACCTACATCAGTTACTCCCTCGGCCCGGTGTACGAGCCGCTCGTGTTCGTCAATACACTGCAGAACGCCAGCGAGACGCCGTGGCTGGCCACCAGCTGGGCGTGGACCAACGGCAACCGGACACTGACGTTCACGATCCGATCCGGGGTCAAGTTCAGCAACGGCGACCCGCTAACGCCAGCCGACGTCCTCTTCACGTTCGACATGCTGAAGAAGTACCCGACCCTGGACCTCAACTCGGTCTGGTCGGTGCTGTCCGGCGCCACGCTGTCCGGGTCAAACCAGGTGGTGCTTACCTTCAAGACCCCGGCCGTGACCTACTTCTATTACATCGCCGATCAGATCGGCATCGTCGACCAGAAGATCTGGTCAAAGGTCGGTAACCCGGTGAACTACCCGGACAAGAACCCGGTCGGCACTGGCGCGTTCACCACAGGAAGCAATGACTGCACGCCACAGAACATCAAGTACATGGCCAACCCGCACTACTGGCAACCGGGCGAGCCGAAGATCGAAACGGTCAATTACCCCGCCTTCCTGAGCAACGACACGGCCAATACCTACCTGGCGAGCGGCCAGGCGCAGTGGGGCAGCCAGTTCATCCCCAGCATCCAGAGCTTCTACCTGTCCAAGAGCCCGAACTACCACTACTGGTTCCCGCCGGTCGCCAACGTGAGCCTGTTCATCAACCTCACCAACCCGATCCTGAAGAACGTCGCGGTCAGGCAGGCTATGGCCTACGCGATCAACAGGCAGCAGGCCTCCGCGATCGGCGAATATGGTTACGAGCCGGCCTCTAACCAGACCGGAATCGTCACCCCGACGTTCTCCAGCTGGCAGGACACCGCGCAGGCGGCAACATTTGGGTACAGCTATAACCCGAGCAAGGCGATATCCATCCTGGAACACGCCGGATTCCGGCGCGGCTCGAACGGCATCTTTACCACGCCGTCCGGCCAGCCGCTGTCCTTCAACCTCGTCAACAACGGCGGGTTCTCCGACTGGGTGGCTGCGGCGTCGGTCATAGTAAGCGACCTCAAGGCGATCGGCATCCAGGTGACGCCGGAGAACCTCAATGCGACGACGTATGAGAGTGACATCTTCACCGGCAAGTTCGACCTCGGGTACGACGCCGAGACCGGCGGGCCCACGCCGTACTTCGAACTACGGCAGTGGCTCTATTCCGCTAACTCGGCGCCGATCGGCCAGCCGGCTGGGTCCAACTTCGAGCGCTACAGCAACCCGGCTGCCGACGCGCTGATCAACGAGTACCCGGCGACCACCAGCACCGCCATGCAGCACCAGATCGTCGATCAGCTGCAGCAGATCATGCTGGCCGACGTGCCGGTCATCCCGGTCACCGAGGAGGTCGACTGGTTCCAATACGACACCGGCTCCTTCACCGGGTGGCCCACGCCGTCCGACCCGTACGCACAGCCGGCCGCGTACAACTACCCGGACTGGGGTCAGCTGCTGCTGCGCCTGGCTCCCGCGCACTAATACCGCTGGCTGGGCGGCCCGCCTACCGGGCCGCCCCAGCCAGGGAAGCCAGACGTCCGGACCCTTGCCGCCAACAGGCCGGTGAGCGAGCCTTGAGGAGGACGATCACATGAGCTCGCGGAGGTCAGCATGAGGTTCGTGCTGCGTCGGCTTGGCTTCTTCGCGCTGACCCTGTGGGTAGCGCTCACGCTCAACTTCCTGCTGCCCCGGATGATGCCAGGCAACCCGGCGCTGGCGGCGATCGCGGGGCACAGAGGCTCGCTCAGTCCGGGCGCGCTCAAGGTGATGGAGGCCCAGTTCGGTCTCAACGCTCATCAGAGCCTGGTATCGCAGTACGTTACGTACATAGGCGACATGGCCACCGGCAAATTCGGTGAGTCGCTGACCACGCAACCGGGCAACTCCGTCGCGCACATGGTCCTTGACGCCATCCCGTGGACCCTCGGATTGGTGGGGATAACGACTGTCCTGGCCTTTATCCTCGGTACCTGGATCGGCATCGTGGCCGCCTGGCGGCACGGTGGACGGGTGGACAGCATCATGCCGCCGGTGTTTGTGATCATGACCGTGGTGCCCTATTTCTGGCTGGGCCTGGTACTGATCCTGATCTTCGGCGTGACGCTGCACTGGCTCCCGTACTTCTTCACCTATGACTTCACGCTCACGCCCGGATTCAACTGGGCGTTCATCGGCAATGTCCTGCAGCACGCGATCCTGCCCGGTTTCACACTGCTGATCACGACCATCGGTACCTGGGTCCTGACCATGCGCAACAACATGATCACGACGCTGTCCGAGGACTACGTGCGGATGGCCAGGGCAAAGGGCCTGCCCGGGCGCCGCATCATGCTGTCCTATGCGGCGCGCAACGCAATCTTGCCGAACGTGACCGGGTTCGCCATGTCGCTGGGATTCGTGGTCGGCGGCGCGATCCTCATCGAATACGTGTTCAACTATCAGGGCGTCGGCTACCTGCTGCTCGACGCCGTGAACAACGATGATTACCCGCTCATGCAGGCGCTGTTCCTGCTGATCACGCTGGTCGTGCTGGTTGCGATCCTGCTGTCCGACATCGCGACCGCGATCCTCGACCCGCGCACCAGGGAGGCGAGCTAGCCATGGCGATGCCGCGAACACTAGGAGGCGGGCCCGGTGCCGCAGGCCGGCCGGGTACAGGCGGCCCACAGGTCCTCGTTCCTGCCGGGGGGCTGCCGACGCCGGGCGCAGGGGTTACCGGAGCCCGGTCGCTGCGCCGGATGGCCCGCGCGATAACCGCCAACCGCAAGGCCACGACTGGGGCGGTGCTACTCCTGATCTTCACGCTGGTGGCGCTGTTTCCAGGAGTCATTGCCCACGACGACCCCGCGGCAGAGATCTACGCGCCTAAGCTAGGTCCGTCCGCGCATCACCTGCTCGGCACTACCGCTCTGGGCCAGGACATGTTCGCCCAGGTCATCTACGGCACCCGGCCGGTCCTTGAGATAGCGCTTGGCGTCGGCCTCGGTGCCACCGTCATCGCGATGCTGATCGGAGTGGCCGCCGCCTATCTCGGCGGGCTGTGGGATGCCGTGCTCAACCTGATCACCGACGTGCTGCTGGTCATCCCGCTGTTCCCGCTCCTCATAGTGATCAGCCGATACCTGGGCGTCGGCGGGGCGGGAACGGAGGTCATGATCGTGGTCATCACCGCGACCGGGTGGTCGTACACGGCCAGGCAGTTGCGATCGCAGGCATTGTCGTTGCGCAACCGAGACTTCCTCGAGGCAGCGCGGGTACGCGGCGAGCGCCCGCTGTACATCGTCGTGGTGGAGATCATCCCGACGATGACCTCGCTGCTGGTCGCCAGCTTCCTGACGAACGCCCTCTACGCGGTGCTGTTCTCCTCTGGCCTGCAGTTCATCGGCCTAGGCGACCCCAATGTGATCAGCTGGGGCACCATGCTCTACTGGGCCGAGAACAATGAGGCGTTCCAGACCGGCCAGGTGCTCTGGATCATCGTGCCCGGACTGTGCATCGTCGCCCTCGGCGCTGCCTTTGCACTCCTCAACTACGCGTTCGATGAGATCGGCAATCCGGCCCTGCGGCCGGTCCGGAGCATGCGGGGGAAGCGTGTCCAGCCTGCTCAGTAACGAACAGCCGCAAAGCTCGCCTGGCCGGCGGCGCCCCGGCGCGATCCTCGAGGTCCGCGACCTGTCGGTGGACTACGTCATGGAACGGGGCACCGTCCGTGCCGTGCGGGATGTGAGCTTCGACGTGGCGCCCGGCGAGTTCGTCGGGATCGTCGGCGAATCTGGCTGCGGCAAGTCCACCCTCCTGTTCGCCATCGCCCAGCTGTTGGCCCCGCCGGCTGGCATCGTCGGCGGCACCGTGATCTTCGAGGGTGAGAATCTGGTCGGACTGACCGACAAGCAGCTGACCTTGGTGCGATGGCGGGACATGTCCGTGGTGATGCAGAGCGCGATGAACGCGCTTAACCCGGTCCTGTCAATCGCGGCGCAATTCGCCGATGCCATGCGGGCGCACGGCATGAACTCGAAGCACGAGATCGCGGAGCGCTCGGCCGAGGTGCTGAAGATGGTCGGCATCGACCCTGTGCACCTGCACAGCTACCCGCATCAGTTGTCCGGCGGGATGCGGCAGCGGTCGATGATCGCGATGGCCATGCTGTTCACGCCAGACCTGGTGATCATGGACGAGCCCACCTCGGCGCTGGACGTGGTCGCGCAGCGGTCGATGATGGTGCAGATCAAGGAACTGCAGCAGCAGTTCGGATTCGCGGTAATCTTCGTCACGCACGATATGTCGCTGGTCCGGCACTTCACCGACCGGCTGATGGTGATGTACGCCGGGCAAGTGACCGAGTCCGGCAGCACCCGGCGGATGTTCGAGCGCCCGCTGCACCCGTACACCGTCGGCCTGATGGAGGCCTTCCCGTCCATCCACGGCCCGCGGGTGCCGCTGACGGGGATTCCGGGCAGCCCGCCGGACCTGGCGAACCCGCCGGAGGGCTGCCGGTTCGCGCCCCGCTGCCCGCGGGTGATGGACCGCTGTCGCACCACGGCGGTCCCGATGTACGCACTGGACGGCGAGCAGGTCAGGTGCCTGCTCTATGAGAACGGGGAGGTGCCGGGATGACCGGCCAGCGGACCTCCCGAGTAGCTGGCGCGGTCGTGGCGGCCGGCGCCCCGCTGCTGCGTACCGACCAGCTCACCCGGCATTTCCGGATCGGCGGCGGGTGGCGCCGCCAGGTGCTGCATGCGGTCGACAACGTGAGCCTGACCGTCGGTGAACGGGAGATCGTCGCGCTGGCCGGCGAGAGCGGGAGCGGCAAGTCCACCATCGCCCGCCTGCTGGCCAGGACATACAAGCCGACCACCGGCGAGATCTATTTCGAAGGTCGGCCGCTGTCCAGCCTGCGCTCCCGGCGCGACATGCTCCGCTACCGCGGCGACGTGCCGATGGTGTTCCAGGACCCGTTCGCCTCGATCAACCCGGTCTTCCGCGTGTCGCACGGGGTGTTGCGCAGCCTCAAGCTGCACCGGCCTGAGCTGTCCGCCCAGCAGCGGCGTGAGGAAGCCGAGCGGGTCTTCACCGCGGTCGGCCTGACCCCGCCCGGTGAGGCCCTACAGCGGTTCCCGCACGAGCTGAGCGGCGGCCAGCGGCAGCGGGTCGGCTTCGCCCAGGCGCTGGCGATGCGGCCGAAGCTGATCCTGGCCGACGAACCGGTGTCAATGCTGGACGTGTCGATCCGGATCGGCCTACTCAACCTGATGACGCAGCTGCGGGACGAGCAGGGCGTCTCGATCCTGTACATTACCCACGACATCGCCAGCGCCCGGTATGTGGCGGACCGGCTCATCGTGATGTACGCCGGGCAGATCGCCGAGCAGGGCACGGTCGAGGACGTGCTCGCCGACCCCAGGCACCCTTACACCCAGCTGCTGCTGTCTGCGGTGCCCGACCCGAAGGCGGAGCTGAACGTCGGCGCGGAAACCGATCGGGGCGAGCCGCCCAAGGTCATCAATCCGACGCCCGGCTGCAGGTTCCGCTGGCGCTGCCCGCTGGCCATCGCGATCTGCCACGAGGTCACGCCGCGGCTGGCGGAGCTGGCTCCCGGGCATGACGCAGCCTGCCATGTGGCGCAGTCTGGCGCGGAAGTAAGGGCGTTCTCACCATGAAGCTCGCGGTTGTCGGCGGCGGCTCGACCTATACCCCGGAGCTGGTCGACGGCATCGCCCGGCTGGCCGGCGGCATCAAGATCACCGAGCTGGTGCTCGTCGACCCGGACGCCGACCGGCTGGCGGTGGTCGGGCCGTTTTCGGCCCGCATCCTGGCCAGGTATGGCCCCCCCGCCGTGCTCTCCTGGACCTCGGATCTCGACGCGGCGGTCGACGGGGCGGGCGCGGTTTTGATCCAGCTGCGCGTCGGCGGGCAGGCCACCAGGCACCGAGACGAAACCTGGCCGCTGGAGTGCGGCTGCATCGGCCAGGAGACTACCGGGGCGGGCGGGTTCGCGAAGGCGCTGCGCACCGTGCCGGTCGTGCTGAAGGTCGCCGAGCGGGCGCGGGAACAAGCCGAGCCGGGTGCCTGGATCATCGACTTCACCAACCCGGTCGGCATCGTCACCAGGGCGCTGCTGGATGCCGGCCACCGGGCGGTCGGGCTGTGCAACGTGGCCATCGGATATCAGCGGCTGTTCGCCTCGCTGCTCGGCGTCGGGCCGGACCAGGTTGAGCTCGATCATGTCGGCCTCAACCATCTCACCTGGGAACGCCGCGCCCTGGTCGGTGGCACCGACCAGCTGCCGGACCTGCTGGCCGAGTATGGCGAGGAGATCGCCGTGCACACCGGCCTGCCGCTGGCGGTCACCCAGGCCATCGGCGCGGTGCCATCGTATTACCTGCGCTACTACTGGGCGCACGACGTGGTGGTCGAGGAAGAGCGCGGCCGCCCCACCCGCGCCCAGGCGGTGGCGCAGATCGAGCGCGAGCTGCTGGCGATGTACGCCGACCCGGCCCAAGACACCAAGCCGGAGCTGCTCAGCCACCGCGGCGGGGCGTACTACTCCGAGGCGGCGGTGGACCTGCTGGCCTCGCTGGTCACCGATGCTCAGGACCGTCAGGTGGTTAACGTGCGCAACCACGGGACCCTGCCGTTCCTGGCCGACGAGGCGGTCATCGAGGTAACGGCTACGATCACGGCCGCAGGTCCAGCGCCAGTTGCCGTGGCTCCGGTGAGCCCTCTGATGAGAGGACTGATAGCGCACGTGTCCGGTTACGAGGAGCTGGCGGTGGACGCCGCGCTACGCGGCGGACGACACCGGGTGGCGGCGGCGCTGCTGGCCCATCCGCTCATCGGGCAGTACGACCTCGCGGAGAAGCTCACCGACCGGCTGCTGGCGGAAAACGCGGCGTTCCTGCCCTGGGTCCGCACGTGACGGCGCCGGCCGCGGTGCTGTACGTCGGCGACGCGGCGGAGAAGCAGGCACTCGTGCTCGAGCCGGGGGGTCGCCCGGATCGTCCCAGCGCCTGCGCAGGGCCCGGTGGTCGGGCGGGATCGGCGCGATGGATGTGATCTCGTTCGGCTCGGTGTTCCTCGAGCTGGTTTTCGGGCATGTGCCCGCGCCGCCCGAACCCGGCCAGGAGATCTTCGCCGACGAGTTCGCAGTCTCGGTGGGAGGCGCGGTGACCAGCGCCACAGTCGCGGCAAGATCCGGGGCCCGGGTCGGGCTCTGCACGGTGCTGGGCGACGACCTGGGCGGCCGGGTGGTCGCGGGACACTGCAGCCGGGAAGGCATCGACCTGTCGCCGTCGGTCCGGGTGCCGCGCCGGGCTACCGGCATCACGATGGTGCTGGACTACGAGGGGGACCGGTCGTTCGTCACGCACATGCCGCCACGTCCAGCGCATGAGTCGCCGGAGCTCGCCCGGTGGGCCGAGGTGCTGCGTCGCTACCGGCCGTCCTGGTGTTACGTGCACGCCGGGATCGGGGTGACGGCATTCCTGCAGGCGGCCCGCCAGCAGGGCACCCGGATCCTGCTCGATGTGTCACTGAACGCGATCGCCCGAGGTAGCCAGGCCGTGCTGGACTGCGTGCCGCTGGCCGACGTGTTCGTGCCGAACCAGGCCGAGCTGATCGCGCTGACCGCGGCCGGTTCGCTGCGCCCTGCGGTGAGCGCGGCCAGCGGATGGGGCACGCCGGTCGTGGTTAAACTCGGCGCAGCGGGGGCGCTGCTCGTCGGGCCGGACGGGGTCGCGGAGGTGACCGAAGGCGTGACGGCGGTCGAGGTGCGCGACCTGACCGGCGCGGGTGACTCGTTCGCGGGCGCGGTGATCGTCGAATTGCTGCGCGGCGTGCCGCTGGCTCGCGCCGTAGTGGCCGGGAACCGGGCTGGCGCCGAGGCAGCCGGGCGGCTGGGCGCGGTGGGCCCGGTGGAGGTAGCCGGGTTCAGCCCCAGCCTGCCCGGCACGGCTGGGTCAGATCAGGAGCGCGCGCTATGAAGCTGACGATCCTCGGCGGCGGCGGGATGCGGATGCCCGCCTTCGTGCGCGCGGTGCTATCTCAGGAGTCGGCAGCAGGCAGCGCAGCGCCCCGGTTCGACCAGATCTGCCTGCTGGAGCCGGAGCAGTTGCGCCGCGACACGATCGGTCGGCTGGCGGTCGAGGTTACGGCGGCGCTCGGCAAGGCCGGCCTGGTCGCCGTCACGACCGATGCCGAGCAGGCGCTGACCGGGGCGGACTTCGTGTTCTCCGCCATCAGGGTGGGCGGCGACCATGGCCGGGTGATCGACGAACAGGTGGCGCTGCGCCGCGGCCTGGTCGGCCAGGAGACGGCCGGCCCAGGCGGCTGCGCGATGGCGCTGCGCACGATCCCGGTCGTGCTCGGCTACTGCGAGCTGATCAGCAGGGTGGCGCCGCATGCCACGCTGATCAACTTCACCAACCCTGCGGGCCTGATCACCCAGGCGATCTCCCGGCACGGCGCGGTCCGCGCGGTCGGCGTCTGCGACACCCCCGGCGGCACCGCCGAGCACCTGGCGGCCTTCCTCGGCGTGGGCCCGGATGCCGCGGAGTTCGGCTACGCGGGCCTAAACCACCTCGGCTGGATCACCTCGGTGCTGGTGGACGGTGACGAGCGGATCGGCGAGATCATCGGCAGGTTCGCGGAGCTGCAGGCCAGCGACCACCGGTTCGCGGCCTTCGATCCGGCCCTGATCCGCCGGGTCGGTGCGGTGCCGACCGAATACGTCTACTTCTATTACGACCCGCAGCGGTACGTGCGCGGGGTCGCCGCGGCCGGTGCCAGCAGGGGCCAGGACCTCGAGCGGCTGAACGGCGAACTGCTCGCCGCTGTGGCGAAGGCGTTCGCCGACGGCCGCATACAGGACGCCTGGGCGGCGTATGCACGATTGCTAGGTGTGCGGCGGGACACCTACATGCGCGCCGACATGCACGGCGACAGCGGGCAGGCCGCCGCGCGCGCCCAGCGGGCGGCCGCGCCACCGCCGGCCATCGACGCGGCGCAGATCGGCGGATACGAGGCACTGGCGCTGCGCGTCATCGACGGCCTTACCGACGCCCGGCCGGGGCGCGTGATCGTCAACCTGCGCAACGACGGCGCGCTGGCCGCGCTCGACACCGACGACGTCGTGGAGGTACAGGCGCAGGTCAGCGCCGCGGGCCTGGTGCCCCTGCCTGCGCCCGAGCTGCCCAGGTCAGCCCGGGCACTGGTGGAGCAGGTCAAGGAGTACGAGCTTGCCACGGTGGAGGCCGCGATGACGGGGGATGCGCAGCTGGCCGCGGTCGCGCTGGCGCTGCACCCGCTGGTGCCCGGCAGCACCGTCGCCCGCGAGCTGCTGGCCGACTACCGCGAGCAGCACGGAGCGTCGCTGGCCTATCTGCACTAGCTGGTCGGGTGGACCAGGTAGGTTCCAGGTTCCGCGTCACGGACCTCGATCGGGCACCAGCCAAGCCTCTCGTAAAAGCGCCTGGCGTTCACGTTCACCTGCCGGACGGCGAGGTAGCATGACGTCGCCCCGGCAGCCGCCACTGAGGCAAGGAACGTGCTGATCAGCGCCCGCCCGTGGCCCGATCGTCGGTAATCGGCGAGCAGGTTGATGTGCAGGTGCGCTGGGTGTAGCGCGAGCTCAGGCAGCAACCAGCGCTCCGGGTGGAACATCAGGTCGAGGCGGTGCTCCTCCTCTGTCACTGGCGGGCCTGACAACGGCTGGTAGCGGGCTCGCAGTCGCGGTAGCCAGCGTTCCCGGTAGGCGGCGACGAAGTCTGGCGTGCTGGCCGTGCCGATGATGTAGCCGACGGCGCGCTCACCGTTGTCCAGCACATATGCGTGCTCCGGCTCAAGGTAAAGGTAGGGCCCGGCGACGATATCTGGGACCAGGTCATCAGTGCTGTACCGGCCACGTACGCCCTGGCCGGCGTTCCCGGTCTCGACGCAGACGTCATACACCGCGGCCCAGTCGGCGGCGCGGTAGGGGCGGATCTCTGCGGTCAAGCCTCCAGCCTACTGAGTGTCATGGCCAGGTCCGGCTCACTGTGCCATTCGTAGGTTCCCTAGGAACGCAGGTACGAGGCCCCGTTGAGGTCGAGGATGGCGCCACTGGCCCACTGTGCCGCATCGGAGGCGAGGTAGACGACCGCGGCGGCGATCTCCTCGGGCGTCCCCACCCGGTTGAACGGGCTCTGCGCCCGGATCTCGTCACCGCGCTCCGTGGCCAGGTCGGCCGCGGCCATCTCCGTCTCCACGTACCCGGGCGCCACGGAGGCCACCGAGATCCCGTACGGGGCCAGGGCGCGCGCCATCGACTGACCGAACGAGTTCAGGCCCGCCTTGCTGGCCCCGTAGGCCGGGTGCCTCGGCTCGCCGCGGAACGCGCCGCGCGAGGTCACGTTGATGATCCGGCCGCCGGTCTGCTTCATGTACTGCACCGCGCACCAGGTGGCGTTGGCGGCGCCGGTGAGGTTGACGGCCAGGGTCTCGCGCCAGGTTTCCTGCCACTGCTCGTAGGACACCCCGGTGATCGGGTGCCAGAGGTAGATCCCGGCGTTGTTCACCAGTACGTCCAGGCCGCCCAGGTCGCGGGCGGCCGCGTCGACCATCCGCCGGACGGCCTCGGCGTCGGCTAGGTCGGCGCGGACGATCGTGTGGCCGCGCCCGGGCAGCCCGGCCACCACCTCCTGCGCGAGCGCGGCGGAATCCCTGTGGTGTACCGCCACCCGGTCGCCCTGGCTGGCGAACGCCTGCGCGATGGCCCGGCCGATGCCGCGGGACGCCCCGGTGACCAGGACCGCGCGCGTCACCGCTCCTCGCACAGGGACAGCAGGGTGGTGGACGTGGACCAGTTCCTGGCCGTCATCGCCAGGGGCTTCTTGCCCGTCCCGAGGACGCGGAACAGCGCCTCGGACAGCTCGCTCTTGCCGTACCCATCCGGCGTGTGCAGGTACAGGGCCTTCCCGATCGCCGCGATGGTGTCGCGGCTGCCCTTGGCCGCGGCCGCGCTCTCGGCGGCCTTGATGCGGTCCAGCAGCTCCTGGCTCGACTCGGCACCCAGGAACACCACGTGCACGAACTTGGGATTCGGCTCGTCGCGGTACGGGTTGTCACCCAGGATCCTGGCCAGCTCGTCCCTGGACAGCACCACGACGGCCGAGTTGATCCCGAACTGGCCGGCGATGGCCGCATCCAGGGCCGACGCCAGCTCCGCCGTGTCGGCCCCCTCGGTGGTGAACAGCACGTTGCCGCTCTGGATGTAGGTGCTCACCCCGGTATGCCCGAGCGAGGTCACGACCTCCCGCAGCTCGGCCATGGGGACCTTGTTCTTCCCGCCAACGTTGATCCCGCGCAGCAGCGCGACGTGTGATGCCATGCCGTCATTGTGCCCGGTGCGCATCGCGAAGGTGGGCCCCGAGGATGTCCGCGCCGAAGTCGCTGCGCGGACGGCGCAGCACGGTGTGCGCGTGGTTGCCCTCGTCGGTGGTGTCGTACTCGATGAGCAGGTCATCGCCCTGGACCCGGTAATAGTGCCGCGTGCCGGGCAGGATCGGGCCCTCCCAGGCGAAGTGCAGCTCGGCGGTCTCGAGCCGGGCGGCCTCGCGGGCCGCCAGCCCGGCGGGGAGCCGGCCCAGGTAGAGCGCGACCAGTTCGGCCAGCACGGCGCGGGCCGCC
>JGI12269J14319_10004721_pt1 | contig 12307 bp, 7 predicted proteins | sample PeaSoiSIISIP2007_FD_14319 | JGI IMG/M metagenome (IMG submission 14319) | reverse complement strand
CGGAGATAAGGAAACCCTGGCTCGCATGACGTCCGTCCAGGCCCATCGAGGGCCTGACGATTTCGGCTTGTGGGAGCAGCGGTTTCCTGACGGCTCTTATGTCGGGCTGGGCAGCCGGCGCCTGGCCATCATCGATCTTTCGGCCAGCGGTCACATGCCGATGTGCAACGAAGACCGCAGCGTCTGGATTACCTACAACGGAGAGATTTACAACTTCGCCGAGTTGCGCCGCGAGTTGCAGAGCAAAGGCCATCGCTTCGCTTCCGATGCCGACACGGAAGTGATCGTTCATCTCTACGAAGAGGAAGGTCCAGATTGCGTCAAGCGCTTGAACGGCATGTTCGCGTTTGCCATTTGCGATTTCCGGGCGGGCAAGCCATTGCTCTTTGTTGCGCGCGACCATTTTGGCGTGAAACCCTTCTACTATTGGCAGCAAGGACGTCGCCTCGCATTTGCGTCCGAGATCAAAGCGCTGCTGGAGGTTCCCGGCATCGACGCCGAGCTGGATCCGGAATCCCTGCATCAATATCTAACTTTTCTATGGGTTCCCGATCCCCAGACGATGTTTCGCGGCGTCTTCAAGCTGCCTGCGGGACACTACGCTATATTCCGCGACGGCGACTTCAAGATTTCAAAGTACTGGGACCTGACTTTTCCCGTCGCAAATGCCGCATACCCTCGCTCGGAAAACGATTTGGCTGAGGAAATTCGAGAACGCTTTCGCCGCTCCGTGGAAGCGCAGATGGTCAGCGATGTTCCCATCGGCGCATTTCTCAGCGCGGGACTCGATTCGTCAAGCATTGCCGCCGTCATGTCGCGCGCCACTCGGCAGCCGGTTCGGACCTACACCATCACATTCCCGCCGAAGTACCGCATCGGTGAGACCACGCTCGACGATCCCGAGGTTGCGTCAAGGCTTGCCCACCGCTTGGGCTGCGAAAACCACCGCATCGTTGTCGAACCCGATGTCGCCGATCTTCTGCCCCGCCTGACTTGGCACATGGACGAGCCCACCGCGGACCCGGCCATCATTGCGGCGTATCTCGTCTGCCGCGAGGCACGAAAGCAAGCCACGGTTCTGCTTTCCGGCGTGGGAGGCGACGAACTCTTTGCCGGATACCGCAAGCATTCCGCACATTCCTGGGCGCAGGCCTACCAGCGCATTCCATCGCCCGCGCGCAGCTTGATCGAAGGTTCCATCGCGCATTTGCCGGGGCTGCGCGGCACGCCGCTGAAAGGACGATTGCGCCTGGCCAAGAAGATGGCGCGCAGCGCCTCGCTTCCGGCGCCGGAACGCTTCGTCATGAATTGCACCTATCTCGACCTGCAACAAAAAGCGGCAATCTATGCGCCGAGCTTGTGGGACGAGGTTGGCTCGCACGATCCCTCGCTGCGCCATCGCGCCAGCTTTGACCAGGTGTGCCACGCCGATTTCCTAAATCAAATGCTGTACCTCGACACCAAGATCTTCATGGTCAGTCTGAATCTGACCTACAACGACAAGATGAGCATGGCCTCTTCGGTTGAAGTGCGCGTGCCGTTCCTCGATCGTGAACTCGCGGAATTCGTGGCCTGGAATGTGCCGCCGAATCTGAAGCTCAAAGGCTACTTCCACCCGACGACGAAATACATCTTCCGCAAAGCCATGCAAGACGTCTTGCCCCGCGAAGTGTTGCGGCAGCCGAAAGCCGGCTTCGCCGCGCCGGTCGACTACTGGTTGGCGAACGACTTGAAGGAAATGGTGGATGACCTGCTCAGCGAGCGGCGGATTCGTGAGCGCGGATTGTTCCGGCCCGACGCCGTGCGCGCACTGATTGACCAGCAGCGCAGCGGCGCCCAGGACTGGTCCATGCAAATCTGGCAATTCCTCACGCTGGAGCTGTGGATGCAAACGTTTCTCGACGGTGGCGCGAAGAATCTGGCCGCGGAAGCGATTCACGCCCAGCAGGTGGCGACCGCATGAAGCAGGTCTTGCAAGATCCTCGCACCGGCGACATCGGAGTCACCGAGGTTCCCGCTCCGCAACTGCTTCCCGGATGCGTCCTGGTGCGCATCGCGGCTTCTCTGGTTTCAGCCGGAACCGAGCGCGCTTCCTCCGAGTTTGCCAGCAAGAATCTTCTGCAGAAAGCCAAGGCTCGGCCTGATCTGGTGCGCGAAGTCATCGGCAAAGTTCAGCGTGATGGACTTTTTTCTGCGGTCGCCGCCGTTCGCAGCCGTCTCGATCAACCAGCCGCCCTCGGCTACAGCAGCTCTGGAACGGTGGTTGGTGTTGCGGACGGCATCGCCGACATGAATGTTGGCGATCGTGTCGCCTGCGCCGGCGCGGGTTACGCCGTCCACGCGGAATTTGCCTGCATACCCCGGCTGCTGGCGGCAAGAATCCCCTCGGAATGCGGTGTGAGTTTTGAAGACGCAGCATTCACTACGGTAGGAGCAGTTGCGCTCCACGGCGTACGCACCGCGGAAGCAAGGTTGGGTGACGTGGTAGCTGTGATCGGCTTGGGCCTGCTCGGGCAATTGACGGTACAAATCCTGAAAGCCGCCGGTTGCCGCGTACTGGGCATGGATATTGTTGCCCAGCGCGCCGAACTGGCGTGTCGCATGGGCGCTGACGCAGTCAGCGCCTCCGAATCGCATTTCCGCGACTTGTGCATGCAGCAAACGGCCGGGCGCGGCGCGGATGCAGTTCTGATTACCGCCGAGACTCCGAGCAGTGGCCCCGTCAATCTGGCCGGCGAAATCGTGCGTGATCGTGGCATCGTGGTTGCCGTGGGCACTGTTGGCATGGAGATTCAACGCAAGCTCTACTACGGCAAGGAACTCGATTTTCGCGTCGCGCGTTCCTACGGTCCCGGCCGCTACGATGCGGCTTATGAGCAGAAAGGCCGCGACTATCCCATTGGCTACGTGCGCTGGACCGAAACTCGCAACATGGAGGCTTTCCTCCAGCTTTTGGCATCGGGCAAGCTCGATCTCAAGCCGCTGATCACGCATCGTTTTGCGATCGAGCGCGCTACGGCTGCTTACGATCTGATTACAGGAAAATCCGGGGAACCATCGCTCGGCGTGCTGATTACCTATCCCGGCGAGCCAGCGGAAACTCACGCCCTCGAGCTGAAAGGGAAGGGAACCGCGCCGCCTGCAGCCACAACGTCGAAGTCGCCAGCCATCGGCTTCCTGGGCGCCGGAGTCTTCGCCACCGGCATGCTGTTGCCGGTCGTGAAGAAAATCGGCGGAGCCGATCTGGTGGGCATCTGCGCCGCCAACGGGAGCCATGCTCGCCACGCCGCGGAAAAGTTCGGCTTTCGTTACTGCACCACCGAAGATGCGAAAGTCATTCAGGATACCGCCGTGAACACAGTCGTGGTCGCGACTCGTCATCATCTTCATGGCGCGCAAGTGCTCGCGGCGCTGCACGCCGGCAAGCACGTCTTTTGCGAGAAGCCTCTGTGCTTGCGCGAAGAAGAATTAGCTGAAATCGTGAGCGTTTACTCGGCAAATGTCGACCGGAACCCCCTCCTGATGGTTGGATTCAATCGGCGTTTTGCCCCCATGGCAATCAAGATCAAGGCGTTCTTACAGGAGATCGACGAACCACTGGCAATGAACTATCGCATTAACGCGGGCTATCTTCCGCCCGATCATTGGGTCAACGATCCAGAACAAGGCGGCGGCCGCATTCGCGGCGAGGTTTGCCATTTCGTCGATTTTCTCTCATTCCTGGCGGGCGCTCCGCCCATCGAGGTGCAGACACGCGCTCTCGGCAACCCCGGCCATTACTCCGATGACAATGTCGTCGTCGCGCTGCGATTTGCCAACGGCTCGCAGGGCACGATCAGCTATTTTGCGAATGGCGACAAGTCTTACTCCAAGGAACGCCTGGAGGTTTTCGGTGGCGGCGCCGTGGCCACGCTGGAGGATTTCCGCCGCCTGGAATTCGTGCGCCATGGCCGGAGGCAAATATTCCGCGCACGCTTGCGCCAAGACAAAGGCCATCGCGGCGAGTGGGAAGCATTTGCTGCAGCCATCCGGTCTGGGGCCGGAGCCCCGATTCCCTTTAGCGAGATTGTGGCCACGAGCCTGGCAACGCTTCGTGCCGTGGGTTCGCGCTTGTCCGGACAATCCGTGGCTGTTGATGCGGCCGCTTTCATCCGCGCAAATTCGCGCTCGCCTCGCACCGCCTTATGAAACATTCAGAAAGAGGGGATAGCTGCTGTCCATGCTGATACTGGGCCTCAACATGTTTCACGCCGACGCTTCGGCAGCCATTGTGCAAGACGGCGAAGTGGTTTTCGCGATTGCCGAAGAACGCCTCAACAGAATTAAGCATTACGCCGGTTTCCCGGCACTCGCGGTGCAAGCCTGCCTTGATGCCGTAGGCGCAAAAATCTCCGACGTTGACCACGTCGCCGTGGGGCAGGACAGCGATGCGAACCTCGCGAAGAAAGTGCAGTACGCGCTCGCCAATCCGGCGAAAATTCTGAATTTTATTCGCCTGCGCCAGCGCAAGGAAGGGATGCGCGACGTGCGTTCACTGCTGGCCAAGTCGCTGGCCGCAGATTCCAAAGCGCTGCGTTTTCAGGAGCACCACCTCGAACACCACATCGCGCACATTGCCAGCGCCTACTACTGCTCGCCTTGGGAGAAGGCCGCCGGTTTCAGCTACGACGGTTCCGGCGATTTTGTTTCCACCATGCTGGCTCGCTGCGAGGGCAACGAAATCGAAGTCCTCGAACGTGTCTTCCTCCCGCACTCCCTGGGCAGCTTCTACACCATGATCTGCGAGTTCATCGGCTACAAGAAATACGGCGACGAGGGCAAGGTCATGGGCCTCGCGCCCTACGGGAGAGACACTTACTGCGAGCAGGTTGGTAAAGCCGTCGCTTTGAAAAACGGCGGTTTCGAACTCGACCTCAGCTACTTCATGCCGCTCGGCAGCAACCAAGGAATGCAGATTATGGACGATGGCACAGTCTGCCTCGCTCAGCATTTTTCCGGCCGGATGAAGGAACTTTTCGGCGAACCGACCGAGCCCTACAGCAAAATTCCTCAGCGCGACATGGATTTGGCCTACGCCATGCAACGCCGCTTTGAGGAAGTTTTCTTTCATCTCTTGAACGATCTTCACAAGCGCGTGCCCTTGGAGGATCTAGCCATGGCGGGAGGATGCGCACTGAACAGCGTGGCCAACGGCAAGCTCTTCCGCGAGACTTCGTTCCGCCGCACCTGGATTCAGCCTGCAGCCGGCGATGAGGGGTTGGCTATTGGCGCCGCCCTGCACACCTATCACTCCGTGCTCAAGCAGCCGCGGCGTTACGTGATGAAGAATTCTTATCTTGGCCCAGAGTTTTCCGACGCGCGCATCGAAGCTGATTTGAAAAAAGCGAATTTGCGCTATGCCAAGCTCGAACGAGAGCCGCTGCTCGAGGCGGTGGCTGGACAGGTCGCCTCCGGAAATGTCGTGGGCTGGTTTCAAGGACGTGTCGAGTGGGGCCCTCGCGCCTTGGGCAATCGTTCCATCGTGGCCCATCCCGGCCTTCCTGATATGAAGGACGTCCTCAACGCCCGCATCAAACATCGCGAATGGTTTCGTCCTTTTGCGCCGTCGATTCTGGAAGATCGCCAGAGCGAATACTTCGAGCACGACCACCCTTCGCCCTTCATGTTGCATGTGTACAAGATCCGCCCGGAGAAACGCGAGCAGCTGTGCGCGGTCAATCATGTGGACGATACCGGCCGTTTGCAGACGGTGACTCGCGAAGAAAACCCGCTCTACTACGATCTGATTCAGGCATTCGAGCGCAAGACCGGGATTCCCGTGATTCTCAATACCAGTTTCAACGAGAACGAGCCTATCGTCTGCATTCCGCAGGAAGCCATCGACTGCTTCCAACGCACGCGCATGGATGTTCTCGCAATCGGCACATATCTAGTTCTCAAGACTGAAAACTGATCGGGGAGAGTGGTGGCCGCTCAACAAACTTCCGCGCTTCCGCCGGATCCGAGGGGTGAATGGAATCTCGTTCCGGTGAGCGTGTTTCCTCGCCTGCGCGCTCTGGCTTGGAGTGGCGACGTCCTCTACGCATCTCGCGGGTATTCGCTGCTCCGGGCAAAGATGATGGGGACGCGGCAGGCTGAGTGGGAGCATGTGGCGCGGCACGTTCCGGCACCGTGGCGGAATTTCAGTTCCTCGTGGCGGCTCTCCTTCCGCCTTTTCCGCGACGGTTTTCACGCGCTAGCAGCGCTTTCCTCCGGCCACCTAGTGGCCGCCGTGCCTGGCGCCATTGTCACTCTGGCTCCAGGTGAAACCGAATTTCGCGCCTCCCACAAAGTGCTGCGTGGCACTCGCCCTTTGCACATCGCGGTTTCCCCAAACGATCAGGTTTTGTGGGGCGAGTACTTCGACAATCCGCAGCGAGAGGAAGTTCACATCTACGCTTCTATCGACCGGGGCGCCACCTGGGACGTGGCCTGCACTTTTCCCAAAGGGTCCATCCGCCACGTTCACAACATCGTTTACGACCCGTGGGAGAATTGTTTTTGGGTGCTGACTGGGGACAACGGTGCGGAATGCCGTATCCTGCGCGCAGACTGCGACTTCAGCCGGGTGGACGCAGTCTTATCCGGAAATCAGCAAGCGCGCGCGGTCGCTTGTGTCCCCATGGCTGATGGCCTGTACTTTTCTTCGGACACGCCGTTTGAGACCAATCATGTCTACCGTCTGGATCGCGGCGGCAAACTGTCTAAACTCACTAGCGTGAGCAGTTCTTCCATTTATGGCTGTCGAGTGGGCGATAAGCTCTTTTTCTCGACCATGGTCGAACCAAGCGAAGCTAATCCTGAACGCAACGTGTGGATTTATGGAAGTCCTGACGGCAATCGCTGGGAGCGTCTGCTGAGTTGGGGGAAAGATGGTTGGCCGATGGGCTTATTTCAGTATGGCAATGCCTTTTTGCCAGATGGACAAAACACCTCTGGCCTGTTGGCGGTTAGCACTGTTGCAACCGAATCGAACGATCTTCAAACCAGCCTCTGGCGCATGGGGCCTTAGCCAGGGTGGTGGGTCAGTTTCACCGCTGGACAGAAAGAACTAATGAACCACTGATGACACCCTTCGACTTCGCTCAGCGCAGGCTCCGCATCGCGAAGGTTTTGGTTTCCCGGTTTTCCTCAGTGTGACTCTGTGCCCTCAGTGGTTGTGACTCGGGAAATCGACCTACTAACCTGACCAAGGCGTTGCTTTGGCCGTTCGGGCCTCATGCTATATAGTTCGAGAGCCTTCACTCCCATGTCACTTACGGATCGCCTGCATTACTACCGGCGCATTTTCAATGCGTACCTGGTGCCTGGGCAAAAAAGCCATCTCACTTTCTGGCACGAAACGCCGCAGGCGAACCTCGACGCGCCGGCCGGCGAACTTGGCGAGTATTACATGCTCTTCTCGGAAAAGGCGGACTATCGCGGCCACTACGATGCCGCTGGCATTCCCATGCTGGACTACCACGGCCGCATCGGCCTGCAATACAACCCGATTGCGATCGCGCAGTGGGGACTCGGCAACTTCAATCTCTATTGCCACTCGCGAGATATCAGCAGAAAAGAAAAATTCTTGGCCGCCGCCGATTGGCTTTGCTCGACGCTCGAGCCGAACCGATTCGGTGTTTCCGTCTGGAACCACCATTTCGACTGGGAGTACCGCACTCCGCTCAAGGCGCCGTGGTACTCCGGCCTGGCGCAGGGGCAAGGAATTTCTTTGCTGGTGCGCGCTCACCAGGAAACTAAGATTCAATCCTATCTCGACGCCGCCAGGCGGGCGTTTGAAGCCTTTCTGAAATCGATAGACGAGGGCGGCGTGGTTTTCGCCGATGAACGCGGTGACCTGTGGTTTGAGGAGTACCTGGTTTCGCCGCCGACTCACATTCTGAACGGTTTCATCTGGGCTGCTTGGGGAGTGTACGACTATTCGCTTGTCGTCAGAGACAGCCCCGCGTCGGATCTGTTTGCTCGAGCCGTCCGCACTCTGCGGAACAATCTTGACCGCTATGATCTGGGTTTCTGGTCGTTGTACGAGCAGTCGGGCACACGCCTTCCCATGGTCGCGAGCCGGTTCTATCATCAGCTGCACATTGTTCAATTGCGGATGATGCGCCTTCTCACCGGAGACGAAAGTTTCGCTCATTACGCCGATCGTTGGCAGGCATATGCCGAAAGCCGAATCAAGCGCGCCCGGGCCCTGTGCTACAAAAGCGCATTCAAGCTTTGCTACTATTAGGAACTCTAGCGACTGCCGTCCAGGGTGACGACCGGTTCCACGTCAGCCACCGGCCGGATGAAAACAAAATCGATTAGCGTGTCGGTAGCGCGAAAGGTCGAATTGTTGCCGATCGCAAGAACGTTTGGATGCAATGTGGTTCCCTGCGCGAACGGCTGCGCTGGCAGCTCAGCGGTTACTTGCCCGAAGAGGTTCAGGACTTGGGGTTCCTGCGTGGCTTGGGTTTCATCCACAATGGTGCGAACGCGATATTCCTGGCCATAGGCGAAAGAGTTTAGCAGCGGCACGAACTGCCCGCCGGCGATGAAACCGGAAATGGAAGTCGGATCGGCGGCGTGCGTAGAGGGCAATTCCCAGCGCACCAGATCCGCGGGTCCGTCGTCGCTTGCGCTACTCAGGCCCACCGAAAACTGACTTCCCGCCGGGGTGGGCTGGGAACGAAAACGAAAATCGAGCGAATAACGCCTCAAACCAAAATGCAAAGCGCGAGTCGCCTGGCTTGCCGCCAGCTCCGTAACTAAGTGTAACGCGCCACTCTCACGGGCTCGGGGAAAATCGACGCGTAGGATGAGGGATTTGATGTCGGGCTTACGCAAGTTGTGGGAGTCGGCGTAGTACACAACGAATATTCTTCCGTCGGCCATGCGCAAAGGCCAGCAGTAAGCGCCGTCGATGGTTTGCCCGGTGTAGGTATCGAGCACCGTGCCGTAGCGGAAAGTTCTGCCTTGGTCATAGGAAACGTAGGCCACCAATTGTCGCGGGAATCCGATGTCCTGGGGTGCGCCGGGAATACCGAGAGCCTGTCTTCCAAGCAAGATCAACGCCCCATGCGCGCGAATCAACTGAGGATCTTGAATCGTTCCCAGGTGAACCGTGTATGAGATCAGCTTTCCCCAGCTCGCGCCCATGTCGTCGGAGCGGCGGCCGAAGGTGTCGATATTGTCGTCGGCGCGGGCAATGGCCAACAGGTCGTCCGGCCCGGTGCGAATGATGTTGGTCTCATTCAGCCCCGGCTCCCCCGCTTGACTGAGGTCGGAGCGTTTCGTCCAGGTCTCTCCGTCGTCGGTCGAGAACCAGAATGTGGGATTGTCGAGCGCTGGATCGGCTGTGGATGGCCCATAGCCCACGCCGTACATGGTGTGGTCGGCAGTCGCAAAAAGCGCCGAAAACGCGGCGGTATTGTTGACCGGATGGTCGAAAAACGCGAAAGGCCCCCAGGTCAGTCCATTGTCCGTTGAGCGACTAAAGGCCGCGCCGGCATTTCCGTTTGGGTCCAACTTGACGAACGAAATAAAAAGCTCGTCATCGGGGGTTCTCGCCAATCCAGGATCGGGTTTGGAGGTGTCGAAATAGACGGCCTCCGGGCTCCAGGTTTGCCCCTGGTCCTCACTGCGCCGCAGGACCACCATGTGGCTGTTGACGTGACCGCTGCCCTTTAAATAGGAAAGCACCCAGTCGCCATTGGCAGCCCGCACCACGCTGGGAGTGCTGTTGTAAGTCCCATCGCTCTCGATTACCTGGCGGTCCTCTGCACGCAACGGCCCCTGGATGATGTCATCGGTCAGGCTTAGAGACGGTTCGCCGCGCCAGTTTCTCAAGTCGTGCACGTCGCTGAAAAACGGGAAGACCTCGTAGCCGCTCCCGGGCTGCACTGAGCAGCGGGGAATCCTTCCTGAGGTGATCCAGATGTGAACTGTCTGCAGCGCGGGCAACGACGCAAGCTTTACCCATAGGAGGCCCTTGCCGGCCTTCGGGTCGTAAGACTCTAACCAGTATGGCAACGGCCGGCGAGTCCGCGGGTCCCAGGCGCCAAACTCACTACCTTCCTTCTCCCACGGCCTGAAAGTGAAGCTGGTTTGGTCAAAAGCAACCGCGACCGGATAGTCGCGCAGAGCCGTCGATCCGGGGTTTTCGATTGCCACCGCGAGCATTTCAGGGGCTCGTTGCGGATTGCACTGCGAGGCTGAGAGAAAGATTGCGGTGGAGAACCAGAACATCACGCCGATCGCAGCGCTGGATATGGCGAGGCCCATCGATTTCCGCCGGCGAGAAATAGGAACACAGGAACAACTTTCCATGGCTGAACTCTCCCACTAGTAGCGCTCGCAAATGCCGGCGCGAGACCGGGAATTCCCCGATGGGAGGCCGGTCAGGAGCGATTCTACGACGATCGCGCCTCAGGCTCTTGCCCGAAGGTATGCAGTGCGCAAAGCCGGTACCCTTCTGGGCAACTCCTGCCTGCTCGGACTTTATGCCGAGCGGGCAGCGTGCACCTTCGCCCTGTGCTACAAAGGTAAACTCAGGTTCGGTTGCGACTAAACACTCGTGAAGATCCTCTACGTCTCACAATACTTTCCACCAGAAATGGGCGCACCCGGTGCTCGTGTCGCGGAATTGTCACGTCATTGGGTGCAAGCGGGACACCAGGTGACCGTTCTCACCGGGTTTCCCAACCATCCCACCGGAGTGGTTCCCCCAGAATATCGTGGCAAGCTGCGCCGGCTGGTGATGCGGGAGAATTCCAAGGGTGTAAATGTTGTCCGCAGCTGGCTGCTGCCGTTTCCGAACCGCAAGGCGTACGAGCGCATGTTGAACTACAGTTCTTTCTGCCTGTCCGCGGCTGGCACCGGGCTTTTTCTGTCCCGTCCCGACGTGGTAATTGCCACTTCGCCGCAACTATTGGTGGGGCTCTCCGGCTGGTGGTTGGCGCGTGCCAAGCGCGCTCCGTTTGTTTTCGAGGTGCGGGATCTTTGGCCCGAATCTCTCGTTGCCGTGGGCATGGGAGGGCCGAATTCGTTTCTGCACCATGGCCTGGGAAAGATTGCGGGGTTTCTGTATCGCCGTTGTGAACGGGTGGTCGTTGTCACGGCCGCGTTCAAGGATCATCTGATCACCAATTGGCAGATGCCGCCGGACAAGATTTCCATCGTCGAAAATGGAGTGGAAACGGATTTATTTAGCCCTGGGTGCGCGGACCAAGTCTTACGTAAGGAACTTGGCGCCGAGGGGAAGTTTGTTGTTTGCTACATCGGCACTATGGGGATGGCGCACGGTTTGGAGACTATGGTGGAAGCCGCCGCCGAGCTACGGGATTCCGCCCCTCACGTTCTCTTCCTGCTGGTGGGGGAAGGTGCGGAGAAGGAGCGCATCATCGCGCTGGCGCGCACTCGCGGTTTGACCAATCTGCGGTTTGTGGACCAGCAGCCGCGCGAAAAGATACCGGCCTACATCCGCAGTTCCGACGCTTGTGTGGTGCTGCTCAAGAAGACGGAACTCTTCAAGACTGTTATTCCCACCAAGATGCTGGAGTTTATGTCGTGCGCCCGTCCGGTGATTCTTGGTGTAGACGGCCAGGCAAGAAAGATCCTTGAGGAAGCTCAGGCAGGACTTTTCATTGAACCGGAAAACACCGCTGCGCTGGTTCAGGCCATCACGCGGCTTGCGGGCGACCCCAGCTTGCGTGAAAGTTTCGGGGGCAATGGGCTACGCCACATCTTGCAGCACTTCTCTCGCCAGCAGACCGCCGACGACTACATCGCGGTGCTCCAGAGCATGGTGGGAGAGCAACGCCCGCGGCGCAGTACGGTGGCTTGAACTCAGCTCACTTCGCTATTTAACCGCTACCAGGCTCAACGATGCGGCCTGCATCGCGATTCCCACATTGTCCTGCAGGGCAAGTTTAATAGAACTGCTGGGCACAAAGAGGATGTCGTCCGCATTCAACGGCACGTCGGCAAGCTTGGCTTCAAGGATCTTCTTCAAGGCAATATGCTTTTCGGTGATTCCGTCCGGGCCCTTGTGGATAATCCTGGTGCCGTTCAGTCTAGACGTCCGGGTTGTGCCGCCGGCCAGCGCGATCGCCTGGAGGACAGTCAAGCTCCCGCGGTCGATCAGCAATCCGCTGGGCCTGGCGACGTCGCCTACCACATAGATAATGTCGGCTCGGCGCACTACGACGGTATCACCGGGTAACATCTCTACATTGGATTGTGGAATGTCCTCAAGATTCTTGGCCAGCGCCACGGTTAGCGGCTT
>JGI12269J14319_10004720_pt1 | contig 12312 bp, 10 predicted proteins | sample PeaSoiSIISIP2007_FD_14319 | JGI IMG/M metagenome (IMG submission 14319) | reverse complement strand
CCCTCGCGGGCTACGGGCAGGTGAACGACCGCGCCGGTATCGGCGACGAAGCTGACGGCGATTCCGGCAGCCACCGCCGCCAGGGTGATCCGTGCCCGGCTCCGCGCGGCGGTGAGGATCGCGATGGCCGCATCGGTGATCACCCGCCGAGCCGGGCCGGGCACCTGCGGCAGCAGCCCGGCCGTCTCGATCTCGACGGCCACCCCGCGGCGTTCGGCCATATCGGCACTCGCGTGCAGTTCGTGCACCAGCGATCCGGGTACCTCATCGCCCTCGGCCAGCAGCCGGCGCAGCCGGGCCGCCTGGACCGCGCACCTGATGCGCACCTGCGCGTCGCCCGGGTCGGCCGTCCCGGCTGCCAGCTCGGCGACCAGCGGGACGGCGCTTTCCTGCAGCGCCAGCCAGCGCGCGAGCCGCGCGGCCCGGATGATCTCCGCCGTGGCGGCTCGCTCGCGCGCGGCGTCCTCACTCCGCGCCGCCACGGCGGCCTGGCCGGCGGCCACATCCAGCGCCCTGACCCCGGCGGCCACAGCCACCTGGGCACCGGTCGACCAGGCCAGCAGGGCGAGGAACCCAGCCAGGTCGGTGCGGTGCAGCCCGTCCCGCACCTGCACGCCCAGGATGCCCAGGGCCTCGGCGGCGAGGAACCACGCCAGCTCGTGGAACCGGCGGCGCAGCAGCACGAGCACGCCCGTCCAGCCGGCGCTACCCCACCCCCAGTTGACCGCCAGCATCTGGCCGGCCGGGCTGGCCAGCGCCGCGGCCGTGCTGGCGGCCAGCGCGATCACGGCCACCGCCCAGGCCGAGCGCCAGCCGGGCGTTCCGCGCAGCACCAGGACCGACCCGGCGGTGATCGCCAGCGCCATGACTAGCCACATGGCGCTCTGGAAGGCGAACGAGCCGTAGGCCGATCGGTTATGCAGCAGCTGGCCGCCCGCTCCGGCGAGATGCCAGCCCGCGACCAGGAAGACCACCGCGATGGTGAAGGCCCGCTGGTAGCGGCCGGACATCAGCGCCTTCGGCTGCACGGCGGTCATGCCGGCCAGCTCACGGTCACAGTGGTGCCCGCGCCCGGACGGCTGGCGATCGCGGCTCGGCCGCCGACCGCCAGCATCCGCCCGGTGATCGACTCACGGATGCCTCGGCGGGATGGCGGGGTGGCGGCCGGGTCGAATCCGCGGCCGCGGTCAGTGATCTTGACGACCGCCCAGCCGGCCCCGCCGCTGACGGCCACTTCCGCTTGGCCGGTTCCGGCATGCCGCTCGACGTTGCGCAGCGCCTCACCGACGCAGGCGACGAGCTGATCCGCGACCGGAGACGGCAGCGTGACCGGGACGAGTTTCAACCGCACGGCCACGTCATCGGTGCTAGCCGCGGCCCGCTCCAGCTGCGGTGTCAGGTCAGTCAGCGGCGCCAGCCGGCCCGGCACGGCCGGAGCGCTCGCGAGCCCTTGCAGCACGCGCAGGTCCCGGGCCGCCTGCGCGGTCAGCGCCCGGGACGGTCCGGCAAAGGCGCCGGCGGCAACGACGGTGAGGGTCGACAAGACGGTGTCGTGCAGCTGGCGGTGCTGTTCCCGCTCGTCAGCGCGCCGTGCCTCCTCGGCCCGGATCTGCCGCTCGGTCTCGAGGCCAGCGGCGACGATCGCGTCCGCTTGCCGCGCGCCGCCGCGGATCACCGCGACCAGCCCGGCGGCGACGATCGTCTCCACCACCAGCAGGAAGCCGTCGGCCAGGTGGCCGGCGCCGAGCCCATAGGCGACGACCAGGACCGCGGCCCCAGGCACTCCGAGCCACGGCGGCAGCGCGATCTGCAAGATGTACACCGACGTGCAGGCCAGCGGGAGCATCCACGTCGTGTTGTCCGAGATCAGCGCGGCCGGGACCAGGTGCTGCTGCGCCAGCGCCAAGGCCGAGATAACCGCCAGGTCGACCAGTACCACGGTCGGCGTCAGCCCGGACCGCCGGACCCGCCAGGCGAAGAAGCCCGACCACACGCACAGCGCCGTCAGCGGCGCCGCCAGCCACCAGCCGGAGATCTCCTTCGTCGCGGCCAGCACGGCTACGGCCGTGAACAAGACCGCGCCGCCGAGGCGCAGGGCGATCGCGTACCAGCCGGCCAGCCAGTGCAGTGCCTGGTCGGACGGCCCGGCAAACCGCGGGCGACGTGCCCGCCTGTGGCGGCCCGCGGGGGGCTGGATCGTCCCCCCGACGGAATCAGCTGCCGGGTCCACCGGACCAGTATGCGGCAGGACCACGCACGGCAGCAGGTCCCGTGTTAAAGGGCGCAATTATTCGACTTCGATGGGTAGTTCGTAGATCTCGCTGGTGGGATGCCCAGCCTTGTCATGGACCCGGTGGACCGCTTCCTTGGACGGGCCGGATGACAGGCAGGAACTTCGGCAGGTCAGGCTCCTTCTGACCGGCTACGCGAAGGTCGTTACGCGACTATTGAGTATCTCTCAAGAACGCGGCCGTTGCCGCGTCAGCCGGGTAGAACGACTCGATGGCCAGCTCCGACAGCGTCACGTCGCGGGGTGTGCCGAAGACCGTCGTCGTGCTGAACAGCGACAGCACCGTCCCCCGGATGCGCACCCGCAGGGGAACCAGGATCGCCCTGGTGTCCGGCCGGGTTGCGGGCGGCGGGCTCGGATAGGTGGCCAGCTCATCGCGCAGCGCGATGAGCGCGGCGTCGCCCGAAGACTCGATGTCGTGGTTCAGCCGGTGCAGCAGGTGCGCTCGCCATTCGGCCAGGTTGACGATGCGGGCCGCCATGCCCTCGGGGTGCATGCTCAGCCGCAGGACGTTGACCGGCGGCTCGAGCAAGGCTTCCGCGACTCCCTCGGTGAGCAACCGAACGGCGTCGTTGGCCGCCACGAGATCCCAGCGCGCGTCGATGACGACCGCGGGAAACGGCTCGTGCGCTCGCAGCACGTGCTCGATCGCCTCGTGTACGGCCGACATCGGCGGGTCGGCCAGCCCGTTGGCCGGGTACGCGGGGGCGAAGCCGCCCGACAGCAGCAGCACGTTGCGCTCGCGTAGCGGCACGTCGAGCTGCTGCGCGAGGCGGATGATCATCTCGCTGGTCGGCCGGGACCGCCCCGTCTCGATGAACGAGAGATGCCGGGTCGACACCTCGGCTCGCAGCGCCAGGTCGAGCTGGCTGAGCCTGCGCCGCTCCCGCCAGCCNCGTAGCANNCTGCCGACCGNNGNNGGCNNCCCGGCGNACAGCCCNGGAACTGTTGTGGAGGTCACCCTGGCCACCTTAGGCAACGCCNCGCATGGCGGCGATTACCCGCGGGGTAATGGGCGTTTACCCGCGAGGTAATCGACCATCCGCGCGGCCGGCCCGATGCTCGAAGCACACGGCCGGCGGCATAAGTCGGCCATCGCCGGAGAGGAACACCCGACATGCCCGACTTCACCAAGCTCGCCGAGCAGTACATCGCCACCTGGAATGAGACCGACCCGTCGGCGCGGCGCGCCCTGATCGGCCAGGTCTGGTCCGAGGGCGGCCGGTACATCGACCCGCTTGCTGACGTCACTGGCCCGGACCAGATCGACGCGGTCATCGCCGGCGCGCAGGCGATGTTCGGCGGGATGACGTTCCGGCTGGCCGGCACCGTCGACGCGCACCACGACCAGGCCCGGTTCACCTGGGAGCTCGGTCCGGACGGCGCCGACGCGATCGTGGTCGGGTTCGACGTGGCCCAGGCGGATGCGGACGGGCGGCTGGCGCTGGTCCTGGGTTTCCTGGACAAGGTGCCCGTGCCAGCGGAAGCGTGAACCCGCAGGTGCTGGTCACGGCAGCCCCGATTTCCAGATATCTGGAAGTCGGGGCTGTTTTGTTGACCGGCGGTGGCGCTGGCCCGCATCCTCAGTCTCGAAGACTGCCGGATCAGGCGATCAGAGCCCGAACGAATTCGTCAAGGACGGTGCTCGATGACGGGAGGCAGGCCAGCGGAGCGTCGGCCGACGCGCGCTCCACGGGGGCCGCGGAACCGTCGGCGCTGGGCGGTCGCGGGCGGCATCGCGGCGTGCTGGCTGTTCCTAGAGCTCGTGACGGGTTCGATCGTGTCGGCCACCCTGGTGCTGATGGTGATCGCGGTCCTGGCCGCCGCGGGCGTGGGCGGCCTGCGGGCCATGGGCATCACCCGGGACCACCCGTGGATACGGCGGATGGCCTCCCGGCCATGGCGCGACGGGCAGGATGTGCTGCGGGTCGCCATGCGCCATCTGCCCGACGTGTTCGTGGTCACGCCCAGCGGGGCGCTGCTCGCGCCGAACCTCGTCGAACTGCAGCTGCACCCCGATGACCTCGACTCGCTGTGCGAGCGGATGGAACTCGGCGTGGTCAGCGCGAGCGTGACCGAGGTCTACCAGGAGCAGGTCGCCAAGTACGGTGCCCGCCTCACCGGGGCAGGCGGAGCGCAGGTCTACGTCATCGCTACCGGATCCGTCCCGCCGGGCCGCTACCGCCTGCGGCAGGGAGATTCCGTGAGCATCGACGACAACCTTCATCATTACCCGAACGCCGCGCCGGACTGGGCCTACTCCACCCCGCAGCGCGGTTACGCCGAATCGGGCCGCCGTCACTGGAGGGAACCCGACCCGGACCTGACGGTCGGCGGGGGCATGGTCACGATCATGGAAGCGAGCCTCGCCCCCGTCCCGGTCCTGCGGCTGGTCACCGGCTCTTCGGTGGCGCAAACCCGCATGTCCGGCGCCCGCGCCGGGCGCGGGCCCGTTGAGCTGGCGCTCCCCGATGTGCTGACGGTGTCCAGAGAGCACGCGACGTTCACGTTCTCCGACGGCCGCTGGTGGATCACGAACCAGGGCCGGAACGGCCTCACGCTCAACGGTGCGCCGGTCGCCGGGGAGCAGCCGCTCAGCGACGGCGACACGATCCGCTGGGGGGCAAACCCCGACGCGCCGCTGTCCCGCGTCGAGATCGGCTGACGCCGGGTAACCTGGCAGACCGAACGGCCGCGCCAGGGGCGGCCGTCGTTCGGGAGTGGCGACGAGTGGTGAGGGGTCAGCTTTTCCTGTGGTCGGCGGCGCTCGGCCAGTGGGTGAGCTGTCGGCCTGATGAGATCACCTGGCTGGACCGCCGCCTGCTCAGCGGCGACGAGGACCTCACCCTGCACCGCGCCCCGCGTTGCGCGGGTCTCCGCTACGTCCACCACCGCTGGGAACTGTTCAGCCGTGATACGACCTACCGGGTTTACCTAGCGCCGCAATCGCCTGGCACACCGGTGCGTGCGGAGGTCGTCCGGCAGACGGCATCCCACGTCCTCCCGGTCGCCCCGGCGCGCTACGAGGCGCTGCCGGTAACCCTCGAGGAGGGCTCGTGGCTGGTCAGCATCGGTGCCTGGGTGCTGCGGCTGCGTCTGGACACCTCGGCGCGTGCCCTCGCCGATCCGGCCGTCCCGGCCGGTGATGAGAGCCCCACCACCCGAGCCGGGACGATCGTACGGCGGATCAGTGAGCCCGGCACGGACGCGGTCGCCCGGGTGCGCGGTTACTTCGAGCGCAACGCGACGGCGCGTCTGGCCATGGCCTTCTACTATCAGGAGTTCATTCTCGGCCTGGCCGCTCCGCAGTCGGTCCCCATGATGAACGTCGTCATCGCCCTGAATCTGAGCGGAGAGGGCGCGGTATCGGATTATAAGAAGCTGCTTCAGGGCTTCATCTGGAAGGAACGGGGCCACGCCCGCGATCTCGCGGACTTCCTGCTGGCCAACGGCCTGCTGACCGCGGTCGACCTTGATGAGGCCAGGCAGGCGGCCGCGGAAAACGAACGAAATGGCGTCTGCGAAATGGCACGGCAGCGCCTTGCGTATCGCCCGAAGGACAGTCAGCCCCGGTCATGACTGTCCTGCCGCCCGGGCCCGCCGGATCGCGTCCGGCACCCCGCCGGTCCATGGATCGCCGTGGCCGGGCAGCAGCATTCCGGCCTTGATCCCNTCCAGGTTGGACAACGACGCGAGCGCCCGCGGCGTGTCCGCGTTCAGGCCGGACGGCATGATCTGCGGTCCGCTCCGCCCGGTGTAGGCGTTCCAGGTGCACAGCACGTCCCCGGTGAACAAGATCCCCCGGTCCTCCAGCAGGATCGCGGCGCTGCCGTCAGTGTGGCCCGGGGCGTCCACGACGCGCGGCTTTCCCGGTACGTCGAGCGTCTGGCCGTCGCCGAACCCCGACACCTCCTGGATCGGGATGATTCTGGTACCCCCGCGCCGGCCGAGCACGAGCACGGTCCGCCAGAACGCGCCGCGCAGCAGGTACGACGTAGTCTTGCCGTCCCGCGGCCCGACCTTCCCGGTGCGCGCCATCCCCGCGTCGTGCTCATGCACCCACACCCGGGCCCCGGTAGTGGCGCGGGCGTGCTCGGCAAACCCGGTGTGATCGGTGTGAGCGTGCGTGAGCAGCACCGCGTCGAGGTCCCCGAGGTCCCTCCCGAGCTCCCGGACGGCGTCCTGGACGGGCGGTGGGCTGCCTGGTTCAACGGCCTCCAGATCTCCGGCCAGGGCGATGAGACGGTCCTCCGCGCCCTGATCGCTGACCAGTCCGCCCCGCACGGGCTCCTGACCAAAGTCCGCGACCTCAGCCTCTGTTTGATCTCCGTGCGCCGTCTGGACTCCGGCGAGGCCGGGAGCGAGGCCCCATGAGCCCGCCGCGGCCGAGACCCGAGGGCCGGATTCATTGCCCGGCGAGCTCTTGTACCACTGGCGCCAGCGCATCCACATTGTCGATGAGGAATGAGCTGATGCCGAAGCGCTCCCGCAGGTCCACGAACTTGCGCGTCAAGTCGCTGATACTGCCGATGAACACATGCGGCGAGTCCAGGATCTCCTCGACGGTCAGCTCGACGCCGGTCTGTTCACGGATGCGGTCGGCGCGGCGGCGCGCCTCGGCGCGCGGATCGTCGGTGACGACCGTCGGTCCGCCAGTGGCGTAGGTGTTGAGTTCCAGTTCGCCGAAGCGGTTACCGGCGGCCTCGCGAATCCACCTGATCTTCTCCTCCGTTGCCGCAGCCGTCAGGCTCCAGGCGTCGAGGCGGGGCTGGTCGCCGCTCACCAGCCGCGGCGCCAGGCCGATGATCTGGGCTTCGCGTGCGGCCAGGGTCAGCAGGCGCTGGCCTCCGCCGCCAACGAAAATCGGCGGGTGCGGGCGCTGCGTCGGCTTGGGCGTACCGTCGTGGTCCGTGATGGTGTAGTGCTCGCCCGAGAAGGAGAACGGTCCTTCGGCGAAGCAGCCCTTGACGATCGCGATCGCCTCGGTCAAGCGATTGATCCGGACACCGGTCGGCTCGAAGGGAATGCCGATAGCGTCGTGCTCAGGCTTGTTCCAGCCGGCGCCCATACCGATCTCCAGACGGCCGCCGGACAGCACGTCGAGCGTGGCCAGGTCCTGGGCCAGCACGGCCGGATGGCGCAGGCCGACATTGAGCACGAAGGTGCCCACCCTAAGCCGCTCGGTCGCGGCCGCGACCACGGCCAGCACCGGCAGCGCTGCATACTGCTCGATGAGATGGTCGGGTACCACGAACGTGGAGCAGCCGACGGCCTCTGCCTTGCGGGCCAGAGAGGTCAGCTCAGCCAGGCTGCCGTACTCATCGACCGTCGCGAGAAAACGGAAGGGACGCATGTAAGGCATCCTTGCGGACCGGTACGTCAAACGCTGGGCGTTATTTCGTACCGGTCCGCATGCCCTTCGCATCGGAAGGCGTACGACTACCGCTTGCAGAAGGCGATCTGGTCGTAGCGCGGGTCGGGGTCGTTGTCGCCGTCGGTTAGCAGCACGTCGACCTGGAGCGTCACGAGGTACGCGCAGGGCTTCAGGTCGCTCACGGCCCATCCGTTGGGTGCCGCCGTGCCGAAGTAGTCCGTCGGGCCGGATCCCGCAGCGGGCGTGAGCGTGAAGCCGTACGGACCTCCGGGACCATCCATCCGCAGGGTCGTCGCGCCCAGGTTGGGGTGGGCTGCCGTGAAGAGCACGGTGAGCGCATCGGTTATCTGCCCGCAGCCGTGGGGGCCGAGGAGCTGCTGGATGTCCACGAGGTAGACCGCGAGGTCTCCCGGCGGGTCCGTCAGGTCCCGCCAGGACGGCTGGTGCGTGACATTGTCGTAGAGGGTGTTGTCGATGGCGATGTGGTGGCAGGTTCCGGCGTCGAACTCCGAAGCCGGGTCGCCGACGTTACGGACGCGCATGCGAATCCCGAAGTAGACGTCTTCGGCGAGTGGCAGCGACGCATGCGCCCCGGCCAGGACCCCGGTCTCGTCGAGATGCGGCTGGCCAGTGAGTACCGTGGTGTCGACCCGGAGCAGGTCTCCGGTTGGCACGTAGGTTGGACTGGCCAGGGGCACCTGGATCCAGCCGTCGGCGGCCAGCGTTGCGTACACCGGCGTAAAAATCAGCGGGAAGATGCTCGTGAGGTCATAGCCGATGATCGTGGGCGCCATGGCCGCGGCGGGCACGGGCTGCCAGATCGCTGCGGGCGGGAAGGGATTTCCCGCGGCATCTGTCGTGATCGTCTCGAACCGGTATTCCATCTGCGGGGCGCCGGATTGCAGGCTGTACCCGCCGTTGAGGCGCACGGTCGAGTAGAACGCGCGGTTGTCGCTGGTTAGCCCGGTGCCGCCGACCTGGCTGTCGATCTTGGGGACGGTCCCGCCGGACGGATAAACCTCGGCGTACTCGTACTGGCCGACCTTGATGAAGTACGCGGCCGATCTGGGCGGGCAGACGCAGATGCAGAAGCGGCGGCAGATCAGCCGGCAGAGCCAGTGGCAAAGCTGGATGCAGAACCGGCCGAGCTCCAGCTCGCCGACCAGGGTCCCGAAGGTCTCGGTGTCACCCCTCGCGACCGCGCCGGCCAGCCGCTGCAGGGCGGCCGGGTTAGCGGCGAGGCGGGCCGTCGCCTGGGCGAAGGCGAATGCCTCGCCGATCGGGTCCTCGATCGGCTCCGGCGGGTAGCGCCGGCACAGCAGCAGGCAGACCCGCACGCAGCGCCACGTGCACAGCCACTCGCAGATCAGCTCGCACCGCTGGAACAGCCCCAGCCGCTCGACTACACCGGCCACCACCTCACAGTCCCCGTTCAGGACTGCCTCGCTGACCTGGGCCATCGCCTGTTCGTCCGCGGCCAGCGCCGTGATCACGCCGCCCGCCTGGGCGAGCTCCGCCACGAAACTCGCGATATGCGTCGGCACCGGTGAGCACGCGACCTCACACAGCAGCCGGCACCGCACCGAACACGCCCAAGAGCACAGCAGGTGACAGAAGCGCTCGATCTTGAGCTCGGCCACCAGCGCGCGGAATCCCTCGGCGTCGCGGTCAGCCACCGTATTGGCCAGCCGTTCCACGAGCTCCTCGTCCTGCGTGATCCTGGTAACGACCGCCGCGAATTCGCGCAGCTCCGGCAGTTCCGCGTCGGTCGGCGGGCCGCACAGCTCCAGGCACGTGAGCACGCAGTACTTGCTGCAGATCCAGCGGCAGACCCACTCGCACCGGTCCAGCAGCTGAAGTTCGGTCAGCAGGCGCTGGTAGGACTCCCGGTCGGCGGCGAGAAACGCGTCGAAAACTGCGCGGAATCGGTTCTCGTCGCCCGTCAGCGCGGCCGCAGCCGCCGCTGCCTCGACGAGATCGGCGGTAAGACCTTCATCGGCCATGATCCCCATCTCTCTTTCCTGATTCGCATGACCCACATGGACTCCACTGCCGGGTCTGCTATTCGTTGCCAGGCGGCACCGGTGGTTCGAGATGCCCGCCTGACTGACGGAGATGGCTCAACGACGGCCTGATACACCCGGTGCTTCCGCGGGTTCAGACTCGCTTTTCAGGGGCGCTCAGGCTCGCCGCGCCCGGTGCACGCTGGGGTTCAGCGGTGACGCTTGGCGTCGATGCGGTCGGCTACGGCCATCCGGGCCAGGCCTTCGCCGCCCGAGGTCGCGCCGCCGGCGTAGGACCGCTGATCGGCGGCGGCGTCTTGGTAGGCGGCATCGGCGGCGGCGGGGTCGGTGGCGGCGAGCTGGTCGCCGAGGGCTTCCAGCACCGCGGCTCCCAGCGAGGTGGTGCAGTCGGGACCGTCCTCGACTCCGTACGGGCCGAGCTGGCCGACCAACCGCGCCGCCTCGGCAAGCTGCCCAGCCGCGCGGAGTTCCCGCACGGCGCGCTCAGCGGCCTTGCTGTCCATCATCGCCTCCCGGCTGCCTCCGGCCACGCTACCAGCGGTCGCGGTGGACGACCTCCATGACGCTCCTAACCCCTGCGTGATGAGTTCGCGCTGCGCGCATCGTCGTATGTGGTAGTCAATCAATCAGAGTGGCCGCCCGAAGGAGACGCGAACATGCCCATCGCGAACCTGACGTCCGTTCCGATGTGGTACGACGAGCGCGGCGACGGCGATCCGCTCGTGCTGCTGCATCCGGGCGGGGCCGGGATTGACTCTCGGGCGCTGACCGCGAGCCTGGAGGCGCTCTCGCGGCGCTTCCGCACCTACGCACCCGAGCAGCGGGCCCACGGGCACACCCCGGACGTGGACGGCCCGCTCAGCTACCAGGACATGGCGCAGGACACGATCATGTTCATCGACAGCGTCATCGGCGGGCCGGTCCACCTGTTCGGCTACAGCGATGGAGCCGTGGTGGCGCTGATGGTCGCGCTCAGTCGTCCCGACCTGGTACGCCGGCTGATCCTCACCGCGGGCATCTACCATCACGACGGCTGGGAAGCCGGGATCTTTGATGGCGAGACGCCGGAGGTCTTCAGGGACAGCTACGCCGAGGTGTCACCGGACGGGGCGGCCCACTTCGACGTGGTCGTCGCCAAGCTGGCGGCAATGCACGCCCACGAGCCTGCCGTCACCCTCGCCGAACTGAGCACGATCCCGTGCCGGACCCTGGTCATGATCGGCGATGACGATGAGGTCCGCCTCGAGCACGCGGTCGAGATGTACCGCAGCCTCCCCGCCGGTGAGCTCGCGGTGGTTCCCGGCACGTCACACGGCCTGCTGGTCGAAAAGCCGGACCTGTGCCACCTGCTCATCACCGACTTCCTGACCACGGACCCGGTGCAGACCTTCGCGCCCATCCGCCGCGCCCAGCACCCATAACGGTCAAGGCCTGGTGCCGAACGATGGTCTGCCCGGGCTCTCCGGAAGCACGGCATACGCGTCGCGGACCCAGTCGCACAGGAGCGGCCTGGTCTGGCGGGGATCGATGATCTCCTCGATGCCGAACCGCTCCGCGGTCCGCAGCGGGTTGCGCACGGCGTCGAGCCGGGCCCGGATCTCGGCCAGAGTGGCGGCCGGATCTTCCGCGCGCTCCAGTTCAGCCCGGTAGGCGGCCTCGGTCCCGCCCTCGACGGGTAGTGAGCCCCAGTCGGCCGAGGGCCATGCCCACCGCCGGACGAGGCGGTGCCGGTTGACCAGGCCCGCCCCGCCCACGCCGAACACGCGGCGCACGATGATCTCGGCACCAGGCACGTCCGACTGGTAGATGGCACTGATCGCCCGAACGCCGTACCGGATGGTGCCACGCTGCTCGGCGCGGGTGCCGATGAGCAGCCCGGGCTGATCGGTGAACGTCACGACCGGCAGGTGGAACGTCGTGCACAGGTCGGCCAGCCGGGTCACCGCCTCGGCGCCCTCCACGGTCAGGCAGCCCCCGGAGGCGTACGGGTCACCGGCCACCACGCCGACGGGATGACCGTCCAGGCGGGCCAGCCCGGTCACGATGGACCCGCCGTAGTGCTGCACCTCCATCACCGAGTCGGCGTCGAATACCGCGCACAGGATGTCCCGGATCCGGTAGGGCTGGCGGCGGTCTCGCGGGATCGCGGACAGCAGCATGTCCTCCTGCCGCCCGGCCGGATCCGTGCCGGGGATCACCGGAGGCCGCTGGTAGGCACTCTGCGGCAGGTACGAAAGAAAGCGCCTGATCAGCCCGAACGCCTCTTGCTCCGACGCCGCGACCAGATCCACCGCGCCGTTACGGCCGTGCACCGCCGCCCCGCCGAGTTCTTCCTTGGTGACCTGTTCGCCGATTCCGCCGCGCACCACCGGCGGCCCGGCGACGAACAGCTGCGCGATGTCCTCGACCAGCACCGACAGGTGCGCGACGCAGAGCCTGGCCGCGCCCAGGCCGGCGACCGGGCCCAGGCCCGCCGCGACCACCGGCACGACCGACAGGTTGTCCACCACGTAATCCCAGCCGGGATTGACCGGGACGTAGGTGTGACCCGTCTGCTCGAGCGTCTTCACGCTCCCGCCCCCGCCGGTCCCCTCGATCAGCCGCACTAGCGGCAGCCGCATCTG
>JGI12269J14319_10004718_pt1 | contig 12313 bp, 9 predicted proteins | sample PeaSoiSIISIP2007_FD_14319 | JGI IMG/M metagenome (IMG submission 14319) | reverse complement strand
CGACGAGGTCGATTCGCGCATCCAGAAGATGAAGGCCGACCTTCCCGCGGACCTCTCGGTGAAGCCCGCCTTCGACAACACGCGGTTCGTGCGCACGGCCCTGTCGGAGGTGCGCGAGACCCTGGTGATCGCCTTCCTCCTGGTGGAGTTCGCCGGCCAGAGGCGGCGCGCCGGCCTGGGTCCCAGGGAGGCCGCGCTGGACGCGGCCGTGGCGCGCCTTCGCCCCATCCTGATGACCACCCTCTGCATGGTCCTGGGCACCCTTCCCATCGCCTTGGCCCTGGGCGCGGGCTCGGAGAGCCGCAAGCCCATGGGCATCGCCATCATCGGGGGACTGCTCGTGTCCCTCGGACTCACGCTGTTCGTCGTGCCGTGCATGTACGCCCTGGTCGAGGGCCTGGCGGAGCGCCGCGCGGGAAAACCGTCCTCAAGGGAGACAACATGAAGATGCGAAACCGGACTCTCGCCCTCCTTCCCGCGGTGGTCGCCGCCGCGACGCTCTGCTCGTGCCGGGACTCGGGCCAGTCCAAGAAGGCGGGGCGGCCGGCGCCTTCGATCGCCGCGTGGGTCGCCAGGGACACCACCGTGAACCAGACCCTCCAGGGCGTGGGCAACCTGGTGCCGGAAGCCGAGGTCGACCTGCGCGTGGAGATCGCGGGAAGGGTGGAGAAGATCGGATTCCGGGAGGGACAGGAGGTGAAGCAGGGACAGCTCCTCCTGAAGCTCGTGGACGCGGATCTCGCGGCCACCCGCGACAAGGACAAGGCGGTCGCCCAGTACCAGGCGTTGACGCTCCAGCGGCGCAAGCAGCAGCTCGCGGTGGAGGCCGTCGCCCAGCAGGACGTGGACGACGCCGCCAATGCCCAGACCTCGGCCGCCGCCGACCTCGCCTTCGCCGAGGCCCAGCTCGCCAAGGCCCAGATCCGGGCGCCGTTCGCGGGGCGCATCGGCCTGACCAACGTGGCCGTTGGACAGTATCTGACAGCGGGGCAGACGGTGGCGTCCCTGGCCCGGACGAAGCCGCTGCGGGTGGAGTTCCAGGTGCCCGGCGACGCCGTTTCGCGGGTCCACCCCGGCATGGACCTCCAGTTCCGTCCGTGGGGCGAGCGGAAGTTCCGGACCGCGAAGATCTACGCCACGGATCCCTTCGTCGATTCCGTCTCCCGCAGCCTCGCCGTGCGGGCCCGTTGGAGCGGAGACATGGAAGGATTGGTCGCGGGCACGGCGGTGGAGGTCCAGATCGGGCTGTCCCGCGCCCGCGCCGTCCTGATGCCGCCCCAGGGCCTGACCGCCGACGCGCATGGTCCGTCCGTCCTGGTCCTGCGGGGAGGGAAGGCCACCGCGGCGAGCGTGGTCGTGGGCCAACGCACGTCCGACGCGGTCGAGATCGTTTCCGGAGTGAAGGCGGGGGACACCGTCCTGTGCAACGGCGCGGTGCCGGTGAAACCAGGGTCGGTGGTCGTGCCGTCCCGGTACCTGTGAGGCGTCGGTGAGCCTCGCCACCGTCAGCATCCGACGACCGGTCCTCACCTGGGTCCTCTCGGCGTTCATCGTCCTCTTGGGGGCGATCGGACTGACCCAGCTGGGGGTCCGGGAATATCCCGCCATCGATCCGCCGCTCATCACGGTGGTGGCCACCTACACGGGAGCCAGCGCGGAGGTCATCGAGAACCAGGTCACCGAACCCCTGGAGCAGTCCCTGAACGGCATCGACGGGATCCGCACCATCGTGTCCAGCTCCAGCGAAGGGCAGGTGAGCATCGAGGTGGAATTCCTTCTGGGGACCGACCTGGAGCGCGCCGCCAACGACGTGCGCGACCGGGTTTCCCGGGCGCAGAGAAGCCTTCCGGCCGCGGTGCTTCCGCCGGTGGTTTCCAAGGCCGACGCCAACGCCGACCCCATCCTCCTTCTGGCCGTCTCCAGCAAGACGCGGAACCTGCTGGATCTTTCGGCCCAGGCCACCCTCATCCAGGAGAAGCTCCAGACGGTGCCCGGGGTCGCCGAGGTGGACCTGTGGGGCGAGCGCAAGTACGCGATGCGGATGGACTTCGACCCTTCCAAGATGAACGCGCTGGGGGTCACCCTCCAGGACGTGGACACGGCGGAAGGCGACGAGAACGCCGAGCTTCCCGCGGGCTCCATCGAGGGCAAGATCGCCTCCGTCACCATGCTGTCCCGGACCGGGTTGCACAGCGTGGACGATTTCCGCAACTTGATCGTGCGGGCCAGGGACGGGAAGGTGGTGAGGGTCTCCGACATCGCGAACGTCCGCCTGGGAGCGGAAAACGAACGGACCCTGCTGCGTTCCGACGGGAAGCCGGTGATCGGACTCGCCGTCCTGCCGCAGCCGGGCGCCAACCAGATCGCCATCGCCGACGAGGTCGATTCGCGCATCCAGAAGATGAAGGCGGATCTCCCCGCGGACCTCTCGGTGAAGCCCGCCTTCGACAACACGCGGTTCGTGCGCACGGCCCTGTCGGAGGTGCGCGAGACCCTGGTGATCGCCTTCCTCCTGGTGGTGGCGGTGATCTTCCTGTTCCTGCGCGACTGGCGCACGACCTTGATCCCGGTGCTGGCCGTGCCCATCTCGCTGGTCGGGGTCTTCTTCCTGGCCTGGATCCTCGGNTACTCCATCAACGTCCTCACCCTGCTNGGGATCGTGCTNGCCATCGGATTGGTGGTGGACGACGCGATCGTGGTCCTGGAGAACGTGTACGCCAAGATCGAACAGGGCCTCGGACCCATCGAGGCGGCCATCGCCGGGCTGGAGGAGATCTTCGCGGCCGTGGTGTCCACCACGCTGGTCCTGGCCGCGGTCTTCACCCCCATGCTGTTCCTGCAGGGGTTCACGGGACGGCTTTTCCGGGAATTCGGCGTGGTGATCGGCGGTTCGGTCCTCATCTCGGGATTCGTCGCCTTGACGCTTTCCGGCATGCTCTCCAGCCGCCTCCTCCGCAAGCAGGACGAAGGCAACTGGTTCCACCGGGTCACGGAACCGTTCTTCGTGAAGATGACCTCGGGCTACCGCGACCTCCTGGTCCATTTCCTCCATCGCAGGTGGATCGCCGTGGCGATCCTGGTCGGGGCGGTCTCCACCATCGCCGTCTGCTGGAAGATCCTGCCCGTGGAGCTCGCTCCCCTGGAGGACCGCAGTTCCATCCAGGTCCAGGTGACCGGACAGGAGGGCGCCACCTACGGGTACATGGACCGCTGGATGCGGAGACTGGATTCCGCGTTCCAGGCGGACATCCCGGAGCTGGAGAACAGACTGGCTCTCACGGGATCGGATCCGTCCGCCGTCAACACGGGAACCGCGACCCTGACGTTGAATTCGCCCAGGGACCGCGATCGCAGCCAGCAGGAGATCGCAGGCAAGGTCCAGGACATCGCGAGCCAACTCGGTGGAGCCCAGGCCCTGGTGATCCAGGAGCCCAGCATCCGTTCCACCACCCGCACGGAACTCCCGCTGCAGTTCGTGATCGAGGCTTCGGACCTGGACTCGCTGCAACTGCGCCTGCCGGACTTCCTGGCGGAGGCACGGGCGGATTCCACCTTCTCCGTGGTGAACGTGGACCTCAAGTTCACCAAGCCGCAACTGGACGTCACCGTGGACCGCGACCGGCTGAGGAACCTGGGCGTGACCCCGCTGGTCCTGGCCCAGACGCTCCAATGGGCGCTTTCCGAGCAGTATTGGGACTACTACCAGCAGGGAGATCGCCAGTACGAGATCATCGGCGAACTGGACAGCCTGCACCGCGCCCGCCCGGACGCCCTCCAGGAACTCTCGGTGCGAAGCTCCTCGGGAGCCATGATCCCCGTCACCAGCCTGTACAAGGCCACCGAGGTCCCGGTGCCACCCATGATCCCCCGCTACAATCGATGGTTCTCCGCGACGGTTTCGGCGGACCTGGCGCACGGACACACCCTGGGGGAAGGCGTCCAGCGGATGCGCGAGATCGCTTCCCGCACCCTCGCTCCGTCCTTCCACACCGCGCTGGCCGGCAGTTCGCGCGACCTGGAGGAATCCTCGGGGAGCCTGGTCCAGATCTTCCTGCTGTCGCTCCTGATCGTGTACCTGATCCTGGCCGCCCAGTTCGAGAGCTTCCGCGAGCCGCTGGTGATCCTCTTCACCGTTCCCCTCGCGCTGGGTGGAGCGATGCTCTCGCTCGCGCTGTTCGGATGCAGCATGAACCTGTTCAGCGAGATCGGCCTGGTGATGCTGGTGGGCCTGGTGACGAAAAACGGCATCCTGATCGTGGAGTTCGCGGGGCAACGGCGCGAAGCCGGCCTGCCCCCGCTGGAAGCGGTGATCGACGCCGCCGCCGCGCGCCTGCGGCCCATCCTGATGACCACGCTCTGCACGATCCTGGGAACCCTGCCCATCGCCCTGGCGCTGGGCGCGGGTTCCGAAAGCCGCAAGCCGATGGGGATCGCCGTGATCGGCGGCCTGTCCGTCGCGCTCTGCCTCACCCTGTTCGTGGTTCCCGCGATGTACGTCATGATCACGCGGAACCACCGCCCCGAGGTGCACGAATGAAGACCCTTTCCCTGCTCCTGCTCCTGCCCCCCCTGGCGGTCGCCCAGGTCGACGTCCCTCTGCTCACCCACGCCGACGCGCTGCGCATCGGAGGCGCTGGGAACCTGGATCTGCAGGGGACCCGCGCGCAGCAGGAGGCCGCCGAGGCCGGGAGCGCCGCCGCCCTGGGAGGGCTGCTCCCTTCGCTGACCTTGACCTCCAGCCTCTCCCGCGTGGGGCCGAACTTCGCCGACGATCCGCGCGGGGGGGTGACCAGCGGAGCCAACACCGTCTCCCCGGTCGGGGTCTCTCCCGACATGCAGGCGAGCAACACGTTCCAGCTCTCCTGGGCGTTCCTGAACCTGGGCGCCTTCGGCAACTGGCGGGCGCAAGCCGACAACGCGGACGCATCCAAGATCCAGACGCGGGGACAGTCGATCCAGTTGTCCGCCTCCATCGACCTCGCCTACTACGACGTGGTGCGCCAGCAGGCCTTGCTGGCCGCCCAGCGGCAGGAGGTGGACCTCTCCCGGGCCCGGCGCGACATCGCCAGGGCGCACCGGGCCATCGGGGTGTCCTCGGCCCTGGAACTCATGCAGGCCCAACTGGCCGTGGACGCCGACAGCGCCGCCCTCCTGACCCAGGCGACGGACCTGGATCTGTCCCGCAGGTCGCTCAACACCATGCTGGGCCGGGATCCCCGCACGGACTACAGCGTGGAGGATTCCATTCCGGTGGACGATCCGGGTCCCTTCGACCAGATCCTGTCTGACGCCCGGAGCCATTCCGCGAACCTCGCCCTCGCCCGGGCACGGGCGGATGCGCTGGCCGCCCAGGCGAACGCCGCTGGGGCATACGCCATCGCCCCGGTCGTCTCGGCATATGCGAACTACTCCTTCCTGGACCGGTGGCACGACCAGAATCCCCCTCCGGGGGTCGATGCGCAGGGATCCGTCTTCGGACTGCAAGCGACCTGGAATCTCTTCTCCAGCGGGTCCCAGACGGAGCAGTGGCGCCAGGCGAAGGCGCTTGCCAGGGTGGGGGAGATCGCCAAGGCCGACACGGCCTTGGCGCTGGAGCGCAACGCCGTCCAGGGCTGGGATGCCTGGACGCGTTCGCAGGTCGCGTTGGACCTGGGAGAACGGGACGACAAGCTCGCGGATTCCTCCCTCTCGCTTTCGCTCACCCAGTACAAGGTGGGGGCCCTGGCGGGCATCGATCTCCGTCAGGTCCAGGAAACGGCGCTGCAGGCCAAGACCCGCGACATCCAGGCCCGTTGGAACGCCCGCTCCGCGGAAATCCAGCTGCAGGTCCTCGCCGGCCGCGAGATCCGCTAGGGTTCCCATTCCACGCGTTTCGTGGAATGGGAGGGTTAGCCAGGACCTCGAAGCGGGATCGAGAGCCGGATCGTGTCGTCGACCGGCTCCCCGTTCGGAAAGCCGGCGTGCCGGACATGCAACGTCCACTCCAGCGAAGTCAACCGGGACAGGAACTCGTCGTCCACGATGCCGTCCAGGTTCAGGTCGCATTGGCTCCAGGGATCCCCTTCCAGGTCCTCGCCGGAAAACGTCGGGACGATCCTCGAATCCAGGATGGAGTCCGAGGGAAGTTCCCCGCCACCGACCAGCGCACCGTGTCCGGCGGAGAATTCCCCCGGGAGCGCTCCAACATCCACGATTCCGACGACACCTGCAGGACATTCCCGCGGGTCCCGTCCTCGAAGAGGGACTTCCGGACCAGGGCGAGACTCTGGTCGCGATCGTCGCGGACCTGCGAGGCGTGGGACATCTTCGCTGCGTGCACGATCCAACCCACCACGAAAGTCGCCACCAGACCGGCGAGCGCCATGGCCACCAGGAGTTCGATCAGCGTGACCCCCCTCCGGGCGGAGATCACGGCAGGATCCTCGTGCGCGGACGCAGCCAGCGGAAGCATCGCACGGTGTCCCAGTCGTCCTCGCCGCGCGCGCGCAGGGCGCAGACGGAGATCTCCACGGGTGGCTGGAGCGCGGAAGAAGGCCGGATGGGGGGGAGTCCCGCCGCTGCCCGGTCCGCGGAATCGAAGACGTCCCGGACGAGCCTCCAACGGGCTCCGGAGATGTCGCGGTCCCAGGCGCTGTCGCGCAGGCTGTCCGGATCGGTCGCGCGGGAAAGGGTCCAGGCCTCCTGGGCCAACGCCAGGGCCTGGTCCCGAAGGCGGGCCCGAGCGGAGCCTTCCCCCGTGGTCTGCAGGACGTAGCCCAGGGGAACGGCGAGCACCGAGAGGATCACCAAGGCCATCAGCACTTCCACCAACGTGTAGGCGCGCCTCATCGCGTGGTCTCCCACGAGACCAGTCGCAGCCCCAGGTTGCCCGGCAACCCCAGGGGGAAGGCGAAGTCGGGAGGTAGGGACGGGCGGTCGAAATTTCCGGCCGAGCAGTTGGATCCGGGCAGACCGCAATCCACGCGTCCCGCCACGCCGACTCCGTGGAGCGTGCCCTCGACGCGGAGCAGGCCACCCGACACCGCCACTCCGCGGAAGTCCGCCCCCGGGGCCAGCTGGATTTCGGCCGCGCCCCCGAGCGCCACCAGATAGGCCGTCGCCGCGGCCCGGTCCCGGACCTCGATCCGGGGGATGGAATCCGCCCCCTTGCCCGGCCAGACCGCCGCGAAGGAGGGCGCGGCCAGCGAGGCGTTCCCCGACACCACCAGCGATCCCTTGGACAGGATCTGACCCGAGACGGAGGCCTTGTCGGAAACCTGGACGCCCCCCTGGGAGAAGATGTCCGTGGAGCCGAGCGCTGCTTCGTCCTGGACCACCACCGGCCCGCGGGCGTAGATGCGCCAACCGTCCAGCGCCATGCGTCCCCTGAATTCCACGCGGCCTTCCACGAACAGGGTCCGGCCGCCCGGGGGGACCCATGGATCGCCCGTCCAAGGCCCGTCGAAGACCACGTCCCCGATGGTGTAGACCAGGGAATCCTGGTCGGGGGGCGGATCCGACGGGGAAAACCTCGCGCCGCCCAGGTGCGCGTCTTCCGACCGGAAGGCGGCGGCCATCCGGTCCATCGCGGCGGCGGTGTCGGACCCGAGCGAGGACGGCACGAACTCGGAGATCCCTCCGCTGGGCTGCGCCACGAAACCGACGGGGACCGCGCTGTCCGCGCGCAGGCGCACCTCGCCGCGCACCTTCCCCGTCAGGCGCGGAACGCCGGCGTTCCGGTCCCACAGCGAGAGGGCGGGGGTGAAGGGATCGGGGGGAGGCGCGCCGCCCCAGACGGAACGGAGCTCCACCACCAGCGGTCGGCCGGATTCCAACACCGATCCGCGGGCATGGACGGAGAGCAGTTGCGTGCCCGCGGCGGGTTCCCAGGACATGGTTCCAGGCGAAGGCCCCAGGAATCCGCAGGTGGAATCCGCGGTGTCCTGCACCGATGTCGACCGCCTCTTCGCGGTGGTGTCCCGGGTCGTCGAATCCTTCGCGGTCGGAATCTGCCGGGCCATGGCCTCCTGGAGGGCGCAGGCGGTGGCGGATTCCGCGAGCAGGCGGGACTGCCAAGCCAGGCAGAGGTGCGCGGATTCGGTTCGCCGGGTCCACGCACGCGTCCAGCCCACGGCCGCGATCAGGAGGGCGAGCGCCATCCCGAACAGGACCATCGGCATGGCGCTGCCGGTTCCCCGCCTCACGGGATCTTCAGGGTGAACTGGCCGGCCCGGTCCTCCAGCACGACGCCGGAGCTACCGATGGAGACCACCCGGGAACTGTCCACGGCCGAGCCCACCGAGACCACCAGGACGCGGCCGTCGGGATTGGCCAGGACGGCGGCGCGTTCCCCGACGCGGCCGGTCACCTGCCAGGCCCGGGGCGGAGGCGGCACGCCGAGACCCGTCCGGGATCCCGGCATCCTCGCCGCGGGTGGACGTTCTTCGGTCCGGAACGGGTCCGGAACCGCTTCGCTGTCGGAGTGGGTCGCGACGTCCTCGCGTACCGGTCCGAGGGCGATGCTCTCGTCCGCCGACCGGGTGGCAATCCCTCCGCTTCCCGCGGACCAAGCCGTTCTCCAGGCCGTGGAGAGATCCTGGGACCCGGGGAACAGCCAGCAGACCATCAGGGCGGCCACGATTCCGGGAAGGTTGCGCCTCATGGTTCCATTCCCGTCGGACCGGCGACCTGGAGTTCGACCTCCAGCAGACCGTGCTCGGAGGGTCGCACCGAGAACCTGCGGACCCGGATGGCCGTGGATTGGAGCCGGATCCGGCGCAGGCCGGACAATATCTGATCGAAATCGGCTTGGGCGCCCAGGTCCAGCGTCGCCCACCCGGACTTGGACTCCGCGCGCACGCGTTGGAGCTTCCAGCCTTCCCGGCCCAGGAGCGGTACCAGCCTGGCGGCGAGGTACGCTCCGGGATCGGAGCTTTCGATGGCTCTTCCGCGGGCCCAGGCCAGGCGCGAAACCAGCGACGCGGAATCGCGCTCGAGGGAAGCGATCCGGGCGCGGAGCGCCGCCGGCTCCGGAACGACCTGGCGCAGTTCGGCGGCGCGCGCGAGGTTGGCCCGGAAGGATCCCGTCTGGTCCAGCCACAACACGTGCAATCCCACCTGCAGCACGATGGAAGCCGCCACCCAGGGCGCCAAGGAGCGGAGCAATTCCCGCGATCCGGAAGGCGGATTCAGGGCCATGTGCCCTCCAATTCGAGGACGGCGGAGATGCCGCTTCCCGATCTGGCCTGGGAGGCGATGACGACCTTGGCGACTCCCGGGACGGCGCGAAGCGACTGCGCGAAGGGTTGCACCTGGTTCCAATCCGAAAGACTCGCTTCGGTGCGCACACGCCAGCCGCTGTCCGATCTCTCCAGGGCCAGGGCCTGGAGACTCGCTCCGTCGGGGATCTTCCGGGCGATTCCGGCCAGGATCCGATCGACGGCGGCATTGGGGGCGAGGGCGTCCTTCCGCATCCAGATCGAATCCCGGAGAACCGCCCGCGACTTCCGAAGCGAGGCGACGCGGTCCAGCAACGGCTGCACGGATTCGAGCCGTATGTCCTGGGACCTGCGCAGGCTCCACGCCGCGGCCTGGACGAGGCCGAGTCCGACGGTGACCGTCGCGAAAGCGGCGAGGATGGCCAGGATCCTGGCGAACGCCGCATGGTCCGCCCGGATTCCTCCGCGCCGGACGGATTCCGTCGTGGGAAGCAGGTCGGATTCCGGATGCGAACCCGCGAGCGCCCTGAGATCTTGCCCGGAAGGGACGCTCCAGACTCCTCGGATCTCCGCCGTCGGCACCACCCCGGTCCTGGCCGCGATCGCGCGGACCCGATCGACCCCTCCCGATTCCGACGGATGGGGTCCGTGCAACCGCTCGCACCGCGCACCCTCCCAAAGCCCCACCCAGGTTCCCAGGGGCGAAGCCAGGATCCGCAGGTGCCACCCCTCGGGTCCGGATTCGCCGGTCAGGAGCTCCAAGGCCCAAAGTCCTTCCGGCAAGGCGACCTCGACGGAAGCGGGCAAGGGACCGCGCGGAGGGCACCAGCTCAGCCGCCAGACCGTGCCGTTGGGGGTGTCGCGACGTCCCAGCAGGATCCAGGGCGGGAGGATCCTGTCGCCCGAAAGGTCGCGCCAGGCCGCCTCGACCGCTTCGGGAGAGGGATCCTGTCCGTAGGGAGTCGTCACCTCCCCGTTCAGCAGATGGGAAGGCGAAAGCGCGACGCGCGGAAGGCCGCCGAGAAGATCGAGGAGCTGATCCATCGGAGGCGACAAAGATACCCTTTCGGGTTGCCGGGATCCGTCTCCGGCCCGTCGGCGGACGGCGGAGTCCTATTCCCCCTGCAGCTCCCGCACCCGGTCGCGCAGCTTGGCGGCGCGCTCGAAGTCCAGGTCCGCCGCCGCCTGGCGCATCCTCTTCTCCAGTTCGCGCGCGTCGTCCCAGGCGTCGCCGTCGCGGCCACCCACCGCATGGACCATCGCCTTCGACGAGGATTTCCCCATCTTGCCCGGCTTTCCGCCGCGGCCTCGGGGCGAGGGCGGCTCCCGGCCTTCCAGGAGTTCGTCCACGGGATCCGGAGCCAGCGCAAGCCGTTCGTGGATCTTGCGGTTGATCTGGGTGGGCACGATGCCATGGGCCTCGTTCCAGGCCGTCTGCACTTCGCGCCGCCGCGAGGTCTCGTCCATGCAAGCGCGCATGGAATCCGTGATGCGGTCGGCGTAGAAGATCACCCTGCCGTTCAGGTTGCGGCTGGCGCGACCGCTGGTCTGGATGAGCGACGTGGTGCTCCTCAGGAAGCCTTCCTTGTCGGCGTCCAGCACCGCCACCAGCGAGACTTCGGGAAGGTCCAACCCTTCGCGCAGGAGGTTGATCCCCACCAGGACGTCGAAGTCTCCGGAGCGCAGCCCCCGGATCAGTTCCGACCGGTCCATCGTCTGCACTTCCGAGTGCATGTAGCGCACCGCCACTCCCGCCTTCTGCAGGTAGTCGGTGAGATCCTCCGCCATACGCTTGGTGAGGGTGGTCACCAGCACCCGCTCCTTGCGCTCGTGGCGCAGGCGGATCTCTTCCAGCAGGTCGTCGATCTGTCCCGTCACCGGCCGCACCTCGATGACGGGATCCACCAGCCCGGTGGGCCGGACCACCAGTTCCACGATCTCCCCGCCCGTCTTGGCCATCTCCCACTTGCCCGGAGTGGCCGACACGTACAACGTCGCGGGCATGCGCTCCTCGAATTCGTGCCAGCGCAGCGGCCGGTTGTCGATGGCGCTGGGCAGCCGGAAGCCGTGTTCCACCAGGGTCGTCTTGCGCGAGCGGTCGCCTTCGCTCATGCCCCCGATCTGGGGGATGGTCACGTGGCTCTCGTCCAGGATCAGGAGGAACGGCTTGGGGAAGAAGTCCAGCAAGGTGCTGGGCGGCGAGCCCACGGGGCGGTTTTCCATGAGCCGCGAGTAGTTCTCGATCCCGGAGCAGTAGCCGGTCTCCTGGAGCATCTCGAGGTCGTAGTTCACCCGGCTCTTGAGCCGTTCGTACTCCAGGAGCTTCCCTTCGCGCGACAGTTCCTTCAGGCGGCTGTCCAGTTCGTCCTTGATGCGCTGGATGGCGCCTTCCATCCCGGCGTCGCCGGTCTGGTAGTGGCGGGCGGGGAAGATGGCGGCGGCGGGAGGCTCGTCCAGGACGTTTCCCGTCAAGTACTCCACGATCCGGAGCCGCTCGACCCGGTCGCCCAGGAATTCCACGCGCAGGATGCGGTCGTCGTAGGCGGGCCACACCTCCACCACGTCGCCGCGCACCCGGAAGGTGGAACGCTTGAGGTCCACGTCGTTGCGGTTGTACTGCATGTCCACCAGGGCCCGCAGGAAATCGTCGCGCTCCAGGTCCTGTCCGGGCTTCAGTTCCACCACCTTCTCCAGGTAGGCCTGCGGCGATCCCAGTCCGTAGATGCAGCTCACGGTGCTCACCACCACGATGTCCTTGCGGGTCAACAGCGACGTGGTCGCGCGCAGCCGCAGCTTCTCGATCTCCTGGTTGATCGAGGCGTCCTTCTCGATGTACGTGTCGGTGGTGGGCAGGTACGCTTCGGGCTGGTAGTAGTCGTAGTAGCTCACGAAGTATTCCACGGCGTTTCGCGGGAAGAACTCCTTGAACTCCTGGTAGAGCTGGGCGGCCAGCGTCTTGTTGTGCGAAAGCACCAGGGTGGGCCAGCCCAGCTGCTTCGCGATGTTGGCCATGGTGAAGGTCTTGCCGGAACCGGTCACCCCCAGGAGCACGATGTCCTTCTCGCCGGCCAGGTACTTGGTCACCGCCGCCTCGATGGCGTAGGGCTGGTCGCCGG
>JGI12269J14319_10004716_pt1 | contig 12316 bp, 11 predicted proteins | sample PeaSoiSIISIP2007_FD_14319 | JGI IMG/M metagenome (IMG submission 14319) | reverse complement strand
AGATGCAGGTACCGAAGGGACCCACGGTGTGGGCCATGTGGCGCGACCCGCGCTGACACCGACGAAGGTCTCGCAGATCTCAGAGCCGGGCACCGGAACGCTCCTCTTTACCCCGAAAGGTCCCGGCGTCTAGGGTGCCGACGAGGCCGACGGGACAACGGCCTCGGTGGCGGTGCACCGAAGCGTGTTGGACGGTGGAGCGGGGACCGATGGCGCGCATCTCAGATCTCGGCAAGGACCTCTGACCGATGCCCGCCATCCGCTGGGTCTGTATCTCCGACCTCCATCTGGGGGCGCTCAACAGCGTGCTCACCTCGGTTCACCCCGATGGTGACCACGTCGACCAGTCCTCGGTGTCGCCAGTCCTGAGCGCTCTCTGCGACGCCCTGCGGGCCCTGAGCCACGGAGCCGACCCTCCGCAGCTGGTCGTGCTCGGCGACCTCTTCGAATTGGCACTGTGCTCCACCGACGATGCCGCCGCGACCTTCGCCCATCTGATGGAGCATCTGCGGCCCGGGACAGCCGACGCGGCGGTGGCGCCGGTGATCCGCTTCCTCCCGGGCAACCATGACCACCATCTCTGGAGCAGGGCCCGGGGCGACTGCTACGTCGACTACATGGCCAGCGTCCCCCTCCGCCAACCACTGCGACCCGAGCTCCACGCCACGTGCCTCCTGCCCCGCAACGACACCTTTCGGGTGCGCGACCGGATCGTCGAGCTGATGGCAGCCCGGGCCGACACGGCGGTGCCGATCACAGTCGAACAGAGCTATCCCAATATGGGACTGGTGGACGCGGCGGGCGCCGGCGTGGTGGTGCTCTCCCACGGGCACTTCATCGAGCCCCTCTACCGGGCCATGTCGATGCTCGACGACATCTTCGAGCGTGGGGCCGACCTGCCCACGGTGCACAGCCTCGAGGCGGAGAACGGGGCCTGGATCGACTTCTTCTGGTCGTCGATGGGTGACAGCGGAGACGTCTCGGGGTGGTCCCGCGACCTGTACGAGTCGTTGCAGAGTGACGACGCCATCGACGGCGAGATCAAGGCCATCCGGCGTGCCATCGTCAAGGGCCGCGGCTCCCGGGTGCGCAAGCGCATCGAGAGCGTGATCATCGGGGGGGCGTTGCTGGCCGCGGTGAAGGCCTCGCTCCGCCGAGAGCGGCACGTGTCGGAGGTCTTGAGCAAGAACGCCGACGCCGGTCTGCTCTCGTTCCTTTCGGGGCCGGTGTCGACCCAGATCGCCGAGGAGATCGGAACACCCCGGGACGTCGCCTTCGTCTTCGGGCACACGCACAAGCCGTTCGTCGAACATCGCCTGGCGCCGGGTTTGCCGGGAGACATCCCCGTGATCAACACGGGCGGGTGGGTGGTCGACACACCTGCGGCCGAGCCCAACAAGGGGGCGTCGGTGGTCCTGATCGACGAGGACCTCAATGTCGCCGTCCTCCGCTGTTACGCCCAGGGCACCGACCTCGACGACGAGATCCGGTTCGAGGCACCCGAGGGCCAATCCACCAACCCCCTGGTCGACGACCTGCGCAGCAGGATCGACCCCTCTCGAGACCCGTGGCTCGCCCTGGCCCACGCCACCACGGCGATCGAGCGGGAGCGACGCATGCAGCTCGACAAACGCCTGCGCTCGAGCGCGGTGCGCTACGACGAAATTCCACGACCCGACGATCGCAACAGCGCGCAAGAGCCTCTGTGGACGTCTCCCGGCTCGCCGGCGGTGCCCCCGGAGGCGGGATCGACGCCCCCTCCGGCGGTGGCTGCAGAGGGAAGAACGTGATGGAACGGCTGTCTCGACCGCTCTCGGAGCTGCGAGAGCACTACGACGTCATCGTGGTGGGCTCGGGATACGGCGGGAGCATCGCCGCCTCCCGGCTCAGCCGAGCCGGTCGGAACGTGGCTCTGTTCGAACGCGGCCGCGAGATCCATCCCGGCGAGTACCCCGCCACCACAGAAGAGGCGAGGCGCAACCTGCAGGCGAGCACCCCCGAAGGCGACACCGGTGACCCCCGCGACCTGTACTGGTTTCACATGGGGGCCGACATGAACGTGTTCTCCGGGTGCGGGCTCGGCGGCACGTCGCTCGTCAACGCCAACGTGTCGTTGCGTCCCGACCCGCGCATCTTCGACGACCGCCGCTGGCCACGGTCGCTCCGGGACGACAAGACCGGGCTCGAAGACGGATTCGCCCGGGCCGAGGCCATGCTCACCCCCAACGCGTACCCCGCGTCGTTTCCGCCCCTGGCCAAGATGGACGCCCTTCGCGTCGCCGCCGACGGCGCGCCCTGGTACCCGACTCCCGTCAACGTGACCTTCCGGGCCGGCCCCAACGCCGCCGGGGTCCACCAAGAGGCCTGCACGGGATGCGGGGACTGCGTCACGGGCTGCAACACCGGCGCCAAGAACACGCTGCTCATGAACTACCTCCCCGATGCCGTCTCCCACGGCGCCCAGATCTTCAGCGAGATCGACGTGCGTTGGGTGGAGAGGGCGCAGCACCCGGCGGACGGCGAACCCGACGAGACGCCGGGGCGGTGGGTGGTGCGGGCCCAGCCACTGGGAAGCCGCCGGGACCATTTCGACGCGCCCCCGCTGGCCGTCTCGGCGGAGGTGGTGGTGCTGGCGGCGGGCACGCTCGGTACCTCCCGACTGCTCCTGGAGTCCCGCCGGCACGGCCTCGCGCTGTCGGATCGGCTCGGGCATCGCTTCAGCGGCAACGGCGACGTCCTCGGCTTCGCCTTCCGGCCGGGCCGGCCGGTGCGGGCCGTCGGTTCCGGGCACCGCGCCCCGGACCGTGACAGCCCCGCAGGTCCGTGCATCACCTCTGTCATCGACAAGCGTGAGGGCGTCGCGCTCGAGGACGGCATCATCATCGAGGACGCCGTGGTCCCCGGCGCCGTGGCCGGCCTGCTCCCCCTGCAGCTGCTCCCCCAACTGGGCGCGTCCTGGATGCGGCGCCGCCTGCGCGGTGGCGGGCCAGGGCAGGCCCTTTTCAGCCTCCTGACCGGGGGCAGGCGGGGCCTGACCGAGCACATCCAGACCCTCCTGGTCATGGGCAACGACGACGACGAAGGCTCGATCGTCCTCGACGGAGACCGGGTGCGGGTCCGGTGGCCCGGGGCGGGCACCCGTCGGTACTACGAGCGCGCCAACGGCGTCGTGGGCGCGGCGGCGTCGGCGGGTGGTGGGACCTTCATGCACAATCCGATCTGGTCGCGGCTCCTGCGCCACAGCCTGATCACCGTGCATCCTCTCGGTGGATGTGTCATGGCCGAAGCGGCCGAGGACGGGGTCGTCGACGACCGTGGTCGCGTCTTCTGCGGGACGACCGGGCCGGCGGTGCACGACGGGTTGCTGGTGTGGGACGGCTCGATCGTGCCGCGCCCCCTCGGGGTCAATCCGCTCCTGACCATCTCGGCACTGGCCGAGCGGGGCGCCTTCGCGCTCGCCGCCGACAAGGGTTGGGCGCTCGAGAAGGCGAACGGACGGCGCCCCGAGCACGCCGTCAAGGCACCACCACTCCCGCCCGACAGACCTGGATTGCGCTTCACCGAACGCATGACGGGATGGTGGTCACCCCCCGATGCCGGTGACGTCGCCGACTACGAATCGGCCGCCGCCGTCGGCGAGGCGTCGGGCTCCACCCTCGCCTTCGTGCTGACCCTGTCCACCGACGACCTGCGGGCCGAGATCGCGGACCTGGCCCGACCGATGTCGGCGGTGGGCACCGTGCATGCGCCTGGTCTGTGCGCAGACCCCCTGACCGTGGAGGACGGCCGGTTTCAGCTCATGGTGGCCGACGACGAGCTCCACCCTGACATCGGCCACATGTGGTACCGGCTCCCGCTCGCCGCCGCCGACGGTCGCCGGTTCGACTTCACCGGGTTCAAGACGGTCGCACCGGGTACCTTCGACGACGTCTGGGCGGCCACGACCACCCTGTACGTGACCCTCCGCCGTGACGGCCCCGACGGCCCCGTCGTCGGCCGGGGGATCCTCCGCATCAAAGCGCAGGACTTCGCCCGGCAGTTGCGCACCATGTCGGTCACGGGCCCCGTGAGCATGCTGGAGCGGCTGAACCTCGAGGGGCGCTTCGGCCGGGCCTTCGCGGGCAGGCTCTACGACGAATACGGATCGGTCCTGCACCCACCCACCCGGTTCAACCGGCATGCGGCGCCCCGCCGCCGCCGCCTCCTCGACCTGCCTCCCCGGCGCGAGATCGAGTACCGGACGGCCGACGGGGTGGCACTGCGGCTGGCGCACTACGAAGGGGGGACGCGGGGACCGGTGCTCCTGGCTCACGGCATGGGGGCCAACCCGCTCAGCTTCCTGCTGGACACGATCCAACCGAACCTGGCCGAGTACCTGGTCGCCCACGGCTTCGACGTGTGGGTCCAGGAATGGCGGGGCTCGACCCTCCTTCCCACGGCGCGCACCCAGTTCACCGCCGATGACGTGGCCCGTCACGACCACGCTGCGGTGCAGGCCGCGATCCGGGAAGGCACCGGCCGCGGTGATTACCACGTCGTGTCGCACTGCGTGGGCAGCATCACATGGATGATGGCCGCCCTGGCCGGCACCGCGGCCCCGACGTCCCTGCTCTGCTCGTCGGTGGCCATGCACCCGGTGGGTCCCACGATGACCCGGATCAAGGCCGGACTGCACCTGGCCGGGCTGATGAAGGACGTGGGGATCGGCATGCTCACCACAGACTCGTTCTCCGACGAATCGGTGGGCGCCCGGCTCGTCGACGTGGCTCTGCACGCCTATCCGATCCCGAAGGCCGAACGGTGCGGCAGGGCGGTGTGCCGGCGACTGGCCTTCATCTACGGCGTGGCCGTCCACCACCCCAACATGAACGAGCTCACGCACACCACGATGCACGAGCTGTTCGGTCCCACCGACATGACCATGATGGCCCACCTCTCGCGCATGGCCGAGGCCGAGCGGGTCGTGGGCGCCGACGGTTCCGACGACTACTTTCCCCACCTGGAACGACTCCGCCTCCCGATCACGTTCCTCTCGGGGCGACACAACCTCGTCTGGCTCCCCGAGTCGACCGAACGCACCTACTCGCTGCTGTGCTCCGAACTGGGACCCGACCTGTTCCAGAGGGTGGTGTTCGACGACTACGGACACCAGGACGTCCTGGTCGGAGCCGACGCGCCGCGCGACACCTTTCCGGCCGTGCTCGATCACCTCGATCGGGTGAACGCGTGACGCTCGTGGCGCGAGGCCACCCTTGACGGCGGGCCCCCATGCCTTCGGCACCCGCGTGTTCACCACGGGGACGCCCGAGACGGTGTACCGGCTGTTGGCCGAGGCGACGTCGTGGAAGGACTGGGCCGGCCCGCTGGTCACCCGGGCCCGATGGGAGGTCGAACCCGACGACAGCGGCGCCGGCGGCATACGCCGCCTGGGTCGGCCGCCCTTCATGGTGCGCGAGGAGATCACAGCGGCACATCCCCCTCATCACCACGGCTACCGACTGCTGAGCGGCCAACCGGTCCGCTCCTACCGGGCAGAGGTCCAAATCTCCCCGGTGGCGGGCTTCCGGGCGGACGCAGGTCCCTCGAGCCCGGGGACGGCGGCGGACGCCGATCCGGGCACGCTCATCGAGTGGACGGGGACCGCCGTCCCCCTCGTACCGGGCACCGGACCGTTGGTGCGCCTGCTCCTGGGACGGATGGTGCACGGGTTCGCGATGCGCTTGGCGGCTGCGGCCCAGCCACCGGAGGGCCATTCGGCGCGGCGCCCACGTCGGGGGCGCTAGCCTTCGTGCCAATGCTGCCCGTTCTAGGCGCCGTCCTTGCCGGGCTGCTCGTGTCTCAGGTCGCTCTCCTGGTGTCGACGGTGTATCTCCATCGGTGCCTTTCGCACCGCGCCCTGCGGCTCTCCCCCGGCGTCCGGGCGGCGTGCCGGGTGCTCATCTGGGTGAGCACCGGCATGAGGCCACGGCAATGGGTGGCGGTCCACCGCAAGCACCATGCCTTCACGGACACCGAACGCGATCCCCATTCACCCATCATCCTGGGCTTTTCACGCGTCCAGTTCGCCAACGCCCTGCTCTACCGGAAAGTGGCGCGCGATCCGGCAGCCGTGTCCCGCTACGCCCGGGACCTGCCGGCTGATCGCTGGGACCGCGTGCTCTTCGACCATGCCTTCGTCGGCCTCGGCCTGGGTGTGGGCGTCTTCGTCGCGTTGTTCGGCTGGGAGCTGGCCCTCGTGGCCGCCGCAGTCCACGCCGTCTACTACCTGCTGGGCGGCGGGGCCATCAACGCCATCGGCCACCGTTGGGGCCGGCGGCCGTTCGACAACCTGGCCACCAACAACCAGTGGTTGGCTTGGCTCGTGGTGGGCGAGGGCCTCCACAACAACCACCACGCCGCCACCACCTCCAGCCGGTTCAGCCTCGCCAGGGGCGAGGTCGATCCCGGATGGTGGTGCATCCGACTTCTCGTCCGCCTGAGGTGTGCCACCCTCCGGGAGACGAACGCCGTCCCCGGCGTGGGCGCGATTCCCTGAAACCCCTCCGGGTGCGGGGGGCCGCGGTCGGCACTCGTTGCGATGTGACCCCTGACTCCGACCGGCTGCGGGATCCTTGTCCCGGTACCGCGGTTGTCCAACGCGTCCTTCCTGGATGAGGCGGGGTCACACCGGTCTGACATCGCCGCGATCAAGGTCGGGGGGTCAGATGCCGATCCTCTCTCATGCGCCGACTGCCCGCACTCGGCTTGGCGATCATCGCCTGTCTCACGCTGTCTGCGTGCGGTGCCACCACGGTGGCCGCGCACGAGAGGGTGTCGGTCATGCCCACGCCTCTGGTCTCGACCGCACCCATCCCCGCCGTGGCTGTTGCCTGGAGGACACCCGTGCTGGTCGGGCAGAGCCAGGCGGCACAGCTGGAAGCGGCGGAGGAGCAATATGCCATCTGCTTCGTCTATGCGGGTCTGGACCAGAATCTGGCGGGAGGCACCGGGGGCGCCGATGCTCCGGTCGTGCAATCGTGCTCGACAGCCGGGCTCACCTCCGCCGAGGTGCAGGAGATCCAGGGCCTGATCATGCAGGCGTCTTGAACCACCGACGTCTCGGCGCCGCGACGACGAGCTCGGGCACCGTGTGCCAGAGACCCTTGTCGAAGGGGCGACGAGACGTTTCGAGGGATCACACCTTCCCGCGCCACCCGCTCCGCCTACAGCCCTGACGAGCCCGTCCCGGTCTGCAAGCTTGGCTGAGGAACGAGGCCGGCATTCCCGGTGCGGAAGCGACGACGTGAGATCATCACGTCGATGATCGTGCTGCTCCCCGTGTTGGTCTTGGGTTTGGCGTTGGTGTCCTGGCGCGTCGTACGCCCGTCGATGACGAGGCGTCAGCCCCAGACCCACATCGCCCCCGAGCCCCGCACCACCCGCCCGGTTGGACTCGTCGTGGGGCCGATGCCGAAGAACGCGATCATCGAGATGGTCGGTGTCACCAAGTGGTACGGCCGCGAAGAGGGAGGCCGCTTGGCCCTCGACGGCCTCGACCTGGTGGTGCCATCGGGTGGCGTGTTCGGAGTGCTGGGCCGGAACGGCGCGGGCAAGACAACCGCGCTGCGGTGCCTGCTCGGACTCATACGCCCGACGTCGGGCGTCTGCAGGGTGCTCGGGGCGGACAGCAGCAGCGATCTGCATCGTGTGATCAACCGGATAGGGGCCCTCATAGAGACGCCCGGTCTCGCGCCGTCTCTCACGGGGCGACGCAACCTCGCACTGTTGGCCCGGCTGGACCGGATCGGAGCCGACGGCGTCGAGCGGGCGCTCCGATCCGCCGGCCTGGCCGAGCGGGGCGACGATCAAGTGGCCACCTACTCTCTCGGGATGCGCCAGCGGCTCGGGATCGCCGCCGCCCTGCTGCGTGATCCGGAGGTCGTCGTGCTCGACGAGCCGGCCAACGGCCTCGACCCAGCCGGGATCGCAGAGATCCGCCGGCTGCTTGTCGCGCTGGCAGCCGAGGGCCGCACGGTCATCGTGTCAAGCCACCTTCTCGACGAGGCGGAGAAGATGTGCGACCGCGTTGCGGTGATGGATGCAGGCCGATGTGTGGCGGTGGGCCCGATCCATGACCTGCTGGCGACTGCCGGGGCCGGTGGCGTGCTCGTCGGGATCGCGGATGCGGAGGCAGCCCGCCTCGCCCTGGCCGCCGCCGGGTTGAACGTGACGATCGTCGATGGCCGGCTTCGCGTGGGCTGTCCTGCATCAGACGCGGCGCGCATCACCGAGTTGCTCGCCGCGGAGCGCCTGTTCGTGAACGAGCTGCGCTTCGACACCCCTACGTTGGAAGACTTCTTCTTTGGCCTTACCGCACCAGCCGGCACGGGGGCTCTGCCGTGAGCGATCTGTTCGCCGCGGACCTGCAGAGAATCCTGTGGCGGCCAATGACCCGGGCCATAGGTGGGTTCGGGGTTGTGGTTGTCGCCGCCGTGGGCGTGATCATCTTCCTTCACACCGCTCACAACCCGTTCGCGACGCGCACCGCGCTGCGTTCCGCACTGGCGTTTGCGATCCTCCCCCTGGCCTTTGCCTGCTACACGCTCGACGCCTCGGCCCTCGGCGCCGATTACACGAGTCGAGCGCTGACGACCCTGCTCACCTGGGAGCCCCGTCGGCGCCTCGTGCTGGGGTCACGAGCATGTGCGTGCGCGCTGGTCACCGCGGGCTTGACGCTCATCGTGCTGCTGGCGCTCATCCTTGCACTGCTCCCTGCAGCCATCCTGCATGGGACCGGCGGTGTCCCTGACGGCGCCTGGTTCCTGTCGATGGCGGCAATGACGTTGCGGTGCGTCCTGTTCACAGCAGCAATGTCGATCGTCGGCGTCTCGGCCGCGGCAATCGGCCGGAGCACGACAGCGGCGGTGATCGGCATCGTCGGGTATTTCGTCCTGATCGAGTACACGGCGGTCGAGGCCGCGCCATCCGTCGCCCGATGGTTGCTCTTCACCGATGCCATCTCGTGGATCGGCCATACCACGACCGTCGGCGCACCGGCCGGGCACACCGTCGTTACCGGCGGGCTCCTCCTGGCCGGCGGCACGGCGGCCCTCTGCGCGCTGGCAACGAGGACCTTCGAGCGCCGGGATGTTACGTGACCATGACCGACTGATGCACGTTGCCGATTCGTGCGGTGTCGCCACCCCGGTTCCGGTGAGGTACCGGTCTGGTCATGAAAGCCCTTCGATCATCCGTACCAAGTCCTCTCGGCGGTACCCGAGTCGTCGGGCCGTCTCGACAACGTTCCGCAGCTGCGCCAGGAAGGCGCTTCGTTCTGGTGTGCCCACGACCGTTATGCCCCGCCCTCTTCGAAACTCGAGAATTCCCTCATCGCGCAGGATGTGCATCGCCCGCAGCACCGTGTTCTTGTTCACTCCGAGCACGGCCGCAATGTCTTTGGCGAGCGGCAGTCGCTCACCTGGGCCGGCCTCACCTTCTGCGATGGCCCGACGTATCTCGGCAGCGACTTGATCGTGCAGGGGAACGGGCTCTGATCGGTCGACGTTGACAGAGAGCATGGTACTAGCGATACTAGCTCCATGATCCAGGAGCAGGCAAGGACAGTCGATGACCGCGCGCCCTCGGCGTTCCGGGTGCTCGAAGGGGGTCTCGATGCCGATGCTCTCTTCAAAGAAGCCCGCCGACGGCGACGGTTGCGTTGGCTGTTCGGCATCCTCGTCGCCGTCGTCGTCCTCGGCATCGCGGCTGCGATCGGAACGGCTTACGGGTTCAGTGGTGGAGCAGGGCCAAACCAGCATGCTTCCGGTGGCACCGCCTCGGGGGGAGGTTGGGTCTACACGGTCAAGGCGGCATCCATGGAGCCCACGCTCTTGCCGGGGGACCAAGTCGAGGTCACAAAGCGCACCGGGGTTCTCAAGCGGGGTGATCTCGTCGACTTCAAGCTCCCGATTCGTTTTCAGACTCCCGGGAACGACACGATGATCAAGCGCGTCATCGGCCTCCCTGGCGAGACGATCTCCTCGTCGGGTGCCACCGTGGTGATCAACGGAATGCCCCTGTCGGAGCCCTACCTCGAATCGGGCGACGCACCGGGTGCGGCTATCGCGAACCAGGTCATCCCGCCCGGCGAGTACTTCGTCTTGGGCGACAATCGGTCCGACTCACTCGACTCGAGCTACCTCGGTCCGATTCCTTCGGCGTCGATCATCGGGATTGCCAAGGGGATTGTCGCTCCGCCATCAAGGTCAGAGCCGATCCCCGGGGCCTGACGCTGGTACCGACGTCGCCCGACCATCCGGGATGTGCCCGTACGGGGAGACGGCGCCAACGACGACAGAGCAAGGAGACTGCAATGGGCCGATCCTTCCGCCCGCCGGAATCGCAGGTCTGGAATCGCTCCGTTGTTGACCCCCCAAGCCGGTCAATCGACAACGTGACACGGTCGACGCGGTGACGTCGTTCCAAGCGATTGTCGAGGTTCGGCGATTGTCGAGGTTCGGCGATTGTCGAGGTTCGGCGATGAGGAGTGGGCCGTAGAGGACTCGAACCTCTGACCCCTTGCGCGTCATGGGACGGACGTTTGTCAGCCGGTGTCAGCTGGTGTCAATGGGTGCCTGGTCGGCCCAAGTTCGAATCCACTGGGCGTCAATCGGCGTTAGCCGGTGTCAATCGGTGAATGGCTCCCTGCTTTGCTCCCCTGAGAGGGTCAGCTGGACCCCAGAGGCGACTTCGGACGTGGCGGCGGCGCCCCACATCCGGCAGTAGCGGGCGGTCTGGCTCAAGCGCCGCCAGAGCGCCCGCGCCATAATTCCCCTCGTGGAACCCCCCGACACGCTCTACGCCCTATCGGATGGCCTCCACATCGCGTACCAGCGATTTGGCTCAGGGCCAGATGTGGTCCTGATTCCACCAATAGTCTCAAACGTCGAACTCTCCTGGGATCACGAGCTATACCGGCGTGTACTTGAGCACGACTCACAACACCTCCGAGTGCTCATGTTCGACAAACGAGGGATCGGATGTTCCGACCGCTTCGAGCGACTGCCCGTCCTCGAAGAGAGAATCCAAGACATCACCGCTGTCATGGACGCCGAGGGGGTGGAGAAAGCCAGCCTCATCGGCTTGTCCGAGGGTGGCCTCATGGCACAGCTGTTCGCGGCCAGACATCCTGAACGGATCGAGAAGTTGGTGCTTATCAACACCACGGCCGGTGCGCAGACCAGCCCCCTCCTAGGCGATTACGTCGATCCGGGCGAACGACCGATTGACCTCGTCTACTTCGTAGAGCAGTTCCAGAAGCTCGTACAGACCTGGGGGTCTGACCCTTCCTTCATGGTCGAATGGATGATGCCCAGCCAGTGCGACAACGTTTCCTTCGTGCGCTGGGTGGGCCGACTCCAGCGGCAGACGGCGAGTCCGGCAGACATCAAGCGACAGATCGACAGTGTCTTGAACCTCGACGCCACGGATTGCCTCTCGCAGATCCATGTGCCGACCCTGGTCGTGCACGTACGAGGTGACCGCGTTCTTCACGTCGCGTACGGGCGGTTCCTAGCCGACCGGATCTCGGAATCTACGTATGTCGAGGTGCCCGGAGAGGACCACTTCCTCTGGGTAATGCCGAATTGGAGGGAAGTTGCCGCGACCCTCATCGAGTTCATCGTCGGTCATCGACCGATGGCGACAACGCAACGGCGCTTCGCTGCTGTTCTTTTCACTGATCTCGTGGAGTCGACAGCGCGCTCGGCATTGGTAGGGGACCTCGCCTGGCGAGACACGTTGGAGAGCCATGACCGCATCTGTCGCGAGGTGGTCGAACAACGCGGCGGTCGAATTGTCAAGAACACCGGAGATGGCCTGCTGGCGATTTTCGACGCGCCCTCACAGGCGGTGGGCGCGGCCGCCGACGTGGTAACCAAGCTCGGCTCTATCGACCTTGGCGTGCGTGCCGGGGTCCACGCCGGCGAGCTCGAGGTGCGCGATGACGGTGATATCACTGGTGCCGCGGTCAACATCGCGGCGAGGGTCGAACAGGCAGCAGGCCTCGGGGAGATCTTTGTTTCCTCGACTGTTCGCGACATGTTGCTCGGAGGGGACTACCAGTTCGCCAACCGGGGCGAGCACCAGCTCAAAGGTGTTGAAGGGACCTGGAAGCTGTACGCCTTGGGGAGCTAACCGCGCCAACCATCCGCGTCGTGTATCGCGTGGGCGGCCATCCGGGATGTGTAGATATGCCGGTAATCCCTGATGCTTTCCATGGCCTGCCAGACGGGCAGGTCGGAAAGCTGAAAGGAGCCCGGTTTGTCCACTTCAATTC
>JGI12269J14319_10004710_pt1 | contig 12331 bp, 13 predicted proteins | sample PeaSoiSIISIP2007_FD_14319 | JGI IMG/M metagenome (IMG submission 14319) | reverse complement strand
GAACGCGCCTCGCCCTCGGCGATCGCCCGACGGATGGCCGCGGCGACCTGCTCGTAAAGCGGCACCGGGCTGGAGTGATCGATCTCTACAATGGCATTAGTGCTATGCACATTAGCATTATAGGAGCTCAGGTCCACGCCCGCCAGACCAGCTCGGCTAGCCGCTACTGCTGGACAGCAGTGGTACCCGCCGGGAAGCCAAACGCCTGCCAGGCCTGGCCGATTGGGTCAGGCGCAGTCGGCGGGTAGGTGCTCAGCAACCACCTAGCGGCCAGGGACGAGAAATTCTGGTGGACCCACGCCGGATCGTAGCCGGGTGGCCCTAGATTCAGGGACAGTACCCGGTAGTGCCCGGGAGAGCCGGAAAGAACCATCACCTCACCGATGCTGGGATAACCAGAGCTACCCTCGATCAACGTGCTGCCACGGCGAGCGAACTCACCACAGTTCAGCATCATGCCGACGCGCCACCGCGGGCCATCCGGCCTGATCTCGATGATGCCCGCGTCGCAGAACACCTCCGGCTTGAGCCGCGAGTCCAGGGACCCGCCAAACCCGAGCTGCCCACTGTGCTCGTGCACGTACGCCTCTATAACTGGCTGCATCGCCCGGGCCTGCGCCTGGTCTACCGCGGGATGACGGAACCACCAGGCCACCCAGCCCACGACGGCAGCCATCAACGCACATACCACGCCGACAGTAATCAGCGTCGACCGCCGCGTCGGTTCCGATTCCTCGGTCTCCTCCGGTTCCGGCCAGCGATCCACGACCGAAGCGTACCGTCGGCGCCATCAGGCTGGGAGCCACGAGGATGAACAACCCTTGGATGGTCCGGGCCCGCATGGCCGGACACACCGCAGGATGTCACGGCACCTGATGCCCCGGACCCGGTGCGGGCACGCCGAGATTGAGGCTCAGCGACCGTGACCGTGATCCCGCTGGGCTGCACGGTGAGCTGCCCGCCCACGGTGAGCAGGTTGCTGGCGCTCACGGTGACGGTCGTGCTGGAGCCGGAGGCCAGCGTGCCGGACGACGGTGACACGGTCAGGCCGCCGATCAGGCCCTGCGACTCCGTCACGGACCAGCTCACCGGGCCGTTCGACGCCGTCAGGGTCAGGGTGGCGGAGCTGCCGACGCTCAGCAGGATCGACGTGGGGCTCACGCCCAGCGTGCCCGGACTAACGGGCGGCGGCGGGGACGAGGACGAGGGCGGGGGAGTGGTGGCGGGGGTGCTCGTGGTCGCGGCGGGCGACTTCGGTCCCATGGTCACTCCGGACGAGCTGGACGACGGCTCGGGAGACGGGGTCAGCCCTGGCGACGCGGGCGCACTGCTCTTCGCCGAACGCGAGGCGCTGGGCGAGCCCGACGATGCGACGGCGCCGACCGTGCCGCTCGCCGGTCCCGACGGCGCGACGGAGACCACGGGGCCGGGCGAACTCGGCACCACCGCACCCGCCGATGCGGTTGGCTGCGGCCGCGGGCTCTGCGTGGGCGGCCCGCTGCCCGACACCGTGCCGGTGCTGCTGGGCGCCGCTCCCCGGGCGAGGGCCGCCTGCCCAGCGTGGTTCCGCGGGCCACCGCTGGCCAGTGCCACGCCGATCACGGCGGCGGCGACCGCGGCCGCCGTCACGCCGCCCGCGGTGACCTGCCCCTGTCGGGTGCGCCACCAGGGTGGTGGCTTCGGCGGGTCCAGCGGCTTCGGGAACCCCGTGTGTCCGAACAATGCCGTGTGCTGCGCCACGATGGCCCGGTGCGCGACGGCCTCGGGCGTGTCGCTGCTGGCCAGCTTGAGCACGTGCGCGCGTAGCCCCGCGGGCATGGCCGCGCTCGACAGCGCGGCCAGCGGCGCCAGGCCGAGCAGCAGCGCTGGTGCCAGCTCGCGGCGCTTCCGCTCGGCGCAGACCGGGCACCGCTCGATGTGACGGTGGAGCCGCTTGCGCATCAGGACGGTCAGCTGCCCGTCCCAGCCCTCGAGCATCGCGCTCAGGGGGACGCAGTCCTCCCGCCCGGTGCGGGCCACCAGCAGCGCGCCGAGCGAGGTTTCCAGCTGATCGCGGGCGCGGGACAGCAGCGCGTGCGCGTGGTTGCGCGACACCCCGAGCATGGCCGCGATCTCCGCGACGCCGAGCCCCTGTCGTATCTGCAGTTCGATCAGGTCCTGATCGCTGGCATTCAGCCCGCGGACCGCGGACCGCAGCAGCGCGCGCAGTTCCGCGCGGTCGGCTTCGCCGCTGACGTCCGCTGTCGCATCGGTCACGTCGGGCATCGTGTCCGGGGGGGCCGTGATGGTCGTCGCGGTCGCGCGCATGCGCCGGTAGCACTCGTTGCGCGCCACGGCGTAGAGCCACGGCCGGAGCCGGTTCTGATCACGTAGTCCCGCCAACCTGGACGCCGCGATGACGAAGGTGTCCTGCACGACGTCCGCGGCATCAGCCGGCTCGCGCAGCAGGGAGCGGCAGTAGGCGTACAGCGGGGCGGCGTACTTGTCGTAAGCCTCGGCCAGCCCGCCGGGGTCGCCTGCCACGATCGCTGCGACCACCTCGCTGTCGCGCATATATCTATGTAACCGCGCGACCACGCATGCGGACAATACCGGACGGCCATCACGCCTGTACCAGCCCCGCTCCAGGCCGGACGCCGGGAACTTGCCCCCCCTCCGCGGTAAGTTCCCGGCGACCGCCGTTTCCCTCTTATTTGCTCCCACCGGTATGAGTCGGGCCGCCCGGATCCGCCAACGGTTTTTCGCGAAGTTTTTTGCCGAATCTCACCAGTCGGGCAGGACCGTGACGATGATCCCGCCTGGCTCCAGGGTGAGCTGCCCGCCCGCGATGAGGAGGTTAACGGGCGTGACCGTGACGGTAGCGGTCGCGCCCGCCGCCAGCGTGCCAGCCGACGGTTCGACACCCAGCACGCCGATCAGGCTCTGTGACAGCGTGATAGACCACCTCACGGGGCCGTTCGAGGCCGTCAGGATGAGGGTGACGGAGCGCCCCGGCAGGGGAGCGAGCGTCTTAGGGAGCACGGTCAGTGTTCCCTGCGGGGGCGGAGGCTTGACGTTAGCCGTTGCGGTGGCCGATTTGGCTGACGGGGCGGGTGAGGCTCGCCGGGACGCCGACCCGGTAGCCGTAGGCCGCGAACTAGATGGCGCGCCGCCCACCGCCGCGCCGACCGTCGGCGGCACGCGGCCCAGGGTCACCGTCACGGTCACGGAGGGCAATGCGCGCCCGGACCTCGTAGGGCGCGCGGACCTCGAAACTCCCGGGCCGACTCCGGCCCCGGCATGGCCGCCCGTGCCCGCCGAATCCGCCGAACCCGCCGGACTGGGCGTCCTCGCGAGGGCGGCCCCCTGGTGATGCCCGGACCCGCCGGCCAGCGCCAGGGTCAGCAGCGTCGCGGCGGCGACCGCGCCGGCGATCGCGACACCAGCCGCCGCGGCGGCCTGCCTCTGCCGGGACGGCCACCACTGCCGCCCGGGCGGATCGATGGGCTTGGGGAAGCCGGCGTGACGCAACGGCGCGGTGCGCCGCGTCACGCTGGCCCGGTAGGCCACCGCTCCCGGCGTACCGCTGTTGGCCAGCTGGAGCACCCGCGCGCGCAGGTCCTCGGGCATCGCGACGAGCGGTGACGCGGCCAGCGGCGTGAAGCCGAGCAGCAACCTCGGACCCAGCTCGCGGTACCTCCGCTCGGCGCACACCTGACATCGCAGGATGTGGCGGTCGATCCGCTTTCTCATCGGGACGGTCAGCTGCCCGTCACCGTCCTCGAGCAGCGCGCTCAGCGCGTCGCAGTCATAACCCCCGGTGCGGGCCACGAGCAGCGCGCCGAGCGAGGCCTCCAGCTGGTGCTGGGCGCGGGAGAGCAGGGCGTGCGCCCGGTTACGCGACACCCCGAGGATGGCCGCGATCTCGGCCACGTCGAGGCCCTGCCGCCAGCGCAGCTGGATCAGGTCCCGTTCGCCGGCGCCGAGGCCCCAGGCGGCCGCGCGCAGCAGCGCGCCCAGTTCCGCGCGCTCGGCCGCGTCGAACGCCGCTCCCGCCCCACCACTCAGCTCGGCCACCGCATCGACCGCGAACGCATCGGCCGGCATCGTCTCAATCGGCATCGTCTCAATCGGCACCGCATCGGCCGGCACCGCGTCGACCGGCACCGCAGACGCCGCGGCGCCCCCCGTGCGCCGGAGGCATTCGTTGCGGGCCACGGCGTAGAGCCACGGCCGGAGCCGGTGCCGATCGTGCAGTCCGGCCAGCTCAGCCGCTGCAATGACGAACGTGTCCTGCACGGCGTCGGCGGCATCGCCCGGATCGGGCACCAGGGAGCGGCAGTAGGCGTACAGCGCAGACGCGTACCTGTCGTACGCCTCGGCCAGCCCGCCAGGGTCGCCGACCGCGATGGCCGCGCCCATCTCGCCGTCCCGCATACAGATATGTAATCGCGTGATTACGCAAATGAACATCACCGCCGGGCGTTCACGCCCCGTGTCGAGCTCACCAGCCGTCGAGGTGCCCCGGTAGCTCAGCCAGCCGGGTGATCACCGCATCGGGCGCGACCCCGTCAAACCCGGGCACATCGGAGTTCGGGACGAGGACGGCGCGCATCCCCACGCCCTTCGCCCCGGACACGTCGTCGTAAGGCCGGTCGCCCACGAACACGCAGGATCCAGCATCGGAAACACCAACGGCGCGCATGGCCGCGCGGAACGCCTCCGGGTGCGGCTTCACCCACGGGATCTCGCTGGTGTAGACGGCGCCGTCGATCAGCTCCAGGACCCCATCCCGCCCGAAGATCCGTTCATGGGCGGCGCGCGGCCACATGGTGTTGGACAGCACGCCCACCTTGACCCCTCGCCGCCGTAGCTCGCGCAGGAGCGGCGCAACGTCCGGGTCGGTGAAGGTATGCGGGTCCCAGGCCGAGAAGTAGCTGGCCAGGAACGAGGCCGAGGGCGTGACCCCGGCCCGCGCGAACACCGCGTCCAGCGTGGCACTGCGGTGTGAGGATTCGCACATCCGCCAGTGCTCGGTCTCCGAGGCCCGCATGGCGGCAGCCACCGCGGCTGCCTCGCCGGCCGGGTAATGCCGCGAGCACACCGCGAGCCACAGCGCGTCGTGGTCGATGCCGTGCCAGGGCGTGAGCGTCCCGCCCCAGTCGAAGATCACCGCCCGGACCGCCATGCCAGCGATCTTATGCACGCACCCTGACAATCCAGTCAGGCTGCGGAATACCCGGTGTGGCACACTGGCTATACGAGCAAGGCGTGCTCCGGGGTCGGTGAAACTCCGAACCGGCGGTGAAAGTCCGCGACCCGTCCGCAGCCAGCGGCCGGTTGACTCGGCGAAATTCCGGGACCGACGGTTAAAGTCCGGATGGGAGGCAGCACGCACGCGGTCGGCCCAGCGTCGGCCGTTGCGCCGCGCGTACCCGCGTACCCGCGCGAAACCCGGAGCCGAACGGNAGCAGGCTTCGAGGAGGCACGTGCGGATGTTCACCGGGATCGTGGCAGAACTCGGCGAGGTCGCCGGAATCGAGCACCGTGGCGACGCCGCCCGACTGACCATCCGAGGTGACACCGACGGCGTCACGACGGGGGAGTCGATCGCGGTCAACGGCGTATGCCTGACCGTCACCGGCATCCTCGACGGCACCTTCACCGCGGACGTCATGGGCGAGACCCTCGACCGGACGAGCCTGGGTGCGCTCACTCCGGGTGCGCCGGTCAACCTGGAGCGCTCGGTCCGCCTCGCCGACCGCATGGGCGGCCACCTCGTCCAGGGCCACGTGGACGCCATCGGCACCCTGATTTCCAGGTCCCCCAAAACCCACTGGGACCAGGTGAGGGTCACCCTCCCGGCCAGCATCGCCCGGTACGTGGTCCACAAGGGATCGATCTGCGTTGACGGCGTCAGCCTCACCGTCTCCGCGCTGGGACCCGACCAACCCGACCCGACAGCAGGCTCCTGGTTCGAGGTTAGCCTCATCCCGGAGACTCTCAAGCGCACCACCCTCGGCACGCGACAGCCCGGCGACCCCGTCAACCTGGAGGTAGACGTCATCGCCAAGTACGTGGAGAGGCTCATGGATCGGGAGGCACACCAGTGAACCAGGTACTCGACGACATCGACCGGGCGATCAAGGACATCGCCGCGGGCCGCCCGGTCGTGGTGGTCGACGACGCGAGCCGGGAGAACGAGGGGGACATCATCGCCGCGGCCAGCCTGGCCACCCCGGAACTGCTCGCGTTCATGATCCGCTACACCAGCGGCGTGATCTGCGTTCCCATGCGGGGGCCCGACCTCGACCGGCTGCAGCTGCCGCTGATGACCTCCCAGAACACCGAACGCATGCGCACCGCCTTCACCGTCTCCGTCGACGCCCGCGACGGCGTGACCACCGGCATCTCGGCGGCCGACCGCGCCACCACCATCGCCCGCCTGGTCGGCCCGGCCACGACAGCGCAGGAACTGGTCCGCCCCGGCCACGTGTTTCCCCTCCGCTACGCCGAAGGCGGCGTGCTGCGCAGGCCCGGGCACACCGAGGCCGCGGTCGACCTGGCCCGGCTGGCTGGCCTGCCGCCCGCCGGGGTGCTGGCCGAGGTCGTGAACGACGACGGCAGCATGGCCAGGCTGCCCGAGCTGCGCGAGTTCGCGACCGCACACGACCTGGCGCTGATCTCCATCGAGCAGCTCATCGAATACCGCAGGCGCACCGAGCGCCAGCTCACCCGTCAGGCGCAGACCAGGCTCCCGAACTCCTTCGGCCAGTGGCAGGCGTACGGCTACCGGCACGAGATCGACGCCACCGAGAACGTCGCGCTCGTCCTCGGCGAGGTCGAGGGCGGCACGGACGTGCTGACCCGGCTGCACTCCGAGTGCCTGACCGGCGACGTGTTCGGCTCGCTGCGCTGCGACTGTGGCGCCCAGCTCGAGGCGGCCATGGCGGCGATCGCGGAGCAGGGCCGCGGCGTGGTCCTGTACCTGCGCGGGCACGAGGGCCGCGGCGTCGGCCTGCTCAGCAAGCTCCAGGCCTACGAGCTCCAGGACGCCGGCGCGGACACGGTGGACGCCAACCTGGAGCTCGGCCTCCCGGCCGACGCGCGCGAGTACTCCGCCGGCGCGCAGATGCTGGCCGACCTGGGCGTCCGCTCGGTCCGCCTGCTCACCAACAACCCGGCCAAGGTCACCGGCCTGACCAGCTGCGGAGTGGACATCACCGACCGCATCCCCCTCCCCGCCGCCGTCACGCCCTACAACCTGAGGTACCTGGTCACCAAGCGCGACAAGCTTGGTCATCAAATTCAAGATCTCCATGAATCCGAACGAGCGATGGTGACTCCCCCGGGACGCCGCGGAGCTCACCGTCAGCCTGCCCGCCAGACACCCCCTTCCCCGCCCGCCCGCCTATCTCCCTCCCCTCCGCCCGCGCGTCCGCCCCACTCCGCCCCGCCCGCTGCGGAGTCCGCGTGAGCGGCGAAGGCTCCCCGGGGGGCCAGGGCGCGACGGCGGTCGACGCGTCCGGGCTGAGCCTGGCCATCGTCGCGACCCGCTGGCACCAGGAGATCACCGACTCGCTAGTTGCGCGCGGGACGGCCGCGGCCATCGCGTGCGGCATCCCCGACCCGCTGGTGGTCCGGGTGCCGGGCGCGATCGAGCTGCCCGTGGTGGCCGCCGAGCTGGCTCGCCACCACGACGCGGTGGCCTGCCTGGGCGCGGTCATCCGCGGCGGCACCCCGCACTTCGACTACGTCTGCGACTCGGTGACCGCCGGCCTGACCCGGGTCGCGCTCGATAGCCGAACGCCGGTCGGCAATGGCGTCCTCACCTGCGACACGGTAGAGTCGGCCCGCGACCGGTCCGGCTTGCCGGGCAGTCGCGAGGACAAGGGATGGGAGACCGTGGTGGCGGCGCTCGAGGTCGCGATCCTGCTGCGCTCCATCCGCCAAAGCCACCAAGAGCCGCTCCCGGTGGAGGCCTAGCCCGCATGCTCTCGCTGGTACTGCCGAAAGGCTCGCTCGAGCGTGCCACCCTAGAGCTGTTCGACGCCGCCGACCTGACCGTGCAGCGGTCCTCGGACCGGGACTACCACGCGTCCATCGACGACCCCCGCATCGACAAGGTGCGGTTCCTGCGCCCGCAGGAGATCCCGTCCTACCTGGAGCGCGGTCTTTTCGACCTCGGCATCACGGGCCGCGACTGGATCGAGGAGACCGAGGCGGACGTGGTCTCGCTCGGCGAACTCCAGTACTCCAAGGCCACGTCCCAGCCGGTGCGGGTGGTCCTCGCGATCCCTGACGCCGCGCCCTGGCGGACCGCCGCCGACCTGCCCGAAGGCGTCCGGATCTCCACCGAGTTCCCCTCGCTCACCAGGCGGTTCCTCGAAGCGCACGGGGTCAAGGCCATGGTGATCCCGTCCTACGGCGCGACCGAGGCCAAGGTGCCCGACATCGTGGACGCGATCGTCGACCTCACCGAGACCGGCTCCTCGCTCAGGAAGAACGGCCTGCGCATCCTCGACACCCTGCTGACCAGCTACACCGAGCTGATCGCCTCCGCCCAGGCGTTCGCCGACCCGGACAAGCGGGCGGCCATGGAGGACATCGGGCTGCTGCTGCGCGGCGCGATCCAGGCCCGCGGCAACGTCCTGCTCAAGCTCAACGTGCCCGCCGACCGGCTGGCCGCGGTCACCGAGATGCTCCCCGCCCTGTCCTCGCCGACGATCACCACGCTCGCCCGCGGGAACATGAACGCGGTGGAGACCGTGGTCCCCAAGCGCGGCGTCAACACGCTGATCCCCGCCCTCAAGGCCGCTGGCGGCCAGGACATCCTCGAGATCCCCATCAGCAAGATCGTGGAGTAGTACATGGGAGTCCCGTGGCGCAGGCAGACCGCCCGGGTGCTGCCTGTCGACCTCGAAGGGCGGGTCCTGCTGCTGCACGGCTGGGATCCCCGTCGCCCCGCCGAGCCCTACTGGTTCACCATTGGCGGCGGGGCCGAACACGGGGAATCGATGCGCGAGGCGGCCGCCCGCGAGTTGCGCGAGGAGACCGGCATCCGGATCGACCCCGAGCAGCTCGGCGAGCCGGTCGCGCAGAACACGGTCGAGTTCTCCTGGTCCGGTTACGAGATCACCCAGGGCCAGGTCTTCTACGCCGTCCTCGTCGAGTCGGCCGAGGTCAGCCTGGACGGCCTGGACGCCTGGGAGCGGGCCACCACCGACAAGTACGCCTGGCTGTCCGCCGAGGACCTGGAGGCCGGCGAGCCCCTCTCCGATCCCGACCTCCCCGCCCTGGTCCGCTCCGCCGTCGCCGCCGTCCGCGCCCGCTAAAGCGCGGACGTGAGCTGCGGCGGGGAGCCGGGAATACCCTTGGGGCGGCATCGGGTTCCGGTGACAGAGCGAGCAGGGACGGCGGCAGCATGCGTGACATCTTGAGCAAGGTCACGAAGTGGTGGGAGGCGGGCGACACCGTCGGCCTGGCCACCGTGGTGCGCACGTACCGCAGCGCTCCCCGTGACCCAGGCGCGGCGCTGGCGGTCTCGGCCGAGGGCGAGGTCATCGGCAGCGTGTCCGGCGGATGCGTGGAAGGCGCCGTGTACGAGCTGTCCCTCGACGTCTGCGAGACGGGGGACCCGGTCTTGCAGACCTACGGGGTCAGCGACGACGACGCGTTCGCGGTCGGCTGACCTGCGGCGGGATCCTGGACATCTTCGTGGAGCCGGTCGACCAGGCCCGCTTCCCCGAGCTCGGAGAAATCGCCTTGGCCGTGGAGCGCGGCGAGCCGGTCGCGGTCGCCACGGTCATCGCGGGCCCCGGCCAGATCGGCGCGCGGCGGGTGATCTGGGCGGGCGACGGCGCTGGCGGGGGTGCGGTCACCGGCAACGGGCACGTCGGCTCGTCAGGCACCCTCGGCTCGGGGGCCATGCTGGATCACGCGGTGGACGACGACGCCCGGGGCATGCTGGCCCAGGGCCTGACCGGCATCCGCAGGTACGGCGAGCACGGCGAGCGGCGCGGCGACGAGCTGAGCGTGTTCGTCAACTCCTTCGCCCCGCCGCCCCGGATGCTGGTCTTCGGGGCGATCGACTTCGCCGCCGCCGTGGCCCGGGTCGGGAAATTCCTCGGGTACCACGTCACCGTCTGCGACGCGCGGAAGGTGTTCGCGACGCCGGCGCGGTTCCCGGACGCGGACGAGGTCGTGGTCGAGTGGCCGCACCGTTTCCTGGCCGGGACGAGCGTGGACGCTAGGACCGTCATCTGCGTGCTCACCCACGACCCCAAGTTCGACGTGCCGCTGCTCGAGGTGGCGCTGCGCACCCCGGCCGGGTACATCGGCGCCATGGGCAGCCGGCGGACCCACGAGGACCGGCTGGACAGGCTCCGCGAGGTGGGCCTGACCGACGACGAGCTGGCCCGGCTGCGCTCGCCGATCGGCCTCGACCTCGGGGCCAGGACCCCCGAGGAGACGGCGGTGTCGATCGCGGCCGAGCTGATCCAGCTCCGCTGGGGCGGCACGGGCAGCCCGCTGACCGACACCGAGGGCCGCATCCACCACCAGATCGCCGGTTAGGCCGGCCAGGCCGGGCGCGTACGCTGGGGCCGTGCACGCTGCGGTCGCGGGAGTGCTGCTCGCCGCGGGGGAGGGGTCCAGGTTCGGCCAGCCCAAGGCGCTCGTCGAACTGGGCGGCCAGACGCTCGCCGAACGCGGCGTGGAACTGCTGCGGGCCGGTGGCGCGGACCCGATCCTGGTCGTCAGCGGCGCCGCCCCGGTCCAGGTCGGCGGAACGCAGACCGTCGACAACCCGGAGTGGCGGACGGGCATGGGCTCCTCGCTCCGCGCCGCCCTGGCCGCCCTGACCGGAACCGATGCGGGCGCGGCGGTGGTCGCCCTGGCCGATCAGCCGCTCGTCGGGCCGCAGGCCGTGGCCCGGCTGATCGCCGCGTACCGGGACGGGGCGAGCGTGGCGGTCGCCACCTACGACGGGCAGCCCCGCAACCCTGTGCTGCTGGCCCGCGAGCACTGGCCTGAGGTCATCGCCATGGCGACCGGCGACACCGGGGCCCGGGCCTTCCTGCGCGCCAGGGCGGACCTCGTCACGCCGGTCGAGTGCGGCGACACGGGCCGCCCCGACGACATCGACACCCCCGCGGACCTCGCCCGGATCGTCGGCCACCCCCGCGGGTCTTTACCTCATCGAGGGGACCGTCTCGGGATAGGCGGCGGGCACGGAGCCGATGACGGCTAGGGACTCCACGAAGAAGTAGATCGCCTTGAAGAACTCGAGCAAGTCACCCTCCTCGAGCACGATCTTGCGGTACATAACGGTGCGCTGCGCGTCGTACCCCTCGTGCAGCGCCTTCCAGTCCTGGTAGTCCATGCCGAGCACGTAGGTCGCCTTGAGCGGCTCGTCCGGACCGATGATCCGGCATTCGGTCACCACGCCGCCGGCCCACTGCACGAACAGGTACACGGTGCTACTAAGGCCGGGCAGCTCCCGGCAGCCCAGCGCCCAGGACGCCGGGTACATGCTCTTGATCAACTCGAAGAAGGCCCAGTACTCCTCGAGCTTGCCCGCCCGCGCCTGCTCCGAAGGCCCGGCGGTCAGGGACTCCCGGACCGACTCGGCCCACGATGGGCTGAAGAAGTCAGACACCGGCTCACCCACCCGCCAGGACCGGCTGCACCTTCTGCAGCAGGTCCTCGAGGTCGGGCGAGAGCCCGATGCCCACGTCGTTCAGCTTGCGCCGGAGCTGGATGAAGAACAGCGCCCGCACCTCGTCGTCGGTCCAGCCCAGCGGCTCGTAGTAGATCCGCCGGCTGACCACGCCGGACACCGACAGGATTGTCCGCAGCGTGTCGTGGATCTCGTTGATCATCGTCGGGTCCTTGCGCACCGCGTCCTGCAGGTAGCGCATGCCGCCCTGGACGTGCCGCGACTCGTCCCGGCAGGTCGCGGTGAACCCGGTGTAGTAGGCGGGGAGGAACCCGCGCCAGCGGGCGTAGGACAGCGTGACCTTCATGACCGACAGCGCCAGCACGCCCTCGATCCATAGGAAGTACGTGGTCCCGTAGCGCACCCGCGCCCGCTCGTCGTACGGATGGAGCCGGACCTCGTCCGCCTGGTAGGCCAGCAACCCGAACGGCGCCACGAACGTCTCGGACACCCAGGGGAACGACGCGTCCAGCACGGACATGATGTCGTCGCCGCCCAGCCCGACGACCTCACGGTAGAACCGGTCGAAGAACACCGTGTGCCGCGCCTCGTCCTCGATCTGCGCGGCGATGTGGAGCTTCTCCTCCTCGCTGGCGCCGATCATGAACACCGGCAGCTCGATCTCCACCTGCC
>JGI12269J14319_10004708_pt1 | contig 12334 bp, 9 predicted proteins | sample PeaSoiSIISIP2007_FD_14319 | JGI IMG/M metagenome (IMG submission 14319) | reverse complement strand
CGGAGCGGTGGCCGTGACCGGGGTCCAGTCCCGGCGGGCCCGGCGCGGACCCACCGCAGCCGGGTCCGACGGTGTCCGGCGCTACTTCCGGCCCGGGGTCAATTGGGCGGCGCGCACGCTCTACGGCGTGCCCGTCTTCGGGTTCGCACTGCTGGCGTCGAGCGACGGGGCGTTCGCCGTCCGTGACGGCTTCGTCATCGCCGGGCTGGTGCTGTGGTTGGCGGCGACGGCGGCGGCCGAGACGGTCGTCTGGCCCGGCGAACGTCGCATCCAGGAGGAGGTGTCGAACCACTGGGGGAGAGGGGAGCCACAGACCACGGGGGTCGACGGTCGATTCGACCTCGACTGCCGCCGCGTGGCAAGTGCCGCCGCCATCTTGTCGGCCGTGTTCGTGGCCGCTTTCATCTTGATGGTCGCCCAACCGTGAGGCCTCACCGTGAGGCCCGACCCCGGCGGTTCCTTCGGCCGGCCCGGGTGCCGGCCCACCTCCGCCGCGCCGGCCTGCCTGGCGTGCGGCCTACCCTGGCGGGATGGGTACGTACCTCGACCACGCGGCGACGACGCCCATGCGACCGGAGGCGGTGGCCGCCATGCTGCCCTACCTCACGGACCGTTTCGGGAACCCGTCGGGCAGCCATTCGGTGGCCAGGGCGGCCCGGTTGGCCCTGGACGACGCCCGCGACGACGTCGCCGCCGCGCTGGGCTGCGAGCCGGGCGAGGTGGTGTTCACCGGGGGAGGAACCGAGGCCGACAACCTGGCCGTCCTCGGAGGGCACGGGGCGGTCGGCGGGGCCGTCGTGTGTTCGGCCGTCGAGCACCACGCCGTCCTTCTGGCCTGCCGGTCCCTTGAGGGGACCACGGTGCCCGTCGACGCCGCCGGGGTCGTCGATCTCGACGCGTTGGCGGACGCGCTCCATCCGGGGGTCGGGCTCGTCTCGGTCATGCTGGCCAACAACGAGATCGGGACGATCCAGCCGTTGGACGAGGTGGTGGCCGTGGTCCGCGACAGAGCGCCCCGGGCCGTCGTCCACACCGACGCCATCGCCGCCGTGCCCTGGCTCGACGTCACGAGCGCTGCCCGGCCGGCTGACCTGGTGTCGGTGAGTGCCCACAAGTTCGGCGGTCCCACGGGGGTCGGGGTCCTGGTGGTCCGCGGCGGTACCGCCCTCGGTGCGGTCCTGCACGGTGGAGCGCAGGAACACGGTCGACGGCCCGGCACCCACGACGTCGCCGGCATCGTCGGCGCCGCGGCGGCGCTCACCGCCGCCGTGGCCGGGCGCCACACCGAGATTCCCCGGGTGCGGGCTCTGCGGGACCGGCTCGCCGACGGTCTCGTGGGCGGCGTCGACGGCGTGGTGGAGACAGGCGGGGACCGGTCCGCCAAGGTGGCCGGGAGCTGTCACGTCCTCGTGTCCGGAGTCAACCAGGAGGAGCTGTTGCTCCTGGCCGACGACGCCGGTGTCTGCGCCTCGGCCGGGGCTGCGTGTGCCAGCGGCGCCCTCGAACCGAGCCACGTGTTGCTGGCCCTGGGCCTGAGCGCGGCCGACGCCCGCACCGCCGTCCGGTTCTCACTCGGGTACGGCACCACGGATGCCGACATCGACGTGGCTCTGGCGGTGATCCCGAAGGTGATCGAACAGCTCCGGGGTTGACCCGGCCGGCCCCGTGTGCGGGGTCCCGTCGGGCGCCCCCTACGCTGGTGGGCCGTGCGTGTCCTGGTGGCCATGTCGGGTGGTGTCGACTCGTCGGTGGCGGCGTCGTTGCTGGTCGACGCCGGTCATGAGGTGGTGGGCGCGACGTTGAAGCTGTGGGGTGGTCCTTCGGACTCGGGCTGCTGCTCGGTGGCCGACGTCGACGACGCCCGCCGGGTGGCCGACCAGATCGGCGTTGCCCATCACGTGTTCAATTTCACCGACGATTTCGACGCTTCCGTCGTCCTCCCCTACGTCGAGGACCATGCTGCGGGCCGGACCCCCAATCCGTGCATCGAGTGCAACCGCCACATCAAGTTCGGCCGCCTCCTCGAGCGGGCGCGTCGCCTCGGGTTCGACGCGCTGGCGACGGGGCATNACGCCCGTGTCGACGGCGACGACGGGCACAGACGCCTGAGGCGGGGAGCGGACCGGGCCAAGGACCAGTCCTACGTGCTGTCGATGCTCGGCGGCGCCGACCTGGCGCAGATCCTTCTGCCCGTCGGCGCGCTGACCAAGGCCGAGGTGCGCGCGCATGCGTCTGGCCGGGGACTGCGGACAGCGGACAAGCCCGACAGCCAGGACGTCTGTTTCATCGGGTCCGTCGAAGGTCGGCGGGGGTTCCTCGGTGACCGGCTGGCCCTGCACGCGGGCGAGATCGTCGACGGCGGCACCGGTGCCGTCGTGGGCACGGTGCCGGCGGTGGAATTGGTCACCGTCGGTCAGCGCCGGGGGCTCGGGGTCGCTGTCGACGGACGACGCCTCTATGCGCTGACGGTCGATGTCGAGGGTCGGCGCGTCGTCGTCGGCGGGGCCGATGCGTCGTGGACGGAACAGGTCCGGGTGTGCCGCCCCTCGTGGGTCGACCGACCCCTCAGCCCTGGGTCACGGGCCATGGCCCAGACGAGCGCCCATGGTGCGGCCGCGCCCTGCACCTGGCTCGGTGACGCCGTGGTCTTCGACCGTCCGCACCCGTTGGTGGCCCCCGGGCAGACCGTGGCCCTCTACGACGAGAACGAGACCGACGCGGTGACGGGCTCGGCGGTGGCGGCTTAGGGGCCGGTACGCTCCGGCGACAGTGAGCACCGAGGACCACCCTTCGAAGGACCCCGCCGAGCGCGTCGAGGAGTTGCGGGCGCAGATCGCCTATCACAACCAGAAGTACCACCAGGAGGACGCGCCCGAGATCTCCGACGCCGACTTCGACGCGCTGATGCGCGAGCTGCGGGGGATCGAAGAGGAGCATCCGGACCTGGCCGCGGCCGACTCGCCCACCCAGCGGGTCGGATCCGCCCCCTCTGTCCTCTTCGGGTCGGTGGCCCACCGGGTTCCCATGATGAGCCTGGACAACGCATTCGACCTCGACGAGCTCCAGGCCTGGGTCGACCGGATCACCCGGATCGATCCCGGTGTCACCGACGCCGACTTCGAATGCGAGCTCAAGATCGACGGGCTGGCGATGTCCATCACCTACGAGGACGGCCGGTTCGTCCAGGCGGCCACCCGCGGCGACGGGACCACGGGCGAGGACGTCACTCACAACGTGGCCACGGTCCGATCCGTTCCGCACACGTTGTCGTGGCCGAAGCGACGCGGTCCGGTCCCGAAGGTGATCGAGGTGCGCGGCGAGGTCTACATGCCGGTGACGGCCTTCGAGGAGCTGAACCGCCGGCAGCTCGAGGCCGGTCTCAAGATCTTCGCCAACCCGAGGAACTCGGCGGCCGGGTCGCTCCGCCAGAAGGACGCCTCGGTGACCGCCTCGCGGGACCTGTCCATGTGGGTGTACCAGATCGGTGCCCTCGAGGGGGGCCCCGAGCTCCACAGCCAGAGCGACGCCCTGGCATTGCTGCGCGCCTGCGGCCTGCCCGTGAACCCCGAGATCACGGTCGTCCACGGGGTCGACAAGGTGTTCGCCTTCTGTACCTACTGGCGCGAGCACCGTCACGACCTCGACTACGAGATCGACGGCGTCGTGGTGAAGGTGGACGACCTCGGTCTGCAGCGGCGGCTCGGTGCCACCTCCCACGCGCCGCGCTGGGCCGTTGCCTTCAAGTTCCCGCCCGAGGAGCGGTCGACCACGCTCCAGCGGATCATGGTGTCGATCGGCCGTACCGGAAGGGCCACGCCGTTCGCGGTGCTGGAGCCGGTGTTCGTGGGGGGATCGACGGTCGGATTGGCCACGCTCCACAACGAGGACCAGGTCCGCCTGAAAGACGTCCGCCCGGGCGACACCGTCGTCGTCCGCAAGGCCGGGGACGTGATCCCCGAAGTCGTCGGGCCCGTGCTGTCGGCCCGGAAGCGCAGTTCGCGCCCGTGGCATTTCCCCACGACGTGCCCGAGTTGCGGGGAAGGCCTCGTCCGGCTGCCGGGGGAGAGCGACACCTTCTGCACCAACCTCGAGTGTCCGGCACAGCGGGTCCAGCGCATCGTCCACTTCGCGTCGCGCGGGGCCATGGACATCGAGGGACTGGGCGAGAAGAGGGTGGTCCAACTCGTCGACGCCGGACTCGTCTCCGACGTCGGCGACATCTACGGGCTCGAGGCGCCGGTCCTCGTCGAGATCGAGCGGATGGGCGCGCTGTCGGTGGAGAACCTCCTCCGTGCCGTCGAGGACTCGAAGTCCCGACCGCTCAGCCGGGTCCTCGTCGGTCTGGGCATCCGCCACCTGGGGCCGACCGGGAGCCGGGCCCTGGCCCGGGTCTACGGGACGCTCGACGCCGTCACCGGTGCCTCGGTCGAGGAACTGGCGGCGGTGGACGGGATCGGGACCGTCATCGCCGAGAGCGTGGTGGAGTTCCTGGCCTCGACGACCAACGCCGCCGTGCTCCACAAGCTCCGGCGGGCCGGGCTGGCCCTGGTCGAACCGGGAGGAGGCGTCCCGGTGACGGGAGGGGAGGGGTCCTCCGGTGACGGCGGTGCCGACGGGGGCGGACCGCCGGTGGCCGTCACCTTGGCGGGGAGATCCGTGGTGGTGACGGGAACCCTCGAGAGCCACACCCGTGAGGAGGCCGAGGAGGCGATCATCCGGGCCGGGGGGAAGTCGCCGGGAAGCGTGTCGTCGAAGACGTGGGCCGTGGTGGTGGGGTCCGAACCCGGCGCCGCCAAGCTCCGCAAGGCCGAGGAGCTCGGGATCCCGATCGTGGACGGCTCGAGATTCGACGAGCTCCTCACCACCGGCGAGATCCCCTCCGCCTGATGCCCTCTCATCCCCCTCGGTCGTGATCCGCGCCCACGGCCCGGCCCTCTGACCTGGGGCGCGTACCCGTAGCGCACGGCAGCGGTCACCATCGGTGGCCGTCCACCGACGCGCTCCCCGGCCTCTGTAGCCTGGGGACCGGACCCATGTCGACCACCACCGACTCCATCGGACGGGTCCTCGCGCGCCGCTACCGGATCGAATCCGCCCTCGGCAGCGGGACCTCCGCGACCGTGTACGCAGCCTGGGACGTCGTCCTGCAACGCCGGGTGGCCATCAAGGTGCTGCATCCCGGCCTGGCCGGCGACGGCGGATTCCTCCGGCGCTTCCGCTACGAGGCGCAGTCGGCGGCGGCCCTCACCCACCCGCACATCCTCTCGGTCTACGACTGGGGAGAGGACGAGCGGGGACCGTTCCTCGTCCTCGAGTACCTGGGGGGAGGGTCGTTGCGGGACCTCCTCGACAACGGCCGGCGGGTGTCGGTGGCGCAGGCGACGGCCATGGGAGTGCAGGCGGCCGAGGCTCTCGCCTATGCCCACGGACGCGGCTTCGTCCATCGGGACATCAAGCCGGCCAACCTCGTCTTCGACGAGGACGGGCGGTTGCGGATCGCCGACTTCGGTCTGGCCCGGGCCCTGGCCGAGGCGGCCATGACCGAACCGGTCGGCGCCACGGTGGGAACGGCCCGGTACGCGGCGCCGGAACAGGCGGTCGGCCGGCCCGTCGACGGTCGGTCCGACGTCTATGCCCTCAGTCTCGTCCTGTACGAGGCGGTGACCGGCGTCGTGCCTTTCACGGCCGACACCATCGCCGCCACCCTCATGGCCCGCGTCGGGGCCCGGATCCCCGGGCACGACGGGCTCGGGCCCCTGGCCGCCGTCCTCGACGCCGCCGCCGCGCCCGACGTGGAGGACCGGCTCGATGCCGCGCAACTGGCCGATCGCCTGACCGAGCTCGGGGCCGGGCTCCCGGCGCCCGAGGCGCTGCCCCTCGCCGGTGCCGGGGGACTCGGGGTGGCCCAGGCGGGAGCGCGTGCCGCCGACCGCACCGAACACGGGATGGGTCCCCGTGGGGCGGCGGACGCGGACCCCGCCGGCGGTCCCCCCGACACCGACGCCCTGGCCCTGGCCACCGCCGTGGGCGTGGCCGGGAACGATCCATCGGCCGGACCGGACGCGGCGAAGGCGGCGCGCCAGGGGCGACGGTGGCCGTGGGTGGTCTCGATCATCGTCCTCGTGCTCGCCCTGGCCGCGGCCGGTGGCGCCTATGCGGCGTCCCGGACGAAGTTCTTCACCCCCAGCCACCGGTTGCCCACCGTCACGGGTCTGACCCCGGGCCAGGCGTCGGCGCGCGTCAGCGCCGACAAGTTCCACCTGCGGGTGGTGAAGCAGCGCCCGTCGACCACCGTGGTGAGCGGGCGGATCCTGGTCCAGACGCCGGGAGCGGGGACGTCTCTGAAGGAAGGGAGTGTGGTCTCGGTGGTGGTGTCCACCGGGCCACCGCCGGTTCCGGTCCCGTCGCTGGCCGCCGTCACCGGCGACTGCCCGGCCGTGGCCGCCGCCTTGAAGGCCGCCAACCTGAACGCCGCCTGCACGCACACCAACTCGACGACGGTGAAAGCGGGCACCGTCATCTCCTGGAGCCCCACAACGACGGCGACGGAATTCTCCACCGTCACCGTCACGGTGTCCTCCGGTCCCCCCGCCGAGACGATCCCGTCGCTCACCGGCTCGACCTGCACCGGTGCCACCACCGCCCTCCAGGCCGTCGGCCTGGTGGCCCAGTGCACGCCCGCCTACAGCTCCTCGGTGCCGAACGGCCAGGTCATCTCCTGGAGTCCGACGGGCACCGCGCTCGAGGGCTCCACCGTCGCCATCAGCGTCTCCGAGGGACCACAGCCGGTCGTCGTCCCCCCGGTGGTCACCGACACCGTGGCCCAGGCCATCGCCGCGCTCGAGGCCGTCGGTCTCGTGCCCGCCGCCAACGGCCCTCTCGTCGGTCACGTCTTCGACAGCACTCCGGCACAGGGAACGTCGGTCCTCCCGGGGTCGACGGTCACCCTCTACAGCAGGTAGGTCCGTGGCGCGTCCGGGAGCGGTCTGCGAGCTGTGCGAGGCCGCCCGGCTCACGACCTGGTACCACGAGGACGACGTGTGCTGGATCGCCGAATGCGAGATCTGCACGGTCCCGATGGTGGTCTGGCGGCACCACGGGACAGACCCGCCGGAGGCCGATCTCGACCACATGCGGGCCGAGCTCGGCCGGGTGGCCGACGAGGTGTTCGGGGCGGGCGGGTGGTCGTACGACGGGGTCATGCGCCAGATCCCCGACCACTTCCACGCCCACGCCCGCGACCCGAACTGGTGGGCCAGGCGCTTCGGCTCCCCCCGTCGACCGTGATCCCGATGANACCGTGATNCCGATGANACNGTGATGCCGATGAGACAGTGATCAAGTACCTCGGNTCCAAGCGCCGGCTGGTCCCCGTTCTGGCCCAGCTGCTCGAGCGGTCGCGGGCGCGGACGGCACTCGACCTGTTCACGGGGACGACGCGGGTGGCCCAGGCCTTCAAGGCGGCCGGCGCCGAGGTCACGGCCGTCGACACCACCCGGTGCGCGTCGGTGCTGGCCGGTTGCTATGTCGCCACCGACGCTCAGACGGTCGACCACCGCGCCCTCGAGAAGGCGGTCGACGTCTTGAACCGGCTCCCCGGACGCGCCGGTTACGTCACCGAGACGTTCTGCGTGCAGTCGCGTTTCTTCCAACCGCACAACGGGGCGCGGATCGACGCCGTCCGCTCCGCCATCGACGCCGAGTACCGGGGTTCCGACCTCGAGCCGGTGCTGGTCACCAGTCTGATGGAGGCGGCCGACCGGGTGGACTCCACCACCGGGGTGCAGATGGCCTACGTGAAGCAGTGGGCCCCCCGGTCGTTCCGACCACTGGAGCTGAGGGTGCCGGACCTCCTGCCCGGGGCCGGGCACGCCGTGCGGGGCGACGCCTGCGACGTGGTGGCCGATCTCGGGGAGTTCGATCTCGCCTATCTGGACCCGCCGTACAACCAGCATCGCTACGAGGCCAACTATCACATCTGGGAGACGCTGGTGGCGTGGGACGCCCCTGTCCACTACGGGGTGGCCTGCAAGCGGACCGAGATCCGCGAGGGCGCGCGCAGCGCCTTCAATTCGCGCCGGACCATGCCCGAGGCTCTGGCCCGGGTGGTGGGCGCCGTGCCGGCGCGAGTGGTCGTCCTCTCGTACAACGACGAGTCCTGGATCGGACTCGACGCCCTGATCGAGATGTGCCGGGTGCACGGGCACGTGGAGGTCCTCGCCTTCCCCTCCAACCGGTACGTGGGTGCCCGGATCGGCATCCACAACCCCGCCGGGGAACGGGTGGGGACGGTGGGGCGGTTGCGCAATCTCGAGTACGTCCTGGTGGCCGGGGACCGGGCGACGGTCCGTCATCTGGTCGAACCGTGGCGGGAGCTGACGGTGTCGACCAGAGCGGCGAGTTGACCCTCGCGCGCTGCCCTGCCAACGTGGGCGTCGCCCGGGGGGCCGTCCCGGCCGGGAATCCACCACCAGCAGGGGAGGACGCGCATGGGAGCGCTCGAAGGTCGGGTGGCGATCATCACGGGGGCCGGGCGGGGCATCGGGCGCGAACACGCCCTGTTGTTCGCCTCCGAGGGGGCCAAGGTCGTGGTGAACGACCTCGGTGGGGCCGTCGACGGGTCGGGTGACGACCGGACGCCGGCGCAGCAGGTCGTCGACGAGATCCGGGCCATGGGGGCCGAGGCCATGGCCAACGACGACGACATCGCCGACTGGGAGGGCGGCCGCCGGTTGGTGGCATCCACCGTGGAGGCGTTCGGCGATCTGCACGTGCTGGTGAACAACGCGGGCATCCTGCGCGACAAGATGCTCGTCAACATGTCCGCCGAGGAGTGGGACTCGGTCATCCACGTCCATCTGAAAGGCCATTTCGTCCCCACCCGGCACGCGGCGGGATACTGGCGGGAGAAGGTCAAGGACGGCCGAGAGGTACGCGCCGCCATCGTGAACACCTCGTCGACCTCGGGGCTCCTCGGGAACCCGGGGCAGACCAACTACGGAGCCGCCAAGGCCGGCATCGCCGCCTTCACCGTCATCGCCGCCCAGGAGCTGGCCCGGTACGGCGTCCGGGTGAACGCCATCGCGCCGGCGGCCCGGACCCGGATGACGGAGCAGACCCCGGGCCTCGGGGACATCGTGAAGGCACCGACGGACCCGGCGTCGTTCGACGTGTGGAACCCGGCCAACATCTCGCCTCTGGTGGCGTACCTCTCGACCGAGTCGTGCCCTCTCACCGGCAAGGTCCTGTTCGTCCAGGGCGGCCAGGTCCGGGTCTTCCAGCCGTGGACCATGACCGACACCCTGGAGAAGCACGATCGCTGGACCGTGGCCGAGTTGGCCGAGCGGCTCCCCGGCGTCGTCGGGGTCGACACCCCCGGCTGAGCGGCCGAAGGGCAGAACTATCGTGGGGGCGTTGTGAGCCCGCCCCACGACCCCCCCGAGGAGCCTGACGCGCCACGCCCGCGACCGGGTCGGGCCGACACGCCGACGGGCTCGGATCCCGACGAGCTGGCCTACGGCGCCGGAGGGGGCGAGGAGTTCGCCGTCGTCCCCTGGCCCCTGCTCCTGCGCGAGCGGGTGCACCGCCGCGCCCGGGAGAGCGACCGCTACCGCTGGCTGGTCCTGGCCGTCACCCTGGCCGGACTGCTGTCGAGCAACATCCTCTTCACCGTCTTCGTGGTGGCCTTGCCGAAGGTGGCCGGGAGCCTGCACACCACGGTCCCCACCGTCACCTGGGTGGTCACCGGGCCGCTCCTGGCCGTCGCCGTCATGGCCCCCCTGGCCGGAAAGCTGTCGGACCGGTGGGGACACCGCCGCTTCTACCTCATCGGGATGGTCAACCTTCTCGTCGTGGCCACCCTGTCGGCCTCCGCTCCCGACGTCGGCGTCCTCATCTTCGCCCGCGTCCTCGGCGGCGCCGTCGGTGCCGGCCTGGGCGCCTCGTCCATGGCCCTCGTCCTCGGGGCCTTCGACCGCGGCGACCGGGTGAAGGCCATGGGGTGGTGGTCTCTCGTGGGTGCCGGCGGCCCGGTTCTCGGTGTGGCCATCGGCGGGCCCATCATCGAGTCGATCGGGTGGCGGTGGATGTTCGTGCTCGAGGTGATGATCGGAGCCGTCGCCCTCGTGCTCGCCCTTCTCGTCCTGCCCGAGCACGCCTCGGGCCGGGTGCGGTCGAGGGCGGGGGGACCGCCGCTCGACGTCGCCGGTGCGGTCCTCGTCGTCCTGGCCGTCGGAGGTCTCCTCTTCGGTCTCAACCGCGGTCCGGTCCTCGGATGGCGCAGCGCCTTCGTCATCGGCGCCTTCGGCCTGTCGGCCGTGACGGGGACGGTGCTCGTCCTCGTCGAGCGTCGTGTCGAGGATCCCCTCGTCCCGCTGCGGTATCTGCGGCAGCGGAACTTCGCCTTTCCCATCGGCGCCCAGATGCTGTCCAACTTCGCCTACCTCGGCGGCTTCTTCCTCTCGCCGTTGCTCCTCGAGGAGGTCTACGGCAAGGGTGAGTCGGCCGCCGGGTTGCTCGTGATCCCCCGGCCCCTCACCTTCTCCCTGATCGCGCCGATCGCCGGCTACGTCGCCGTGCGCATCGGAGAGCGCTCGGCGGCCGTCACCGGGACACTGTGCGTGGTGGCGTCGATGGGTGTCTTCGCCCTCACCGGAAAGAGCACGGGAATCGCGCTCGTCGAGGTGGCCCTCGTCCTGTCGGGGATCGGTCTCGGCGTGGCCTCGCCCTCGATCGCCTCGAGCATGGCCAACGTGTTCGACCAGAGCGCCCTCGGGACGGCCGCCGCCACCCAGCAGCTCATGACCCAGATATCGACGGTGGCCGGAATCCAGGTCATCCAGACCGTGCAGTCGTCACAGGCCCACGGTCACGGTGCGGCCCTGCTGCCCTCGTTCCACGCCGCCTTCCTCGTCGGCGGGATCGTCGCCGTCGGCGGGGTGGTCTGTGCCGCCTTCGTCCGTTCGGCCGAACGCCCCGGGGGCCGACCGGCCGTGACCGTCGCCGCCGCGGGCGACACGGCGGCGGTGGTGACGGATCCGGTGCCCGTCGACACGGAGGCGGCGGCGGGCTGAACGGTGGCGTGGACGCCGACCGGTGGTGGAACCGCGAAGAGCCGCTCCGGTCCGGGTGCACCGCGGCAGGAGACTATTCGGTGATCTCTCGCAGGCGAGTGGCCACCTCGGCCGCGGTCGGGTCGGGGGTCACGCTCTGGAGGGCCATCAGCTTGGACATGTCGCCCTCGACCCGGATCCGACCGGCCATGAACGCCTGCATCCCGGCCTGGGGGTTCCCCTCCACCAGGATGGCCTTGGCCGTGGCGTAGTCCACGGTGATGGTGAGGTCGACCTCCTCGATGTGCTCGAGCTCGAGTTTCACGGCGCCGCCGCTCGTGTCGAGATGGGCATCGATCCCACCGGTGCCGAAGGGCACTTCGGTGACGATGAGGTTCATCCGCATCTGGTGGGGGACGACGGCGCCCCTCCCCTCGTATTCCTCGCGGATCTTGCGGGCCTCGTCCACCCACTCGTCACTGAGGAAGAGGAATGTTGCCATCGTCGACGCGCTCCTTGTCTCGACCCGTCCGTCGTCCCGACCCGTCGGCCCCGCTCGGCGGGGCCCGGGCCGGTCTCACCCTATCGTCGGGTTCCGGCCGAGGGCACCGCCGGTAGCATGCCCCCGATGACCGCCCCCATCATCCCCGGCGCCGAGCCCTTCTCGCTGGACGGCGGTCCCGCCGGCGTGCTCGTCCTGCACGGTTTCACCGGGAACCCGCAGTCCATGCGCCCTCTGGCCGAGGCGCTCGGCGCCGCCGGCTACGCCGTCGACCTCCCGTTGCTCCCCGGGCACGGCACCTCCGTCGAGGACATGATCCCCACCCGGTGGGAGGACTGGTCGGAGGCGGCCGAGTCGGCCTACGCCAAGCTGGCCGCCGGCTGCGACGCGGTGGCCGTCGCCGCCCTGTCGGTGGGGGGGACTCTCGCCTGCTGGTTGGCCGAGCACCATCCCGAGATCCGGGGGCTGGCGGTGGTGAACCCGTTCATCGATCCCCCGGCGGAGAGCTTCCGCGAGGTGATGCGTGGGTTTCTGGCGGCGGGCACCGAGGTGGCCCCCGGCGTCGGGTCCGACATCAAGAAGGAGGGGATGGCCGAGCTCGCCTACCCGGGCACGCCCGTCGCCGCCGCGCTGAGCCTTTTCGAGGGGATCGACGCCACGGCGGCAAAGCTGTCGCAGGTCGCGTGTCCGGTGCTGCTGTTGTCGAGCCGCAACGACCACGTGGTGCCGTCCTCGTCCGGTGACGTCCTCGAGGCGGGGGGGGCCGGCCCCGTCGAGCGGG
>JGI12269J14319_10004707_pt1 | contig 12336 bp, 8 predicted proteins | sample PeaSoiSIISIP2007_FD_14319 | JGI IMG/M metagenome (IMG submission 14319) | reverse complement strand
TTCACCGATTTTTCGCGGACCACTTTGAAGGTGTAGGGAAACTTGTAGCCGGGAGCGCTGGCAGCGAGCTTCTGCCCGAGCGTAGCGATGTATTTCGACATAGGATGGTCGGCGGGGAGCAACGGCAAAGCGCGTTCGACTTCGGGAACGCTCTGGCGTCCGATTTGAATTTCCTGTTCGAGGCTGTAGCGATTGCCCGAAGTTGGATTCGTCGTCACTCGACCTTTTTTGGGGTCAACATTTTCTTTAGTCCCAGCAGCGAGCAGCGAGAGGCTGAGTAGGACGGCGCACAGACGCTGGAATTTGGTTGAGCGACATAGGTTCGCATTCATATCGCACGCAGAGTGGAAGAGCATTTTAGCCTTCATGGGTTGCAGAATCCAGTGTCGGCAGGAGAGTGGAGCTAAGGGGGGCGGTGGAATGGCGTGGTTTCGTCAGTTATCTCGGAAGTCGCTGATTCGGCCTACAGCTACATCAACCTTAAGTACCTCGGTATAGCCCCGTGATCCGGGTCCGGGACGTCCCACTTCTTCACTTTCATTCTTGCTTATCTTGATTAACTATGGTTAACTACTGACAATAATCCTTGGTTAACAGATCAAGACAGAGAAACGGGCGGCATTGGGGGCCACATGAGCGGGAATCCATGGCGCGGGTAGGTTGCTTTGCTCTTCTTGTGTTGTGTGCGGCATGTCTCCTTTCGGCGGAAGCCCTGGGACAAGGCGAAACCACTAGTGCGATTGTTGGCGAAGTAAGGGACACAACCAACGCGGTTGTGCCGGGCGCCACTGTGACGGTCACAAATCACGAGACCGGTCTAAAGCGCAGCGCCCAGACCGACGAAGGGGGCCGATTCAATTTCCCACAGCTAAAGCCAGGCACCTACTCGGTCAAAGTGGAAGCGCGAGGCTTCGAACCGCTGCAAAATGACAACGTCGTTTCGGGCCTGGGCCAGAAGCAAAGAGTGGATTTCATGCTTAAGGTCGCACGATCCGATGAGGTGGTTGAGGTAAACAGCGAAGCTCCACTCATTAACCCGGAAAACGCAAACACATCAACCACTCTGAATGCGCCGGGGCTAGAGAATCTGCCAAATCCGGGTGGTGATTTAACCTANCCTCTGCAGTTTGCCCCGGGCGCGCTCATCAACACGGCTGGCAGCAGCAACGACTTCGTCGGCGGCACAAACGGATACGGCAACGTCGAGTTTAACGGACTACCTGCCCTCTCGAACGGTTACATCGTTGACGGACTGGAAACGAACGACCCGCTCACCAATCTCAACAGCGGTCTCTCGACCAACCTCGTCCTGGGATTGAATTCGATTTCAGAAGTGACCGTCAACACTCTTTCCTATTCGGTGGATCAAGGCCGGTATGGAGCATCCCAAGTTGACTACGTCACCAAGTCTGGCACAAATCAGTTTCACGGGAATCTCTACGAATTATGGAATGGTTCCCTGCTGAACGCGGCGGACTACTTTACGAATGCGACACCGGGAAATCACAAGCCGCGATCCACGGTGAATCATTTTGGGGGCAGTTTGGGGGGACCGATTAAGCACGACAAGCTATTTTTCTTCTTCGACAGCGAGTGGGTTCGGATCGCACTACCCATCGTCACGCCGACGATCGTTCCTACTCCGGCATTCCAGCAATACGTCTTGCAGCAACTTCCGTTAGGCCTTACGGACGCAAAGGGCGACATGATTTACCCTGCCGCGCCCCAGGAAGTGCCGTTCTATCGGGCAATGTTCTCTCTCTATCAAAATATCGGAGGCACACCCACCGCGATACTCGGTTGCCCGATCGCGGCGGGTTGCGCGAACCGGCAAAGCGTTTCGCACTCCAGCGACGACCACGAAGAGGTTCAAACTGCCCGCGTCGACTACAACATCAGCGAAAAGGATACGGCTTGGTTTCGTTTCCAGGCTGATACCGGACTGCAAGCCGCGTGGACCGACCCCATCAACCCGGTATTCAATGCGCTTTCGCCGCAGCCTCTCTATTCCTTCGCGGCAGGACACACTCACGTCTTCTCGCAGAACCTGGTGAACTATTTCAATCCGGCATTCTCCTGGTACGAGAGCTTATTCGGGCCAAGCGACTTGCAGAGGACGCTCTCAGCTTTCCCGATCGTATTGCAGGGCAGCGGCGCGAACCCATTCACGCCCATCGGAGGGCTTGACAACACCTGGGTTCAAGGCCGGCGCGCATCGCGGTTTTTCATCAACGACAATCTTGCCTGGAGTCATGGCGCTCACGAACTGCGGTTTGGAACCAATACCCGTATCTTTCGCCTGAACGACTATGACTTCGGGGAAGGCACGGTTCCTACCGTGACCTACGCGAACCTTCAGCAATTTATCTATGGAGTAGCGAACACTGCGTCGAAGACTTTCCCTACCAACGCAAACGAGCCCTTCAACTTTCTGAATCTCGATTTCTACGCGCAAGACACCTGGAAAGTTACTCGCAAAGTGACTTGGACGTTCGGTCTGCGCGACACATTCAACTCCAACCCGCTCAATCCGCATGATGAGGTCGGCCGCCTTCGCGGCTCCTTCAATTCCATCTCGCATGATGTCAATCAACCGTTGAGGGCCGCTATTCAAACTCATCTCGGCAATCTGTTCTCGTCCACGCCGCTGGCCATTCTCCAGCCGAGAACGGCAATCGCGTGGCAGTTCGAGCCGAAAACAGTACTCCGCACCGGCTTTGGCATTTTCAGCGACATCCTGCCGGGGAGCGTGGCGGACCTCGTCGGCGCCAATCCGCCGTACGATAAGACGTTTCAGGGAGGTCTGCTTGGCACCGTCGGCGGCACGGCAATCGCGCCGGGAGTGCCTAACAGCGCCGTCGGCGCAACCATCGCCGCGAATCAGATTTTCACTTCGGGATTTCCGCAGGGCCAGCTCTCGTGCGCATCTTCACAGGCAAATCCTGGGAGTTGTCTTCCCCCGGTTGCGATCACAGCCATCCCGGATGGCAAACTCCACGCGCCGTATTTCATGGAGTGGAGCCTGGGAATGGAACATCAAATCGGAACGACGGCCAGCTTGCAGGCGCAATACGTTGGCACGCGCGCTGTGAACCAGCCATACTCAACCCAAGTCAACGGATACCAGACAGTGTGTCAGGGTTGTTTTGCGCCGTTCCCCTACCGGCAACCAACCGATTCACGATTCGGCGCAGTGACGCAGTTCGCAACCGGCGCGAACAGTCACTACAACGGTCTTCAACTCACCGCCATGAAACGCCTCGCTCATGGTTTGCAAGGACAGGTCAATTACACCTTCAGCCGTTGCATGGATACCGTCTCTAACGGAGGGTTCCTGCAATTCTCTGCCGGAGGAATTCTTTCGCCTCTGCCGGGAGAGCTTGCTCGCGACTACGGTCCTTGCGATTACGACATCCGGCACAATCTCAACGGGCAATATGTGTATCAGTTGCCGGTTAAGGTGGGCAATCATGTTCTGGGCTATGCGCTGAACGGCTGGCAGGTTTCTGGAACGTTGTTTTGGCACAGCGGGGTTCCGTTCTCGGTCCTGAGCACGCCCTATTCCGCGGGTGGAAACGGCATTGTGCAGGGCAGCGGACCGGAGTTTGCCGGTATCGTTCCCGGCGTTCCGTTGTACGATCATCATCCGATTCCGGGCGTCACCCAGCCAGGAACACTGCAGTGGCTCAATCCGGATGCTTTCGTCTCGGCCGTTGATCCCGGCACCGGACAATGCTACGGCGGCGACGGCCCGCAGACCTGCCAATTCGGAAACCTTGGCCGCAACTCGCTGCGCGGTCCCGATTTTCTGTGGAGTGACTTCTACCTGACAAAATGGTTTGCCTTGAGCGAACATGTGAAGCTGCGGTTTGAGGGGCAGTTCTTCAATATCTTCAACCACCCAGATTTCAGCCTGCCAAGCGTAGTGCAAGCCGGTATTCCGGGAAGTCCTTCCACGCAAACTGGATTCGGAGCGCTCACGTCCACAACCTCTCCGCCGACCGGCCTACTCGGAGTTGGTTTGGGTGGCGATAGCACTCCGCGCATGATCGCGTTTCAGGCGCGGCTGGAGTTCTGAGCCTGGCGTGGCAGTTAGCGTGCCCCCAACGCGAAGGAAACCATAACTGTCGGAAAATCGCAATAGCATTCATTGATCGGGCGACCCTCAGTTTGCACTGAATGTTGAAGCACCTGCCGATCCCTCGCTGCGCTCGGGATGACAATAACCCACCAGGATTAGCTAGGGTCTGTCGGGCTTCGCTTGGTGGACGGGCGGGGACCCCGTGCTTCATTCATGAGCTGTTAGAATTGAAGAGCGATGGTCTTGCCTTTCGTTCGTGATCTGTTCACGGACGTGGAAAAATTGCCAGCCTTTTTACGTGTAGCCTCCCACCTCCGAGAGGGCGCGGGGCGGATACGTGTCTCTGGACTAACTCCCACGGCGAAAGCGCTGCTTCTGGTTTTGTTGCAGAAGAGCGCTGGACGGCCATTGATCCTAGTCGTTGCCGACAATCGCGTTGCAGAAGAGTTCGTTCCTGTCTTGCAGGCTTTTCACGAACTGATTGGTGGAAACGATCCTGATTCAGTGGTCTCGCTGCCCACACGCGACGTGTTGCCGTTTCAGAATCTTTCGCCGCATCCCGAGATCCAGGAAGAACGGGCGGTCGCGCTCTGGAAAATCGCTGCTGGTGCTGTGTCTATTCTGGTTTCGCCCATTGCCGCAACGGCTCTTCGTCTCCGTTCCGCAGAGTACTACGCCGATCTAGCGCGAATGGTTCGGCGGGGCGAGACCCTCGATACCGAGCCGCTGCTGCGCCACCTCAACACTGTCGGCTACACCTCGACCGACGTGGTGGAAATGCCCGGCGAATACGCTATTCGTGGCGGCATCCTCGACGTGTATTCGCCTGAGGCTGACCGTCCGCTGCGCATTGAGTTCTTTGGCGATGAGGTCGAGTCCATCCGAAAGTTTGATCCTGCGACTCAGCGGTCGTCCACTCCGGTCGACGAAGCGCTGCTGCTTCCGCTCACCGAGACTCCGATCAGCGACGATCTGCTGGGCGCGATCCATGTGCGCTTGTCGGGAAAGCGCATCACTGGCGCAGAGGAGGTTGTCGAGCAAGCCGTACGCGCCGGCGGAGTCAGCGTGTTTCCGGGCTGGGAGTTTTACGCGCCAGTCGCCGGTGCGGACCGGAGCGTGTTCGACCTACTTCCGCAGGCCGTGGTGTTAGTGGACGAGCCGGATAATCTCAAACAAGAGTTTGATCACACCTGGTCGCGAATCGGAGAGGCGCACGAACGAAGCGAGGTCGGCAATCTGGTGCGGCCGAAGGATCTTTATCTTTCTCCCGACGATTGGTGGCAAAAACTCGCCAGTCTTCCCGGAGCTTCGATTGAGCATCTCGAAATCGCGCGTCCCGACAACGCCGAGGCGGTCAGCTTTCATTCGCAGCCCGCGCAACGCTTTCATGGCGCGGTTCCCGCCATGCTGGATGACGTCAAGAAACAGATTGGCGAACAGAATCGGGTGTTGATCGCGGTGCCGAATATCGGCGAAGTCGAGCGCCTGGCCGACGTCTTCAGCGAATACGGCGTTTCCTTTCGCTTGGGCAGCCGCACTCGCGGCGGAGAAAGCTACGCCGATGAAACCGCTTACTTCGCCGGAGAGATACTCACCAGCACACTGGCCAAGGCTTATGTGCCGGATGGCGTCATTCTGCCCGAAGCTCATCTGGCGATTCTGGGCTCTCGCGATTTGTTCGATGAGTCAGACTCGGTGGTTTCGCGTCCGCAGCGCACGAAGTCGAAGGTTTCGGCGTTTCTTTCCGACTTCCGCGATCTGCAAGTGGGCGACTACGTAGTCCACGTCGAGCACGGCATTGGGCAGTATCAGGGCCTGAAGGAAATCAATCAGGGCGATGGCAACGCCGAGTTCATGCTTCTCGAATATGCGGAGGGGGCGCGGCTGTACGTCCCACTAACCCGGCTTGACCTGATTCAGAAATATCGTTCATCGGAGGGCGCGAAGCCTGCGCTGAATCATCTGGGCACGGCCGCGTGGGCTAAGACCAAGGCGCGTGTGCGCAAGGCCATGAAAGACATGACCGAGGAACTGCTGAAGCTCTACGCCGAGCGGAGTGCAGCCAAGGGACATGCGTTCGCGGCTGACAATCAGTGGATGCGCGAGTTCGAGGATGCCTTCGAATTCACCGAGACGGAGGACCAGGACCTCGCCATTACCGACGTGAAACGCGACATGGAATCTTCGCAACCCATGGACCGGCTGCTGTGCGGCGACGTTGGTTACGGCAAGACAGAAATCGCCATGCGGGCGGCGTTCAAGGCGGTCAACGACAATAAGCAAGTCGCTGTGCTTGCGCCCACGACGGTGCTGGCCTTTCAGCATTACGAAACTTTCAAGCAGCGGTTTGCCGCTTTTCCGGTGAGCATTGAGATGATCAGCCGCTTCCGCTCGGCCAAGCAGCAGAAAGAGATTCTGGAAAAGGTCGGTACAGGAAAAGTGGATATTTTGATTGGCACTCACCGGTTGCTGTCGAAAGACATCAGGTTCACCGACCTCGGCCTGCTGGTCGTGGATGAAGAGCAGCGCTTCGGAGTGCGCCACAAAGAACGGCTGAAGCAGATGCGGAAAGAAGTCGACGTTCTTACCATGTCCGCAACTCCCATTCCACGCACCTTGCACATGTCTTTGGTCGGAATGCGTGATATGAGCGTGATCGAGACTCCCCCAAAAGACCGCATCGCGATCCAAACCGTGGTCGCAAGCTGGGACGAGAAGTTGATTCGGTCTTCGATAGAGCAGGAACTTGATCGCGGCGGGCAGGTGTATTTTGTTTACAACCGTGTGGAGACCATCTGGGAGATCGCGGCCAAACTACAAGAGTTGGTTCCGCGAGCCCGCATCATTGTTGGACACGGGCAGATGTCGGAGGGAGAACTGGAGAAAGTGATGCTGAAGTTCATGCATCACGAGGCCGACATTCTGGTGTCAACGACGATCATCGAGAACGGGCTCGACATTCCGCTTTGCAACACGATCGTCATCAATCGCGCCGATCGTTTTGGACTGTCGGAACTCTATCAACTGCGGGGGCGCGTAGGACGCTCGAATCGCAGGGCCTATGCCTATTTGCTCATTCCGGCGGAGGTTGAGCTTACTCCGATCGCACGGCGACGGCTGGCCGCACTCAAGGAGTTTTCCGATCTGGGTGCGGGATTCAAGATTGCGGCGCTGGATCTCGAATTGCGCGGAGCCGGTAGTCTGCTCGGCGGAGAACAGAGCGGGCACATTGAAGCCATCGGCTTCGAACTGTACACCCAGATGCTCGATCGCGCCGTCCGCGAGATGAAAGGCGAAGCCGCGCCGGATGCGGCCGAGACGCAGCTCAATCTCGGTCTAAATATTCGTATCCCGGTAAATTATATTCCGGAGGAGAACCAGCGGCTGCGCATGTACAAGCGGGTCGCAGGGGTCGAAACCGAGTCGCAGCTGAGTGTCGGCGCCGAACTCGAAGACCGTTACGGCGAGCCTCCCGCTGCAGTACGCAACCTGCTCGATTATGCTTCACTTAAACTGCTGGCGGTGCGGGTGGGCGTAAACGCAATCGAGCGCAAGCGTGACCTTGTGACCATCAAGTTCCGTACAAATGCCGGTGTCGATCCGGGGAAACTGGCGCGATTCGTCTCCTCGCAGCGGGGCGCGCAATTTACTCCGGACGGGATGCTGAAATTCTCGCTGAAAGTTACCGCCGCCGAGGAAGTGCTTGACCATCTCGAGAGCCTGCTGGAAAAACTAGCCGCGGAGATTCCCGAGCCGGCGTCCACCTCGGAAAAAGTCGGCTAAATTCTCCTTATTGATCCTTCCAGCGTCCGTTGCTTCGTCTGCACTGCCAGAAGGGCGGCGCAGCTGCGAATGTCTCGCGCGTGCTAGTCTCATTTACTCCGAAAGTGATGAACAAATGACGCTGCCATCCCTATCCGCGCCCACGACTTTCAGCCTGGCGGCCGTCTTCGCGTGGGGCGCGAGCGATTTTCTCGGTGGATATGCGTCACGCCGCGCTAATGCATTCGTGCTGACTGCGATCGCGCACTTCAGTGGCATGGTTCTTATGGCAACGCTGGCATTGGCAAGTCATTCGCCGCTTCCTTCCCAAGCCGCAATCGCATGGGCCCTGGTCGCGGGCATCTCCGGAGGCGGCGCGCTGGGCATTTTTTATCGGGCGCTGGCGACGGGAAGAATGGGATTGACCGCCCCAGTGGCAGCGGTGCTGGGTGCTGCTATCCCGACAGCGTTTGGCATGTTTCGCGAGGGCCTGCCCCAGGCTGCCCAGATCATTGGTTTTGCACTGGCCGCGACTGGCATCTGGCTCATCTCGCGCACCGAAGACGACAGCCCCCCAGAAGGCATTGGGATGGCCGCCCTCGCGGGCATCGGCTTCGCGGGATTCTATCTCTGCATCAAGCAGGCCGGCGACGGCTCCGCATTTTGGTTAGCGGCTGTATCGAAGGTATCGTCGTTCACGCTCACCAGCACAATCGTTTTGCTCGGACGCAGCGCTCGCGAAATCGACCGCCGCGGAATCACGCTCGGCGTAAGCGCGGGCTGGCTCGACATCATCGGCAGCGTGCTCTTTATTCGTGCCAGCCAGACCGGCCGTCTCGACGCTGCCGTGGTGCTCAGCTCACTCTACCCGGCAGTGACCGTGCTGCTGGCCCGCCTCATCCTCAAAGAGCACTTCACCCGCTGGAAAGCCCTGGGCATGGTTGCGGCTCTTTTGGCCGTGCCGATGATCGCGTGGCGTTGAGGGGAAACCCGCCACGGATTTGCACGGATTCACGCGGATGGTTGCTAACACAAGCCTTAAAAACTTGATCCGTGCAGATCGGCGAAAATCCGTGGCTGGGCTATGCTGTTACCATCTTCCCAATGCCCCTGCTTGAAATCTGCAATTTGACCAAGACATTTCCGTTGGGCGAGTCCATCTTTGGTGGGGGCGCAAGAGGCGAAGTTCGAGCTGTTGATGATGTGTCGCTCGATATTCAATCTGGCGAAACCCTCGGTCTGGTCGGCGAATCAGGATCAGGCAAAAGCACCCTAGGCCGTTTAGTACTGCGCTTGATCGAGCCGACTTCCGGCAAAATTGCGTTTGACGGTCGTGACTTGCTAGCGGCCAGCCACAGCGAGATGCGCGGCCTGCGCCGGGACATGCAAATCATTTTTCAGGATCCGTTCGGGTCTCTGGATCCTCGCATGCGGGTCGAAGATGTCGTCAGCGAACCATTAATCATCCACGAACGAATGAGTCCCTCCGCCCGCCGCATACGGGTTGCGGAGTTGCTTCGCGCGGTGGGTCTCGACGAGTCCGCCGTGCGCCGTTTTCCCCACGAATTCAGCGGCGGTCAGCGGCAACGAATCGGGATTGCCCGAGCCCTGGCGCTGCGCCCGAAGTTCATTGTGGCCGACGAACCCGTCTCGCACTCGACGTCAGCGTCGGCGCGCAGATCGTCAACCTGATGGCACAACTGCAACGCGAGTTCGGGCTGACCTATCTGTTTATCTCGCACTCTATGCCCGTCGTGCGTTATCTGGCCACGCGCATTGCCGTAATGTATCGCGGAAAAATCGTCGAGACCGGCCAGACCGAACAAATCACGGAACGGCCAGGGCACGCCTACACGCGAAGTCTGCTGGAGGCAACGCCGGAAGTGTTGGCATGACGCGATGGAAGACGGGCGTCTCGCCCTTCCCGCTGGGGCGACACCTCTGCCACTGAAGTTTCCACCCATCGCAAATCATAGAAAATAAGACGATAGTACAAAAGCGCGCATACGATGCAGCTCCGGAACACACTTCGAGCTGCATAATCTCAAACTTTGTAATGTAATATATATTTGACAATGAGTATGTTTTATATTACGTTATGTCTGGTACACATTACTAGCTGGGAGGAACTTACAAATGAACTTGTCCTACAGAGAGAAGAGCATTTGGGGATCGCTGATCACGACTCTGGTGGTTTACGGATATTACTTCACAGCCGTTTTCAGCGCCGCGCGCCCGTCACAAGTCGATCGCACGGCTCTGGTCCGCCTTATGACCGCAGTGTTCGTCATCGTCATGATCGAGGTGATCTATCACACCGTGATTGCCCTGACATCGAAAGTAGAACCCAAGGATGAGCGCGACATCCTGATCGAGGGCAAGGCGTATCGAAACGCATACTTTCTGCTCGTCGGCGATCTTTTTATGTTGATGGGAATGATCATCCTGGTCGGCATGACGCCCTTCCTGACCGTTAATCTCATGCTCTTTTCCGTGGTCATCTCGGAGATCTTGAAGTCTCTGACCCAATTGTTCCTCTACCGGAGGGTCGTCTGAAATGGCAAAAAGCCGGGTGCGAAACAACATCAGAAAGCTGCGCTTTCACTGCTCCGAGATGACCCAGCAGCAACTGTCGGAGAAGGTCGGGGTGACCAGGCAGACGATCATCGCCATCGAGGGCGACAAGTATTCGCCATCGCTCGAAGTGGCCTTCCGCATCGCCCGAGCCTTTGGAGTTCCGTTGGAGGACGCCTTTCATTATGAGTCAGAGGATCAGGGAGCACAGGAATGAGAGGACAGAGGTCGGCGGAAACCTGCAGACGCCGATTTTTGCGACGCTTGTCCGAGCTCTTGCTGACAGGCTACAATCTTCGTCGATTCGCTCAAGGAGGCCCGCATGGCTGCTCCACCCATAACTCCTATGCCGACACCGCCGCCTGAGGCGCCACCACTTTCCGAAGGCGCGCGTATCCTCAACACCTTCATCGTGCCCAGCAAGACCTTCACCGATTTGCGCCGCAACGCCAGTTGGTGGGCGCCGTGGCTGCTGATCTCCGTATTCTCGCTGGCCTTCGTTTTCGTGATGGGCAAGCAGATTGGGTTCGAGCAGATCAGCAAGAACTCCATCGCGCAATCGTCACGCGCCGAGCAGTTCGAGAAACTTCCTGCCGATCAGCAGGCCAAGCAAATACAAATATCGGCCGCATTTGCCCGCTACATTTCTTATGGCATCCCGGTGGTGAACCTGATTGTTTTTGTGGTAATCGCGGCTGTTCTGATGGCCACTTTCAATTTCGCCGCCGGGGCCAGTGTGCCTTTCAAAACTTCAATGGCAATTGTGATCTATGGCAGCCTTCCCGGCATCATTGGCGCCGTGCTGGGGATTGTTTCCATGTTCGCCGGGGTCGACCCGGCAGGTTTCAACGCACAGAATCCCGTGGCCACCAATCCGGCGTATTTTATGGATCCGGCGGGAAACAAGTTCCTCTATGGCATGGCGTCAGCTTTGGATGTTTTCATCCTCTGGAACCTCGTGCTCATGGGCATCGGTTTCGCTTGCAACAGCAAAGTGAAGCGATCGACGGCAATCGCCATCATTGCCGGATTGTACCTGCTCTATAAGCTGCTGGGCGCTGGGATGGCTGCCGCATTTTCCTAGGTACACATCGGGGACCCGGATCACACAAGCCTGACGGCGGAATCTGGCTAAACCGGCTTGCTCAAAGGTATCCTTGAAGCACACTGGAGACACTATGAAGAGAACGCTTGTTTTTCTTACGCTGTTTGCATCGACTGCCATTGTCTTTGGGCAGGACAAACCTGAGCCGAACAAAACCGAACCGAAAAAGACCGCGCCAACCCAAGCAGCTACCAACAGGAATCCAGTAAGCGACACGGTGAGGGAGATGTTGCCGCACCAGCAGAAAAACATAATTGCGGCTGTCGAGGAGATGCCCGCCGACAAGTTTGGCTACAGTCCCACTCCCGCGCAGATGGCCTTTGGCCATATGGTAGCGCACATGACCATGTCTAACATCGAACTATGCAGCAAAGCTGGGAGCATGCCGCCCCCCCCATTGCGACCCGCGGCGGAGACCGATAAAGACAGGCTGCTGGCGAATCTGACCAGGTCCTTCCTATATTGCGAAGCAGCCTTGAACCGAGTGGACGATTCAAAGCTCGGCGATACCGTTGAGCTCTACGGGGGAAGGCAAGCGACTGTGGCGTTCGCGCTGTTCGCTCTCACTAGCGATTGGGCGGATCACTACAGCGCCGCTGCCATGTATCTCCGCCTGAACGGCCTGCTGCCGCCCACCGCTCAACCACAGAAATAGCAGCACGATTGCGATGCTCACGCAGGCCCGGACGCCGCGTCCGGGCAGTCGAGCAAAGCTCGGCAGGGTTCGTGTCAAGATATGGCGATTAAGGGCCCCTTACTCGATCTGCACTAAACCACGCGCGGCCGATCCGCTCTGCGCTGCATGCTGCGGAGC
>JGI12269J14319_10004696_pt1 | contig 12354 bp, 13 predicted proteins | sample PeaSoiSIISIP2007_FD_14319 | JGI IMG/M metagenome (IMG submission 14319) | reverse complement strand
CACAACACCCGCAACACCGGTTTCGCCAACGTCTACGCCAGCCTGGAGGCCGGCGCGGAGGTCATCGACGCGAGCTGCGGCGGTATCGGCGGCTGCCCGTTCGCGCCCGACGCCACCGGCAACATCGCGACTGAGGACCTGGTCTACATGCTCGAGCGCGGCGGCATCGAGACCGGGCTGGACCTCGGCCGGCTGATCGAAACCGGCCGCTGGATCGGGGAGAAGCTCGGCAAAGCCGTCCCCTCCGCGCTCACGCGCGCCGGTGGGTTCCCGAAGGGCTAGGCCGAGATCAGCGCAGATCGGGCGGCGTCGCTTCGGTCGCCAAGATCGCGGCGGCCTCGTCCAGAGTCACGATCTGCTGGCCGTCCGAGCCCAGGCGGCGCAGCGCCACCTTGCCTTCGTCCGCCTCGCGGCGGCCGACGACGGCGATGACCGCGACCTTGGCGAGGCTGTGCTCGCGCACCTTGTAGCCGACCTTTTCGTTCCTGAGGTCGGTCTCGACGCGCAAGCCCGCCTTCTTCAGCGCCGCCTGCGCCTTCAGCGCATAGGCGTCGGCGTCCGAGGTGATCGTCGCCACCATGACCTGCACCGGCGCCAGCCAGAGCGGGAAGGCGCCGGCGTAGTGCTCGATCAGCACGCCCAGGAACCGCTCGATCGAGCCGAAGATGGCGCGATGCAGCATGACGGGCCGGTGCTTCTGTCCGTCCTCGCCGATGTAGGTCGCATCCAGCCGCTCGGGCATCACCATGTCGAGTTGGAAGGTGCCGCACTGCCAGGTGCGACCGATCGCGTCCTTGAGGTGAAACTCGAGCTTGGGCGCGTAGAAGCCGCCCTCGCCGGGCAGCACTTCGAAGGTCAGACCCGCATCGCGCGCCGCGCGGTCGAGCATCGCCTCGGTCTTGTCCCACATTGCGTCGGAGCCAGCGCGCAGCTCAGGCCGCAGCGCCAGCTTCACCGAATGCAACTCGACACCCAGCTCGGCGTAGACCTCGTTTAGCAGCGCCACGAAGCGGCGCGTCTCGGCCTCGACCTGGTCCTCACTGCAGAAGATGTGGCCGTCGTCCTGGGCGAGCTGGCGCACGCGCAACAAGCCGTGCAGGCCGCCGGAGCCTTCGTAGCGGTGCAGGCCCTCGAACTCGGCCAAGCGGATCGGCAGCTCGCGATAGCTGCGCTGGCCGTGGTTGAAGATCTGGATGTGGCCGGGGCAGTTCATCGGCTTGACCGCGAGGGTCTCGCCCTCGTCGGTCTCGCAGACGAACATGTCCGAATGGAACTTCTCCCAGTGACCGGAGCGCTCCCAGAGCGATCGGTGGAGGATCTGCGGAGTCTTCACCTCGTCATACCCGGCCGCCTCGAGCTTGCGCCGCATGTACGCCACGAGCGTCCGGTAGAGCGTCCAGCCCTTGGCGTGCCAGAAGATCATGCCTTTGCCCTCTTCCTGGATGTGGAAGAGGTCCATGGCCGCGCCCAGCTTTCGATGGTCGCGCTTCTCCGCCTCCTCCAGGCGCTTGAGGTAAGCGTCGAGGTCGGCCTGGCTCGCCCAGGCGGTGCCGTAGATGCGCTGCAGCTGGGCGTTCCGCTGGTCGCCGCGCCAGTAGGCTCCGGCAAGCTTGGTCAGCTTGAACGCCTTGCCGACGTGGCGCGTCGAGGGCAGGTGTGGGCCGCGGCAGAGGTCCTTCCAGGCGCCCTGGTGATAGACGGTCACCGCCTCGCCGGGCGGTATGGTTTCGATGATCTCGGCCTTGTAGGCCTCGCCCATGCGCTTGAAGTCGGCGATCGCGGCGTCGCGGTCGACCACCTCGCGGCTGACCTTTTCGTCGCGGTCGACGATCTCGCGCATGCGCTGCTCGATCACCGGCAGGTCATCGAGCGAGAAAGGCTCGTTGCGCGCGAAGTCGTAGTAGAAGCCGTCCTCGACGTTCGGGCCGATGGTGACCTGCGTGCCGGGAAAGAGTTCCTGCACCGCCTCGGCCAGCACGTGCGCGGTGTCGTGACGGATCACCTCGAGCGCCTCGCGCGCATCGCGGGTGAGAATCTCGACGGCGCCGCCCGTCTCCAGCGCGCGGTCGAGGTCGTAGAGCTGGCCGCCCAGCTTGATCAGGACGGCGCGTTTCTCGAGCGAGGGGGAGATGGAGGCGGCGACGTCGCGGCCGCTCGTCCCTGACTTGAATTGACGGACCTGGCCGTCGGGAAAACGAAGGTCGATCATGGCTCACATGTCCAGGGCCGCTTTGGGAGCGGCGGGGGCGGGACCGGGTCGAAGCCCGAGCCGCCCCACGGATGGCATCGGCACAGCCGCCTGGCGGTCAACGCACCGCCGCGCCAGGGGCCGTGGGTGATCAGGGCTTCGGCCGCATAGTCCGAACAGGTCGGCAGATAGCGGCAGTGCCCCCCGATCAGGGGTGAGAGCGTCAGCTTATAGGCGCGATGCGCCGTTCTGACGGTGCGTTCGTAGAGGCTCATGCCGGCGGGGGTTGCGAACGATATCGGCCTGCTTTGCTTATCGCTTCCGCGATGAGCGCCGATCAAGCCGCGCCGGCGCGGCTAGTTCGCGACGTCTGCGCCTCGAGCGCGGCGCGCGCGGCCTCGGCCGCCGCCTCGAACGCGAGCATCGTCGAGGCGTGACGGGCCGGATAGTCTTTCACCGCTTCGAGCACGGAGAGCTCCGAAAATCGTCCGGATGGCGCGGGGCCACCTGCCTTCAACATAGCACGAAGGCCGTCGCGGGCCACCTCGATCTCCTCTGGCGTCGCGCCGATGACGTGCGCGCCGAGCACCGCGGCCGCCGCCTGGCCTAGCGCGCAGGCCTTGACCTCCTGGGCGAAGTCGCTGACGCGCCCGGCCCTCACCTTGACGTCGACCAGGATGCGCGAGCCGCACAGCTTGGAGATCTTCTCAGCTGACGCATCGGGCGCGGCGAGCCGGCCGGTGTGCGGGATGTTGGCCACCAGCTTTAGCACGCGTGCGGAATAAAGATCGTCGATCATGGCGCCCCTAAGGTGGTCGCTTGCGCCTGCTCGCGCCAGAGCGCCTCGGCGCGGTCCCGCACCGCCTCGCCGAGCGCGGCGAAACCCTGCCTCAGGCTGGGCTTGAGCCGCCGCACGACCGCGCCGCTCAGCACGCCGGAGAAGATCTCGCCGTTCGAGAAGATGCAGCCCACGTCCGACATGGCCTCGATCTCGAGATAGCGCACGGTGCGCACGAACCCGCCGACGTGCGACGTCCGCCAGTGGATCGCTTCGTTCGGCGTCCAGTCGGTCACGGTGGCCAGAAGCTCCGTCTCGGGCTGATTAGGAAGCATGAGCCGGAGCTTGAGCGTCTCGCCATAGCCGATCCGACCCGCGACTTCGGGATAGAGCGGGTTCCACTCACGCCACCGGTCGAGGTCGTGGACGACGTCCCAGACCACAGACGCCGGCGCCTTCACCCCCAACCTGTGTTCGATCTTCGTCGGCATCGTCCGCCTATGTCGGCTTGCGCCAGGTCGGGCCATTGGGCCCGTCCATCACCTCGACGCCAAGGGCGCCGATCTCGTCGCGGATGCGGTCGGCCGTCGGCCAGTCCCGCGCCGCCCGCGCCCGCGCCCGCGCGTCGATCAGGCCCTCGATGCGCTCCCTGAACGCCGGGTCGGCGGCGCCCTGGAACCAGGCCTCGGGATCGGCTTTGAGGAAGCCGATCAGCTGGCCGGCGGCGAGCAGCTCACCCTTGAGCCTGCCGCGTTCTCCCGTCGGCGCTGTCTCCAGCTGCTGGGCGAGGCTGAACAGCTCGGCATAGGCCCTGGGCGTGTTGAGGTCGTCGTCGAGCGCCGCCATGAACGCCGCGCCCGGTTCGACCGCCTCGGCTTCGACATCCGCGGCGCGCAAGAGAGCGCCGTACAGCTTGTCGAGCGCGGCCTTGGCGTTCACCGGGGTCTCTTCACTCCAGGCCAACGGCTGGCGGTAGTGGCTGGCGAGCAGCGCCCAGCGCAGCGCCTCGCCCGGGTACTTGCTCACTAGGTCGTGGGCCAGGATCACGTTGCCGAGGCTCTTCGACATCTTCTCCGCGCCCATGTTCAAAAAGCCGTTGTGCATCCAGTAGCGGGCGTACTCGGCGTCGTGGGTGGCGCAGACTCCTTGCGCCATCTCGTTCTCGTGGTGGGGGAAGATCAGGTCGTTGCCGCCGCCGTGGATGTCGATCGGCAGCCCCAGCGTCTTTTCGATCATCGCCGAGCACTCGATGTGCCAGCCGGGGCGTCCCGGGCCGAAGGGCGAGTCCCACACCGGCTCGCCCGGCTTAGACGGTTTCCAGAGCACGAAGTCGGCCGGGTTCTGCTTGTAGGGCGCCACATCGACGCGGGCGCCGGCGATCAACTCGTCCAGCGGCCGGCGCGAAAGCTTGCCGTAGTCGGAGTAGGCTTGCGTGTTGAACAGTACATGCCCGTCGGCCTCGTAGGCGGCGTTGTTGCGGATCAACCGGCCGATCATGTCGATGATCTCGGCCATGGTCTGGGTCGCGCGTGGCTCGAACGTGGGCCGAAGAGCGCCCAGCACCGACATGTCGGCATGGTAGGCGTCGAGGTAGCGGCGGGTGATCACCTCGATCGGCACGCCCTCGTCGGCCGCCTTCTGGTTGATCTTGTCGTCGACGTCGGTGACGTTCGCCGCGTAGAGGACGTGCTCTTCGCCGTACGTTCGCCTGAGCAGACGGAACAGCAGGTCGAACACCACGACCGGCCGCGCATTTCCGATGTGGGCGTAGTTGTAGACGGTCGGGCCGCAGACATAGACCGTCACGCGCGCGGGATCGCGCGGCTCGAACGGCCGCTTGCGCCGCGTCATCGTGTCATAAAGGACGAGATTCATCGTCTATTGATGCATGGAAAACGGTTGTCCGCACCCGGGCGGCTCCCATATAGCTTTGGGAGTCGCGGGAGACCATGGGCGGCCAGCTGGCGCTGCTGATCGGACTTCTCCCGCCATCGTGAAAGGGTGGCACGCGTCATTTCCGGGGCCCTCGCTCCGGCGCAACTCAGCCCTGGGAACTTTTGAACATGGACGCCTTTGCAAAGGACCGGGGCCCGGTCGGCGCGAGCGAGCTTGACCTGCACCCCGTCCAGCGCCCGACGCGCGAGCAAGCGCTCGAGGCGGTGCGGACGCTGATCGCCTGGGCCGGCGACGACCCGAGGCGCGAGGGGCTGGTCGGCACGCCCGAACGGGTGATCGAGGCTTATGGCGAGTGGTTCGAAGGCTACGGCCTGGATCCGGCCAAGGAGCTCGACCGCACCTTCGAGGACGTGCAGGGCTACGACGGCATCGTCATGCTGCGCGACATCGAAGTGGAGAGTCACTGCGAGCACCACATGGCGCCCTTCCTCGGCAAGGCGTTCGTCGCCTACATGCCGACCAACAAGGTCGTCGGCCTCTCCAAGCTCGCCCGCGTGGTCGAGATCTTCGCGCGCCGCCTGCAGACGCAGGAGACCCTGACCCAGCAGATTGCCGACGCCATCAGCGACGACCTCGAACCGGCCGGCGTGGCCGTGCTGATCGACGCCAAGCACGAGTGCATGACCACCCGCGGCGTGCATCATCGCGATGTGTCGACGATCACCACCCAGTTCACAGGCGTGTTTAAGACCGACCCCGAACTGCAGCGCCGCTTCATCAGCTTCTGCAATCGGACCTGAGGGCGGGCTAGCCGCCTGCGCGTTCGGTCGCCGGCCGCACCGCGTCGGCCTGAGGCTCTTCGGCCGCCGCCCCCTCGGCCGGGCGGTGCACGGTGGTCACCAGGACGAAGCTGAGCAGCATCAACAGGTACCACGAGCCCAGCTTGCCGAGCGGCACCATCGCCCATCCGTGTCGCTGCGCCGGATAGATCCACGCGCCGGCGAAGGTGCCGAGGTTCTCGGCGAACCAGATGAAGATCGAAACCAGGACCGCGCCGAGGATCAGGTGCATGCGCCTGGGCGCGCGGTCGGGCGTGAACGCAAACGAGGTGCGCCAGAAGATCAGCGCCGAGAAGGCGAACAGGCACCAGCGAATGTCGGGCAGATAGTGGTGGGTGAAGAAGTTGGCGTAGGCCAGGGTGGCGAGCAGCCAAAGCGTCCAGCGCGGCGGGAAGTGGCTGAAGCGGATCTCGAACAGCCGCATGGCGCGGGCCATGTAGCTGCCGATCGAGGCGTACATGAACCCCGAGAACAGGGGCACGCCGGCGATGCGTAAGATGCTGGGCTCTGGGTAGATCCACGAGCCGTGGGCGGTCTTGAACACGTCCATCGCGGTGCCGACCGCGTGGAAGATCAGGATGACCAGGGCTTCGTACCAGCGCTCGAGCTTGGTCGCGAGCAGGAGCGCCTGGATGGCGACCGCGCCCAGGACGAGGAAGTCGTAGCGCGCGATCGGCGCGTGCCTGGGCCAATAGAGGTGGGTGCCGAGGATGAGCGCCAGCATCGCGCCGCCAAAGATGCAGGCCCAGGCCTGTTTCAGCCCGAACAGCAGGAACTCGTAGGCGAATGCGTTGAAGCTGGACCGCTCGGCCCATGGCCGGACCGCGACGTCCATCGCCGCGATGCGAGCCTTGATCCAGTCCTTCAGACTCAATCGCGTGCACCCCCTCGGCCGGCCAAGGCTAGCGCGACCGGCGGTCAAAGGGCCATATGGCGTCTATGGACGAGCCGCTTTTTCCGACCGCGCCCGATGCCGATGCGCTGGAAAACGGAGCGGTGCTTGCGCCACGCTTCGACGGCGCCGGCCTGATCGCGGCCGTGCTCCAGCACGCGGCGACGGGCGAGGTGATGATGCTCGGCTGGATGAATGCCGAGGCGCTGCGGCGAACGCTCGATGAGGGCGAGGTCTGGTTCTTCAGCCGCTCGCGAAACGCGCTCTGGCGCAAGGGCGACACGAGCGGCCAGATCCAGAGAGTGGTGGAGATCCTCGTCGACTGCGACCAGGACGTTGTCCTGGTCAAGGTCGACCCGCAAGGCGATGGCGGTGTCTGCCACACCGGCCACCGGGCCTGCTTCTACCGGGTCCTGAAGGACGGACGATTGGTGGAGCGGCCATGACCCTCCTTCGCCAAGGCTTCGGAGGGTTCGTGCGTCTCGTCCTCCGAAGCTCCCGCCTTTGTGGAGGCCTGGGCGGACAGACCGGCGGGAGCGTAGGAGGATGACTCTGACGACGGCGCTCATCGCCTATGTCGCCGCAGCCGCGCTACTCACCATCACGCCCGGGCTCGACACCGCGATCGTGCTCCGCACCGCGGCGGTCGAGGGGCCGCGCCGGTCGGCGCTGGCGGCGCTGGGCGTCATCTGCGGCTGCCTGGTCTGGGGAATTGCGGTCGCGCTTGGTCTGGGCATCCTGCTGGCCGCCTCACACCTGGCCTACGTGATCCTGAAGTGGGCCGGCGCGGCCTACCTCGCCTGGCTCGGCGTCAACCTGCTGCTCGAGCCCCGCGCCGCGTTCGACCTCGACGCCGCACCGGGGCCGCGCGGCGGCAACTGGTGGCTGCGCGGCTTCCTGACCAACCTGCTGAACCCGAAGGTGGGCGTCTTCTACGTTTCCTTCCTGCCCCAGTTCGTCCCCAAGGACGTCTCGCCGGCGCCGTTCATCGTGCTGCTCGCGGTGATCCACGGCGCGCTCGGCACGCTCTGGTTCGCCGGTCTCATCGCCGCCACCACCCCGCTAAAGCGCTGGCTGCAGAGGACGGCGGTCGTACGCTGGCTGGACCGCCTGACCGGCGTCGTCTTCCTGGCCTTCGGCGCGAGGCTGGCGTTTGATCGACGTTGACGCCGAAGAGGAAGCGCTCGCCGACCCCTCGTTCGACGTGCGCGACGTCGAGGTCGCGAAGGCCGATGTTGGCGCCCGGCTCGACCGGGCGCTCGCCAACGCGATTCCGGACCTCTCGCGCGCCCGCATCCAGGCGCTGATCGCCGAGGGCGCCGTCAGCCTGGACGGGGCGGCCGCGACTGATTCCGCCGCCAGAGCGCGCGCCGGCGCCTATCGCATCGCCATCCCGCCGCCCGCGCCGGCGGAGCCGATGCCGGAGCCCATTGCGCTCAGCGTGCTGTTCGAGGACGCCGATCTGATCGTGGTGGATAAGCCCGCCGGCATGGCCGCGCACCCGGCCCCGGGCTTCGAGCGCGGCACCCTGGTCAACGCGCTGCTTGCTCACTGCGGCGCATCCTTGTCCGGCATCGGCGGGGTCGCCCGTCCCGGCATCGTGCATCGTCTCGACAAGGACACCTCCGGCGTGATGGTCGCCGCCAAGAGCGATGCGGCGCATCGGGGCCTCTCGGCCTTCTTCGCCGCGCACGACATCGAGCGCGCCTATATCGCGCTGACCCGCGGCGCGCCGCCGGCGGCGCGGGGGACGATCGCGACGCGCATCGGGCGCTCGCCGCGCGACCGGAAGAAGATGGCCGTCCTGCGCTCGGGCGGGCGCGAGGCGATCACCCACTATGCAACCGAACTGAGCTTCGGCCCGCCGGCCAGGCCGTCGGCCGCGCGCGTCCGCGCCACGCTCGAGACCGGTCGCACGCACCAGATCCGCGTGCACCTGGCGTCGGTGGGCGCCCCGGTCCTCGGCGATCCGCTCTACGGCGCCGGTTCGCCCGCACCGCGGGTGCGGGCCGCGATCGCCGAAGCGGGGCTGCGCCGTCAGGCGCTGCATGCCGCCGTGCTCGGTTTCTCGCACCCCGTGACCGGCGCCCGCCTCCGGTTCGAGACGCCGCTGCCCCCGGATATGGCAGCCCTGCAAGCAGCGTTAGAAAAAATAGCCGAGCCCGCCGCTAGGAATTGATTTTAACACTGTTTAGTCTTCAATCGGACGCAACGCATCCCTATCTAGGGGATTGCGGGGAAAAGGCGGCGCAACGGTTGCGCCGAGTTCCAAGTGCTTGAGGGGATTCCACAATGGCAGCTAGCCATTCACTCGCCGTGATGACTCCAGAGGGGGGCCTTTCGCGCTACCTCACGGACATCCGCAAATTCCCCATGTTGACCCGCGACGAGGAGTTCATGCTCGCCAAGCGCTGGAAAGAGCATGCCGACCCTGAAGCCGCGCACAAGCTGGTCACGTCCCACCTTCGCCTGGTGGCCAAGATCGCCATGGGCTACCGCGGCTACGGGCTGCCGATCGTCGAGGTGATCTCCGAAGGCAACGTCGGCCTGATGCAGGCCGTGCGCAAGTTCGAGCCCGACAAGGGCTTTCGGCTCGCGACCTACGCCATGTGGTGGATCAGAGCCTCGATCCAGGAATACATCCTGCGCTCGTGGTCGCTCGTGAAGATGGGCACGACCGCCGCTCAGAAGAAGCTGTTCTTCAACCTCAGGAAGGCCAAGAGCGAGATCTCGGCGCTCGAAGAGGGCGATCTGCGACCTGACCAGGTCAGCCACATCGCCAACCGCCTCGGCGTGCTCGACGAGGAGGTGATCTCGATGAACCGCCGCCTCTCCGGTCCGGACGCGTCGTTGAATGCGCCGCTGCGGTCGGACGGCGAGAGCGAGTGGCAGGATTGGCTGGCCGACGACAACGCCGTCAGCCAGGAGACCCAGCTCGCCGAGGACGAGGAGCGCTCGATCCGCATGTCGCTGCTCGAAGAGGCGATGACCGAGCTGACGGACCGTGAGCGGCACATCCTCACCGAGCGCCGGCTGAAGGACAGTCCGACCACGCTCGAGGAGCTGGCCGCGCAATACGGCGTCAGCCGTGAGCGCGTGCGCCAGATCGAGGTCCGGGCGTTCGAGAAGCTGCAGAAGGCCATGCGCGCCGCCGCCAGCGAGCGCAACCTCGACGCGGCCTAGGCAACCGCCTTGGCCGGCCGCGCCGGCTCGCCGGGCAGATAGCTCCAAAGATCGGCCGCGGCCGCTTCCAGCGCAGGCCGCGACAGGCTCGCCTCCGGCGTGCCGTTCAGCACGTTTTGCAGTTTGGCGGCGGCGGCGACGAGCGTTGAGTCGCCCTCTGTGACGCCGAGGCTCTTCAGCTCCGACGCTTGCACCTGCAGCGAGCGAAACGCCTGGGCGGCATCCATCTCGACCGCGCCGATGGCGGCTTTGGCGATGCGGACCGCCTGCTCGATCCGCGCGGCCGGAGTCGAGGCCGCAACGTCCGAGCGCCGCTTGTGAGGCCCCTGGTAGTCGCCGCTGTTGAAGCGCCGCCGGTCGGGCCCGGCGTAGCCCACGGCCTCGATCCAGTCGCGCGGATGCAAGGCGGCCACTTCGAGTCGCCGCGCCAGGTCCCGGGCGGTGAACGGCTTGCGCAGAAACTCGTGCACGCCGGCGTTTCTGGCCGTCACGATCACGCGCGCGGTGGCCTCGCCCGACACCACGATCACCGGCGCCTGGCGGCAAGCGAGGTCGCCGCGCCGCAGCTCGCGCACGAAGCTCAGGCCTTCCAGCTCAGGTCCGCCGACTTCGGTGAAGATCAACCGGGGCTCGAACACACGGCACGTGGCCAGCGCCCGCGGGTAGGCGCGTTCGATCTGGACTTGCCGGGCGCCGGCGCCCTTCAGAAGTTCGCTCAGCAGCTGGGCCGAGGCCTGGCTGGGCTCGACGATCAGCACGCGCTCGAACCAGGGCTCGAGCCGGCGCGCCAGTCGTGCATCGGTGAAGATCATCGAGCGCCCCGGAACCGCTTGTCAGCCCGGGCCGAATATGGCGCACGAAGCGTAAACGCGGCCTTGATGCTACCGCAGCGTTCAGCCAGCGAACGGGTCGCGCATCACGATCACGTCCTTGCGGTCGGGGCCTGTTGTCACCTGCACCACCGGCGCGCCGATCAGCTCCTCGATGCGGCGCACATAGATCACGGCGTTGGGCGGCAGGTCGCGCCACGAGCGAGCGCCCTTGGTCGACCCGCTCCAGCCGGCGATGTCCTCGTAGATCGGCTCCAGCGCCGCCTGCTCGCGCACGCCGGCCGGCAGGTAGTCCACCACCTCGGCCCCGAGCCGATAGCCGGTGCAGATCTTCAGGGACTCAAGGCCGTCCAGGACGTCGAGCTTGGTGAGGACGACCCCGTCGATCCCGGCCACGGCGATCGACTGGCGCACCAGCGCCGCGTCGAACCAGCCGCAGCGGCGCGGCCGGCCGGTGACGGTGCCGAACTCGTCGCCGCGCTCGCCCAGCCGCTGGCCGACCGCGTCGGTGAGCTCGGTCGGGAAGGGACCCTCGCCGACACGGGTCGTGTAGGCCTTGACGATGCCCAGCACATAGCCGCCGGCGGCAGGCCCCACGCCGGCGCCGGCTGCGGCCTGGCCGGCCACCGTGTTGGACGAGGTCACGAACGGATACGTGCCATGGTCGACGTCGAGCATGACCGCCTGGGCGCCCTCGAACAGCACCCGCTTGCCCGACTTCACCACCCCGTTCAGCACCCGCCACGCCGGCTGCACGTAGGGCGCGACCTTCGGCGCGATCTCGCTCAGCATGTCGAACACGGCGTCCGGCGTCATGTCCGGCAGGCCCAGCCCCCGGCGCAGCGGCTCGTGGTGGGCCAGGAGGCGCTCGATCTTCGCGCGTAGGGCCTGCTCGTCGTCCAGGTCGACGAACCGGATGGCGCGCCGGCCGACCTTGTCCTCATAGGCCGGGCCGATGCCGCGTCCCGTGGTGCCGATCTTGTTCGCGCCGGCGCGGGCCTCGCGCGCGGCGTCGAGGTCGCGATGCAGCGGCAGGACCAGGCAGGCATTGTCGGCCAGCACGAGGATGTCGGGCGTGATCGTAAGCCCTTGCGCGCGCACGCGCTCGATCTCGTCCAGCAGCGACCAGGGGTCGACGACGACGCCGTTGCCGATGATCGAGAGCTTGCCCTGCACCACGCCCGACGGCAGAAGCGAGAACTTGTAGACGCTGTTGCCGACCACGATCGTGTGACCGGCGTTGTTTCCGCCCTGGAAGCGAACCACCACGTCGGCGCGCTCGGCCAGCCAGTCGATGACCTTGCCCTTGCCCTCATCGCCCCACTGGGCGCCGATCACGGTGACGTTGGCCATGGCCTAAGCGACCTCACCTGCCCGGTGGGTCTCGCTTGCCCCTTCGACAGGTGCTCGGCCAAGGAGACGGATTGAGATGTCGTCGCGCGGGGCGACTCGATAGGGCCGTCCGCGCCGGCGGCGTGCGTAGCGCAAGCGGCGAGCGGGGGTCAAGGCCGGCCTATGGCTGGAGCGCGCAGCGCTCCGTCGCGCCTAGCCGGCTCGGCGGTCCAGCACCCGTCCGCTCAGCCAAGCGGCGACGACGATTGCGAGCCCGAGCGCGATCAACCACCAGAGCCTGGCCCAGGCGCCGGCGACCATCACCAGGTCTCCGGCGAGCCGCGCCGCTTCGATCGGCCGCGTCATGCGCCGGCCGATGTAGCATCCGAGCGGCGAGGCCTTCAGCGGCTCGAGGT
>JGI12269J14319_10004693_pt1 | contig 12359 bp, 9 predicted proteins | sample PeaSoiSIISIP2007_FD_14319 | JGI IMG/M metagenome (IMG submission 14319) | reverse complement strand
CGGACCGAAGGTGAGACCGATGAAGGGATGGACGTCATATTGCAGGACGAGCAGGCAGGCGGCGAGGCCCGCGAGGCCGCCGCCGATGGCGGAGGTGATGAGATAGATCCGGCGCTGATCGACGCCCATCAGCCCCATGATCTCGCGGTCCTGCGCGATCGCGCGAATCGCCGTGCCCAGGTAGGTCCTCGCCAGGAAAAGATAGAGTCCGGCCGCGCCCACGAGCGCGGTGATGAACGCGAGCAGGCGCGCGAAACTCAGATCGATATCGCCGAGCTCGATGATCGGCAGGCGGATACCGACATTGCGGAAGTCGGTGCCGAACAGCAGAGTCGCGAGGCTCTGCAGGAAGAACAGCATGCCGCCGGTGGCGAGCAGCTGGTTGATCGGCGCCGAGCCCAAGATCGGCTCGATGATGAGACGATGCAGCACGAGGCCGAACAGCGCGACCAGCGCGATCGCGACCACGCACGCCAGCAGGAACGGCCAAGCGTAGACCGCATGCAACCAATAGATCGCGTACATGCCCGCCATCACCAGCTCGGCGTAGCAGATCCACACCACGTCGATCACGCCGAAGATCAGGTTGAGTCCCAGCGCCAGCAGCGCCAGCAATCCGCCAAGCATGATGCCGTTGAGGATCGCTTCGAGGAGATAGAGGTCCATGTCGACCTCCTCAAAGCCCCAAGTAGGAGCGGCGGATCACGTCGCTCTGCTTGAGCTCGCCGGCGGATCCCGCGAGGGCGATGCGGCCGACTTCCAGCAAGTAGGCGCGATCGACGAGGTCGAGCACCTGTCGCACGTTCTGCTCGACGATCAGCACCGTGTAGCCTTCCTCGGCGATCGCGCGCACGAGATCGAACACCTGCTGCACCACCAGCGGCGCCAAGCCCGCGGAGGGCTCGTCGAGCAGCAGGAGGCGCGGCTTCGACATCAGCGCCCGTGCGATCGCGCACATCTGCTGCTCGCCGCCCGAGAGCGTGCCCGCGATCTGGTGCCGGCGCTCCCTGAGCCGCGGGAAGTGCTCATAGGCCCAACCGAGCCGCTCCGCGAACGACGCCCGCGCCGACGGCAGGTAGGCGCCCATGCGGAGGTTCTCTTCCACCGTCAGGCGCGGGAAGAGCCGGCGGTTCTCCGGCACATGGGCGATGCCGAGCTCGACGATGCGATGCGCCGCGAGACCGGCGAGCGAGCGTCCCTCGAAGGCGAGCGCACCCGAATGCGGCGGCAGCATGCCGGAAATGACGCGCATGAGCGTGGTCTTGCCGGCGCCGTTCGGGCCGATCACCGCCACGGTCTCGCCGGCCTCGACGGCGAGCGAAACCTCGAAGAGCGCTCGGAACGAGCCGTAGTCCGCGGAGAGGCCGGAGACCTGGAGCATGGCGCTCAGGCCCTGGGCTTTCCGAGGTAGACCTCGACCACGCGCGCGTCGCTCGCGGCCGCTTGCGGCGCGCCCTCGAAGATCTTCTCGCCGTGATCGAGCACAAGGACGCGATCGACCACGGGCATCAGCACGCCCATGATGTGCTCGACCCAGACGATGGTGAGGCCGAGGCGGTCGCGGATCCCTTTCAACATGCGCGCCGCGCGCTCCATCTCGACAGCATCGAGACCGCCGAGGCTCTCGTCGGCGAGCAGCAGCTTCGGGCTGCCCGCGAGAGCGCGGGCGAGTTCCAGCTTCTTGAGCGCGGCGGCGCCGAGGCCATGCGTGGTGGCATCGGCAGTCGCCGGCAGGCCCACGAGGTCCAGCGCGTCGCCCGCGCGCCGTTCCGCCTCGGCGCGGCTCACGCCGCCGCCTTGGCTGTAATAGGCGGCGAGGGTCACGTTCTCCAGGATCGAGAGCTTGCGGAACGGGCGCGGGATCTGGAACGTGCGCGCGATGCCCATCTGGCAGACCGCGTGCGCGGGCGCGCCCGCGATCTCGCGGTCCCCGAACCGGATCGAGCCGGCGCTCGGCCGAAGCGCGCCGGAGATCAGATTGAAGGTCGTGCTCTTCCCGGAGCCGTTGGGACCGATGAGCCCCAGAATCTCGCCCTCGCGAACCTCGAAGGAGACTTGGCTGACCGCCAGAAATCCATCGAAGCGCTTGGTCAGCCCCGAGACCGCCAGCACCTCAGCTCATCGCGTAGGGAGACGAGCTCGGCAGCGGCAGCACGGGATCCGCGGTCTTGAAGTTCGCGGGCCCGACGATCCGCTCCTCCGGCGCCGTGGGGAAATATTGCATCAGCCCCATGAGCGAGCGCTCGTTCTGGCCGGCGAGCGGGCTCCCCGGCGCCGCGAACTTGACGCCGAAGCCCTGCACCGTGCCGCCCGCGGGAATATCGACCTCGAGCGCCGCCTTGCGGATCGCCTCGGCATCGACGCCGCCGAATTTCTGGATCGCGATCGGCATCACGGTCTGCAGCAGAGTCCAGGTCGAGCCGAACCCCATGGAGCAATGCGGCGGCGGGTCTTTGGTGTTAGTCGCCTTCACATAGCGCTCGACCATGATCTTGACGAGGTCCGCGACCCCCGGGCCCAGGGCGCTGGGATTGATGAGCTGCCCCGCGGCAGGGTCGACGTTGCAGAAATAATCGATGTCGGATTTGAAGGTCTCGCGCAGCTTGTCGAGCTGGCTGTAACCGGCGCCGTGCCCGATCAGGATCTTGAAGCGCAGCCCCGCCTCGCGCGCCTGGCGCAGGAAGAGCGTGATGTCCGGATTGTAGCCGGTGTGCAGGATCGCATCGCCCTTGGCGCGCCGGAGCTTGGTCACCAGCGACGAGAGATCGGGGGCGCTCGCGGAATAGGCCTCCTTGAGCACGACGTCCATGCCCAGTTTCTTGGAGACCTCGGCACCCGCGTCGCCGCAGCCGACGCCGTAAGGTCCGTCCTCGTGGATGATCGCGACCTTCACGTCCTTGGGATCGAGGCCGAGCTTCGCCTTTGCATTGTCGCTCACGAAGGTGGCGCTGGCCTCGCCGTATTGGTCCGAATGGACGTTGGTTCGGAACGTGAACTGCCGGTTCTTACCCTTGACCACGGCGGAGGAGACCGCGGTGGTGATCCAGAGGATCTTCTTCTGCTGGTCGAGCTTCTCGGCGAGCGGCACCGCGTGGGCGCTCGAATAGATGCCGAGGATTATGTCGAGCTTCTCTTGGTTGATCAGCCGATCCGCCTCGTTGATGGCGACGTCGGCCTTGCTCTGGGAATCGGCCTTCACGGGCTCGACTTTGTACTTCCCCATCACGCCGCCGCGCTCGTTGGTGAGGTCGATCGCGATCTGTGCGCCGACAGAGGACGCGACCGAGCCCGCGGCCGCGAAGGGGCCCGAGAGATCGTAGAGCACGCCGATGCGGATCGGACTGGCGACCTCGGCGAAGGCGGGCTTGCCCATGAGACCGAGCGCCGCGACGCCCGCGGAATACTTGAGGACCGTCCTGCGTGACGTGGTCATAGGCTCCTCCCGTCTGAGACCGGCTTTGCCGGCGCGATTGGCGCATCGAGCGCGGGAGCGAGTGTTTGACAAAGCGCCAGAGGTGTCAACGGAGTCCACGGGTCGGCGCTGCCCATTCCCTGAGCATCGGACCGGCGTCAGGCCTTGAAAAATCGTGGCCGGCTATGAGACTAATGACAATGGCCATACCAACTCCTCCAGCCCTTTCGATCGAAGCGATAGTCGAAGCCGGCCTGTGCATCGGGTGCGGCCTCTGCCGCAGCATCACGCCGGACGCCATCCGGCTCGAGATGAGTCCGCAAGGAGCGGAGATACCCGTGCTCGAGCGCCCGCTCACGGAGAGTGAACTCGGCCGCATCAATGAGATCTGCCCGGGCGTGCGCGTCGACGGGCGGCGCCCAGATATGGAATCGCCCGCGGCGCGCTGGGACACGATCTGGGGTCCCGCGATTACCATGGCAAAGGGATATGCGGCAGATCCGGAGGTGCGCTTTCGAAGCTCCGCCGGCGGCGGGACCAGCGCGATCGGCATCCATCTGCTGGAAATGGGAGAGGTCGACTTCATTCTCCATGTCCGTGCGTCGCGCTCGCTCCCCGTGCGCTCGGAAGCGCATGTGAGCTTTACGAAGGCCGAAGTCTTGGAAGGTGCCGGATCGCGCTACGGTCCCGCGGCACCCTTGGTCGATTTGGTGCAATTGCTTGGTAGCGGCCGGCCTTTCGCCGTGATCGGGAAACCTTGCGACATCAGCGCGATCCAAAACTTGGCGCGTGTGGATCCGCGCGTCGACGCGCTCATTCGATACCGGATCGCTATCGTCTGCGGCGGCGCGTCGGCATTCGGGCTGAGCCTCGACCTGATCGAGCGATTTGGGATTCGAGAATCCGAGGTGAGCCTGCTGCGCTATCGTGGCTATGGCAATCCGGGACGCACACGCGTCGAGACCCGAGACGGGCGCGCCTTCGAGGTGACCTACAATGACCTCTGGGCCGACGAGGGCAAGTGGCGGATCTTTTTTCGCTGCAAAATATGCGGCGACGCACTTGGCGAAGCCGCGGACATCGCGATCTCCGATGTCTGGCCTGGCGGCGGGCCCACCGGCGAGGACGCGGGATTCAACGGCTTCATCGCCCGCACGGAACGTGGCGCGGGTTTGCTGCGTCGGGCCGCCGACGCCGGCGCTCTGACGCTCGTCGGCGGCATGGACTTTCGCGACTTCGATATCGTCCAGCCGCACCAGGTCCGGAAGAAGCAAGCGATCACATCGCGACTCGCAGCTCTCCGCGACGCCGGTTTCCCGGTTACCGAGTACCGGGACCTCCGGCTCGACGCGGCGGCCGCGAGCGCCACTCCCGAACTTCGCCGAGAGAACTACGAGGGCATGCGGCGGCGGCTTCCCGAACGCAAACCGGTCGACCCCGGCTAAGCGTCTTTCAGGACGACCGATCCGCGGACCTGAGGGCGCCGATCGCCTCCCGGTTCAACATCACCGGCCCGATGCGGTCGGCCCGGCCGCCGATCGCGGGCAGCACCACGAATTCCGCGAGCGGCTTCAGCGAGTCAACCAGGCCCCGAGCCTCGAGGGCAATCGCGCCGCCTTCTGTCGGCCTAGAACTTCATCCGGAGCTGCGCCATGGCGACGCCCTCCGGCGGCGCCGAGCGCACGTTGTCGGGCTGCAGGCGGAGCATCGCACCCAGGTTGAGCGAGGCTCCCTCCGCCACGGGCGTCTTGTAGAAGCCCTGGAAATCGAGCTCGCGGCCGTCCGCAGCCAGAGAGGCGCTGGTCGAGGTGTAGGTGATATTGCCGAAGTAGTCGCGGGCCACCGGCAGCGAGAGATCCGCGCTGCCGCTCACCGCGCGCAGCGGCTGGCTGAACACGAAGCCCGCCTGGTCCTGCTTGCCGAAGACCTGATCCTTGGCAACACCGAGACTGAAGCTTTGCGTGGCGATCGAGGTCGCGTTCTGGATCAGCGTATTGGCGTTGCCGGAGGGATTCGTGATGCCGAACTGCAGGCTGCCGAACACCGAGTAGTTGGCACCCAACTTGGCGGTGCCGGTGAGGCCCGCGAAGTAGGTGGGCGTGTTCGCGCCGAAGGCCAGGGCGCCGTCGGCCATGCTGCCGAGGAGCGTGCCCTGCTCCACCACCACGCCACCGTCGAAGCCGAGCTTGACGTGGTCGTCCAGGGGCACGTCGAGCTCGGCCACGGTGCCGTACACACCACTCATGTTGGGATCGCGGGTCGGATCGAAATAGCTGGGATCCTCGTAGGGCGAGGACTTCGCCTGGCCGGCGAAGGCTCCCATCTTCAGCGTGCCAAGACCCGCGATCTCGCTCGAATAGGCGACGCTATAGGCCTTGTCGGAGAAATCGAGATAGGGGATCGCCACGGCGTCGGTCATCAGCAGGTCGGCATGACCAACGAGGCCCTGCCCATAGACGCCGAAGGCCAGGGTCGGGCTCATGTTGTAGCCGAGGGCGAGGCTATGCGTGCTGTCGACCTGGCTGGTGAGATAGAACTTGCCCGGGATGACGCGGCTCTCCGCGCCCCCGGATTGCTGCTGGACGGCAAAGGCGTAGCTGACCGTCGTCGAGCCGTCCTGCACCACATCGAGATCGCGGCCGCCGAAGGAGTCGAGGGTGCGAACCGCGTCGAAGAACGTGTCGCTGCCGCTGTGCACCACGTTCGACATAGTGACGGTGTAGCCGCGGTTGAAGCTGTCGAGCACGAGCATCTGCTGGTTGGCGAGCGCGCTGGAGAAGCGCCCCCCGAACGCCGAGCCCATGATCACGCCGGTGTTTGTGATCGAGCCGGACGGACCGCCGACGCTGGCACCCTTGGGCACCGACAAATTGCCGATGGGCTGGGTCGCCGCGTCGAGATTGAGCAGGCCCTGGCCGTAGATCGCCTTGTTCGAGTAGATGCCGGTCTTGGTCGCGCTCTGGAACAGGATCTGCAGGGTTTGCGCGTTGGTGAGGTAGGGGTATTCCTGGATGAGAACGTCGGCGGCCGCCGAGACCTGCGGGGCCGCGAAGGACGTGCCGCTCGCCATGCCATAGCCGCGGTTGTAGACCGAGATGACGTTCGTGCCGGGGGCAGCGATGCACCAGGCCGCCGCCGAGCCGCAGCGGTCGCTGTAGCTCGCGATCTTGCCCGTGGAGTCGGTCGCGACCGCGGCCACCCAGCCGGGTTGCAGATATGAGAAATCGGCAGGCAAGGCCGCATAGAAACCGGGCTGGCTCGCGCCGTCGTTGCCGGCGGCGAACACGATGATGGCGCCGGCGTTCACCGCGGCGCGATAGGCGCTCAGGGTCTGCGGCATATAAGACGCGAGGAACGAGGCCGGAAGCTGGCTGATGGGCGTCGAGGAGTTCCAGCTGTTGTTGAAAACGAACGCCTTCGGGCCCTTGGTCCCGTAGATGTGCTGGATCGCGCTGGTCGCGTAATTGATGCCGGTTGCGAGCTGGCTGTCGGAGAGCGTGATGCTGCCGTCGGGGTTGACGATTCGGATCGGCAGGAGCTGGGTCCCATAGGCGACGCCAACCATGCCAATGCCGTCGCGATTGGCGGCGATGATGCCGGAGACGAAGGTGCCGTGCCACATGTCGTCGGTGGTGACGCCGACCGTGCCGGTGGTGGCGTCGAAACCGGGGCCGGCGATGCGGCCGATGAACTGGTTGTCGCCGGTATCGAGGCCGGAATCGAACACCGCTGTGACGGTGCCCTGACCCGTGTAGCCGCGGTTCCACGCGGCCTGTGCCTTGATCTGCCCGATGCTGTAATTCCAGTTCGCCTCGTTCGTACACCCCTGGTACCAGGGATCTTTGGTGTTCCCAGGCACGCATCCGGCGCTCCAGGCGGAATCCATAGCCCCGGTGGCGCCCAGCAGCAGAGCCGCAGCCGCCAACGCGCGCGCGCCGAAGTGCAATTTCCTGATCCCGATCACCGAACCCTCTTCGATGGGGTGCCTGCGGTGCCGATGTGAGTCGGCCGGAAGCGGGCACCGAGACGTCGCCTTGGTTCCAAATATCGCGGGAAACCCATTAATCCCGCATTAAACGACGTTAGGAACCGGCTAAAATTAAGCCGATATCCTCCGCGACTCATGATCCACGAAACGGGTTGGCTAAGCCAATAATTCCACGCCCTCCGCGACCGTCTCGCGCCGCGATGCACCATGATTCGGCCATCCGGGTGCGGCATCCCGCGCTTGCCGCAGCGGCGGAAATTCTGCGAGAGTGGCCAACGAGCACGCGAAATTTCCACGGTCGGCTTGCGCGATGGTGACCACAACAGGAATTCCCGTGGACGAGCGTCGGCCGAGCGACGCCCGCGTGATCGGGCTCGTCAGCGCCGCGCATTTCGTAAGCCACCTCTATGCCCTGCTCCTTCCGCCGGTCTTCGCCCTTATCCACAGCGAGAGCGGGCTCAGCTACCGGGAGCTTGCCGCAGTGCTGGCGAGCTACAACATGGTGTCGGCCGCCTTGCAGACGCCGACCGGCTTTTTGGTCGATCGGCTTGGCGCCAGCCGCCTGCTGATCGCGGGGCTGCTGCTGGGGTCGACGGCCATCGCCGTCGCGGCGCTCATTCCGACCTATTCGGCGCTGGTGATCTGCTTCGGCGTCGCGGGCCTTGCCAATACTGTCTATCATCCCTCGGACTATGCGATCCTCTCGCACGCCGTCGCGCAGAAGCGGATCGGTCAGGCCTTCTCGATCCATACCTTCAGCGGTCTCCTCGGCTTTGCCGCAGCGCCTCCGCTGATGCTGATCTCAGCCGGGCTCTGGGGTTGGCACGGCGCGCTTCTGGTCTCCGCCGCGATCGGACTGGTGGTGGCCCTGGTGCTGCTGGCGCAGCGGCACGCGCTCGCGGTAACGCCCACCGCGCCGGCACAGCGTCAGCACCGCCCGGCCGGCGCGGGCTGGCGGCTCCTGATGACGCCCGCGATCCTCAAGAACCTCGCCTTCTTCACGATGCTCGCGCTGGCCGGCGGCGGCATCTCGAACTTCTCGATCGTGGCGCTGGTCGCGCTCTACGACACGCCCCTCTGGGTCGCCAACACCGCGCTCTCGGGCTTCCTCCTCATGGGTGCCCTGGGCGTGCTGCTGGGCGGCGTCATCGCCGACCGCACCCGGCATCACACGAGGGTGGCCGGCATCGGGTTCGCGCTCAGCGCGAGCGTGATCCTCGTGATTGGCACCGTGGCGCTGGGATCGGCGCCGCTGATCGCGCTGATGGGGATCGCCGGTCTTCTGAGCGGCATCATCCAGCCCTCTCGCGACATGATCGTGCGGGCGGTGACACCCGCGGGATCCTTCGGCAAGGTTTTTGGCTTCGTCACCACGGGCTTCAATCTGGGGGGCGTCGTGGGGCCGCTTTTCTTCGGCTGGCTCATGGACCGCGGCGAGCCGCGCGCGATCTTCATCGCCGTGGTCGCGATCACGCTGGTTTCGCTGCTGACGGTATCGACGACGCGCGTCCTCGCGCCCAAGCCGGTCGCCGCCGACTGACGGTTGCGGGCTTTGCCAAGTCGGCCTGAATGGCGCAAAATTTGGCCGCGAGGGGTCACAGAACTTGGAGCATCGATTGAACCCGCCTCGATCCGATGGATCGTTCCTGATTCGGCGCGAGCAGTTGCCGCTGTTGACGCGGCCATACGTCGCGCCTCGAACCCCGACCGAGCGGAGCCTAGCGGAGATCTGGGGTGCGGTGCTTAGCCTAGACAGGGTCGGCATCGAGGACCGCTATATCGACCTCGGTGGCGACTCCCTGATGGCAGCCGTCATCTTCAGCCAGATCGAGGCGAAGCTCGGCGTGCGGATCGCCATGGTGATCCTCGATAGTGCCCCCACCATTGCCGATCTTGCCGCCAGAATAGAGAAACTGCAGGCGCTGCGGGACAATGAACGCGCACAGAGATAGGGCTCAACCACGGCGCCGTTCCGCTTGCGAAGCCGGGCAGGGCTAAGGAAACCGCGGTGCTTCAAGCAATTCGTTCCGAGGGCGAGAAGCCGCCCTTCTTCATGGTGCACGGTCTCCACGGCGTCATGCCGATCGCCCACATCATCGGGCGCGCGCTCGACCGCAACCAACCGCTCTACGTACTCGTCGGGCGCGGCATCGATGGAGCGGCGCCGCCACATGAGCGCATGGAGGACATGCTGGGGAGCTACCTGGCCGAAATCCGTGCCGCGAGGCCCCACGGTCCTTATATCGTCGGCGGGATATGTGCAGGCGGCCTGGTCGCCCTGGAGCTCGCGCGCTCGCTCGAAGCCGGCGGCGAACGGGTCGGCCGCGTGGTCTTGGTGGATCCGCCACTGGTGCCGTTTCCCCATCCGGCAAACCGCAACCTGGATCCGAGGGCGGACCGGCTCGTCTACCAGCAACTCTACGCGAACGTCGAGCAGATGTTGCGTAGTTTCGCCCACCAATTCGGAAACCTGCCCTTCGACGCAAACGATCCCGCCCAGCTACAGCGCGCGATCGAGGTCGGCATCGCGATGCTCGTGATGTTCGGCCGCTATATTCCGCCGCCTTTCCATGGTCCGACCGAGTTCATCATTTCCGCCGCCCGTGCCTTCAGCCATTTTCACCCCGAGGGTCCTTGGAAAAAGGTGGTCGCGACGCCCGGCCGTGTTCATGTCATCCCCGGTAACCACGACGAGTTCTTCTACAAGCATCTAGGCGAGGTGCTCCGTCTGGTCCAGTTCGCCCTCGACTCGGCCTTTGACGATTAGGCGGCGCATGTTGGCGAGAGGTCCGGCAACCGCTTGACCGTGATGATGCAGATCGCGGGACGACGGCATCGATGAATCTGATTCAGCCGATCCTCAACTACGCGAAGACCCGGCCCCACGCCCCGGCGCTCGTCGACGCCGACCGCGAGATCCGCTACGCCGAGCTTGCGGAGCTCGTCCTGAGGACGGCCTCGCACCTTGCGGCGCTGGGGGTGGCGCCCGGGGATCGCGTCGGGCTCTGCCTTAGGGATAATTGGGAGCATGTCGTGGCACTTCTTGCCGTCGCTCGCATGGGTGCGGTCGCGGTGCCGCTCCATTGGCGTGCCGCCCCCACCGAGATCTCCGCGCTCGTGACGGCGCTCTCGGTCAAGCTCGCGCTCGTGGAGACGGAAAGCGCGCTTGAGCTCGATTGCGCCATGGTTCCAGTGGACGCCGGATGGCATCGATCGGTTGCCGAGCGCGAGCCTTTATCGGCCCTGCCTGACGATTGGCATGCTCCCTTTGTCATCTCGGCCACCTCCGGCAGCACCGGCGCACCGAAGTTCAGCCTCGCGAGCCACCTGCAGTTCTACTGCGGTGTGGCCGGCTTTACCGAGCTGGTAGCGCTGACCGGACGCCACCGATATCTCTCGACCCTGCCGCTCTACTTCAGCGGCGGCCGGTTAGGCCTGCTGTCGCATCTTCTCCGCGGTGACTGCATTCTGCTTTACGGATCCCTGGTCAACGGACCCGATTTCATTGGCGCGGCGACCGCGCTGAAAGCAACGGTGGGCTTCGTCGTGCCCTCGCTGCTGCGCGATCTCCTTGCGACCGCCGGCGAGGAACCCCTCTTGCCCGGCCTGGCGCGGCTGACCTCCGTCGGAGCACCCCTCTTCGCCGAGGAGAAGCACGCCGCCTTGCGCAAGTTGTCGGCGAATTCCTGCGAGATGTACGGCACGGCGGAAACGAATGCGATTTCCCTGTTGCGCTCCGAGGACATCGATACGCACGCGAACAGCGTCGGACAACCGCATTCGCTTGCGGAGATCCAGGTCGTCGACGAGGATGACCGGCCGCTAGCGCCGGGCGAGGCGGGAAAACTGCGTCTGCGCGGACCGACACTCGCCTCGCCGCTCGCCGCTCCGGGACACCCGATCCACACGGGGTTCCGCGATGGTTGGTACTACCCGGGTGAGATCGCCGCGCTCGACGCCCAAGGGTATATTTTTCTGGTCGGCCGCGCCGCCGAGCTGATCATTCGCCATGGCGCCAAGATTCATCCGGCGGAGGTCGAGGCGGTGCTGCAGCAGCATCCTGATGTGCTGGAATGCGCGGTGATCGGGCGCCGCGCCGCCAACAACGAGGATGAGGTGATCGCCTTCCTCGTGGGGCGCCGACCGCTGGACCTCGCGGCAATCGTCGCGCATTGCCGAACCTATCTCACCGCCGCCAAGCGGCCGCAGCGCATTCACATTGTGGACTCGCTCCCCAAGAACTCGTCCGGCAAGATCGACAAGATGGCTCTCGGGAGGCAGCTGATCGACCCGAGCTGATCGAGGCCCGCGACGAAAGAGCTTGCGACCCAGATGACCGGATGCCGATTTCAATGAATCTGATCCAACCGATCCTCAACCATGGCAAGACGCGGCCCCACGCGCCGGCGCTGATCGACGGCGACCGTGAGATCCGCTACGGCGAACTCGCGGGCCTGGTCTTGCGAACGGCCTCGTACCTTGCCGGGCTCGGCATTGTCCCGGGAGACCGCGTCGGGCTCTGCCTCAAGGACGGCTGGGAGCACGTCGTCGCACTTCTTGCGGTCGCGCGTATGGGCGCGGTCATTGTGCCGCTGAACTGGCGGGCCGCACGCACCGAAACCTCCGAGCTCGCGATGGCGCTCTCGGTCAAGCTGGCGCTCGTGGAGCGGGAGAGCGCGCCCGCACTCGATTGCGCTGTCGTTCCTATGGATGCCCGATGGCATCGATCGGTTGCCGAGTGCGAGCCCTTATCGACTCTGCCGGACGATTGGCATGCTGCGCTCGATATTGCGGCCACCTCCGGAAGCACGGGCGCACCCAAGTTCAGTCTCGCAACGCATCTGCATAATTACTGCGGCGCCGCCGGTTGGATCGAGCTCATGGCGATAAGCGGACGCCACCGATATCTCTCGACCCTGCCGCTCCATTTTGCCGGCGGTCGACGGGCCGTGTATTTGC
>JGI12269J14319_10004692_pt1 | contig 12359 bp, 13 predicted proteins | sample PeaSoiSIISIP2007_FD_14319 | JGI IMG/M metagenome (IMG submission 14319) | reverse complement strand
GGGCGCCGGGCTGCCGCCGGGATGGCCGGGACTGTATCTCGGCGCCGGCCTGCTCGTGACCGGGGTGCTGATCGTGGCCGTGCTGTCCGCGCGCGGTGCGTGGACCGCCCCGTCGGACGCCGGGTTGGCGATCCTTCGCGTCGTGATCTGCGCCGCGTGGATCGCCCGCGACCTCGCCTACCTCCAGTGGGTGTGCCTGCTGCAGCGCAGCCGCTCGGTCATGACCGGCCTGCTGTCGCTGACCGTGTTCTACGTGGGGACCGGCGTGATCCTAATGACTGATCGATTCGGGCAGCCGCACGGCTCCGCGCTCTTGGGCGCGCTGGTGCCCGGGGCCGTCCTGTTCACGGACCCGGGCACGTGGCGCGATGATCTGTGGAGCTGGCTGCTCGTCTGCGTGCTGCAGCTGGCGTTGATCGCCGCGTTCGCGTTCCTCCAGACCCAGGCCCTCAAGCGCTTCGCGCCCGCGGCCGGCACGGCACCCTCGGCCTCGACCTGATCGGCGCCCGTCCCGCTCCTCCGGTCATCGGCCACATCGCGGAGCGGCGCGCGCCGCATCCCACGGCACGGGCGCGGCCACAGGGAAGCGGCGCCCGCGGCGGCGAAGAGGCACGCCGGCGGGGACACGAGCCGCCGCTCCGGCCAGGCGCAGGGAGGACGATCGTGCCGCGATCCGACAACATCTACGAACTGCCGACGGACCTGCCGGTCCCCGTGGACGACGGGGCGTGCGCCCATCTCACGGGACTGGTGCTGCCGTCGATTCCGCTGCCGTCGACGGCGGGGCGCCTGGTCGACCTGGCGGCCCTGCGGGGCCGGACCATCGTCTACGCGTATCCCCGGACCGGCCGGCCCGATCGGGAGATCCCGAAGGGGTGGGACCAGATCCCCGGGGCGCGGGGATGCACCCCGGAATCGTGCGGATTCCGCGACCTGCACGCGGCGTTTCGGGCGCGCGGCGCGGCGGTGTACGGCCTGAGCACGCAGTCGACCGAATACCAGCAGGAAGCGGTCGCGCGGCTCCGTCTTCCGTTCGAGCTGCTGAGCGACGAGCGGCTCGCCTTGACGAACGCGCTCAGGTTGCCGACGTTCGTGGTCGAGTCGATGATCCTGATCAAGCGGCTGACGCTGGTGGTGCGCGACGGCCGGATCGAGAAGGTCTTCTACCCCATCTTCCCGCCCGACGCGCACGCGGCGGAGGTCGAGCGCTGGCTCACGGCCGCCGGCGCGGCATCCTAGACGCGCGGCGCCCCTTAGGCCTGGCGGGCCGTGAGGCCGAAGACCTCGGCGAGCAGTTCGTGAGACCGGAGGCGCGCCCGGTGGTCGTGCACGACGGTGACGACCATGAGCTCCTCGACCTCGAGCGCCCGCGCTATCTCGGTGAGCTGCGCGTGGACCCGCTCGGGCGCTCCCACGACGACGCGCGGCCACTCGCCGCCGTCCTCCTCGAGCAGAGGCACCCGGAGTTCACCGAGCCTCGCCAACGCCTCTTCGGGGGTCGGAATGGGTCCGCGGTCTCCCGTCTGCCGCAGCAGCCGCCGCAGACGAAGGCTCGCGTGCAGCCGCTGGGCCTCCGCGTCGGTGTCGGCGCAGATGACGCCGAGCGCCAGAATCATCTGCCCCGCCAGCGACTGTGGATCGGCGGTCACGTGTGTGCGGTAGTACTCGAGCGACGACCGGGTCGCGTCGGAGTTGATGAAGTGCGCGAACGCGTAGGGCAGCCCGAGTTCGGCCGCGGCGTGCGCGCTCCACGCGCTGGAGCCGAGGAGCCACACCGGCGGCGCGCCCGGCATCTGAGGCGTGACCAAAATCTGCCGGAACGGATGGTCCGCGGGAAAGGTCCCGTGGAGGAACGCCAGCAACTCCACCAGCTGGTCGGGAAAATCGTCCGGCATCTGCCGCTGACGGTCGCGCAGCAGCGCGTAGGCCTCGAGCGGGCCGCTGCCGGGCGCGCGTCCGATCCCCAGATCGATCCGATCGGGGTACAGCGCATGCAGCACGCGGAACGTCTCCGCGACCTTGAGCGGNCTGTAGTGGGGCAGCAGCACGGCNCCCGAGCCGACGCGGATCGCGGAGGTCTCCGACGCGACCCGGTCGATGAGGATCTCCGGCGCCGGGCTCGCAAACGCGGGCGTGGCGTGATGCTCCGCGATCCAGTACCGCGTGTAGCCGAGCCGGTCGGCCGCNCGGGCGAGATCGATCGTATTGTGCAGCGCGTCGGCGGGCGTCGCGCCCGCGGGGACCGGGGATTGATCGACGATCGAGAGCCTCACCGGGGGCATGCCTCCCTTCCACCACTGAGTAGATTCCTTCGGGACCGCGCCAATCCCCTGGCGGGAAACAAAGGAGTGATGCCGGTATGACGGTGACGTCCGCGATCGGCCCGATCGGGATCTGGACGGCGCAGCTCGACACGCAGCCCTCGCGTCTCGCGCAGGCCGCGGTCCGCGACCTCGAGACCCTCGGCTACGGAGCGGTCTGGTTCCCCGAATCGTTTGGGCGCGAAGCCTTCACGAACGCCGGCCTGCTGCTCGCGGGCAGCCGGCGCATCGTGGCGGCCACCGGGATCGCCAGCCTCTACGCCCGCGACGCGGTCGCGATGGCGAACGGACAGCGGACCCTGTGCGAGGCGTACCCGGAGCGCTTTCTCTTGGGGATCGGCGTGAGCCACGCGCCGGCGGTCGAGCAGATGCGCGGCCACCGCTACGACTCTCCGGTGGCCGCCATGCGCGCATACCTCGACGCCATGGATCGCGCCCCGTTCCGCGCGGTGGCTCCCCGCACCGAGCCCGAGCGGGTGCTCGCCGCGCTCGGGCCGCGAATGCTGGCCCTGTCCGCGGAGCGCGCCGGCGGCGCCCACACGTACTTCGTGCCTCCGGACCACACCGCCCGGGCGCGGGAGATCCTGGGCCCGGGACGGCTGCTCGCGGTGGAGCAGGCCGTGGTCCTGGAGCGGGACGCCGCCAAGGCGCGGGAGATCGCGCGGACGCACACGTCCGGCTACCTCAAGCTCATCAACTACACAAGCAATCTGCGCCGCCTCGGGTTCGACGAGGCCGACCTGGCCGGCGGCGGCAGCGACCGCCTGGTCGACGCGATCGTCGGCTGGGGCGCCCTGGACGCCGTGGTGGGCCGGGTGCGTGCCCACCAAGCGGCGGGCGCCGACCACGTGTGCATCCAGGTCCTGACGGCGGACCGACAGGTCCTCCCGACCGCGGCGTGGCGCGAATTGGCCGGCGCGCTCCTCCCGGCCTCCGCCGCCTAATCCCGCGCGCGCGGCGCGCGTAGGAACCGCTTGGCGCACGCAGAAGATGGTGCGTACTCGGTCCTGCATATCCGCGCGGCCGCCGCGCCGGCAAAGGAGTCGACATGAGGATCAACCGAGGCAGGGAGAAGGGAACCCGCTCCAAGCGCCGGTCAGGGACGTTCACCGGCACGGTCTGGGGCGACGAGGTGCTCACCGACCCGAACGGCAAGGTCACGGTCGGCAGCGTCTTTTTCGAGCCCGGCGCCCGGACCTACTGGCACCGCCACACCGAAGGACAAGTGCTCTACGTCACCCACGGCCAGGGCCGCGTCCGCTCCCGCGACGGCAGCGGCGGCACGATCGCGGCGGGCGACGTGGTCCACATCGCGCCCGGCGAGGAGCACTGGCACGGCGCCGGGCCGGACAGCTTCATGCTCCACCACGCGATCACGATCGGGAAGAGCGACTGGCTGACGGAAGTCAGCGACGAGGAGTACAACAAAGCGTTCACGTAACCGCCGGGCTCCGCCGAGAGCCTTCGCGCGGCATCCTCGGGCCCGACGCGCGATGCCGCGGTGACCCGGACAACTGCGCGATCGCGGGGCCAACCGATGACGGACCGCCGCCGGACCGATCCCCACGTCGAGACCAATCGCACCACGTGGGATGCGTGGGCAGCGCTGCATGTGGGATCCTCGTTCTACGACGTCGAGGGGTTCAAGGCCGGGCGCCGCNGCCGCGACGGCCTCGACGCGCTGGAGGTGCGCCTCCTCGGCGACGTCTCGGGCAAGTCGCTCCTCCACCTCCAATGCCACATCGGNCTCGACACGATCGCCTGGGCCCGGCGCGGGGCGGCCGCAACCGGCGTGGACTTCTCCCCGCAGGCGATCGCGGCCGCGCGGGCGCTCGCCGCCGAGCTCGGGGTGACCGCCGCGTTCATCGAGAGCGACCTCTACGATCTGCCCGAGCGCCTCACCGGCACGTTCGACATCGTGTTCACGTCCCACGGGGTGCTGCCCTGGCTGCCCGACCTCGACGCATGGGGGCGCGTCATCGCCCACTTTCTCCGCCCGGGGGGCACGTTCTGCATCATCGAGGGCCACCCGTTTGCGATGGTGTTCGATGATACCGCGCCCGCGGCAGAGCTGCGTCCGTCGGAACCGTACTTCCACGCGCCGGCGCCGATGCGGTCGGAGCGGCGCGGCTCGTACGCCGTCCCGGACGCGCCGATGCACAGCGTCACGTACCAGTGGGCGCACTCGATCGCGGACATCCTGGGCGGGCTCCTGCGCGCGGGCCTGCGCATGGAGACGTTCGAGGAGTACCCCTACGTGGGGTGGGCGATGTTTCCCTGGATGGTCGAGCGGGCGGACGGGACCTGGGAGCTTCCGGGCGGGGCGCGGGCCATTCCGCTGATGTTTTCGCTCACCGCCTCGAAGCCGTGATGAGCACCGCGTCGCGCGCCGTCGGCGGCGCGCCGCTCCCCGACCGGGCGCCCGCGCTGCGCATCGCGGACGGGACCGGCGCGCACCGCGCCGTCGACGCCGTCGACGCCCGCGGGAGAGCGGCTCGGATCGCCTCCGTCGACGTGTTCCGCGGCCTCGTGATCGCCGGCATGCTCGTCGTCAACAACCTGGTGTGGACGTCGAGCACGCCGCGGCAGCTGATGCACGCGCCGTGGGGCCAAGGAGTCACCTTCACCGATATGATCCTNCCCTGGTTCGTCTTCATCCTCGGGGTCGCGATTCCGCTCAGCGCACGCGTCGANCGTTCGCGCCTCGCGCGCGCGCTGCGCGTGGCGCGCAGGGCNGTGCTGCTCGTGGTGCTCGGCATCGCCATTGACACCGTNGAGTACCACGGGGTGACGGTGGGCATGGACGTGCTCCAGCTGCTGGGACTGTCGTATCTCGCGGCGGTCCTGCTCGCCCGCACGCCGGTCTGGACGCGCCTGGCCGTCGGCGCCGCGCTGCTCGCGGGGTACGGCGTCCTCCTCATGCGGGTCCCCGCGCCGGGCTACGCGCCCGGCGTGTTCGACGCCCGCCACAACATCGTGCAGTACCTGAACGATGCCTATCTCGTGCGCTACGATCTCGCGGGCGTGCTCGCGGTCGCTCCGGCCGCCGCGCTCGCGCTCCTCGGCACCGCCGCGGGCACGCTGCTGCGCGCCGCGGCCGTCTCGGAGCGGGTCAAGATCGCCGTGTTCGCGGCCGCCGGCGCGGCACTCACGTACGCGGGGGTGTGGTGGGGACACGGACTCCCGCTCAGCAAGGATCTGTGGACGCCCTCGTACGCGGTGGCGGCGGGGGGGCTCGGCCTGCTGGGTCTCGCCGGCTGCCACCTGCTGTGCCGCAGCGCGCGCCTCCGGCCGCTCGGGTTTCCGTTCGCGGTGCTGGGCGCGAACGCGATCGTCGGCTACGTCGCGTCCGCCGTGGTCGCGATCACGCTGATCGAGTACACGTGGCGCGATCCCTGGTCGCCCAACCGGATCCTGTCGCTGCACGCGACGCTGCTCGACCCGCTCGGCCGCGCGGTGGGCACAGCCGCGGCGGGATGGCTCTATACCGCGGCGGTCGTCGTCTGGTGGTGGCTCGTCCTGTGGGTGCTCTACCGGAGGCGCGTATTTATCCGCGTGTGAGCCCGCTCGTCAGGACGGCTTCCACGGAAGCGCGCGGTGCTCCAGCCAGTCGAGGCCCGCGGTGGCGACCCAGCCCAGGATCGCCGTCACGAGCAGCCCCGCGAACATCGCGTTGATATCGAAGATCTGGTACGACCGCCAGATGAGATAGCCGATCCCGCTGGTCGAGCCCAGCAGCTCGGCGCCCACGATCACGATCAGCGCAAAGCCCATCCCGAGCTTGAGCCCCGTGAAGATCTGCGGGAGCGCCCCGGGCAGCGCCACCGTGACGAACATCGACCACGCGCTGGCGCGGTACGCGCGCGCGATGCGGAAGTAGGCGGGATCGATCGCCAGCACCCCGGCCATCGTGCTCAGCAGCACGAGAAAGAAGATGCTCACGGCCACGATGCCGATCTTGGACGCCTCCCCGATCCCCAGATAGAAGATGATCAGCGGGTACACCGCGATCTTCGGGATCGGGTACACCGCCGACACGAGCGGCATGAGCGCCGCCCGCACCGGCCGGCTCAGCCCCATCGTGAGACCGACCGCCACCGCGGGCACCGCCCCGAGCAAAAATCCGAAGACGATCCGCCGGACGCTCACGAACGTGTGGTAGGGGAGCTCACCGGTGCGCGTCATCGCCGCCATCGTGTGCAGCACGGTCGTGGGCGCGGGAATGAATCGCGGATCGAGGACGCCGAGGCGGCAGCAGGCCTCCCAGATCGCCAGGAAGCCGAGCGGCGACAGCACCGCGAGCGCCCGGTCGGCCCAGCGCCCGCTCACGAGCGCGCCACATCGAGGGTGCCCTCGAGTTCGTCCCACAGACGGGCGGTCAGGGCGCCGTACACCGGCGTCTCGCGGATCTCGCGGTAGCCGCGCGGCCTCCCGAGCGGCACCGGCACCTCCGACTTGATCCGGCCGGGCCGGGCGGTCATCACGAGCACGCGGTCGGCCAGGCGCACCGCCTCGTCGAGCCCGTGCGTGACGAACAGGATGGTCTTGCGGCTCTCCTCCCACAAACGCAGCAGTTCGTCCTGCAGGTGGAGGCGCGTCTGCTCGTCGAGGCTGCCGAACGGCTCGTCCATCAGCAGCACGTCCGGATCCGTCGCGAACGCGCGCGCGATGCTCACGCGCTGGCGCATGCCCTCCGAGAGCTGCGCGGGATACGCGTCGCGAAACGCACTCAGCCCGACGCGCGCCAGGTGGTGCTCGGCGCTCCGGCGGCATTCCGCAGGCGGCACGCCCTGGACGCGGAGTCCGTACGCGACATTCTGCAGCGCGGTCATCCACGGAAACGTGCTGACGCCCTGAAACACGACCGCGGTCGCGAGCCGGCCGTGCCCGGCCTGCGGCATCGCCACGCTGCCCGAGGTCGGCGCGAGGAGCCCGGCGAGCACGTGCAGGAGCGTCGTCTTCCCGCACCCCGACGGGCCGATGACCGCGCAGAATTCCCCCGCCGGCACCGCGAACGAGACGTCCTCGAGCGCGGCCACGGGCCCGTGCGCTCCGCGATAGACCTGCGTAAGCCCGGAGACGTGAATCTCGGCGGGGCCGGTCACGCGGCCGGCGGCGAGAACGGCCCGACGATCTTGAGCGCCTGCTCCACGAACGCGGTGCTGATGTACGCGGACGCCGGCAGCGGGTGATCGTACGTGAGCTCGCCGCGGTTCTTGAAGAACTCCTGCAGCCGCGCGAAGTCATTCGTGTTCATCGTGCCGTTCGGCTGGTGGTAGGGCGGCCGGGCCCGCTTCACGACGTCCGCGGGAACGCCCGTGTACTTCTGCACGATCAGGGCGACGTCGTCCCGGCTGTAGCCGCCGCCGTACAGGTAGCGGCACGCCCGCAGCCACGCCGCCATGAAGCCCACGGCCTCGCGGGGATGCGCGCGCATGAAGGGGCCGCCGAAGTAGACCGCGGTGACCTGGACGTTGTCGATGAAGTCCTGGCTGAGGCGCACGATCTGCCCCCGATCCTCCGCGAGGGTGGTGAGCGGCTCCCCCAGCATCGCGCCCGCGATCGCGCCGTTTGCCAGCGCCGCGGGCACGTCGGGAAAGTTCACCTCCACCAGCTGCACCTGGTCCATGGTGAGGCCGCCCTTCAGCAGCGCCGCGTTCAACCAGAACTCCGTCGCCGAGCCGATGGCGTTCACGGCCACCCGCTTTCCGCGAAGGTCGCGCACCGTCTGGTACTGACCCCGCTGGTACGCGCCGCGGTCCACGACCAGCGGCGTGCTCACCGGAGGCCGCTCCGAGTGCGCGGGGCCGACGATCTTGAAATCGAGCTGGCGGTCGGCCGCGTTGAACAGCGCCGCGCCGAGCCCGCCGACCGCGGCCTCCGCGCGCCCGCTCGCCAGCACGGCGAACGTGGACGTTCCGCCGGGCGTCCCGATCAGCTGGGCCTCGATGCCCTCGTCACGAAAGTAGCCCCGCTCGATGGCCACGAACAGCGGCGCAAAGATCAGGACCGGCGTGTAGACGACGCTGATGCGCAGCGGCGGCGTCTGGCCGAACGCCCGCGCCGGCGCCACCAGCCCGCCGGCGGCGAGCCCGAGGGACGCTCCCAGGAATGCGCGGCGCGTCAGCATCGCCGTCACGCCTCCGTCCGACGCCCGCGTCCGGCCGGCCGCCCCGGCGCGCGCTCGCCCGCGCCGATGCTGCGGAGCAGAAACGCGCGCAGCGGGGGGAGCTGATCTGTGAGACGGCCGTGTCCCGTCGCCAACCATTGGGTGATCACCTCGTTGAGAACGCCGAGCCACGCCCGCGCGGCCAGCGCCGTGTCTTGGTGCGGGATGGATCCCTCGTCGGCGGCGTGATCCAGGTGACGCTGGATCAGCGCCGCGAACCGCCGGTGCACGTCGAGGCGCTTCTGCTCGAAGTCGGGTCCGAGACCGACGGCCTCCACGAGCAGGATCTTCACGAGCCCGCGCTGCGCGTCCGCGGTCTCGAGCACGACCCGCAGCGCCGCTTCGACCTTGGCGAGCGCGCCGCGCTCCTCCGCGATCGATGCCTCGACGCCGCGCTCGACCAGCTCGCCGAGGCTGTCCACGAGCGTGATGAAGATCGCTTGCTTGCTCGCGAAGTAATGATAGAACGCGCCCTTCGACGTCTCGGACGCGGCCACGACGTCGTCGACGGACGCCGCGTGGTAGCCCTTCGACGCGAACACGTCCATGGCGGCCTGGATCAGACGGTCGCGGGTCGGCGTTTCGGCTGTCGATCGCCCCATCGTGAGCTCCTAGTATAGACCGACGCGTCGGTCTAAGTATAGACAGGGCCGGCTTCGGGTGTCAATCCAGTCGAGAAAGCGGGCCGCGGACGCCCGCCCGGCTGCCTTCGTGTGGAGGGAAATGACCGCGAAAGCGGCAACCATGTCGGGAAGGGCCGCCGCCGCGCACCGTGGCAGGGCCGGCCCACAATCCCCACCCACAGCGTGGAGGAACAACACATGTCGAGCGGTCACGCGAGACCGCGTGCGCTCATCACCGGGGCGTCCGCCGGGATTGGAACGGCGTACGCGGAGCGGCTGGCACGCGATGGGTACGACGTGGTGCTGGTCGCGCGCCGGCGCGAGCGGCTCGAGGAGCTGGGCGCGCGGCTGCAGCGTGAGACGGGCGGGCGGGCCGACGTCCTCGCGGCCGATCTCACGGACGCGGAGGCGCTTCGACGGGTGGAGGCGCGCGTTGCCGATGACGAGGCGCTGGCGCTCGTGGTCAACAACGCGGGCTTCGGCGCGTATCGTCCGTTCGCCGAGGTCGAACCGGCGGTAATCGACTCCCTCATCAACATCCACATCCGCGCGGTCGCGCGGCTGACCCGGGCCGCCCTGCCCGGCATGATCCGGCGCGGATCGGGCGGCATCATCAACGTCGCGTCCCTGCTCGCGCTCAGCGGATCGATCCCGGCAAACCCGCAGCCGTTCCACGGCGCCGTGGCCCCGGCGCATCCACCGCTGCCGTACCGGGCCACCTACGCCGGCGCAAAGGCGTTCATGATGGTCTTCACGGAAGCCCTCGCGGGCGAGTTGACCGGCACCGGGGTCCGCGTGCAGGTGTGCCTGCCCGGAATGGTGGCGACGGAGTTCCATACGGTGCAGGGCATGGACGCCAGCAACCGGCCGAGGATGGCGGCGGCGGACGTGGTCACGGCGTCGCTCGCCGCGCTCGCGCGGGGAGAAGTCGTCTGCGTCCCGGCGCTCGGCGATCCCGAACCGATCACGCGGCTCACCGAGGTGCAGCGGGAGGTGCTTCGGAGCGCGTTCACGCCGGTGCTCGCGCGACGCTACCAGCCCGGCAACACCTAGCCCGCGCGGGTGCGCAAGGATCTCGACGACGCAAGCGCCAATGCAGTTCACCATACCAAATCGATCTCATGAACGTCGGGAGGAATCATGGACGCGCGAAGTCTGCTTCAGGAACAGCTGGCGGGAAGCCAGCAGATGATCAAGTACTCCCTCGGAGACATCTCGGACCAGGATGCGCGACGCATGCCGAATCCAACGCTGTCGCCCATCATCTGGCAGGTCGGCCACCTCGCCAACGTGAACGCCGCGTTCCTCGCGCGGGCAGGCGTGACGGCGAAAATACCCGACAACTACCCCGCGCTGTTCAAGGGCGGCTCCGGCGGACAGGCCGCGTATCCGCCGCTCGAGGAGGTCGTCCGGGTGCTGGACGACACGCACGGCGCGCTCATGGCCGCGGTCGCCGAGGCCGACCTTGAAGCGGCGAACGAGGGCCCGCGCGGCTTGTGGAAGAACCTCGGGGGCATGTTCGCGTTCGTGAACGCCCACCGCTGGTACCACGTGGGCAAGATCACGTCGCTGAGGGCGCTGCTCGAGAAGCCCAGATTGTTCGGATAGACTCGCAGCGGGTCGGAGCGAAGGCCGCCGGGCGGTACCCGGCGGCCTTCGCGCGTGTCTGCAGCCGGCCGAGGCAGGAGCCAAACCCCGCGAGCGCGTATCCTCCGGCGCGACTCGGAGGACACCCGCCTGAACGACCTCGCATTCCGCATCATCCGCGCGCCTGTGCGCGCCCTCGCCTGGGCGCTGTTCGGGGTGTCCACGCACGGGTTCGAACGCATCCCCCGGGGGGCAGCCGTGATCGTCGCCAACCACGCCAGCTGGCTGGACCCGATCATGCTCCCGCTCGTCATGCCGCGGAAACCGGCGGTGCTGGCGATGGCGGAGCTGTGGCGCATGCCGGGCATCGGCCTGGTGATGCGCGCGTACGGTCGGCTGGCCATCCCGCTCCGGCGGGCGGGCGTCGACACGCGGGCCCTCAAGCGCGCGCTCGCGGCGCTCCGCGAAGGCAGAGTGCTGATCGTGTTCCCAGAAGGCGGCATCAGCCCCGACGGAACGCTGCGCCCGTTTCAGCGGGGGGCCGCGCTGCTGGCCGCGCGCGGGAACGCGCCGCTCCTCCCGGTCGCGCTCCTGGGCACGTACGATGCCCTGCCGCTCGATCGCGTCGTCCCACGCCGCCGGCGGATCACGGTGCGCGTCGGCACGCCCATTCCCGTCACCGGTACCGCGCCCGAGGAGCTCGACCGCGCCACCGAGGAGGCCGCCGCGCAGATCCGCGCACTTCTCGCCGCGGGCTAGCCGACGGGATCGCGTCTCCCGCGGAACGTTCGACGTGCCGATGACATCGGAGGCCGTGTGGAGGGCGCCGCGCGCGATCCCCTCGACCTGAGGCTCACCAGCGGAGCCGGCCGCACGAATCGTCCGGCCGCCACTCGATGCGGCAGCCTGGAGAAAGGCGTGCCACGCGCTCGATGATCGCGCGCCCCGCCGCGCCGTCGGCCCACACGGGCTCGCCTCGCTGCGGCCGCGGGCGCCCGTACCCCAGCGTCACGGGATAGAGCGAGATCGTCTCCAGCGTCCGGCCGTTGAACCGGCACTCCGGCACGACGGCTTCCCAGAATCTCGCATCGGCCGCAAACCCGCCGCGCGCGCCGCGCGCGTCGAACAGATCCGCGGGGGTCGCGGTGGCCGGCAGGCCGAGCCGCTCGTAGAAGTCGGCCGGCTGGCGCTGGAGAATCTCGTTCAGGAAGATGAAGTTACCGAGGCTGTAAAAGATCGGCTTCCCCTCGTACACCTCGATCCCGCGCAGCACGTGCGGCCCGTGGCCGAGCACGGCGTCGGCGCCCGCGTCCACGGCCGCGCGGCAGAACGTGCGCACGAATTCGGCCGGCTGCTCTTCGTCCGCCCCCGCCGCCTCGTGCGCGTGCACGCTGACGAACACCCAGTCGGCCTGACGGCGCGCATCGCGGATCCACTGGAGGTTGCCTTCAAGATCGGCGTCGTGCGGCGCCGTGTTGACGGCCCACGGCTCCCCGACCCGGAACTTGTGGTCGAACAGGGTGGTGATCCCCTCGGGATCCGGCCGCTGGAACCCGAGCTGGATCGAACGGGCGCGTGCGGCGCCGAGCGCCAGCTTGTCGTAGACGCCCGAGAGCGCAGAGAGCGTCGCGGCGTCGACGGTCGCCGTCGTGACGTACC
>JGI12269J14319_10004689_pt1 | contig 12365 bp, 12 predicted proteins | sample PeaSoiSIISIP2007_FD_14319 | JGI IMG/M metagenome (IMG submission 14319) | reverse complement strand
CGGCAGGCGTACGCGCTGCTGTTCGAGAACAGCCCGGAGAAGATCCGGGCCCTGCCGATTCCTCCGAAGCACCAGACGGGATCCACCGGCCGGGCGCTGAGGGAGCTCGACGACCGCGAGCTGTCCGACCTGCAGGCCTGGATTCGCGCGCTCTGGCGGATCGCGGCCGCCCTTCGCCGCGAGCGCATGGCGCACGGGAGCCTCGACCTGGACATGCCCGAGACGAAGATATTCGTCGATCCGCTGGGCTACGCCGACCGCCTTGAGAAGATCGAGCAGGACGAGAGCCACCAGCTCATCGAGGAGTTCATGCTCGCCGCGAACGAGGCCGTCGCGCGGCTCACGCGCACCCACCGCCTGCCGTCGCTCTACCGCGTCCACGACGAGCCCGACCCGGAGAAGCTCAGCGACTACCGGCAGTTCGTGTCGACGTTTGGAATAAAGGTCGGCGACCTGACGCGCCGCGAGGAGGTGGTCAGGCTGCTCAAGATCCTCCATTCGCACCCGCAGGGCCACACGCTCCGCACCCAGTTCCTGCGCAGCCTGAAGAAGGCCTGCTACCGGGCGACCCCCGACGGGCACTACGGGCTTCACAAGAAGGACTACACGCACTTCACCTCCCCCATCCGCCGCTACTCCGACCTGGTCGTGCACCAGGTCCTCCAGTCCTACCTCGCGGGGCGCGCCCACGCAGGCGGCGTCCGCCACGACGTCCGCGGAATCGAGCACCTGGCCACCAGCTCATCGAGGAATTCATGCTCGCCGCGAACGAGGCCGTCGCCCGGCTCACGCGCACCCATCGCCTGCCGTCGCTGTACCGCGTCCACGACGAGCCCGACCCGGAGAAGCTCGGCGACTACCGGCAGTTCGTGGCGACGTTCGGGATAAAGGTCGGCGACCTGACGCGCAGAGACGAGGTGGGCAGGCTGCTCAAGATCCTCCAATCGCACCCGCAGGGCCACACGCTGCGGACCCAGTTCCTGCGCAGCCTGAAGAAGGCCTGCTACCGGGCGACCCCCGACGGGCACTACGGGCTTCACAAGAAGGACTACACGCACTTCACGTCGCCCATCCGCCGCTATTCCGACCTGGTCGTCCACCAGGTGCTCCAGTCCTACCTCGCCGGGCGCTCTCACGGGGGCGGCGTCCGCCACGACGTCCGCGGAATCGAACACCTGGCCGAGCATCTGAGCCTGACCGAGGTCAATTCCGCCGAGGCCGAGCGCGAGAGCGTGAAGATCAAGCTCCTCGAGTTCTTCGAGCGCGAGCTGGCGAAGAAGAAGCGCACGGTCTTCGTCGCCGTCATCACCGACGTGCGCAGGCACGGATTCTTCATCGAGCTTGTCGAGTCGATGACCTTCGGGTTTGTCTCCGCCGACACGCTCGGCGACGACTACTACCAGCTCAGCGCGGCGGGCAATTCGCTCGTGGGCCGCCGCAGGCCCCGGGCCTATGAATTGAACGGCCGGCTTGACGTCGTCGTCGAGAAGGTGGACCGGTTCAAGCGGATCATCGACTTCCGACCGGCCTGAGATTCCCGGCAGCCAAATGAAACACTACGACTTCCCCACCCAATTCCGGGTCCTCTACGACAAGGCGGTCGGCCTCTACGCAAAGGGCGGGCGCGACCCGGGGACCTACTTCGACAAGGCGCAGGCCGTGTGGCTGGCGGCCAACGGGATCACGGCCCAGCACATGTACGACTATGCCGAGGACGACAATTCGGACGGCGAGCCCGGCTTCGGCCACGCCCTCGCGATCGAGGCCGTCCGCCGCGACTACTTCCTCAACGTCCAGAACGGCAAGCGGCCGACCGCGGTCCTCGACGTGTCGAGAATGCCGGCGAAGACCGACAGCGCGAAGGGCATCGCCTGGCTGCCCCGGATCATCCCGAAGGCCAAGGCGAAGCTAAGGGGCGAGCTGCCCGACGGCCTCATGTACTGCTGCGGAGGCGACCGGCGCTTCTTCAACGAGAACAACATACTGCCCGCGGAGTTCCTGGGGCTTGTGTGGCGCAACGGGGACAACGACGCCGCGACGATCGACTGGGTCGCGGCCCGGCGAAAGACGGCGGGATAGGCGGGCGCTCAGAGCAGCTCGCCCTGCCTGGTGTCGACTTTATCCGGCGGCGCGCTGACGCCCAGGAACTTCCCGTACCGCTCGAGCCAGTCGTCGAGCTTTCCGGCGTAGTACTCGGGGTCGTAGGGCGCTGCAACAGGATCATACAATGCCAGCGGCCGCGCGCGCTGCCAGTCGCTGGTCTGGCCCCTCTGTTTCGCGGTGACGTAATACGTCATCCGCTCCCCCATCCTGGGCCGCGGCGACAGCTGGAGCGCGGCCTCGGCCGCGGCGCGGCGCGGCTTGCCCCCTCCGGCGATGAACCGCTCGTAGGCCTCCGGGTTCATCCCCAGGATCTCCCCCTTCGCGATCTCCGACACGGCCAGCGAGCGGTCGCCCAGGCCCTTCCGGTAGGTGTCGAGGAGACCCAGCGGCGACTCCTCCGAAACGCCGAGGAGAAACCGGATCATGGCGTCGGTGAGCCTCTTGAGGTACGGCTCGATGCCCCGGGAGCGCAGCGCGCTCCCCCTGAGGATGATCTTGCCCGATTCGTTGAGCGCGTAGTTCTTCGCCTTGTAGCAGAACATCGCGTCGTACCGGCCGTCGAACTCAAGCTCGATGCCGGCCGGCAGAATGGGGCGAACGCGGGCAAGGAGCTCCTCTGGGTGCTCGAAGTGCGCGTCGGACGACAGGTAGATCCCGTCCGTGTCCGCCTCGAGGATCGTGCACCCCTGCCGGCTGAACTCGTCGATAAGCTGCTGCAGCAGCTCACGGCCGCGCCGGGTGACCTCCGCCGCAAGCTCTCCGTCGCCGAACCGGGCCCCGGAAAAACCGAGGTAGCCGTAGAACGAATTGATCAGGATCTTGAACGCCCCCTGGCGCGCGTCCGCCTCCGCCCGCTCCTCCTGGGAGGGGGCGCTCCGCGCGAGCAGCTTGTACTTGAGCCGGTAGTCGAGGAGCCGCCTGAGCAGCGGGATGAACACGCCGAGCGAATCATCCGCGGGGTTCCGCCCTATGTTCAGCAGGAGGCTCGGATAGAGCGACGCGACGTCGAAATGGAGCACGTGGCGGAAGACGCCCTCGCTGAAGCTTCGCGTGTAGCCGCCGTCGAACGGGCGGATCTCCGGCGGCTGGGGGCACGACTGCCTCGCGTGGTAGTACTCCTCGAGGAAGAGCAGGTCGATCTTGACGGTGGTTCCGCGCAGCGTCGCCTCCTGCAGGGGGATCGGGAAGGCTCGCGCCTGCTCGAAGTATGTCGGCAGGAGCAGGTCGCCGAGGCCCTGGGTCTCGCGCAGGTCGTCCTCCAGGTAGGCGCAGAAGCGCGCACGGTCGCCCGCAAACGCCTCCGCGATCCGGTCGCCCTCGATGTATGTCCGCTCCGAGCCCTCCTCCTCGGTGATCCCAAAGTGGATTGCCACCTCCTTCAGGCCGTAGGAATTGAGTTCGCGCGTCGCGATGTCGTTTAGGAGCGCGAGCAGGTAGGTGTCCACGACAGCCCGGCCCGGAAGGTCGCAGCGCGGGAAATCGACCCAGCGCTCCGCGACCTTGAGCCGGCTGTTCCTGAACGTCGCCCTCTGGCCGAAGCGCCCCCACGAACAGGGCACGCGGCGCATCCGGCATCGCACCCTGAGGTAGTCCAGGTCGAACTTGAAGATGTTGTGTCCCTCTATGACGTCGGGATCCCACGCGGCCAGCTGCGCGTTGAAGGCCAGAAGCAGCCGCTTCTCGGCGGCATCGCTCATCTCCTCGAGAAGCAGCAGGCGGCTCGTTCCGCCCGAGCGCATCCCGATCGCAAGCACGCGGTCCCCCGGCCGCTCCGCGTCGCTGAATCCGCCGTCGGCGGACCCCGTCTCGATGTCGACCTGGCAGCGGCGCAGTTTCGCGAAGCTCATGTCGCCGTAGAGCCGCGCGCGACTCTGCAGCAGGAACTGGCTTTCCAGGGGCCGGATCGCGTCGATCGCCACGGAATCGCGAGCCGCCCTAAGCAGACCGTCGAACGCCTCCAGCGAATGGGCCCTGGCGAGGGTTCCCAGGGCTGCGCCGCCGCCCAGGCGCTCGAAAACGACCCCCGGCACCGGGACGCCGAATGACGCCGAGGCGAGCCAGGCAAACGGCTCGAATGGGAGGGCCGACTCCTCGCGCCCGCCGCCAGGCGCCTCAAGGGAAACCCGGGCCTGCCCCTCGCCGTCGATCCAGACGCCGCAAAGCGTCCTGTCCATGGCACCCGGGCCGCTCAAAACGGCCGGACGTACACCATCGACACCGCGGTGATGGCAAGAACGAGCGCGATGAGCATGAAGAGGTCGGCCTGGTCGCGCCTGCGGTAGGCGACGCCCGCGATCGATGAGAGGCCGAGCCAGCACGCGATCTTGACCATGGCCCACCCGGGGAAGCCGAGCTGCAGCTTATGGAGCATGCCGACTCCGGAGACGATGACGAGAAGCGCAGCGATCCCGGTGATCGTGAGGACANGCCTTCGGGTCTCTAGCGGGGCTGCGAACGCGTAGAATGTGTATCCCAGCAACACGATGATCGAGCTCAGGTGGAGCACGAGGTATGTATTGAGGGTCATCGCGTTAGCTGGAGGAAAAAGTAGGACACCCCGCCTGTGCCGTATGCCCAAAGGCTCAAGACCTTTTCAAGTCAAGGTGGGCGCCTCCGTCGCGGTGTTTGCTTTCCGGTTTACGGCCTAGCAGCTCCCGCGGCGGTTTTGGCTCCCGTAATGTTTCCAAGGCAAAGAGCAGTTTTTGAAAGCACCTCGAACACTGCAGGGTGTCTGCCCTTGAGTCTGGGTAATGTGGGCTCACCGTCAAGTATGCCCTTGCGGATTCTCCTGGCCACGATCGGCAGCTCCGGGGACGTCCATCCCGTCATCGCGCTCGGGCGGGCTCTCCAGGCCAGGGGCCACGCCATCACGGTCGTGACCAACGAGATATTCTCCGAGCAGGTTCGCGAAAGCGGCCTCGAATTCGTCCCGCTGGGGACGAAGGCCGAGGCCGAGCGGCTCATGAACGACCCAAGGCTCTGGGACCTGCGAAGGGGCTTCGGGTGCATCGTCGACGGCGCGATCCTCCCGAACATCCGGCGCCTGTATGAGATCATTGAGGGGCGCCCCGGCCCGTCCACCGTGGTGGCCGCCACCACGCTGTGCCTCGGCGCAAGGGTTGCTCAGGACAGGCTCGGGGTTCCCACGGCGTCTATCCACCTGCAGCCGGGGGTGTTTCGGAGCCTGGTCGACAGCGGCAGGCTCGGATACTTCGACCTGGGGCCCGGCGTGCCGCGCCCGGTCAAGCGGATGCTCTTCTGGTTCATCGATGCACTCTATGTCGAGCGGCGGATCGGCCCCGGGCTCAACGCGTTCCGGTCGGCTCTTGGCCTCGCTCCGGTCCGGGGAATCTTCAGCGGCTACATCCACTCGCCCCAGATGGTGCTGGGCCTCTTCCCGGAATGGTTCGCGGCGCCGCAGGTCGACTGGCCGAGGAACACGCACCTAACGGGCTTCATCCTGCACGACGCGGGAGGCCGGGCGGAAGCCCTCGCCGAGGCGGACGATTTCCTGGGCGCGGGACCGCCGCCGGTCCTGGTCACGCCGGGCTCGGCGGCCGTCGACCGCTCAAGGTTCTTCCTGCACACGGTGAAGGCGTGCCAGAGCGCGGGTGTCCGGGCCATGCTCGTCACCAACCACCCCGGCCAGCTGCCGGGCAGCCTGCCTCCGGGAATCCGGGCGTTCCCCTACGTTGCGTTCAGCCGGATCCTGCCCCGCTGCGCCGCTGTCGCGTACCACGGCGGGATCGGCACCCTGGCGCAGGCCGTGAGGGCGGGCGTGCCCCACCTCATCGTTCCCAACGCGCACGACCAGCCCGACAATGGCCAGCGGATCGAGCGCCTCGGCCTTGGGTTGAGCATCGGGCCGCGAAGCTACCGGCCGGGCCGGGCGGCCAGGGCGATCGGGGAGCTGCTCCGCTCGCCCGAGGTCCGCGAGCGCTGTCGAGAGTTTGCTCCCAAGGTGGACGGGGCGGCAGCGCTCAAGCGCGCGTGCGCGCTTATCGAACAGTTGGGGCAGGATCCGCTGGCCCGGCCCGGCGCACTCAGGAGCCAATGATGGTCGAATCGAGGTGCTGGATGATGAGCTCCTGCACCGTGGCCAGGAAGAGATAGCACATGAAGGCCTTCCGGACGGGCTCATCGAGCCCCTCCATGTCGATGTCGCCGGTCTCGAGCGCCTCGTCGCTCAACGCCTTGAGCCGGCGCTCGCGCAGGTGCAGGCGGAACGCCGTGCAGGCGCGCACGATCGGCTCGGCGTTGGTCTCGTCGAGCGCCACCACGCCCTCCGCGAAGAATTCGCCGTCGAATAGCGCGAGGAGGGCGCGCAGGTCCTCGTTCTGGCCCTCCAGCAGCTCGCCGATCCAGGCCCCGCGGAACTCCTGGTCCAGGTCGTGGAGGGCCTGGGGCGCGGCGAGGATCTTCTCCAGCTCGAATGAAAGCTCCCGGATGACATCCAGAAGGGGCGCCACCACGGGAAGGCTCAGCTTGACCTCAACGCGTTTCATCGGGTTCGAGGACCGCCGTGAGGTGCCATTGCTGGAGGGTGAAAACGTGGGCCTCGGCCGTCTCACGGACGCCGGTCCAGACGATCGAGCGCCCCTGCTCGTGGACCTCGAGCATGTGCTTGCGCGCCTTGGTCTCGTCGAAGCCGAGGACCTTCTTGAACACCATCACGACGTACGACATCAGGTTCACCGGGTCGTTGAGCACGACGACCCGCCACGCGCTCTCCAGCTGCTGTTCCGTGGACGCGCGGGTGTCGGTGCGGGTGTGGGTTCGGTACTCAGGCACGGAAATGCTGACTAAAAGGCCGGCGTTCAGGCCTTCTCCCGGATCGCCGCTTCAACCCTGGCTTCCGATTCATTGACCGGTATCTTGAGCGTTTCCGCGGCTCCGCGCCACCTCATTTCGATGATTCCCTCCTTGATTCCCCGTCCGCCGACCGTGATCCGCAGGGGGATCCCGAGAAGGTCGGCGTCCTTGAACTTGACGCCGGGCCTCTCTTCCCTGTCGTCGACCAGCACGTCGGCGCCGGCGCGCTCCGCCGCGGCAGCAAGCCTGCCCGCGATCAGCGTCGCGTCGGCGGACTGCGGATCCAGGAGGCACACGAGGACCTGGAACGGAGCGATCGGCCATGGCCAGATGATCCCGTCGTCGTCGTGGCTCTGCTCGATCACCGCCTGCAGGGTCCGGCTGATGCCGATGCCGTAGCAGCCCATGACGAAAAGGTGCCTCTGCTTCTTGTCGTCCGTGTAGCCCGCGTCGATCCGCTCGGAGTACTTGGTGCCAAGCTTGAAGATGTGGCCCACCTCGATCCCGCGGCAGACCTTGAGGGGCCTGCCGGCGACGGGATCGGGCTCGCCCGCGCGCACGCGCCGGAAATCACCGAAGCCCGTAAGCTGGAGGTCGCGCGCCACGTTGACGTTGCGCAGGTGGAACCCGTCCCGGTTTGCCCCGGTGGTGCCGCTGCCGACCAGCCGGATCGCGCGGTCGGCGTAGACCCCTGCCAGCGCCTGCAGGTTCCTGATCGTGCCCCTGACCACGCCGAGGCTGCCGGGCCTAGCCCCCATGATCGGCTCGATCTCCTCCGGGGTCGCCGGCCTTAGAAGGGTGAACCCGAGCGACCCGAGCTTTGCCTCCTCCAGCTCGTCGCTTCCGCGCAGGACCACGGCGAACGGCTGCCCGTCCCCGATGTAGACAAGCGTCTTGAACTGCCGGTCGGCCGGGACCCCGTAGGGGGCGGCCTCGAGCGCGGCGATCGTCACGGCGCCAGGCGTGGGGAACTCCTCCAGGACCCGTTCCGGCGCGGCGTCCGCAAGGCCCTCCGGGACGATCGAGCTGCGGGCCTTCTCGCGGTTCGCGGCGTACCCGCTCTCCTCGTTGTAAAACAGGTCGTTGTCGCCCACCTCCGCGGGCACCATGAACTCATGGGAGAAGCTCCCGCCCATGACGCCCGTGTCGGCCTCGACGGCGATCGCGTGAGCCCCGACGCGGCGGAAGAACGCCTCGTAGGCCGCCTTCATGGCCAGGTAGCTGCGGACCGCGCCCTCGTCGTCCGCGTCGAACGAATAGGCGTCCATCATGGAGAACTCCTTCGCCCTCATGAGCCCGTAGCGGGGGCGGATCTCATTTCGGAATTTCGTCCCGATCTGGAAGAAGGTCTTGGGAAGCTCCCTGTAGCTGCTGATCTCCGACTTGACGAGGGGCGTGATCACCTCCTCGTGGGTGGGGCCGAGCACGAGCTCCGGCTCCTTAGGGCCCCGCCTGCCCGCGCCGGCGCTGTCCGCCCGGAACATGATCTCGCGCACGGGGCCCCACCGGGGTCCCTCCGCCCAGAACTCGGCCGGGTGGATATGGGGCATCGAGAGCTCGATCGCCCCCGCCCGCTCCATCTCCTCGCGGCAGATCCGCGATATCTTCTGCATGACGCGAAGCCCGAGGGGAAGGTACGTGTAGAGCCCGCCGCCAAGCCGGCGCACGAGACCGGCCCGCACGAGCAGCCTGTGCGAGGCGATCTCCGCATCGGAAGGGCTCTCCTTGAGCGTGGGTATGAAATAGCGCGACCAAAACCTCATGGTAACGGGACAGCCAAGAAAGAGGCGGGGCGGATGGCAACACGCGAAAACGTTTGTTGCCAAAGCGGCTCCGTCCTTTTGGCCTTCATCTCCCATGAACGCAGACCGCAAGGGCAGACGCCCCTGGCCGATGAAGTGGATCATCCTTGCGATCGCCCTATTCGTCCCGGCGTACACCTGGCTGACCCTGCACTACCGCCGGCCCGGCCCGGCGTTCAGGCCCTACCAGGACATGCGCGACCGGGCGGACGTCGTCAGGCTCCTCAAGGCGGGCTACAAGCGCGTGGCGATCGACGCAAGCCGCCCCGCCGAGCCGATCCGGCAATCCGCTCTCGCCACCTCCCCGGCCCCCGGGGGCCTGCCCGAGGAGCTGAGGAAGACGCTTGTCGAGTCCCCGCTCCTCCCCCTCGAGGTTGACTCCGTGTCGGCGGAGCCGACCGCCGTTGCCGGGATCGATTATCCGATCGGACTCACCTACACGCTGCCCGACAACAAGAGGCAGCTGTCGGGGGCCCACCTTTACGAGAGGGAGGGCGAGATTGTCATCGTTGCCGACTTTGAGCGGCTTGACGGCGGCCTGCTCGCCCGCACCCGGGACGGATTCGCCCTGCTGACCCTCCCGCCCGGCTCGCTGAAGCCAGGCACCTATCGCGTCATCCTCGTCGGGGAGCGCGCATCGCGGGCGTGGACCCTTCGCGTGCGCTGAGCGGCGGCTCCATCGGCGCAAGGGCCGCGACGCCGCCTCAGAGGCCCCTTGACGTGCGGCGCCGCATCCATGAGAACGCGATCCTGCCAATGACCAACGAGAACGGTCACATCCCCGTCGCCCCTCCCCCGACCGCGCAGGCGACGACCATCAAACCCACGGACCTCCGCGGCATCCTCCAGTACGTGCCGAGGTTCCAGGGCCAGATATTCGTGATCGCGATCGACGGCTCGATCGCCGCGGACGAGAACTTCGGAAACCTGCTGGTGGACATCGCCGTCTTGAGGAGCCTCGGGATCAAGGTCGTGCTCGTGCACGGGATCGGCCACCAGCTCAAGGAGCTTTCCGCGCTCCGCGGAATCCCGATAAGCAACAGCGACGGCACGGGCGCCACCGACGCGGCCACCCTAGACCTGGCGATCCGGGCCTCCTCGCGGGTGTCGCACCTGATCCTCGAGGGGCTCACCCAGAGCTCGCTCAAGGCCGCCATAACGAACGCGGTCCGCGCCGTGCCCGTCGGGATCATCAAGGGCGTCGACCAGCAGCTCACGGGCAAGGTCGACCGGATCGACAAGGAGCTCGTCGTCGAGCTGATCGAGCGCAACGTCGTCCCGCTCGTCTCCCCGCTGGCGTTCGGCCCGGACGGCAAGTCGCTGCGGGTCAATTCCGACCTCCTCGCCGCCGAGATGGCCGAGGCCCTCCGTGCGACCAAGATCATCTACCTGGCCCCGAGCCCCGGGCTGGAGATAGACGGCGAGGTGAGGCACGAGATCTCGGCCCAGGCCCTTCGCTCGATCCTGAACGATCATCCCGAGATGATCGCCGAGTCCAGCCGCAGCAAGGCCACGTACGCGATCAGGGCGATCGAGACCGGCACGCCCCGCGTCCACATCGTCGACGGCCGCGTGTTCGACGGCCTCCTCAACGAGATCTTCTCGAACGAGGGCGTGGGCTCGCTCGTCTACGGCAACGACTACCAGCAGATCCGCAAGGCGATCCGCCGCGACGCCCGGCTCCTCTACAACCTCACCCGCAATGCCGTCAGGAGGGAGGAGCTGATCCACCGCACCCAGCAGGCCATCGAGAAGAACATCGACCAGTTCTTCGTGTTCGAGGTCGACGGGGCCGTCATAGCCTGCGTCACGCTGATGTACTACCCCGACCGGCCCGACACGGCCGAGATAGGCTCCCTCTACGTCCTGCCTTTCTACCACAACCGGGGAATCGGGAAGAAGATGGTCGAATACGCCTGCCTCCAGGCAAAGGAGCGGGGAGCGAGGAGCGTCATCGCCCTCTCGACCCAGAGCGCGGGCTTCTTCTCCGGCGTGTGCGGATTCCAGGAGAGCACGAAGGACATCCTGCCGGAGGCCCGGCTCAAGCTGTACGACGACAGCGGGCGCAACGCGCGGGTCCTGACGAAAAATCTTGTGTAACCACATGCCCGGACAGGCGTCTAACCCGTTATGCAAATCACCACCATGAACACCATCACCCGAGAAAGGATCCCCTCACAGGCCCACCTTCAGCTGCCGCGCCGTGCCTGCGCTGCGGTCGGCGCGGCCGCTCTGCTATCGATGCTCGCCGTGACGGCGGGCTGCGTCGTCGCGGTGCGGCCGGCCCCGGCCGGGGTTGTCTACACCGCGGAGCCGGGCGAGGTGGTCGTTGACGCCGAACCCCCCGCGCCGATTGTCGAGGCGATCGGCATCGCTCCGGGGCCCGGGTACTTCTGGATCGGCGGCTATTACCACTGGTACGGCAACCGCTGGGGTTGGGTCAGGGGCCACTATGAGCTCCCGCCGCGCCGCGGCGCCGTTTGGGTCGCCCCGCGCTACGATTTCCGGGGGGGCCGCAGGGTCTACGTCCGCGGGTTCTGGCGCTAGGCCCTCACCTCGACGACCGCCTGAATCTCGACGGTGGCCCCCCGGGGCAGCCCGTTCACGGCCACGGCCGCCCTCGCGTGGCGCCCGGCGTCCCCAAACACCCTGACGAAAAGGTCGCTCGCGCCATTGATCACCGCGGGGCTCTCCGCGAACCCGTCCACGGCGTTCACGTACCCGCTGACGAACACGATCCGGGCGACGCGGTCCAGCGAGCCGAGCGCCGCCCTGACGTTTGCCAGCGTGTTGAGCGCGCAGGCCTCCGCGGCCCTTGAACCCGTCTCGACGGTCTGCTCCCGCCCCACCTGGCCCGCATAGGCCAGCTTGCCGTCCGCCATCGGAAGGGTGCCCGCGCAGTAGAGGAGGTTCCCGGTGCGCACGGTGGGCACGTAGCTTCCGGCGCCAGCCGGCGGTTGGGGGAGCACGAGGCCAAGCGCGGCAAGATTGGATTCGGGGTTCATCGGACCCCCTTATCGCCAAAATCGGGGGGCTTTAGAAACAAAAACTTGCGTTGCGGGCCGGGGCCAAATCGGCCACACACTCCCAGCCCACCGACCAATCCATGGTTTCACGCCTCTTCAAGCTCGAAAGCCGCGGCACGACACCCTTTCGCGAGTTTCAGGCGGGGCTCACGACGTTCGCCGCGATGGCCTACATCCTCGCGGTCAACCCCTCCATCCTGGCGAACACCGGCATGGACAAGGGGGCCCTGGTCACCGTCACCGCGATCACGGCGGCGGTCGCGACGACCCTCATGGCGCTGTTCACCAATTTCCCGATCGCCTTGGCGCCCGGCATGGGGATCAACGCATTCTTCACTTACACGATCTGCCTCGGGAATCATCTTCCGTGGAACGAGGCCCTCGGGATGGTGCTTATCAACGGGATCATCTTCCTGTCGCTGTCCGTATCCGGCATCCGGGAGAAGATCATCGCCTCGATCCCGCTCGGCCTGAAGCTCGCGGTCACCTGCGGCGTCGGGCTCTTCATCGCCTTCATCGGACTCCAGCGCGGGGAGGTCATCGTCGCAAACCCGGCGACTTTCGTCGGGCCGGGAGACTTCACGGCAGGGCCCGCCGAGCTCTGCCTTGCCGGGATCGTCCT
>JGI12269J14319_10004686_pt1 | contig 12374 bp, 3 predicted proteins | sample PeaSoiSIISIP2007_FD_14319 | JGI IMG/M metagenome (IMG submission 14319) | reverse complement strand
CTGCCGGTCGAAGCACGCGAGCCAGATCGTGGCGGGCCGCTTGGCCTCCGCGGCGCCCACATGGACCAGGAGCCCGCCGTCGCTCCGGCGCTCCAGCGCCAGGCCCGGCCGCAGCACGGGCCGCGCCTTTGCCTTTTCGACCGCCGCCTCGATGCCTGCGCGGTCCGAGCCCACGCTCTCGGCAACGCCGTTCACTACGATCTGCGGCGTGTAGACGAAGGAGAGCTTGAAGCCCTCGGCGTATTGGCGTTGCCGCTTGGTGGCGGCCTTGCTGGCGTAGGGATCCTTCCAGCCGATGTAGTCCCAGTAGTCCACGTGGAAGCCGAGCGCCAGAATGTCGCCTCGCTTGGAAAGCTCGCCGAGGAGGGCGTCGGCGGGCGGGCAGGAGGAGCAGCCCTGCGAGGTAAAGAGCTCGACCACCACCGGCGAGGCCGCGTCTTGCGCCCGGGCGAGGTCCGTACCCGCGATCGAGCCCAAAAATCCGATAGCCGTGAGAAATGCAGCCGCGCGCATGATCATGACGCCATGATGACGCGCAACGGCCGCCTTTGCCAATCAGGCTGTTTCACAAACCAGTGATGGCCGAGCCCACCCGCGCCGACGGCGGCTCTCCTCTCGAGCAGGACGCCGGTCAGGCCGCTTTCATCATCTGCCGGAGCACGTACTGGAGAATGCCGCCGTGGCGGAAGTACTCGAGCTCGTCGAGCGTGTCGATCCGGCAGAGCAGCTTGATCTCGTCCACCTTCCCGCTCGCGCGATGGATGCGGCAGACGAGGTCGCTGCGGGGCTTCAGGCCTTGCGCCACGCCCAGAATGTCATAGCGCTCGGTGCCGTCGAGCTTCAGACTCTGCCGCGTGGCGCCGTCCTTGAACTGCAGCGGCAGCACGCCCATGCCCACCAGGTTCGAGCGATGGATGCGCTCGAAGCTTTCGACGATCACCGCCTTGACGCCAAGCAGCAGCGTGCCTTTCGCCGCCCAGTCGCGCGAGGAGCCGGTGCCGTATTCCTTGCCGCCGATGATGACGAGCGGCACGCCTTCCTTCTGGTAGAGCATGGCGGCGTCGTAGATCGACATGATCTCGCCGTCCGGCAGGTGCTTGGTCACGCCGCCTTCGATACCCGCCACCATCTCGTTCTTGATGCGGATGTTGGCGAAGGTGCCGCGCATCATCACCTCGTGATGTCCGCGGCGCGCGCCGTAGGAATTGAAGTCCGCCGGGCGCACCTGGAAGCTCATGAGGTACTCGCCGGCGGGACCGTCCTTCTTGATCGAGCCCGCGGGCGAGATGTGGTCGGTGGTGATGCTGTCGCCGAGCAGCGCCAGCGGCCGCGCCAGCTGGACGTCGGAGAGCGGCGTCGGATCCTTCGACATGCCCTCGAAATAAGGGGGGTGCGCGATGTAGGTGGAGGACCCCTCCCACTCGAAGGTCGTGCCGGTCTTCACCTTGACCTTGCGCCACTCCTCCGGGCCCTGCTGCACGTTGGCGTAGCGCTTGCGGAACATCTCCGGAGTCAGCGACTTGCGGAGGGTGTCCTGGATCTCCGCATTCGAGGGCCAGATATCCTTGAGGTAGACGGGCATGCCGTCGGACCCCTCGCCCAGCGGATCGTTGCGGAGATCGACCCGCATGGAGCCCGCGAGTGCGTAGGCCACCACCAGCGGCGGCGAGGCCAGGTAATTGGCCCGCACGTAGGGATGAATGCGGCCCTCGAAATTGCGATTGCCGGAGAGCACCGCCGCCGCCACCAGATCGCCCTGGTCGATCGCATCGGAGATCGGCTCTGGCAGCGGCCCGGAATTGCCGATGCAGGTGGTGCAGCCGTAGCCCACGAGGTTGAAGCCGAGCGCGTCGAGGTCCTGCTGCAGGCCCGCGGCGGCGTAATAGTCGGAGACTACCTGGCTGCCCGGCGCGAGCGAGGTCTTGACCCAGGGCTTCACCTTGAGGCCGCGCTTCACCGCGTTGCGCGCGAGCAGGCCCGCTGCCAGCATCACGCTCGGATTGGAGGTGTTGGTGCAGCTGGTGATCGCGGCGATCACGACGTGGCCGTCCTTGAGCTCGTAATTGCTGCCGGCGACCTTGACGGCGCGCTCGGCGACGACACCTCCGTCGGTCTTGCCGGCGAGCTTCGGCAGCTCCGCCGCGAAGGACTTGGCGGCGCTCGAGAGCGCGACGCGATCCTGCGGCCGGCGCGGACCCGCGAGGGAGGACTCGACGGTGCCGAGATCGAGCTCCAGCGTGTCGGTGAAGACGGGATCGGGCGCCGCGTCGTCGCGCCAGAGGCCTTGCGCCTTGGCGTAGGCCTCGACCAGCTTCACCTGGTGCGCGTCGCGCCCGCTGAAAGCGAGATAGCGCAGCGTCTCGGGGTCGACCGGCCAGAAGCCGCAGGTGGCGCCGTATTCCGGCGCCATGTTGCCGAGGGTGGCGCGGTCCGCGAGCGCCAGGCTCTTGAGGCCCGGCCCGAAGAACTCGACGAAGCGGCCGACGACGCCGCGCTTGCGCAGCATCTGCGTCACCGTGAGCACGAGGTCGGTGGCGGTGGCGCCCTCGCGGAGCGCGCCCGAGAGCTTCATGCCCACGACCTCCGGCAGCACCATGGAGATCGGCTGGCCCAGCATCGCGGCCTCCGCCTCGATGCCGCCGACGCCCCAGCCCAGCACGGAGAGTCCGTTCACCATGGTGGTGTGGCTGTCGGTGCCGACGAGCGTGTCGGGGTAGGCCACGGTCTTGCCGTTTTCCTCCGTGGTCCAGACCACGCGCGCGAGGTATTCCAGGTTCACCTGGTGGCAGATGCCGGTGCCCGGCGGCACCACGCGGAAATTGTCGAAGGCGGTCTGGCCCCAGCGCAGGAAGGCGTAGCGCTCGCCGTTGCGCTCGAACTCGTGGCGCACGTTGTCGCGGAAGGCCGCGGGCGTGCCGAAGGTGTCGATCATGACGGAGTGATCGATCACGAGATCGACCGGCGAGAGCGGGTTGATCCGCTCGGCGTTGCCGCCGAGCTTAACCATCGCCTCGCGCATGGCGGCGAGATCGACCACGGCGGGAACGCCGGTGAAATCCTGCATCAGCACGCGCGCCGGGCGGAACGCGATCTCGCGCTCGGAGCTCTTGGTCTTGAGCCACTCCGCCACCGCCTTGATGTCGTCCACCGTCACCGTGCGGCCGTTCTCGAGCCGCACCAGGTTCTCGAGCAGGACCTTGAGCGAGAACGGGAGCCGCGAGATGTCGCCGAGCCCCGCCGCCTTCGCCGCCGCCTCCAGGCTGAAATAGTCGTATTTCTTGCCGTCGACCTCGAGCGTGCGGCGAGCTTTCAGCGTATCGTGGCCGGTGACGGACATGCAGGGTCTCCTAGCAGTGGGAGCGCGGTCCCGATGGAAGCGGCGGGCGGCGAGGCGGCCCGCTGCTACCGCTTCCGGCCAGGGAGATCAAGGGCCGGATTGAAGCAGGCGACGCTCGCGCCTAGTATGCGCTTGAAGAGCTTAGCGCATTTTCGATTATTTCACCTCTGGCACAAGGACCAACGAATGAACGCGACGCCCTCGCTCGCCGAACGCGCGGACGCCCTCGAGCACCAGAAGATCCGGGAGCTCGACGTGCTGATCGCGGATTCCGCGCTCTTCACCATGGCGGCCGGCATCAACCAGGAGGGCGTCGGCGCCAAGCTGGTGCGCGAGAACCCCGGCAAGTACATGCTGATGGGCGACGACCCGCGGCTTCCCAAGATGCCGGCAACGCCGACCCTGATCGATTTCTTCAAGTACCGCTTCGGGCCCGGGCAGCATCTCCTGCAGAGCGCCGCGCACGCGCGCGATACCGGCCAGCCCGAGAAGATCCAGCTCGCCTGCCTCCTGCACGACATCGCGGTGCTCGCCTTCATCCGCGGGGACCATGGCTATTGGGGCGCCCAACTCGTCGAGCCCTACGTCGACGAGGAGGTGAGCTGGGCCATCCGCACGCATCAGGCGCTGCGCTTCTATGCTGACGAATCCGTGGGCTACGGGTATCCGGAGTCCTACGTGAAATTCTTCGGACCCAATTATCGGCCCGATCCCTATATCGAGGACGAGTACCGGCGCGCCCGCGCCCACAAATGGTACATGACCGGCCGCATGATCACGATCTGCGACATCTACGCCTTCGACCCCAACAAGAAGGTGAGGCTCGAGGAGTTCACGGACGTGATCGGCCGGCATTTCCGCCAGCCGAAGGAAGGCCTCGGCTACGACAACAGCCCGGTCGCCCATATGTGGCGGAGCATGATCCGGCCGACGAAGTTCCTCTGACCTCCCCAGGGCCCCGCCCGGTCGGCCCGGCCGATAGAGTAACCGCTGGCAACGGCCGCTCGTCAGCCGTGCGCGTGCGGGTGCGTCAACAGCGGCGGCTGAAGCGAGGGCTCGTCGATCGGCAGGCCGCCCTGGCCGTTGCCTGCCGGCACGAAGGTCGAGGCCATGTAGTTGACCAGCAGGTCGAGGCCGCCGTGACCGCCATGAGATGCCGTGCCGGAGGTCGGCGAAAAATTCGGCATGTTCGTCGCGTCCAGAGCGGCGACGGCCGCGCCGAAAGCATGCCCGTGATGATGCCCCCTGCTCGCGGTGAGCGGAGCAAACTGGGCGGTCGACGTGCTTGCAACACTCGACGAGGTCGAGCTGGTCGTCGTCGAGCTGCTTGCGATGACCGCCGAGGACGTCCCCGGCGAACCCGGCGAAACCGTGATCTCGGCGGTCACCGTGGTCCACGGCGCGTCATTGGACGCGCTCTGGGCCGACGGCACGAGTTCATTCGAGACGACGAAAGTGTTGGCCGCTGCTGGGTCGGCAACGGCGCTCGAATAATCGCCCCACCTGATGACGTTGTTTGTGACGCCAAAATCCGCCGTTTCCGGCGCGGCGCTGGAGCCATAGAGGACCGGGGCAAGGAACGACGAGGTTCCGGCGGGCATCACCGAGGCATAGGCCGCCGGGTCCATCGTCGAGCTGCTGACCGTGTAATTGACGAGAACGTCGCCGTTCCCATCGACGGCGATCGATGGATTGAACGCCGCCGCCCCTCCGGGGCCGGCAATAGTGCCCTGCGCGGCGACACTGTTGTTGGAAAGATCGATCTTTACCCAATGGACCGCCGGCTGTGTTCCGCCCGGCGGCACCACCTCGAAGACGGCGTAGAGGTAGTTGCCTGCGATCGCTGTGCTTGCGACCTGATTGTCGCCGGCGTCGAGCAGCACGCTGGATCCTTGTTGGGCGGCTGTATATGTGCCGCTCCCCACGTCGATCGAGCCCAGCGATATGGAACTCGAAGTGAACGAGTTCGAGCCATTGCTGTTGAACAAGAGCGACAGAGAATCGCCGGTGTAGCCGACAAAATAGCTTCCCCCTGACACGGCCGCCGGCCGGTAATCTGCGGCGCTTCCGAGGTTGAAGGACGTTGCCGCCCCGCCTGACAGCGGAATGATCGTCACAGCGTTGGCGACATACTGACCAGACGAGACGCCAAATTGAGCGCTGGTTACGTAGAGATTGGTTCCGTTCGACGATATCGTGGGCTGGTCGGCCCATGTGGCCGTTCCGTTGATGTTGTACGTCGTGTTGACTTTACCGTAAGTCCAGCCGGTTGGACCTGTGGTGCTGGAAATGGCGTAGAGCACTGCGCTGCCCGTAACGTCTCCAAAGGCGTCAAGCGTCAAGGCATCCACCGTGACGATGAACCGCCCGGAGGTCGGATCGAAAAGGGCGCGCGGGTCGGTCAGGGTAAGGCCGCCGGCGACCGGAGAGAAGAAGCTCGACAAGGACTCCGGCGCCTGAATGACCGCCCCGCTCAGGCTGGTGATTTCAAAAACATCGTTCTCGGCCATGACGATATCGGACGCAGACGCCGCAAGCGCATTGTCCGGCGGGATTACGTCATATCCGTTGAGCGTCGCGTTGTTGGAATTCGAGAGGCCGCTGATCACATTACTGACGGTCAGCGTCGGCGCCGAACCGCTGGGAGCGCCGATCGCCAGCGTGGCGCTGCCCGCGGTGCTCAAAGACGAGGGATCCGTGACCGTATAGGTGAAGCTTGAGCTCTCCGACGACTGTCCCGCGACCGGCTTGAAGGTGAGTCCGGTCAGCTGCGCGACGGTCAACTGCTCGCCAACCTGTACGGGGGTCGTCCCGTCGGAGAGATAAACGGTCCCGTCGCCCGGCAAACTGTTCACGATCACCGCCAGCTGCGCGGCGCTGTAGTTGGGATCGGTCGGCGCCGCGATGCCGATCGGCGTCGGCCCGGCATTCTGGGCCACCGTCAGCGAGGCTGTCGTCGTCGTTGGCGGGATCGTGTCCGGGCCGATGTCCAGCGAGGCGCCGCCTATGGCGCTCAGACCCGCGGGATTCTTGACCGTGTAGTTGAAGCTCGAGTACTGCGAGAACTGCCCGGCGGTCGGCTTGAACGTGAGCCCGGTCAGCTGCGCGATACTCAAGCTCTCGCCGACCGTCACCGCCGTCGCCCCGTCGGCAAGGTACACGGTGCCGTCGCTCGGCAGGTAGCTCACGGTGATCGTCAGCTGCGAGGCGCTGTAGTTGATGTCGGTCGGTGCGGCGAGCCCGATCGCCGTCGGTCCCGCGTTCTCCGCCACCGTCAGCATGGCCCCCGACGCCGTCGGCGGGGTCGTGTCCTGCCCGATTCTCAGTGTGGCGCTGCCGGCGGCGCTGAGACCCGCGGGATCCGTGACCGTGTAGGTGAAGCTCGAGCTCTGCGAGAACTGCCCGGCGGTCGGCTTGAAGGTGAGGCCGGTCAGCTGCGCGACGCTGAGCGACTCGCCGACGGTCACCGCCGTCGTCCCGTCCGCAAGGTAGACGGTTCCGTCGCTCGGCAGACCGTTCACGGTGACCGTCAGCTGCGCGGCGCTGTAACTGGGGTCGGTCGGCGCCGCGATGCCAATCGGTTCCGGTGGCGCATTCTCCGAAGCGATCAGCGTGGTCAAATGCGTCGTCGGCCCGGTCGCGGGCGCCGAGATCTTCAAGAGGACACTGCCCGGTCTGCTGAGAGCCGAGGGGTCGGTGACCATGTAGGTGAAGGTCGAGCTTTGCGAGGTAAGACCGGCGGTCGGTTTGAAGGTGAGCCCGGTCAGCTGCGCAACGGTCAAGGTCTCGCCGACCGTCACCGCGGTCGTCCCGTCCGCGAGATAGACCGTCCCGTTGTTCGGCAGGTCGTTCACGGTGACCGTCAGCTGCGAGCCGGCGTAGTTGATGTCCGTCGGTGCCGCAATGCCGATCGCCGTCGGTGCCGCATTCTCGGCCACCGTCAACGAGGCTGGCGCCGTCGTCGGCGGGGTCGTGTCCGGTCCGATCGCCAGCGTGGCGCTGCCCGTGGCGCTCAGGCCCGCGGGATCCGTGACCGTGTAGGTGAGGCTCGAGCTCTGCGAGAACTGCCCTGCGGTCGGCTTGAAGGTGAGCCCGGCCAGCTGCGCGACGCTCAACGTCTCGCCGGCCGTTACCGCCGTCGTCCCATCGGCGAGATAGACGGTTCCGTCGCTCGGCAGGCCGTTCACCGTGACCGTCAGCTGCGACGCGCTGTAGTTGGGATCGGTCGGTGCGGAGATCCCGATTGCCGTCGGCCCGGTATTCTCCGCCACCGTCAGCGAAGCCGGCGTTGTCACTGGTGGGGTTGCGGCCGCCCCGATCGCCAGGCTGGCGCTGCCCGCGGCGCTCAGACCCGAGGGATCCTTGACCGTGTAGGCGAAGCTCGAGCTCTGCGAGAATTGTCCCGCGGTCGGCTTGAAGGTGAGCCCGGTCAGCTGCGCGACGCTCAACGTCTCGCCGGCCGTCACGGTGGTCGTCCCGTCAGCCAGGTAGACCGTCCCATCGCTCGGCAAGCCGTTCACGGTGACGGTCAGCTGCGCGGCGCTGTAGTTGGGATCGGTCGGCGCGGCGATGCCGATCGCCGTCGGTCCTGCGTTCTCCGCCACCGTCAGCGAGGCCGCCGTCGTCGCCGGCGGGGTCGTGTCGGGCCCGATTGCGAGGCTGGCGGTGCCCGTGGCGCTTCGTCCCGACGGGTCCGAGACCGAATAGCTGAAGCTCGAGCTCTGCGAGAACTGGCCCGTGGTCGGCTTGAACGTGAGCCCGGTCAGCTGCGCGACGCCCAACTTCTGACCAACCGCGACCCGGGTCCCTCCGGCGAGGTAAACGGTCCCGTCGCTCGGTAGGCTATTCACCGTCACTGTGAGCTGCTTGGCAGGATAGTTGGGGTCGGTCGGCGCGACGATGCCGATCCGCGTCGGTCCCGCATTCTCGGCCACGGTCAACGAGGCCGGCGTGGTCGTTATCGCCGGTGAGGGCGCACCGATCGCCAGAGTGGCACTGCCCGCGGTGCTCAGACCCGAGGGGTCCGCGACGGTATAGGTGAGGCTCGAGCTCTGCGAGGACTGGCCCGCGGTCGGCTTGAACGTGAGCCCGGTCAGCTGCGCGACGCTCAACGTCTCGCCGGCCGTCACCGCGGTCGTCCCGTCGGCGAGATAGATGGTCCCGTCGCTTGGCAGGGCGTTCACGGTGACATTCAGCTGCGCGGCGCTGTAGTTGATGTCGGTCGGCGCCGCGATGCCGATCGCCGTCGGTCCGGCATTCTCCGCCACTGTCAGTGACGCTGACGTTGTCGTCGGCGGGGTTGTGTCCGGCCCGATCGCCAGGTTGGCGCTGCCGGCGGCGCTCAGCGCAGCGGGATCCGTGACGGTGTAGGTAAAGCTCGAGCTGCGCGCGAACTGCCCCGCGATCGGCTTGAAGGTGAGCCCGGTCAGCTGCGCGACGCTCAACGTCTCGCCGGCCGTCACCGCGGTGGTCCCGTCGGCGAGATAGACGGTGCCGTCGCTCGGCAGGCCATTCACTGTGACCGTCAACTGTGCAGCGCTGTAGCTGGCGTCGGTCGGCGCCGCGATGCCGATCGCTGTCGCCGCGGCATTCTCGGCTACCGTCAGCGAGGCCGGTGTCGTCGCGGGTGGCGTTGTGCCCGACCCGATCGCCAGGGTGGCACTGCCCGCGGCGCTCAGTCCCGAGGGATTTGCGACTGTGTAGGTAAGGGTCGAACTCTGCGCGGACTGCCCCGTGGTCGGCTTGAAAGTGAGCCCCCTCAGCTGCGCGACGCTCAGCGTCTCGCCGGCCGTGACCACGGTGGTCCCGTCGGCGAGGTAGACGGTGCCGTCGCTCGGCAGGCCGTTCAGGGTGACCGTCAGCTGGCTGGCGCTGTAGTTGGGATCGGTCGGCGCCGCGATGCCGATCACTGTCGCCGCGGCATTCTCGGCCACCGTCAGCGAGGTCGGCGTCGTCGTCGGCGGGGTCGTGTCCGGTCCGATCGCCAGGCTGGCACTGCCCGTGGCACTCAGCCCCGAGGGATTCTTGACCGTGTAGCTAAGGGTCGAGCTCTGCGAGAACTGCCCGGCGGTCGGCTTGAAAGTGAGCCCCGTCAGCTGCGCGACGCTCAGTGTCTCGCCCGCCGTCACCGCAGTGGTCCCGTCGACGAGATAAACGGTGCCGTCGCTCGGCAGGCCGTTCACCGTGACCGTCAGCTGTCCGGCGCTGTAGTTGGGGTCGGTCGGGGCCGCGATGCCGATCGCCGTCGCTCCGGCATTCTCGGCCACCGACAGCGATACCGGCGTCGTCGTCGGCGGGGTCGTGTCCGGTCCGATCGCCAGGCTGGCGCTGCCCGTGGCGCTCAGACCCGAGGGATTCTTGACCGTGTAGCTAAGGGTCGAGCTCTGCGAGAACTGCCCCGCGGTCGGCTTGAAAGTGAGCCCCGTCAGCTGCGCGACGCTCAACGTCTCGCCCGCCGTCACCGCGGTGGTCCCGTCGGCGAGATAGACGGTGCCGTCGCTCGGCAGGCCGTTCAGGGTGACCGTCAGCTGGCTGGTGCTGTAGTTGGGGTCGGTCGGTGCCGCGATACCCACCGCCGTCGGTCCCGCATTCTCGGCCACCGTCACCGAGGTCGGCGTGGTCGTGGGCCCGGACGGGGCCGTCTGCGGCCCGATCGCCAGGGTCGCGACGCCTCCCGCGCTCTTTCCATCGGGGTCCGTGACTTGGTAGCCGAAGCTCGATTTCTGCGAGAAGAGCCCCGCGGTCGGCTTGAAAGCGAGTCCGGTCAGCTGTGCGACGCTCAGCGTCTCGCCGACCGTGACCACGGTCGTCCCGTCGGCCAAATAGACCACGCCGTCGGTCGGCAGTGCCCTGACGGTCACGGTCAACCGGGACGAGGAATAATTCGGGTCGCTGGGCGCCTGGATGCCAATCGGCGTGGGGGCGCTGTTCTCCGCGACGGTCAAGTTCGCGCCGGTTGTCGACAATCCCATGTCGCCTCACCCTCCGAAGCAGTCAGCGGAGCATTCGCTACCTATATCGGACGACGGTTTACCGCTCATTACCAGGCATCAGGATGGTACGGGCTTCATAAGGTAATTGACTGTAATTAAATCGGGTTTTGCCAAGTTGTGGCCCCACTCGGGACGCCCGCACCCATGTCGCAGAAAGGGGTTATTAACTATCGGATTCTAAGGTTTCCGCGTATCTTTCGGCAATTGCCGAATGGCACGCCCAGAACGCGAGACAAAGTGCGGATGGGGCTGTTGGGGCTGACGTCCGAAAATCTTGAACAGGGTGGGACGGCCGATCCCGGGCTTGCGGCTCTCGTCATGCTGCTGCGCTTCCATGGGGTAGGGGCTGACGCCGAGCAGATTCGGCATCAGAACGGCATGACTGCGTTCGGTATTCCCGAGATGATCCGTTGCGCCAAGGAGCTCGGGCTCAAGGCGCGAGCAATTTCGACACGCTGGCAGCGGTTGCCCGGTGTTCCAATGCCGGTGATCGTGTCTCTGCGTGGCGGCGGCTTCTTGATCCTCGGCAAGGTGGGCGAAGGAAAGGCACTGGTCCAGTCCCCCGCCTCGCGGCGTCCGGAAATCTTGAGCCAGGCGCAATTCGAGGCGCAGTGGGACGGTCGTCTCATCATGATGGCTCGCCGGGCGCCACTCTCGGATCTCGGCCGACGCTTCGACTTCACCTGGTTTTTGGGCGCCATTCACAAGTATCGACGGCTCCTCGGCGAGGTCGTCGTTGCCTCGTTTTTCCTGCAGGTCTTCGCGCTGATCTCGCCGCTGTTCTTCCAGGTCGTGATCGACAAGGTCCTCGTGCATCGAGGCATGAGCACGCTCGACGTGCTCGTCCTCGGCCTCGTCACGATCGCGATCTTCGAGGCCATTCTAGGCGCGCTCCGCACCTACCTGTTCGCGCATACGACCAATCGAATCGACGTCGAGCTCGGCGCCCGTCTCTTCCGACACCTGATGACTTTGCCGCTCGCCTATTTTCAGGCAAGACGAGCCGGGGATTCGATCGCGCGCGTACGGGAGCTCGAGAACATCCGGAACTTCCTGACGAGCTCGGCGCTCACGTTGGTGATCGATCTGTTCTTCACGTTCGTCTTCTTGATTGTGATGTTCGTCTATGCACCGACGCTCACGTGGATCGTGCTCGGCGCCTTCCCGCTCTACATCGGGATATCGGCCGGAGCGACGCCGATCTTCCGGCGGCGTCTCGACGAGAAATTCGAGCGCGGCGCCGAGAATCAGGCCTTCCTGGTCGAGAGCGTGACCGGCGTCGAGACCCTCAAGGCCATGGCCGTCGAACCCCAGATGCAGCGGCGCTGGGAAGAACAACTGGCCGGCTATGTCGCGGCGAGCTTTCGAGTCCTGAGCCTCGGCAATTCCGCGAGCCAGGCGATCCAGCTCATCAGTAAGCTGGTCACCGCGGCGACCCTTTATTTCGGGGCGAAGCTCGTCATTGACGGCGATCTCACGATCGGCGAGCTCGTGGCCTTCAATATGTTGGCTGGCCGGGTGAGCATGCCTGTGTTGCGGATCGCGCAGATTTGGCAGGATTTTCACCAGGCACGGCTCTCTCTCGCCCGGCTCGGCGATATTCTCAACACCACGCCCGAGCCGACGAGCAACCCGGCGCGCGTGGCACTCCCGGCGATCCGCGGCGAGGTCCGATTCGAGCACGTCGGCTTCCGATATCGGATCGACGGGGCGGAGATATTGCACGATCTCAGCTTTACCGTGCCAGCGGGACAGGTCGTCGGCATCGTCGGTCCTTCGGGCTCGGGCAAGAGCACCGTCGCCAAGCTGATACAACGCCTCTACGTGCCAGAAGCGGGTCATGTCTTCATCGACGGCGCGGACCTGGCGATGGTGGACCCGCCTTGGCTGCGCCGGCAGATCGGCGTCGTGCTGCAGGAGAACGTGCTGTTCAACAGGACAGTCCGGGACAACATCGCCCTCACTGACCCGGCCTTGCCCATCGAGCGGATCATGACGGCGGCGCGGCTTGCCGGTGCGCACGAGTTCATCCTGGAGATGCCGGA
>JGI12269J14319_10004682_pt1 | contig 12378 bp, 13 predicted proteins | sample PeaSoiSIISIP2007_FD_14319 | JGI IMG/M metagenome (IMG submission 14319) | reverse complement strand
GCGGGCAGCGCGGCGCGCAGCAATGGCTCATCGGCGGCACGCTCGGCCAGGCGGACATCACGGTGAGCTGCGTGTTCACGTTTCTGCGCGAGTCGCTGCGCCCGGTCGACTTGTCCACGCCGTATCCGCGCATGGCTGTCCGGGTCGATCGCTGCGAGGCCGGGCCGGCGTTCAAAAGCACGTACGTGCCGTTCTTCGCGCCTGGCGGGCAGCAGTAATAGCCAACTCTCGGGTCAGCCCCGACGCATGAAGCCTTTATTCGGCAGCAGCCGTACAGAGACATTGAACTATGGGGTGCATTTTTGATTACAAAAATGCACCCCATAGTTCAATGTCTCTGAACGATTGCCACTGGACTCAGGTTGCATGCCTCGGGACGTGAGTCGGTGGCTGTGACTGTGATTGCTGCCCGCCGGCGCGAGGGGCCCGGCGCGAGGGGCCCGGCGCGAGGGGCCCGGCGCGAAGAACGGCGCGTGGCTATTGATCGACCCGGATGACCAGCGAATCGAGGTCGCTGGCGTGCAGTTGCTGCCGCAGCCGATTCAGTTGCGCCAGATCCTTGATCGGGCCGATGCGCACGCGGTGCCAGACGTCAGTGTCTACGGCCACGCGTTGTACCGTAGCTTCGATACCGAGCTTGCCCAACTGCGCGTGGACGCGCTCGGCGACGTCGACATCGCGGTAAGAGCCGATCTGCAGGAAATAGATGCCCGGCCGGTCAATCTGCGCGGCCGGCGCGACGCGGCTGCCACGCTCCTTTTCCGGCACCACCACCTCGAACTTAGGCAGCATCTGGTAGAAATCGTATTTGCCTTCGCCCCCTGCCGCGGTGGCCGTGGCGCTGTCATCGCCGGCGCTGCTCTTGCGCGGACTGGGACGCTGGGCCTCGGGCGGCGCCTCGGGTGCGCGATGATCGGCAATATAGATCAGACCGGCGACGCACAAGCCGGCCGCGAGGCCGATGGCGAACACCGACAGTTGCGCCAGATCCAGGCCGAAGCTCGAGCGCCGCTTGCGCTTGTAGTCGCGACCGGTGAGACGCTGGCCGCTCACATGCTTTCCGGCGCCGACACGCCGAGCAGGCTCAGTCCGTTGCGCACCACCTGGCGCACGCCCAGCGCCAGAGCCAGGCGAGCATTGCGCAGCGGCGCGTCGTCAACGATGAAAGTCGCGGCGTTGTACCAGGTGTGGAAGGCGTTCGCGAGCTCACGCAGGTAATGCACCAGCGCATGCGGCGCGCGCGCAACCGCCGCCTGCAGCACCACTTCGGGGTAGCGCGCCAGCTCGCGCAGCGCCGCCTGTTCATGCGGGCTGTCGAGCCGCCCCAGATTCTCCCACGCCATGGCTGCATCGTACTGGAGTTGGCGCGCCTCGAGCTGTTTCATCACGCTGGCGACGCGCGCATGGGCGTATTGGATGTAGTAGACGGGGTTATCGTTAGTGCGCGACTTGGCGAGCTCGAGATCGAAGTCGAGCTGTTGATCGTGACTGCGCATCAGATAGAACAGGCGGCAGGCGTCGTTGCCGACTTCCTCGCGTAGCTGACGCAGCGTGACGAACTGTGCCTCGCGCTTGCCCATCGGTATCTTCTGCCCGGCGCGAAACAGGCTGACAAACTGCATCAGGCAAGCCTCCAGGCATTCGCCCGGCTCGCCCATCGCGACCAAGGCGCCGCGCACCCGCGCCACGTAGCCGTGGTGATCGGCGCCCAGCACATCGATCAGTCGCGCAAAGCCGCGTTCGCGCTTCTGCAGGTGGTAGGCGATGTCGGGCGCGAAGTAGGTCTTCTGGCCGTTGGCGCGCACCAGCACCCGATCCTCATCGTCGCCGAACTGGCTGGCGCGAAACCAAACGGCGCCGTCCCTGCGGTACAGCGCGCCCCTGGCTTCGAGCTTGTCGAGAGCATGCTCGACCGCGCCGCTGCGCGCGAGCTCGCGCTCGGAGTACCAGCGGTCGAAGTCGACGCCGAAGGCAGTGAGATCATCGCGGATGTCACCGAGCATCGCCGCCAGCGCCACTTCGAGTACCTCATCGAAACTGTCGGCGCCGAGCATTGCGCGCATGCGCCCGATCAACGCATCGATGTACTGATCCTTGTCGCCGGCCGGGGCATCCTGCGGCAGGTCCGCAAGAACGTCCGCGGCCGGCCGATGCAGTCCGCGGCCGCGACGCTGCTGCAGCTGCGCGGCGATGTCATTCACGTAATCGCCGCGATAGCCGTTCGAGGGAAACGGCAGGGTGTCCCCGCAGCGTTCGAGATAGCGCAGCCAGGTGCTGAGCGTGAGGATGTCCATCTGGCGACCGGCATCGTTGATGTAGTACTCGCGGTGCACGCTGTGCCCGGTGGCGCGCAGCAGATTGCCGAGAGTCGCGCCGTAGGCCGCCTGGCGGCCGTGCCCCACATGCAGCGGTCCGGTCGGGTTGGCTGAGACGAATTCGAGAATCACGCGCTCGCCACGCGCCGCATCACTTTCCCCGTAATGATCGCCCCGCTCGAGCACCTGGCGCAGCACGGCGCTGTGTGCATCGCGAACGAGATGGAAGTTGATGAATCCGGCGCCCGCCACCGCGGCGCGCGCGACCATCGGACTTGTCGGCAACGCCGCGACGATGGCCTCGGCGAGCTCGCGCGGCGGCCGGCCCACCGCCGTGGAGAGCCGCAGCGCGATATTGCAGGCGTAATCCCCGTGGCTGGCATCGCGCGCGCGCTCGACATTGATCCACGCCGGATCTACGGCTTGCGGCAGCACGGTGCCGGTCAGGGTCTTCAGCGCCTCCGCGAGCAGACGCTCGAGCTCGCTCTTCAATTCAACCATCCTCAAAGCTTAGGCGGCGGCGAGTCTAACCGCAGAGGTCATTGGATATCGATGGGGTCGACATCGAGTGCATAGCGCACGCGGCGCGTGCGCGCCAGGCTCTCGACCTGCGGCAGCCAATCATCGATGAAGCGATGCAATGGTCCGCGATCGGCGCTTTCGATCAGCAGCTGTGCGTGATAGCGGTCGGCGCGTCGCGCCATCGCCGCGGCGACCGGACCGAGCAGGCGCACGTCGGGCGTCGCCGGTGACAGCTGCCTTGCGGCTGCGAGGAACTCCAGGGCGCCGCCGCTCGAGCGCGTCGATGCGCGCAACACCGCCAGCCGGCCGAACGGCGGCCAACGGGCGGCCTCGCGCTCGACCAGGGCGGCCGCAGCGAAGCCCTCGTAACCGCCCGACAGCAGGCTCTGTAGCAGCGGATGCTCCGGATACTCCGTTTGAATCAGCACCTCACCACGGTTGCGCTCGCGCCCGGCACGGCCCGCAACCTGCACGATCGTCTGCGCGAGTCGCTCGGCGGCGCGGAAGTCGGTGCTGAACAGGCCCTGGTCGGCGTTGAGCACGACCACGAGCGAGATGCCTGGAAAATGGTGACCCTTGGTCACCATCTGCGTGCCGACCAGGATGCGTGCTTCGCCCGACAGGACGCGGCTTACGATGGCGTCGAGCTGCGCCGGTCGCGACGCGCTGTCGCGATCGAGCCGGATCAGCGGCTCGCTCGGAAACAGCTCACGCAGCGTTTCCTCGACGCGCTCGGTGCCCTGTCCGACCGGCTTGACCGCAAAGCCGCAGCGCAGGCAGCGCTCCGGCAGTGCCTCCATGGCGCCGCAATGGTGGCAGCGCAATTGGCCGCTGGCACGATGCACCGTCAACCGGGCATCGCAGGCGTGGCAGGGCGCTATCCAGCCGCAGGCCGTGCAGAGCAGCGTCGGCGCATAGCCGCGCCGGTTGATAAACACAAGCACTTGTCCTGACGCCGACAGATGCCGACGGACCGCGTCGATGACGGGCGTCGACAGGCCTTGACGCACCGTATGGGCGCGAACGTCGACCAACGCGAGCCGCGGCGCCGGCGCCTGATCTTCCCGACGGGGCAGCGCAAGCCCCCGGTAGCGGCCGCTGATCAGGTTCTGCAGGGTTTCAAAGGCGGGCGTGGCCGATCCGAGCACTACCGGAATGCGGTTCTGCTGCGCACGTACCACAGCCAGATCGCGCGCCGAATAACGGCAGCCGCCATCGTGCTGTTTGTAGGAGCTGTCGTGCTCCTCGTCGATCACGATCAGTCCGAGGTCCGGCAGCGGCGCGAACACCGCCGAGCGCGTGCCGAGCACGGCGCGCGCCTGCCTCGAGCGCGCCGCGCGCCAGGCCGCGAGACGCTCGGCATCGCTCAAGCCCGAGTGCAGCACGGCGATGTCCACGTCCAGGCGCTGGCGAAAACGTTGCACCAGCTGCGGCGTCAGACCAATTTCAGGCACCAGCACCAGCACGCCGCCGCCGCGCGCGAGCGTACGCGCCGCGCACTGCAGATAGACCTCGGTCTTGCCGCTGCCGGTCGCGCCCTGCAGCACCCATGCGGCGTATTCCCCCGCCGTGGCGTCGATCTGGGCGACGGCCGCGGTTTGCGCGGTGGAAAGGGCCGGCGCCTGCTGGCCCGCGCCAGGCGCGAGCGCCCGGGGTGGCCCCGGTCTCACCACCGCGCTTACCTCGATCCGATCGATCCAGCCGCGCTCCCGCAGCGCGCGCGCCGCCTCGCGCCAGCGCGCAAGTCGCACTGTAATCTGCGCGCCGGTCACGCCGGCTGGGCTCGCAGCCAGTAGCGCCAGCAAGGCCTGCTGTTTTGGCGCACGCCGCGCCGCGCCCAGCGTCAGAGCCCCGAGGCCCATCGCCGTGGCGCACCACGACTCGACCTGCGCCGCTGCCGGCGCCCCGTCGCGCAATGCCCTGGGCAAGGCGGCGGCGATCACCTCACCCAGGGGATGGTGATAGTAATCGGCGGTCCAGCGCAGCAGTTGCATCAGCCCGCTATCGAGCAGGGCTGCCGTATCGAGGACCTGATGCACCGATTTGAGCGCTGCCGCGCTGACCGAGGGCTGATCCGCGTAATCAACCACGACTCCGACGGTCTCGCGCTTACCGACCGGCACCCGCACCCGCACGCCGAGCGGAACGGCGGACGGCGCCAGGCCCGGGGGCGGCAGATAGTCGAAGGGGCTGCGCAGCGGTGCATCGATCACGATCCGCAGCACGCCCAGCTTTACCGCGCTGTTGTCCACCGTCACTGTGGATAAGTCTGTGGATAGCCGCTGCAGCCGGCGCAGCGTGACCATGGTTTCAAGGCTTTATTGTTAGTTTGCCAATTTATTTGGCAACTCAAAATATGCACCATCATCAATAACTTATGATGAACTCCGCGCGCCTGCCGCTGGTCGGGGTTCAATTAGATCTCGAATAAATCCGCTCTCTGTGCGCCAAGTGGATGATTTCGCGGCATTCCGCTTCTGCCGCCCCGGTTGTCAACCAAACGCATTTCTGCGCCGTTGTGCTGTTGTAGAGGGTGTCTCCGACAGGATGGATGCTGTTGCATGGCTGCTTTTGCTAGTCTTGAATATCAAACGGTTGATCTGATCCCATCCGGGAAGGCCCATTTGCGTGATACGACCCAGGATGCCACGCGCTCGCTCGAAGCATTTTTGGCGAGCGTAGAGCGCAAGGCCTTCAGGATCGCACAGATCGCGCTGCGTCACGAAGCTGATGCGCTCGACGTGGTGCAGGATGCGATGATGCAACTCAGCTCGCGCTACGCGTTGCGTCCGGCCCAGGAATGGAAGCCGTTGTTCTATCGCATCCTCGAAAATCGCGTCCGCGACATGCAGCGCCGGCGCAATGTGCGCAGCCGGGTGATGGCCTTTATGCCATGGCGAGGCGAGGACGAGGAGGACGCGGTCGATCCCGTGGACCTGGCCATGGACGGCGCCGCACAGCCGCCCGCACAGCTCGAGTCGGACGAAGCCATGGCGGCGCTGGAGCAGGCCATCGCCGGGTTGCCGGCCCGCCAGCGGCAGGCATTTCTGCTGCGCAATTTCGAGGGCATGGACGTCGCGGAAACGGCGGCGACCATGAAATGTTCGCAGGGTAGCGTCAAGACGCATTATTTTCGCGCGCTGCAGGCGCTGCGCTCAAAGCTTGGAGAGTTCCGTACATGTGGGCGAAAAGACCGAAGCGGCCAGCAGCGAGTTCGAGCGGCGCGCGCGGGCGCTGCTGCTGCGAAGCGCCGAAGAGCTGCCAGGTGCGGTGCGTTCACGTCTGACGCAGGCACGCTATGCGGCATTGGCCGCGCGCCCCGCACATCTGCCGTCATTCGCCCGCCGCTGGGTGCCGGTCGGCGCGGCCGTTGCCGCCGTGCTGGCACTGCTGATCGTCTATGTGCCCCACGGCAGGGGTCCGCTGGAGAACCCGGTGGCCAATGCCGGGCTGGAAGATATCGAGCTCCTGACCGACAACGATGCGGTACCCCTCAACGGCGATCAGGACGTCGACTATGACTTTTATGAGTGGGCAGCCACTGAAGCCGCCGGCGCCGCGCCGCCCGCAGTCGGGTCGTGAATTCTCGTGCCTGCGCANTCGTTGTCGGTTTAAGTGCCCTGGCAATGCTGCGGTCAGTCCATGCGGCCGAGATGCCGGTNGACGAGGGTCTGCTGGAATTCCTGGGTTCGGTGGANTCCGACGACAAGAATTGGCATGANTACCTGGCGGGCACCGATATCGATCAGGTCGCCGGGCGCGCCGGGAATGCNCCAGGCAACCCGGGCGCTANCGCGCCGCCCGCGTCCCCGCCGGCCGCNGGCGCGCCGACGCCGACCGCCCCTCCAGCAGGCCGCCCATGAGCCGGATCCACGCGCTACTNGCGAGCCTGCTGCTGGCGGCAGCCGCGCCGACCTGGGCGCAACAACAGGCCGAGCCGGCCCAGGGTCAGGCGTGGTCGTCGTTGTCGGCGCCGCAGCAGCAGCTGCTCGGACGCTTCCAGGGACAGTGGGACAGCTTGCCCCCGCTACGGCAGCAGGCGCTGGCACGCGGCGCATCGCGCTGGCTGTCGATGACGCCGGAGCAGCGCGGCAGCGCGCGCGAGCGTTTCCAGACCTGGCAGAAACTACCGCCAGAGCAGCGGGCGCAAATTCGCGAGCGCTGGCAGCGCTTTCAGAGCCTGACGCCCGAACAGCAGCGGGCCGTGCGGCAGAACTTCCGCTACTTTTCCCGCTTGCCGCCGCAGCAGCGTGCGCAGCTGCGCCAGCGCTGGCTGGGCGCGACGCCGCAACAGCGACAACAGATGCTGCAGCATCAGCGCGAGCAACGGCTGCAGCGCGGCCGCTGATAGCAAGCGCGGGCTCACGCGAGCGCTGATCAGACGTCGATCAGAGCTCGATCAAACCGCCTTCACCGCAGCGATCAGCGACGCGACCGCAGCCTGGCCGTCGCCGTAGAGCATGCGCGTGTTGTCGAGATAGAACAGCGCGTTCTCGATGCCGGAGAAGCCGGCGCCCTGGCCGCGCTTGATCACGATGATGTTCTTGGCCTTGTCGGCATTGAGAATCGGCATGCCGTAGATCGGGCTGGACTTGTCATTGCGCGCGACCGGATTGACGACGTCGTTGGCGCCGATGATCAGTGCCACGTCGGCGGTCTCGAACTCGGCATTGATTTCGTCCAGGTCGGCGATCAGGTCGTAGGGTACGCCGGCTTCGGCGAGCAAGACGTTCATGTGGCCGGGCATGCGGCCGGCGACCGGATGGATCGCGAAGCGCACCGTGACGCCGCGATCGATCAGCAGCTGGCACAGCTCCCAGACCTTGTGCTGCGCCTGCGCCACGGCCATGCCGTAGCCGGGGACGATGATCACTTTCTGGGCAAAAGCCATCATGACGCCAGCGTCGGCGGCTTCGATGGGTTTGAGACTGCCCGTGACCTCGGTGCCGGTCGCGGTACCGCCGGTGTCGCCAAAACCCGAAAACAGGACATTGCCGAGCGAGCGATTCATGGCTTTGGCCATCAACTGCGTCAGCAGCGTGCCGGCCGACCCGACCACGGTGCCGGCGATGATCATCGCGGCGTTGCCGAGCACGAAGCCTTCGAAGGCCACCGCAAGTCCGGTCAGCGCGTTGTAGAGTGAGATCACGACCGGCATATCGGCGCCGCCGATCGGCAGTGTCATCGACAGCCCGAGCAGCAGCGACATCGCGAACAGGCCGGTGATGACGGCCGCGGTCGCATTGAACCCCGAGGCCACGAGCGCGCCGAGCACGATGGCGGCGGCGAGAATAAGCAGATTCAGCAGCTGTTGACCGCCGAAGCGCAGCGACTTGCGGATCAGCCCCTGCAGCTTGCCGAAGGCGATCAGGCTGCCACTGAAGGACACGGCGCCGATGATGCCGCCGACCACCGCCAGCGTGGCTCCTGCGGTGGTCTGCTGGCCGCCGCGATACAGTTCGACCGCGGCGATCGCCGCCGCGGCACCGCCGCCCATGCCGTTATAGAGCGCGATCATCTGCGGGATATTGGTCATCGCGACGCGCCGCCCGCTGATCCAGGCGACCGCCGAGCCGATTACCACCGCAACGATGATCAGCGGATAGTTGCTCATGCCGGGGTAGAAGAAAGTCGCCAGTGTCGCCACCAGCATACCGGCGCCGGCCCAGAGGATGCCGCTGCGCGCCGTGACCGGCGAGCTCATGCGTTTCAGGCCCATGATGAACAGGAAGGCGGTGAGCAGATAGCTCGTCTGTATCAGCGCATCGGCGCTGAAGTGAAGGTCCATCAGTGCGTCCCCTTGGCGCCGCCGCCGCGGCCAGAGCCCCTGGCACCGCTGGACTTGAACATCTCCAGCATGCGCTCGGTGACCGCGTAGCCGCCGACCGCGTTGCCCGCGGCGAGCAGCACGCCGATGAAACCGATGCTCTTCTCGAGCGGCGTGTTGGCGTTACCGAGCGCGACCATGGCGCCGACGAGCACAATGCCGTGCACAAAGTTCGACCCCGACATCAACGGGGTGTGCAGGATCACCGGCACGCGCGCGATCACCTCGTAGCCGGTGAACGCGGCCAGCATGAAAATGTACAGTGCGACGATCCCGGTCATGTCCCCTCCACCAGCTTGCGCGTCGGTTCGTGTTTGATGGCGCCGGCGTGCGTCAGGCACGACTGCGCGAACACCTCGTCCTGCCAGTCGATAGCCAGCGCCGCATCCTTGCCGAGCGCCGGTTTCAGGAAATTGTAAAGATTGCGGGCATACATTTCGCTGGCATGAAATGCGAGCTGGGCGGGCAGATTCACCGGGCCGACAATCTTCACGCCCTGATGCAGCACCGTCTGTCCGGCCTGCGTCAGCTCGCAGTTGCCGCCGGACTCGGCCGCCATGTCGACGATGACCGCGCCGGCCTTCATGCGCTCGACCGCGGCGCGCGAGATGATGCGCGGCGCACGCCGCCCCGGTATTGCGGCCGTCGAAATCACCGCGTCTGCGACCGCGATGCGCGAGTCGAGCACCTCCTGCTGCTTGCGCTTTTCCTCCTCCGTGAGCTCGCGCGCGTAACCGCCGGCGCCCTCGGCCGAGACGCCGGTGTCGACAAATTTGGCGCCGAGCGACTTCACCTGCTCCTTGGTGGCACTGCGTACGTCGTAGGCTTCGACCACCGCGCCCAGGCGCTTGGCGGTGGCGATCGCCTGCAGGCCGGCGACGCCGACGCCGATGATCAGCACCTGCGCCGGCCGAATGGTGCCGGCCGCGGTGGTCAGCATCGGCAGGAACCGATCGAGCGTATTGGCCGCAATCAGTGCGGCCTTGTAGCCGCCGATCGCCGCCTGCGACGACAGTGCATCCATCGACTGCGCGCGCGAGATTCGGGGAACGAGTTCCATCGCGAAGGCTGTGATCTGGCGGTCGCGCAGCGCACGCACGACATCCAATTGCGCGTGTGCCTGCATGAAGCCAATCACCACCGCGCCGGGCTTGAGCGCCTGGATCTGAGTGACCGTCAGTGGCTGCACCGTCAACAGCACGTCGGCGGCCGCGAGCACCGCCTCGCTGCTGTCGGCCCATTCGACGCTCTTATAGCCAGCGTCGGGGAACTGGGCGCTGACACCGGCGCCGCGTTCGAGCAGCACCCGCGCCCCAAGCGCGGCAAATTTCTCAGCGATCTCGGGGACCAGACTGACGCGCGTTTCTCCCGGCGCGCGCTCCCGAAGCCCGCCGATCGTGACTGGCATATTGTTCTCCCTACAGTAGCTGCCGCTCTACGGGGCTGGTGCACGCGCTGGACAGCGCGCACGATGATATCCTTAATCGTTGAATTCTCGCACAATCCTGCCGTATCTTACAGATCATGGGTACTGATATCGTGCATGCCGACTCCGATCCGACGTTCCTGGCGCCGCATACCGCGACGCACGGGCTGTCGCAGATGGTGCTGCGTACGGATGTGGCCGGGATGCCGCTCGAATGGATCGACTACCGCGAGGCGGCGCGGCTCTATCATCAGGAGCAGATCGCCTACACCTGCGGCTCGCTGCTCTACCGGCTCTATGGCGGTGTGAACGCCGTCAGCGGTCGGCGCACGGTGCTGGAGGTCAGCTCGATCATCGCCACCGTAGGCCACACCGGCAATCCCGGTAATACCCGCCACGACTATGTGCCGCCGCTGAACAACGAGACGCTGTTCCGGCGCGATGCCTATCTGTGCATGTACTGCGCGGGTCGTTTCCCGAGCCGCGAGCTATCGCGCGATCACGTGCGCCCTTTCAGCCAGGGCGGTCTCGATGTCTGGACCAATGTGGTCGCGGCCTGCCGTCGCTGNAACAACGAGAAAGCNTGGCGCACGCCCGAGCAGGCCAAGATGCAGTTGATCGCAGTGCCGTTCACGCCGACCTATGCCGAATATATCTTTCTCAAGGGCCGGCGCGTGCTCACGGATCAGATGGAATACCTGCTGGCGCACTTCCCGCGCAGCAGCCCGCTGCACGCTCGCATCGCGCGCTGGCTGAGCTAGTGCGCCGGCCGAGCTGGTGATCTACCTCATCGATGCCTCGGTCTATGTGTTCCGCGCCTGGCATTCACTGCCGCCTGAGATCGCCGATCGCGAGGGTAATCCGACGCAGGCGCTGTACGGATTTGCGCGCTTCCTGAGCGACCTGCTCGAGCGACGCCAACCCCGGTATGTCGCGGTGCTTTTCGATGAGAGCCACGGCAGTTGCTTTCGCCATAAACTCTATCCGCCGTACAAGGCCAATCGCGAAGCGGCACCCGCCGCGCTCAAGCGTCAGTTTGCGCTGTGTCGTGAGTTCTGCCGGCACCTCGGAGTCGCCGAGTTCGCCAGTAACGAATATGAGGCCGACGATCTGATCGGTACGCTGGCGCAGCGTTGTCGCGATGACGGTTTGCGTGTGACTGTGGTGTCGCGAGACAAGGATCTGGCGCAGCTGATCTGGCCGGGCGATGTGTTCTGGGATTACAGCGACGCCGCCGAATATGGCTACGAGCAGATTGCGGCGCGTTTTGGTGTGCCGCCCGAGCGCATGGCGGATTACCTGGCGTTGCGCGGTGATAGCGCCGATAACGTGCCCGGAGTGCCCGGCATCGGTCCCAAGACGGCGGCCGCGCTGATGGGTCTGTTCGCCTCGCTCGATGAACTGTTCGAAGGGCTCGATGCAGTCGTCGGGCTGCCGCTGCGCGGAGCGGCTGCGTTGCCGCAGCGTCTACGGTTACATCGCGAGGCGGCCTATCTGGCGCGCGCCCTGACGCGTATCGCCTGCAATGCGCCGATCGACGCGGTCAGGGCCGATCTACAGCGACGCGCTCCGGATCTGGAGCGCGTCGCTGCCTTTTGCGATACCCATGGCTTCGGCACCCTGCTGCGCCGTCAGGCTGAGCGGCTGGCACGAGACACACGCGCAGCCTGGGCCGGCAGCGCAGATAAGCGCCGTTCAGGCTTTCTTCGCCCATAGGTTGCACCAGCCGTTCGCATTCACCAGCTTGCCGGGGAAGACATTGCACGGGCGCCAGACGTCAGCCGCGTTGCCCTGCAGTTGCACGCAGTTACTGCAGAGCTGACCCGGCTGATAGCTCGGAAACTGTTTGGCGTCCACTGTCTTGGCGCTCTCGTGATAGGCCACAGCCCGGGCGGTCGGATCGGTGGGTCCGAGGTGCGGCAACTCGGCCGCCTGCGCCGATCGACTCGTGTGCAGAGCACCGGCCGCGCCACACAGCAACACAAACTGCTTCAGGGCATCGCGCCGTGAATGGGAAATGGGTTCGTTCATCGATTCATCCTATGCGGCCCGCCATCAGGCCAGTTGGGTTGGAGAGAAAGCGTGACATCGATTTTAATGCGTGGCGGCCGCTGAAGCGACGCCGCCCGGTTGAGGTATCCTTTAGCCGCGTCATGCATTGGCCTATGGTCGCATATTGCCGGTCCCAGGTACCAGTCAGGCCGCCTACCGAGGCGCCCGGCGTTGCAGCAGCATGGGCGCGGCGAGCCGCGCGGCGGCCGATGACTGGCGGTATGCCTGGCGTGACA
>JGI12269J14319_10004679_pt1 | contig 12382 bp, 14 predicted proteins | sample PeaSoiSIISIP2007_FD_14319 | JGI IMG/M metagenome (IMG submission 14319) | reverse complement strand
CGAGCCGCAAAGCGGATCGACGAGGGACCCGCGGCCGTTAGGCCATGGGAGGGCGAGGGACGGCGCCGACAGCCGGCAGTCCCTCACCCTTCCCATCCCTTCGGAATGGGCCCCTTCCCTCTCCCGCAAGCGGGAGAGGGTTTTCTTGCCTTCTCCCGCTTGCGCGGGAATGACGGTGGATGATGGGTAACGCATTGAAAATAACGCATTCATTTTCGGGTCAGCAGCTCAGGCGCCGGCGGCGCCGGCGGTCTCGGCCTTCCTGGCCTTCTTCTTGGCCTTCTTGGCGCTCGCGACCTCGCTCGCGGAAGCGGCCCCGGCCTCGGCAGCACCAGCCGCGAGGTCCGCCTCGAGCGTCGCGGCGTCGAGCTCGGCGGCACTCGCCACCTCGCGCACGGAGATGGCACCCCCCGTCTTCTCCGCGATGCGGGCCGCCTTGCCGGTGCGGCCGCGCAGGTAATAGAGCTTGGCGCGGCGCACGCGGCCGCGGCGCACGACCTCGATGCGGTCGACGAGCGGGCTGTAAAGCGGGAAGACGCGCTCGACTCCCTCGCCGTAGCTGATCTTCCGCACGGTGAAGGCCGAATTGATGCCGGCGTTCTTGCGCCCGATGCACACGCCCTCGAAGACCTGGATGCGCACGCGCTCGCCCTCGACGATCTTGACGTGGATGCGCAAGGTATCGCCCGGCGCAAAGCTCGGCGGCTCGCCCTTGGCGGTGCGCTTCGCGATCTGCTCGCGCTCGAGCTCTTCGATGATGTTCATGGCCTTTCACCTCGGTTGCCGTGCCCGGAGGCGAGGTAGCGGGCCCACAGGTCCGGCCGCCGCTCCCGGGTAATGCGTTCGGCCTGGCTTATGCGCCAAGCCTTGATGCGCTCGTGATGGCCGCTCAGCAGCACTTCGGGGACCTCGCGGCCCCGCCAGCTCTGCGGCCTGGTATAATGGGGGTACTCGAGCAGCCCCCTCTCGAAACTCTCCTCCGCGAGCGACTCCGAGCGCCCCACGATCCCGGGGATGAGCCGCACGCAGGCATCGATCAAAGAGATCGCCGCCGGCTCGCCGCCCGAGAGCACGAAGTCGCCGAGGCTCAGCTCCTCTACCTCGTGCAGTTCCAGAACCCGCTCGTCCAGCCCCTCGAAGCGGCCGCAGATGAGGACGACCGACGGCACCTCGGCGAGCCGGCGCACCCGCGCCTGATCGATGAGACGTCCGCGCGGAGAGAGATAGATGAGCGGACTGCTCGCCTCCGTCGCGGCCGCGATCGCCGCGTCCAGCACGTCGGGGCGCATCACCATGCCCGGCCCGCCTCCGAAGGGGGCATCGTCCACGGTGCGGTGTTTATCGCTTGCGAAGGCGCGAATGTCCACCGTTTCCAGCGCCCATAGGCCGGCGGCCAAGGCTCGGCCCGCGAGCGAGAAGGCGAGCGGGCCCGGAAACATCTCGGGGAAGATGGTGAGCACCTTCGCGGTCCACGGCCGCTCCAAGGCGGCGCTCATCGGCTGGTCTCCTCTTGCGTCTCGGCCTGGGCCCCCTCCTCGGGCTCGGCGGGCGGGGCGACGACAAGGCGCCCGGCGCCCACATCGACGAGCGGAACTGTAGCGCGCGTAAAAGGCAGCATGACGCGCTGGCCGTCGCCCTTCTCCACCTCGATCACGTCGCCCGCCCCGAAATTATAGAGCGCCTTGACGACGCCGAAGTGCCCGCCGTCCGCACGCTCGCAGCGGAGGCCCAAAAGGTCGCTGTGGTAATACTCCTCCTCAGCCGGTGCCGGCAGCGCCGCGCGCGCGACGTAGAGCCGCGTGCCCTTGAGCGCCTCGGCCGAGTCCCGATCCTCGATTCCCTCGATGCGGGCGATGAGCCGGCCGCGCGCCGAGCCCCTCGGCGTGAGCACGAAGCGGTGCCGACCCATCTCGTCGCTGAGCGGTCCATAGGCGGTCAGGTCCGCGGGATTCGCGGTGAAGCTCTCGACGCGCACCTCGCCGCGCACGCCATGGGCACCGGCGATGGCACCGAGACAGACCATGTGCTTCGCTCGCGTCACGCTCGACTCCCGAACCGCGCGGCCTGAGGGCGGCAGCCGCGCAATTCCTCACCCGGCCGGCGCTTCGGCGGCCGGCGCTTCGGCGGCCGGCGCTTCGGCGGCCGGCGCTTCCGCGGCCGGCGCTTCAGCCGGTGCTGAGGCGGCCGGTGCTGCGGGCGCCTCGGCCGCCTTGAGCCGCTCCTGCGCCTTGGCCTTGGGCAGGTGCTTCTTCGTCTGCTGCGGGACGGCGGGCACCGGACCGAGTGCCAATGCCCCCAGGAAGCGCGCCACCCGCTCGGTCGGCTGCGCGCCGTTGGAGAGCCAGTGCTTGGCACGCTCGGCGTTCAGCACGAGGCGCTCGGGATGGTCCTTGCCGACCATCGGATTGTAGCTGCCGATGCGCTCGATGAAGCGGCCATCGCGCGGCGAGCGCGTGTCCGCGACGACGATGCGGTAAAAGGGGCGCTTCTTGGCGCCCGCCCGCGCCAGGCGGATTTTCAATGACATGCTTTGTCCTGCTCCTTCTCTAAGCCTGATCTGTTGCGTCGCATCAGGGACTCGATTGGAAATAAGTGCTGCATGCTCTTTCCCACTGTCGTCACACCCGCGAAAGCGGGTGTCCAGAAGTCTCAGATAACGCACCGCTTTGATGACCCTGGATGCCCGCTTTCGCGGGCATGACGACAACAAAAACGATTCACGTATTTTCTTTTCCAGCGAGTCCTGGTCCCGCTGCGGCTTTCCCTTCGATTCAGCGCGTTGGCACGCCGGGGGGCAGGCCCCGTTGCGCCAAGAAGCCGGAGCGCATCAGCCCCTTCTGCCCGAGCTTGCTGACCTGCTTCATCATCCGGCTCATCTCCTGGAACTGCTTCAAGAGCTTGTTGATGTCCTGCACGGAAGTGCCGGACCCGGTGGCGATGCGCCGCTTGCGCGAGGCATGAATGACGCCGGGATTGCGGCGCTCGCCCTTGGTCATCGAGGTGATGATCGCCTCCTGACGCTTCAGGATCTTTTCGTCGATGCGTTGCTCGGCGAGTTGCTTCTTCACCTTGGCGACGCCGGGCAAGAGCCCGAGCAGGCCCTCCATGCCGCCCATCTTGCGCAGCTGGCGCAACTGCTGGGCCATGTCGTCGAGGTCGAATTGGCCCTTCTCGATCTTGCGCGCCAGCTTCGCGGCCTCCTCCTCCTCGATCGTCGCGGCCGCCTTCTCGACGAGCGAGACGACGTCGCCCATGCCGAGGATGCGGCCGGCGATGCGCGCGGGGTGGAAGGTCTCGAGCGCCTCGAGCTTCTCGCCGACGCCGATGAGCTTGATGGGGCAGCCGGTGACCGCGCGCATGCTGAGTGCTGCACCGCCGCGGGCGTCGCCGTCCACGCGCGTGAGCACGATGCCGGAAAGTCCCAAGCGCTTGTGAAAGGCCCCGGCCACATTGACGGCGTCCTGGCCGGTCATGGCGTCGGCGACGAGGAGGGTCTCGACCGGGTGGGTCGCCTCGCGCACCGCCTGTGCCTCTTCCATCATCTCCTCGTCGATGTGGAGTCGGCCGGCGGTGTCCAGCAGCACCACGTCGTAGCCCTCGAGCCGCGCCTTCTGCAGCGCGCGCTTGGCGATCGCGAGCGGCGGCTCGCCCGGCACGATGTTGAGCGTGTCGACCTCGGCCTGAAGCCCGAGGATGGCAAGCTGCTCCTGTGCCGCGGGGCGCCTCGTGTCGAGGGAGGCGAGCAGCACCTTCTTGCGCTCGCTCGCGCGCAGCCTCAAGGCCAGTTTGGCCGTCGTCGTGGTCTTGCCCGAGCCTTGCAGGCCGACCATGAGGATGACGGCCGGCGGTGCTGCCCGCAAATTGAGCTCCGCCGTCTCCGCCCCGAGTGCTGCCACCAGATGGTCGTGCACGATCTTGATCACCATCTGGCCGGGGGTGACGCTCTTGAGCACCTCCCCGCCGACCGCCTTCGCCTTGATGGAGGCGACCAGATCCTTGACCACCGGAAGCGCCACGTCGGCCTCCAGGAGGGCCAGGCGCACCTCGCGGAGTGCTGCATCGACGTCGGCCTCGCTCAAGGCGCCGCGGCCGCGCAGGCGGTCGAAAACTTGGCCGAGCTTGCCGGTCAAACCCTCAAACATGCGAGGCACCTCGCCAAAACCCAACGCGCCAGTGCGCGACACTCGCGGACTGGCGGACCCCCTCGGGAGCGTGAACTCTCTCTATGCTCCGTGACGAGGGCGCACTCTAAGGGACCCACGCGAGCCAAGTCAAGCGCACCGCACCTGCTCGCGGTGATAAAAGTTAACGGCTAATTCAGCAACCTTTACGATTGCTACCGATGGGCGAAAAATGTAAACATAATTCCTCGATTTGGCCCCCTCGGCGCGGCGCCGAAGCGGGGGCCGTCTCGACAAGGAGGACCCGAGGTGGCCTTCGAAAACCTGCAGCATGTCGATGGCGAGATCGGCAGCCGGATCCGGCTGCGTCGCGCCCTGCTCGGGTTCAGCCAGAAGCAGCTTGGCGAGCGCATCGGGCTCACCCCGCAGCAAGTGCAGAAATACGAGAAGGGCGTCAACCGGATCGCCGCGAGCACGCTTTTCAAAGTGGCCGAGGCCCTCGACGTCCCGGTCTCCTTCTTCTTCGACGAGCTGCTCAAGCGCCACCTCGATGAGCATGAGGCGAAAAACGCGCTTCTCGTCGACCGGCGCGAGACGCTCGACCTTCTGCGGGCGTACCACAAGGTGGCCGACGCGAAGCTGCGCCGGCAATTCATCGAGTTCATTCGCGAGATCGCGCGCATGAGCGGCGCGGTGCGGCATTAGCCGGCAAATCCGGATATCCGACGCAGGACCGCAATGCAGCCCCTAGGCGATCCGGCCGCTACCCGCGCCGCGAGCGCAAGCAGCACCCTACAACACGGCAACAGCGCTGCGGCAGCGCGCGACAATGCGCATTAAGCGCTCTGCCGCAAACATCTTTCGCGTGCGCAAAGAGCCATGCTGGCGGCGAATCGGCTCGCGAATTGGCTTGCCAAATTCGCGTCAGTTGACGATAAATACGCATCAGCAACCATAGGGCGGAATGACGGCGCCGCGGTGCCGGTAAAAGCGCCGGTGAGCGGCGCCCCCAAGGGATAGGGGGATGCGTTGGCGAAGGTGGAATCCATCGACGCGCATGTCGGCAAGCGTCTCCGGCAGCGGCGCATCGAGCTCGGGTTGAGCCAGCAGAAGCTGAGCGGCGTCACCGGCGTAAGCTATCAGCAGATTCAGAAGTACGAGCGCGGCACCAACCGGATCGGCGCCAGCATGCTGTGGCTCCTGAGCGACGTGCTCAACATCCAGCCCGCCTATTTCTTCGAAGGCCTCAGCCGGAGGGGGCGGAGTGCGGGCCCGGTCCTCGGCCTCGCCGAGCAGGAGCGGGCGGGCTACGATGCCGACATCCTTTCGGACCGCGAGACCATGGAGCTGGTCAAGGCCTATAGCGGGGTCGCCGACGCCCAGGTGCGCAAGGGCGTGCGCCAGATGTTGGGCGCGCTCGCCAAGTCCGGCAAGCCGGTAAAGCCGCGCAAGCGGCGCACGGCCAGATCCTAAGGAGCGCGCGCGGCGAAAGCGTTGGACTCGGCCCGGGCCCGGGCCCTATAACCGGGCCCATGGCCGAGGTCGTCGAAGAGCGCTCGTCCGCTTTCCTCAAGATGCCCCATTTCATCAAGATGCATGGGCTGGGCAACGACTTCGTCGTGCTCGATGCGCGCATGCGGCCGCTTGCGCTCGATGCCGCACGCGCGCGCGCGATCGCCGACCGCAAGACAGGGGTGGGGTGCGATCAGCTCATCATCCTCGAGCCGGCGCACGACCGCCGCGCCGACGCCTTCATGCGCATACGCAACGCCGACGGCGGAGAGGTCGAGGCGTGCGGCAACGCGGCGCGCTGCATCGCGACCGTGCTCATGAAGGAAGCCGGGCGCGATCACGTGGTGATCGAGACGCCGGTCGGGCTGCTCGACGCCGAGCGGCTCCCGGACGGCCTCATCGCCGTCGACATGGGCCCGGTGCGGCTCGACTGGCGCGAGATCCCCCTCGCGCGCCCGATGGACACGCTTCACCTCGAGCTCTCGATCGGCCCGCTCAGCGACCCGGTTGCCGTCAATGTCGGCAACCCGCACGTCGTCTTCTTCGTGCCCGATGCCGAGGCTGTGGCGCTCGAGGAGCTCGGACCGCAGATCGAGCATCATCTCCTCTTCCCCGAGCGCACCAACGTCGAGCTCGCCACGCGCCGGAGCGACGGCGCACTCCGCATGCGCGTGTGGGAGCGCGGGGTCGGCATCACGCGCGCCTGCGGAACGGGCGCCTGTGCCACCCTCGTTGCCGCCCACCGCCGCGGCCTCTCGCCGCGCAAAGAGACCGTCGTGCTCGACGGCGGCCCCCTCCTCATCGAGTGGCGCGAGCGCGACAACCACGTAGTCCTGACCGGACCGGTGGCGACGAGCTTCTCCGGCCGGCTCGACCCCTCCTTCTTCGCCTGAAGCCCGCATGTCCGGGCTCGACGTCGTCACCTTCGGCTGCCGCCTCAACGCCTACGAGTCCGAGGTGATCCGCGCGCGCGCGCGTGAGGCGGGACTGACGGCGGCCGTCATCGTCAACACCTGCGCCGTCACCGCCGAGGCCGAGCGCCAGGCCCGTCAGGCCATCCGCAAGGCGAGGCGCGCGCGCCCCGAGGCTCGCATCATCGTCACCGGCTGTGCGGCGCAGATCGACCCCCAGCGCTACGCCGCCATGGCCGAGGTCGACCAGGTGCTCGGCAATGGCGCTAAGCTCAGGCCCGAGTCCTACTCAAGAGGGGCAAGAATAGCGGTCGACGACATCCGGACGCTGCGCGAGACGGCCGAGCACCTCTCGGGCGGCTTTGCCGGGCGCGCGCGGGCCTTCGTCCAGGTGCAGCAGGGCTGCGACCATCGCTGTACGTTCTGCATCATTCCCTACGGCCGCGGGCCGAGTCGCAGCACACCCCTTGGCCGCATCGCCGAAGAGGTCCGCAGCTTGGTCGAGCGCGGCGTCAATGAAGTGGTGTTGACCGGCGTCGACCTCACCGACTACGGCAAGGACCTCCCCGGCACGCCGCGCCTCGGCCAGCTGGTGCGGCGCCTGCTCGCGGCCGTGCCGGCGCTCAAGCGCCTGCGTCTCTCCTCCCTCGATCCGGTCGAGATCGACGACGAGCTTTATCGCCTCATCGCCGAGGAGCCGCGGCTCATGCCGCATCTCCACTTGAGCCTCCAGGCCGGCGACGATCTCGTCCTGAAGCGCATGAAGCGACGCCACAGCCGTGCCCAAGCACTCGCGGTCGCCGAGCGGCTCGGCCGCTTGCGCCCGGGCATGGCACTTGGCGCCGATCTCATCGCGGGCTTCCCGACCGAGACGGAAGCGATGTTCGAGAACACGCTCTCGCTCGTGGAGGCCTCAGGGCTCGTCTTCCTCCATGTCTTCCCCTATTCCGCGCGCGCGGGCACGCCGGCCGCGCGCATGCCGCAGGTTCCGCCGGCGGAGCGCAAGGCGCGCGCCGCCCGTTTGCGCGCGGCAGGGGAGCGCGCACTCGCCCGCTTCCTCGCGAGCCGCGTCGGCAGCACGGCCGAGGTCCTGGTCGAGGAGGAGGGCCGCGGCAGGAGCGAGCATTTCGCCGCCGTGAGGCTCGAGGGAGCCGCAGCCCCCGGCAGCATCGCGCGGGCGAGCGTCATCGCGGCCGACGGCGCCGAGCTTCTCGCGCGCATCGTCTGAGGAGTAGTGGCACAGTGCCGGCGATGAGCGAGGAGAGCGCGGCACCCAGCCGCGGCTGGCTGAGCCGGCTCAAGGCGGGGCTCAGCCGCAGCTCGAGCAAGCTCGGCGAGGGCATCGCCGGCATCCTCAGCAAGCGCAAGCTCGATGCAACGACGCTGCAAGAGCTCGAGGAGCTCCTCATTGCCGCCGATCTCGGGCCGGCCATGGCGGCCAAGCTCACCGGGCGGCTCGCCGGCGAGCGCTTCGCGGGCGAGGTGAGTGCTGAGCAAGTGCGCGAGAGCTTGGCGCGCGCGATCACGGAGGTGCTGGATCCGGTCGCCAAGCCGCTCGTCGTGGACGGGGCGAAGAAGCCCTTCGTCGTCCTCGTGGTCGGCGTGAACGGCACCGGCAAGACCACGACGATCGGCAAGCTCGCCCGCCTCTACAAGCAAGAGGGTCTCGCCGTGATGCTGTGCGCGGGCGACACCTTCCGCGCCGCCGCGATCGAGCAGCTCAAGATCTGGGGTGCGCGCGTCGGCGTCGAGGTGATCGCGGGCAGCCCCGGCGCGGATGCGGCCGGGCTCGCCTACGACGCGCTCGAGGCGGCACGGAAGGCCGGAGCCGACCTTCTCCTCATCGACACCGCCGGCCGCCTCCACAACCGCGCCGACCTCATGGCCGAGCTGCAGAAGATCCGGCGCGTGATCAGGAAGCTCGATCCTTCGGCACCGCACGCGGTGCTGCTCGTGCTCGACGCCTCGACCGGCCAGAACGCACACGCGCAGGTCGAGACCTTCCGCGCCATGATCGAGGTGAGCGGGCTCGTCGTGACCAAGCTCGACGGCACCGCGCGCGGCGGCGTGCTGGTCGCCCTCGCCGAGCGCTTCGGCCTCCCGGTGCACGCGATCGGCGTCGGCGAGGGTGCCGACGACCTGCGCCCCTTCGCCGCGCGCGACTTCGCGCGCAGCCTCCTGGGGCTGCCGGAGTGAGTTTTAGTAGCTGCGCGTCTCAGCGGACGCCGTTGATTTCCGCGCCGGCATACGCGGCGAGAGCGCTCCGAAAGGGCGTTTGCACAAAGGCGGGCGCCCGCCGGATGTAGTCCAGCGCCGCTGCCCGTGTCGCCGTATCGAGCGCCTGGAGGTGCGCGAGCGCGGCAGCGACCGAGAAGGGCCGTCCAACCTTCTCCGCGAAATTGGTCGGCAAATCCGTCCACACGACGCAGTCAATGTCCTTCGCGACCGCCCAAGCGAGGATCGCGCGATAGGATTCCGGGTCGCGATAGCTTGCCCCGCCGCCACGGTGGAGCCAGCCAATATGCCGCCTTGTGGTGCCCTCGCGAGCCCGCAGATCTTCGATCGCCTCCGCGCCGCTCGAACGCCGGCTCAGGCAATAGGCAACCCTTAGTGGAACGCCGTTCTCCGGATCGATCACCAGCGTCAGTGCGCCACCCCGAGAGCTGGACACGCGTGAGAACTCGATCTTGAGTACCGGTCCATCATCGCGCCACGGTTCGTGCCATGCATCGAAGGCCGTGCCGCTATCCCACAGCAGCGAGCCCCAACCGAGCAGTGCGATCCGATCAGGCACCTTGCTTCGCCAAGGGCCGCGGCTTCGGCAAGCGCGGCGACCGGCAGGCCAAACAGGCAGGGATTCCGATAATAAGCAAAGTGACCGCTGATACGACTATCGGCAAGATCCAGTTGCCCAATATCAGGCCAAATGTGCTGCACATCTCGCGCTTGAAATCATCCTGCACGAGAGGGTCCACAACAGCTAGGAGGCCGAATATCAGGCTTACAATCCCTAAGTAGGCTCCGAGCACGCCTAGACGCGTGCCCAGCCGCACGGCCAAATCGGGATGATGGCAGGCTGCCCGCAGCGAGCGCCAGCCCCAGATACAGGCCGACTTGATCTCGAGCGTCCTCTCCTGATTGCTTTTGCGGGTGGTGTCGAAGCCGCCCAGAGCATCGCGATACCATCCGCTCATGACGATGGTCTGGCACGGGTCTCTGATATCGACCGTTGACGGGTTTTCATTGTATCTCTTGATAAAATTGCCGTCGAAATTTCGGATTTGGCAGAAGACCTTGTGTTTGGTATCGCAATCTTTGATTTTCACGACACTACGAGACGGCATAATCGGTGCCATCCACACCCATCCTTCGTTCTCTTCCTCAAAGAGGGCGGCGTGGATGATGAATTTCTTGCGGACGCCGTAGCACCACATGTTATGCCCACCGCCTAGCGTTGTATCCAGGAGAACATGGTAGTCGTCCAAAGGCGCGCCGGTAAAGGCTAAAACGGCATGGCGCCCGATACGCGCCGACATCCAAGCGCCTCAGGCCTTCTATCGATGCCAGGGAGGCAGAGAAAACGGGGCTAGTGTCGCGGTTCGGAAGTTCGTCTCACCCGGAGATAACCGTCATTGCGAGCGCAGCGAAGCAATCCAGGCCGCCAGACGCGAGACGCGTTCTGGATTGCTTCGTTGCCCTTCGGGCTCCTCGCAATGACAAGTGTTTTCCTGATGTGGTGAATTTCAAAACCAGTTCTAGGAGCCGCGTTCTCTTAGTCCGCGACTTCGCGCGCAGCCTCATGGGATTGGCGGATTAGAGTCGTCGGCGCGCCGTTACGGCATCTTTGTCCCGGGCCGGCATCAGAACACGTTCACGGCCTCACGCTCGGCCGCGGCGCGAACGTGAGGCCTGAGGGTGCGCCACTCGGCGAGATCGACCGGGGCGGCAAGGATGGCGGATAAATCCTCGCGCAGCCGCGCGAAAGCGGTGAGCGAGACGCTCGCGGCCGGGTTGAATTCGACCACGAGATCGACGTCGCTCTCGGGCCGCGCATCTCCGCGCGCGATCGAGCCGAAAACCCAAAGCCTCGCGATGCCGCGCTTGCGCAACTCGGCCTGGCGGCTGCGCAGCCGGCGGAGGATATGGCTCAACGTCGGCCGGCGCCGATCCTCTTCCGCGAGCAGCCCATCGACGGCTCGGCCCATGACGGCCTGGAGGCTCTCGCCCCGCCTGGCCGCTGCCAGCTTGACGCGGTCGCGGGTCGCAGCCGCCACGCGGAAGGAGAGGAAGGGCACGGCTCGGCTCCTATCCTGGTTTGTGCACATGTGCACAAACTAGATTGCGCCCTTTGGGCCGAGCGGTCAATCGGCTTCGCGCATTGTTGGCGCTAATTGATTTGACCGCGCGGCGGTCGCGGGCCAAAAGCTTTATGACAGTCCCGTGACGGACCCTTCTCGCCGGAGCCGCGTTCCCCCATGCCGCTCGAGCTCCCCGCAGCGCTTCTCGTGCTGGCCGCGGCCGTCATGCACGCGAGCTGGAACGCGCTCGTCAAGGGCTCCGGCGACCACTTGCTCACCATGGCCTTCGTCGCCTTCTGGCCGATGGTGCCGGCACTCGCGGCCGCCCTCCTGTGGCTCAAGGCGCCGGCACCGGCGAGCTGGCCCTTCCTCGCGGGCTCGATGCTCGTCCACCTGGCCTACTATGCGGGACTGGTGCAGGCCTACCGCTTCGGCGATCTGAGCCAGGTCTATCCCCTTGCGCGCGGCTCGGCCCCGGTCATGGTGGCGCTTGTCTCGGCCCTCGCCGCGGGGGAGTTTTTGCCCTGGGGCGGCTTTGCCGGGATAGCGCTCGTCTCGCTCGGCACCGCGAGTCTCGCCTTCGAGCGCGGCCGGCCGCGGGGCGACCAGCGCCGCGCCGTGCTCTACGCGCTCTTCATAGCGCTCACCATCACCGCCTACACGGTCATCGACGGGCTCGGCGTGCGGCGCTCGGGGGCGCCGCTCGGCTACATCGCCTGGCTCTTCGCCATCGACGGCATGCCCTTCGTCATCGCGACCTGGCTTCGCCGCCGCGGTCAAATGCTCGCCTACTTGCGCGGCGCTTGGCTTATCCCGCTGGTCGGAGGCCTGCTCTCCTTCGCCGGCTACGGCATCGCGATCTGGGCCATGTCGTTCGGCGCCATGGGGCAGGTGGCGGCCCTTCGCGAGACGGGCGTCATCTTCGCCGCCATCATCGGCAGCCTCTTCTTGCGCGAGCCCTTCGGGCGCCGCCGCGTGCTTGCCGCAGCGGTCGTGGCGGCCGGCATCATCGTGCTCGAGGCCAGCCGCTGAGAAGCGCTGGCGGGCGGGCCTCAGCGCATGTTGCCGAGCTCGCCCGGCGGATTGCCGCGCGCGGTGAAGACCTCGCGGTCCCACACCTCGCGCGCATGGCGAAGCGCCCAATGCACCGAGGGAAAGGCGAGCTCATCCCAGGGAATCTCCTCCCAGGCGAAGAGGCCGACCGCCTCGCTTTCCGGCCCGGCGGAAATCTCGGGCGAGAGGAGATGCGCGCGGTAGATGAGCTGGACCTGGCTCAGGCGCGGAATATTGTAGACGGCAAGGAGGCCGTCCAACGCGATCCGCGCGCGCGCCTCCTCGTAGGCCTCCCGCACGGCCCCCTCGCTCGTCGTCTCATTGAGCTCGAGGTAGCCCGCGGGAAGCGTCCAATAGCCCAGGCGCGGATTGATGGCGCGCTTGCACAGAAGAATGCGCTCCTGCCACAGCGCCACCGAGCCGACCACGATCTTGGGGTTGTCGTAATGGACGAAGCCGCAGTCCGGGCACATGAGCCGCTCGCGGT
>JGI12269J14319_10004675_pt1 | contig 12388 bp, 13 predicted proteins | sample PeaSoiSIISIP2007_FD_14319 | JGI IMG/M metagenome (IMG submission 14319) | reverse complement strand
CCCAGGCCTACCGCCGTGAAAACGGCGAGTGGAAGGTCATACTGCGCCACGCTGACGAGCTCCCCGGCAAAGACGAACAGCAAAGATGACCACAGCCGCGCGCNNCACAGCACGCCGCTGACGCTTGCTGAAATAGCTACACTCTCAGACCCAGCCGCGGGGGAGTGCGCTGCCTGGTGACGATTGTCCGGCCCGGCGGGACCTTCGCCTCTCGATACCGCGGTCGTCCAGGCCCATCCTAGCCTCGTATTAGCCCCTGCCGAAGGAGGTTGCCATGGCTGGGATGACTGACGGGGTTGTGGCCGGGTACGACGGATCGGCAAGCAGCGATGAGGCACTGCGCTGGGCGGCCAGGGAAGCCTGGGCCCGCGGCACGGTGCTGACCATCTGCCTCGCCTGGCCGCCGGGTGAACTGGCGCTGCCCGCCGATCCGGGAATCCATGATCGTGCCCGGCAGCGCGGCGAGGAGATCCTCGCCCGCGGGGCGCGGTCCATCGGGTCGGTCCTCGACCCCACTGATGTCCGTACCATCCTGGCCGAAGGGTCACCCGCCCGGGTCCTGTGCGAGCGCAGCGACTCGGCCGAGATGGTCGTGGTCGGTTCCCACGGGCACGGCGGGCTCTCCGATTCGCTGCTGGGGTCGGTCTCCTGGCAGGTCGCCAGCCACGGCCGGGGACGGGTCGTGATCGTCCGCGGCCTGTGGCGGCCGGTCAACCACTCTGCCGGCCCGGTGGTGGTCGGCGTCGACGGATCACCGGGATCGCAGGCCGCGCTGGTGTTCGCCGCCGAGGAGGCAGCGCTGCGGGACGTGCCCCTGGTCGCGGTGTGCGCCCTAGCCGACGCGCCCGGCGTGCTCGGCGGCGCGGCGCAGATGGAAGAAGGCTTTAGCCGCCTGATGACGCTTCGCGAGAAGGAGCACCCCGAGGTCACGGTGCTACGGCAGGTATCGTTCGGCCCGCCGCGTACGGCCCTGCTGAACGCCGCAGAAGGGGCCCAGATGCTCGTCCTGGGTGCACGAGGTCTGGGCGGCCTCGACGGCATGAGCCTCGGCTCGGTCGCCGCGACGCTGCTGCACCACTCGCCCTGCCCGGTCGGCGTCGTTCACCGGCCGGTGCGCTAGCCCTCCCCCGCTTCGGCCGCCACGGTCTCCGGCGAATGGGCTGGTTCGGCGTGCGCGTCGGGCCGGGGCACGATCAGGACCGGGCGGGAGGAAGTGTGCAGCAGCCTGCTGGCCACGCTGCCCAGCGGGATGCGGGGCAGGTCGGTCCGGCTGTGCGAGCCGAGCACCACCATGCGCGCGTCGTGGTCATGCGCCGCGTGCAAGATGGCCGCCGCGATGTGCCCGAGCCGGGCCTCGCCGATCTCGCCCTCCGCGCTGACCCCGGCCGCCTTCAGGTCGGCCACGACCTTCTCCACCACGGCCTCGCCCTCGCCGTCGCCGCAGTCGACCCGGATCCGGCCGAACCGGCCGGTGGCGAACTCGTGCACGTGCAGCACGATGACATGGTCTCCGCTATCCCGGCTCAGGTCGCGCGTCATCTCCACGGCGGCCGCCACGTGCCGGGCCGGATCGTGCGACGCCGCATCGACGGCCAGCACGATGTTCTTGCTCATCGATCCTCCAGGATGAAAATCACGTCGTAACGGATCACCGGACGATCAGGACCGGCCGGTGACTGAGGTGAATGACCTTGTGCGCGGTGCTGCCGAGCAGCAGCCCGGCGAGATCACCGCGACCGCGCGACCCCATCACGATGACGTCCACACCGATCTCCTCGGCGTCGCCGACGATCTCGCGTGCCGCGTACCCGAAAATGGTGCTCCTGACCTCCCCATGCGCCTTCACCCCGGCTTGGGTGAGCACCTCCACAGAGGCCGCCACCTGGGCGTTCGCCTCCTCCGTCGTCTCGTCGGCGGTCAGCGCACCGGTCTTGACCCCCACCTCGCGTTCCCGCAGGTGCAGTACCCAGACCTCGCCGTGGGACAGCACGGCCAGGTCCCTGGCCGCGATTACCGCGCGGTCGGAGACCCCCGAATGGTCGACCGCGACCAGGATCTTGTCGTACACCGGCCTGTTCCCGTCCTGCCGAGCGATAAATGGGTAACTATAAGTCCTTTCCCTCACGGTCTTTTTACTCCTGCATCATGCGGAACGCCAGAGGCCGAGGCAAGGTCAGGGCAGGACCTTCGCCCCTACCGGACGGGGGCGTCTAGTGAACGTAAGCCCCGAGGGTGCTTGGGAGCCAGCCCACGCCATCGGCACGTCGCTAGTTATTCCTGGTCAGGGGCGTCGTTACGGGTGCCTTTCTGCCGTGTGATCAAGGACTTGCGTCCCTAACGTCGCTGATCGCCTCGTGCGCACGCTGGTTGCGCAACGAGCCGATCGGGTAACTGAGTGCCTGCTTCGGCCACTCTGGAGGAGGATTCAATGTCAGCACTTGTCGGCCCCCGTGTTGGCGGCGGGCAAGACCATGAGCCTGCACCCACCCGGGCGCAGCAGAAGGCCCGCGCGCTGGGCCTCACGTCGGCGACCGGCCTGGTCGTCGGAAGCATCGTCGGAACCGGGGTCTTCGCCATGCCAGCCGTGCTGGCCGGCGCGGGCACCAGCTCGATCGCCGTCCTGGCCGTGATCGCGGTCGGCGCGATGCTGCTGGCCGCGCTGTTCGGCCAGCTGACCAGGCGGGTCCCGAACTCCGACGGCGGGCTGTACGCGTACGCCCGGCACGAGTTCGGCGACTTCGCCGGGTACCTGACCGGATGGTGCTACTGGATCCAGGCCTGGGCCGGTAACGCGGCCATCGTCTCGGCCTGGGTCTTCTACGTCGACGCCCTGTTCGGCATCAACCCGTCGGGGTACGGCAACTGGGGCATCGCCCTGGGCGGCCTGTGGATTCCGGCGATCATCAACCTGGCCGGAGTCAAGCAGATGACCTGGTTCCAGAACCTGACCGTGGTGCTGAAGTTCCTGCCGCTGCTGTTCATCGGCGTGGTCGGCTGGGCGTTCGTGTCCAAGGCCAACTTCGGCGCCTTCAACGCCTCGGGCGGCAGCCTGTATAACGCGATCGGCATCGCGGCCGGGGTGGCCCTGTTCTCCTTCATCGGGGTCGAGGTCGCTGCCATCACCGCGAAGCGGGTCAGGAACCCTCGCGTCAACGTGGGCCGCGCGTCCCTGATCGGCACCGCCGCCAGCGCCATCTTGTACCTGGCCGTGTCGGCCGCGGTGATGGGCCTGGTCCCGCACCACGAGCTCATTCACAGCACGACCCCGTTCGTGCTCGCGTTCCAGGTGATCTTTCCTCACGGCACCTGGGCGGGCAAGCTGGTGGCCGCGCTGGCCGTCGCCTCGGGCATCGGCGCCCTGAACGGCTGGACGCTGGTCACCACCGAGGTGTCCCGCGCCGCCGCGCAAGACGGCCTGTTCCCGAAGGCGTTCGCGTGGAGCGACCGCAAAGACTCGGCCTGGTTCGGCATCGTGATGGCGGCGCTGCTGCCCTCGCTGCTCATGCTGTGGAGCTACACCACCGCGACCGGGCTGAAGGTTTTCACCGACCTGGTGTACCTGACCGTGGTCACCGTGGCCATCCCCTACCTGTTCTCGGCCTGCGCGCAGCTGGCCTACCTGGTGTCCAAGCGGCGCAGCGTGCAGGGCTGGCAGCTGGTCAGGGACCTGACCATCGCCGGGGCCGGCGTGCTGTTCTCGCTGTGGGTCACCTTCGCGGCCGGTTACCAGTCGGTGTACCAGGCGCTGATCCTCGTGCTCGCCGGGGTCGTCCTGTACGCCTTCATCAAGGCTCGCAGGGAGAACCTCGGCCAGGTCGCCGCGCCGCAGGACAATCCCGCGGAGCCAGAGCCAGCGCCATCCGTTAACCCGCAGGCCTGATGATGAGACCGGTGAGTGAGATGAACTTCAACGTCCAATCCGAGGTGGGCCAGCTACGCCAGGTCATCGTCCACCGGCCAGGCCTCGAGCTGTCCCGGCTGACGCCGCGGAACGTCGGCGAGCTGCTCTTCGACGATGTGCTGTGGGCGAAGAAGGCCAAGGAGGAGCACGACGCGTTCGCCGAGGCCCTCCGCGAGGCGGGCGTGCGGGTTCACTACTTCGGGCAGCTCCTGGGCGAGACCCTCGAGCTGCCCGAAGGCCGGGCCTTCATCCTGGACCGCCTCTGCACGCCGGAAATGCTGGGCCTCAACCTGATCCAGCCGCTGCGCAGGCTCTTCGACGACCTCGACGGGCCGACGCTGGCCGAGTTCCTGGTCGGCGGGGTGCTCAAGGCGGACCTGCATCCCACGGGCGCGCACAGCCTCAAGTGGGACATGCTCCGGGCGGACGACTTCGTGCTGCCCCCGCTGCCCAACCATCTGTTCCAGCGCGACAACTCCTGCTGGATCTACCGAGGCGTCTCGGTCAACCCGATGGCCAAGCCCGCCCGCCAGCGCGAGACGCTGCACAGCCGGGCCATCTACCGCTTCCACCCGATGTTCGCGGGCGCGGACTTCACCCGGTACTACGGCGACGATGACACAAGCCACCTGCCCGCCAGCATCGAGGGCGGCGACGTGCACGTCCTCGGCCACGGCGCGGTGATGATCGGCATGGGCGAGCGGTCCACCCCGATGGCGGTCGAGCTGCTCGCCAGCGCCCTGTTCGGGTCCGGCCAGGCCAGCACGGTGATCGCCATCGAGCTGCCGGCTACCCGCGCCATGATGCACCTGGACACGGTCATGACGATGATCGACCGTGACACTTTCGTCCAGTACCCGTACCTGGAGCACAAGCTCCGGTCCTGGACGCTGACCCCGAACGGAGACGACCGGACGGTGGCGGTGACCCGCAACCACGACCTGTGGGAGACGGTCGCCGACACGCTCGGCGTGGACAAGGTCACCGTACTGAGGACCGACGAGGACATCCGGGCCGCCGAGCGCGAGCAGTGGGACGACGGGGTTAACTACCTGGCGGTCGCGCCCGGCGTCATCATGGGCTACGAGCGCAACGTCGCCACCAACACCATGCTGCGCAAGCACGGCATCGAGGTCGTCACCATCGCCGGCAGCGAACTCGGCCGCGGCCGTGGCGGACCCCGCTGCATGACCTGCCCGATCGAGAGGGACCCGGCATGAACCTGCATGGACGCAGCCTGCTCAAGGAGATCGACCTGACCGCCGACGAGTTCCGCTACCTGGTCGACCTGGGCGCGCGCCTGCGGCTGGAGAAGTGCCTAGGCGAGCGGATGCACCGCCTGGCCGGACGTAACATCGCGCTGATCTTCGAGAAGACCTCGACCCGGACCCGCGCCGCCTTCGAGGTGGCCGCGCACGACGAGGGCGCCCACGTCACCTACCTCGGGCCAGGGGAATCACAGCTCGGCCGCAAGGAGTCGGTGAAGGACACCGCGCGGGTGCTTGGCCGAATGTTCGACGGCATCGAGTACCGCGGGTCCGCACAGGAGGCGGTCGAGACGCTCGGCGCCTACGCCGGAGTCCCGGTGTGGAACGGGCTCACCGACGACTGGCACCCAACCCAGATGCTGGCCGACATCCTCACCATGAGTGATCACGCGGACCGGCCGCTCGCCGAGATCACCTACTGCTATCTCGGCGACGGCCGTAACAATACCGCGAACTCCCTGCTGGTGACCGGGGCTCTGCTCGGCATGGACGCACGGATATGCGCTCCCGGTCCGCTGCAGCCCCCGGCCCCAGTGCAGGAGATCGCCGCGAAGCTCGCGGCTGGATCGGGCGCCCGGCTTACGGTCACCTCCGACATCCAGGCCGCCGTGGCGGGCGCGGATTACCTGTACACCGACGTCTGGCTGTCCATGGGCGAGCCGGAGGAGGAGTGGGACGAGCGGATCGACCTGCTGCTCCCCTACCAGGTGAACCAGGGTGTGCTGGCCGCCACCGGGAATCGGGCAGTGAAGTTCATGCACTGCCTGCCCGCGCTGCACAACCGGGAGACCACGATCGGGCAGCGCCTGTACGACAAGCGCGGCCTGGAGGCGCTCGAGGTGACCGAGGAGGTCTTTGAATCGGCCGCCTCCATCGTGTTCGACCAGGCGGAGAACAGGCTGCACACGATCAAGGCGCTCATGGTCGCCACGGCCGGGGAGATCGAATGAGGATCGTCGCCGCGCTCGGCGGCAACGCCCTGCTCGAGCGCGGCGAGCCGCCCGAGTCCAGCATCCAGGAAGCGCACGTGATCAAGGCCGTACAGGCCCTGGCCCCGCTGGCGGCCGGGAACGACCTGGTGGTCACCCACGGCAACGGCCCGCAGGTCGGCATGCTGGCCCTGGAGAGCGCCCAGGACCTGAGCCTCTCCCGGCCCTACCCGTTCGACGTGCTCGGCGCGCAGACCCAGGGCATGATCGGCTACTGGCTGGTCCAGGCGCTGCAGAACACGCTGCCCGGCCGCCAGGTGGCCTGCTTGGTCAGCCGGACCCTGGTCAGCCGGGACGACCCGGCTTTCGCGCACCCGTCCAAGTTCATCGGCCCGGTCTACGACGAGGACCAGGCCTGCGCCCTAGCCGCGAGCATGGACTGGACAATCCGCCAGGACGGCAGCCGCTGGCGCCGCGTCGTGCCCTCCCCCGAACCGGCCGAACTGCTAGACCTTCCGGCCGTCCGGATACTGCTCGATCGCGGGGCGATCGTGGTCTGCTCCGGCGGAGGCGGTGTGCCCGTCGTGGCCGGAAACAGCTCCGGGCCGGTGCGCGGCGTGGAAGCGGTCGTGGACAAGGACCTGACCGCCTCGCTGCTCGCCCGCGAGTTGGCGGCGGACGCGCTGCTGCTGCTCACCGACGTGGCGGCGGTCCAGGACGGATTCGGCACGCCGCAGGCCCGCCCGATCCACCGGGCCACGCCCGCCGAACTCCGGGCCCGCTCCTTCCCGGCCGGCTCGATGGGCCCCAAGATCGAGGCCGTCTGCCGCTTCGTCGAATCGACCGGGAAGCCCGCCGCCATCGGACAGCTCGGAGATGCGCAGGCGCTACTCGCGGGACAGGCCGGGACGCTCGTCGTCCGCTAGCGCCCGGCCCGCTCGGTCCGAGGGCCCGGGGCGGTGGGAACCGTGACGACCGGGCCGTGCGCGTGGTTCAGGACCGCGTGGATGACCGTCCCCGGGCCGTGGTGCACCGCATGCCGACCCAGCACGACCAGGTCGGTGCACGCGGACAGGCCGACCAGCGCCCGGCCCGGGTGACCGTGCACGACGTCCTGGCTGAACGGGACGTCCGGGTACTTCTCGCGCCAGTCGTTCAGCAGCACCTCCAGTCTGGCGGTCGCGTCGGCTTCGACGGCATGGACGCCGGGCGCGTTGTACGCGATCCCGGCCCGCGAGATGTCGGCGTCCGGGGTGTGCCAGGCGTGGATCGCAACCACGCTGGCCTTCCGCAGGGCCGCCTCCCCGAAAGCGAAGTCGAGCAAGCTGGCGCAGTGATCCAGGTCGCCGACGCCGACGCCGACCTGCCGGCGCGCGGCCCCGGCCTCCTCGCGCACCACCACGACCGGACAGGCCGCGTGGGTGGCCGCGTAACGACTTACCGACCCGAGGACCATCGCCGCGAACGCCCCGGCGCCACGAGAGCCTGTGACCAGCATCAGTGCGCCCGATCCGGCGCCGGTCACCGCCTCGGCGGGCGACCCTTCCAGCTGGTCGGCGTCGACGAGGAGCCCGGGGACCGTCCGGGCGGCGCGCTCGGTCGCGGCGGCCAGGGCCTGATCCCGGTGCTCGCGGAGGGTGTCGGCCACGGTGTCGTAGTCCGACATGGCGTGGCCTCCGATCATCCGGGGCAGCAGCTCCGCGGCGGAGACGATCCGCAGCGGGGCACCGCGCAGCGCGGCCTCCCTGGCGGCCCAGTCGACCGCCCGCAGTGATTCCTCAGAACCATCCGTAGCGGCCACGACGGGCTTGGCTGACATGCTGGCTTCCTTGCGGCGAGGAGGTCAGGAGGGGACGGTGACGACCGGGCCGTGCGCGTGACTGAGCACGGCGTGCATGACCGAGGCGGGCCCGTGGTGCGCGGACCGCCTGCCGAGGACCACCAGGTCGGCACGGGCCGACAGGCCCACCAGCGCCCGGCCAGGGTGGCCGTGGACGAGCTCCTGGCTGACCGGGACGTCGGGGTACTTGGCCCCCCAGTCGCCCAGCAGCTGCCCGAGTCGCTTAGCCGTTTCGGTTTCCTGGACGTAACCGGCAGGTCCGGAGGGCACCGGTCCGGCTCGTGAGACGTCGGAATCCGGCAGGTGCCAGGAGTGGATGGCGATCAGGCTGGCCTTACGCAGCGTGGCCTCCTCGAAGGCGAAGGTAAGGGAGGCTTGGTTCTCCAGGTCGCCGATGCCGACGCCGACCTGCCGGTGCACGGCCCCGGCCTCCTCGCGCACCACCACGACCGGACAGGCCGCGTGGGTGGCCGCGTAACGACTTACCGACCCCAGGATCATCGCCGCGAACGCCCCGGCGCCACGGGAGCCTGTGACCAGCATCAGCGCGCCCGACCCGGCTTCGGTCACCGCCTCGGCAGGCGACCCTTCCAGCTGGTCGGCGTCGATGAGCAGCCCCGGGCCGTCCGGGCGGCCCGCCCGGCCGCGGCGGCCAGGGCCTGATCCCGATGCTGGCGCATAACGTCGGCCACGGTGTCGTAGTCCGACATGGCGTGGCCGCCGATCATCCGGGGCAGCAGCTCCGCGGCGGAGACGATCCGCAGCGGGGCGCCGCGCAGTGCGGCCTCCCTGGCGGCCCAGTCGACCGCCCGCAGTGATTCCTCAGAACCATCCGTAGCGGCCACGATGGGCTTCGCTGACATTCTGGCCTCCGCGTCGTTGTGCGTCTGGGACATCATTATCGCCAGCTGGCCGTAGCGGCAAGGGGCCCGTGATCATACTGCGGCGAGCGAGTCGGCGCCGATCCAGGCCGCGACGTCGGGGCTCGTCCCGGGCAGCGCCCGGATCGTGGCGTGCGCGGCCGCGAGGGCGGCGCGCGAGGCGCGGTAGTGATGACCGCACAGCATCAGGTCGGTCTTGTGCGGCCGACCCTGGGCCGGCGGCATGGTCACCCGCACGGTAGCCCTCGCCGGGCAGCAGCAGCAGGCGAGCTCGGCACCGTCTTCGCGCGCCGGGATCGCGTCATCGAACAGCCCGTAGGCCGGGTGGGCGTCTCTTGTGACCGAAGGTAGCAGGAATCTCGCGTTCATGCCGTCAGCTTGGCTGGCGACAGCCAGGCCCGGAAGAGACCAAGCTCACGCCCGGAGGTGCCAAAGGTCCCTCACCTTGGACTCTGGCCGTGACCTGCGGTGCGGCGGTTTCCTCGAACTGTCCGGATCGCTGAGCACCACGCCGCAAGCGTGGCCGCAGGTTGGAGGACCTCAATGGTGGCCGCCGTAGACGCGAACGGTCCGCAGCATGACGTACCGGAGCTGCCGGACGGGCTCTGGTACGGGGTGAAGCGCCGGCTGCTAGGACCGCCGCTGGTGACCGAGCAGCTGGCGAGCGAGCGCCTGTCCAAGCCGCTCGCGCTCGGCGTGCTGTCCTGCGACGGGCTTTCGTCGGCCGCGTACGGTACCGAGGAGATCCTCTACGCGCTGCTCCCGTTCTTCGGGCTGGCAGCCTTCGCGCTGGTGCTGCCGCTGACGCTGCTCGTCTTGTTCGGCGTGATGCTGGTCGTGCTGTCCTACCGCGAGGTGGTGTCGGTGTACACCAGGGCGGGCGGCTCGTACGTCGTGGCCAGGGAGAACTTCGGCCCGCGCGTGGCCCAGGTCGCAGCGGTCGCGCTGCTGATCGACTACGTGGTCACGGTCGCGGTGCAGACCGCCGCGGGCAGCGCCGCCATCGTGTCCGCGTTCCCGGCGCTGTCCCGTATCCCCTTCATCGGCCCCAAGATCCTGCTGGTCATCTCCGTCGTGGCCATGCCGCCTCGGTGATCGCGATGATCGTCGCCGGCCTAGTCCGGGAACTAACCGGAGGCCTGCAGCACGTGCATACCGGGCCCGGCACGGTCGCCATCGGGTCGCACTCGGGACTGATCGCCATCGGCGCACTGTATATCGTGGCGAAGGCCTTCGCCAACGGAGGTTCGTCGCTCACCGGGATCGAGGCCGTCTCCAACGCGGTCAGCGCGCTGCGCCCGCCGGAGGGCCGCAACGCGCGGCAGATCCTGGCCATGCAGGGCTCGATCGTGGCGTTCCTCATCGCCGGCATCTCCTGGCTCGCGCACGTCACCCACGCCACCCCCTACACCGCCGGGTTCCCGACCGTGCTAGCCCAGGAAGCCGGCGCGGTGTTCGGGCACACCCCGGCCGGGCAGGTCATGTTCTACTTCCTCCAGGTCGCCACCGCCGCCATCTTGTTCACCGGCGGCAACACCAGCTTCACCGGCTTCCCCTTCCTGGCCAGCTTCGTCGCCGAGGACTCCTTCCTGCCCCGGCGGCTGACCCGGCGCGGCCACCGGCTGGTGTTCTCCAACGGGATCGTCCTGCTCACCGCGCTGTCGGTGACGCTGATGGCGGTGGCGGGCGCGACCGTCGACGCCCTGATCCCGTTCTACGCCATCGGCGTATTCACCGGGTTCGCCATGGCGGGCTTCGGCATGGCCCGGTACCACCGCCGGACCCGGGAGCCGGGCTGGCGGCGCCGGCTGGTGATCAGCACCACGGGCGGGATCTACACCGCGCTGGTCGTGGTGCTGTTCGCGGTGGTGAAGTTCACCGAGGGTGCCTGGCTCATCGTCATCTTGTTCCCGTCCCTGGTGTACCTGCTGATCTGGCTCAACCGGGAATACCGGCACGAGGCCGCCATCCTGGACAGCCTGAACGGGGGCGACCTGCGGCCGAACCCGCCGAACTACGCCCGCCGCTGCGTCCTGGTCCTGGTGGACAGCTACGACCTGGCCACCATCGCCGCGCTCAGGTACGCCAAGAGCCTGCGGCCGACGTCGTTGCGGGCGGTGCACTTCAGCGTGGACAGCACCCGGGCCGACAAGCTCAGGCAGCAGTGGCTGGAGGCGGGCACCGGGACCCCGCTGGACCTAGCGGACTGCCCCGACCGACGGCTGGCCCACGCCGCGGCCCACCTCGCGGCGGCCGAGGCGGCCACGCCCGGCACGCACGTCACCGTCGTCCTGCCGCGCCGCAGCTACCCGGTGCTGGCCAGCCGGCTGCTGCATGACCACACCGCGGACCGGATCGCCCGCACGGTCAGCCGGGTTCCGTCCGCGGCGGCCACCATCATCCCGTTCGACGTGCAGCACAAGGTCGATGCCCTGCGCGCGAAGCGGGCCAGGACCGACAGTCTCATCGACTACCAGCGGCCGCAGCCGCCGCCCGGTACTGACCCGATCGGGTCACTGCGGCAGCCCGGCCGCGCCACCGTGCAGGGCCGCCTGCGCGCGGCGCAGGTCCGGCCTGTTCCGGGCAACAACGTGCTGGCCTGCGAGGTGGCCGACTCGACCGGCGAACTGACCGCCGTGTTCTACGGCCGCACGCAGATCGCGGGCGTCGAGCCGGGCCGCCGGGTCCGCCTGCACGGCATGGTCGGCATCGGCGGGGACGGCCATCCCGCGATGATCAACCCGGCCTGCGAATTGCTCAGGTAAGGACCAAAGTCCCTGGCCATCCGACCAGACGACCCTGCCGCCGCTGGTCGAGCGGACGTAGCGTCGGAAGTGGAAGCACCCCAGGAAGCTGTGGAAGCACCCCAGGAAGCTACTGCAGAAGGAGAACGGAAATGGCCGGGATCGTCGTCGGCGTGGATGGATCCGGCCCTTCGCAGCGGGCCCTGGAGTGGGCCATGCGCGAGGCGGCCATCCGGCAGGCGCCGCTCAGCGTGCTGACCGTCCACCCGGCCGTCGTGGGATATTTCGGTGGCGTCGTCAGCACCCCGCAGGACCTGGAGCTCACCGGGCAAACGAAGGCGGCGGTGCAAGCGGAGACGGACAAGGTGCTGGCCGGGCTGAACGGACCGCACCCGGAGTCGGTAACGGTCAGGGCCGTGCACGGCTTCCCGGTCGAGGAACTCGTCAACGCGAGCAAGGAGGCGGACATGGTCGTGCTGGGCTCCCGTGGCGTGGGCGGATTCACCCGGCTGATGCTGGGCTCGACCGCCGGCCAGGTGGTCCAGCACGCGCACTGCCCAGTGCTGATCGTCCCGCCGGAGGACCGCGGCTGAGCCGGCCTAACTCGCGGATCCGGGGACCGGGACTCAGGTGACGATCAGGCTGGCCAGCCGGTCGAACGCCTCGTCCATGCCCCGCCGTATCTCGGCGGCAGCGTGGTCGGGGGACGGGCCGAGCCGGTCATCCGGGATGGCGACATGCAGGTGGACCTCTGACCCGGACGGCCGTTCCGCGATCCGCAGCGAGCCGCGGTAGCCGTCGTCTCCTTCGGCTCCCCAGTCCAGC
>JGI12269J14319_10004669_pt1 | contig 12401 bp, 11 predicted proteins | sample PeaSoiSIISIP2007_FD_14319 | JGI IMG/M metagenome (IMG submission 14319) | reverse complement strand
GGAAGCCCGGGTCGCCGTGCTGGAGCAGCTCGCTCGCCTGACTGCCGCATCGCTTGAGCGGATCGAGAGGCGGCTCGATACCGGTCTGACGCATGCAGACGATCGTATGGATCGGATCGAGCGGCGGCTCGACACGACTCTGACGCAAGCAGACGATCGTATGGATCGAATCGAACGCCGGTTGGATATGCTGTGGGGCGAGCAACATAGCGATTTTCGTTGGCTGCTCGGCATGATGGTCGCGGGAACCGGGACAATTCTCGCCGCTCTCCTGGGCCTGCTCGGCGTGATGGCGCACGGGTTCCACTGGCTGTAATTCGTCCCGGACGCACCGCGCCGGGACCCCATCGCCGATGATCGAGCACTGACATGGACTGGGATGCGCCGGCGATCGTGCTGGACGCGCGCGCCTATGGCGAGGGCGACGCGATCGCCGGCGTCATGACCGAGGCGCACGGCCTGCACCGCGGCCTCGCGCGCGGCGGGGCCGGGCGCGCCGGCGCGGCGATCTGGCAGGCCGGCAACCTGGTGCAGGTGCGCTGGGTGGCGCGGCTGGCCGAGCAGCTCGGCAGCTTCTCCGCCGAGCTGGTGCACCCCGCCGCGGCGCTGGCGATGGACGATCCGTTGGCGCTGGCGATGCTGAGCGCCGCCTGCGCCGTCGCCGAGGGTGCGCTGCCGGAGCGCGAGCCGCATCCGCGCGTGTTCCATGGCCTGCTGCAATTCATCGCCCGGCTGTCGCAGGGACCGGCGATGCTGGCCGAGCTGGTGCGCTGGGAGACGCTGCTGCTGGCCGACCTTGGCTATGGCCTCGATCTGACCGCCTGCGCCGTGACCGGGGCGACCACGGGGCTGGCCTATGTCTCGCCGCGCACCGGCCGCGCGGTCACCGCGGCGGCGGCGGGTGCCTGGGCGGGGCGGCTGCTGCGCCTGCCCGGCTTCCTGGTCGGGGCCGACACCGGCACGGCGGCGGACTGGCGCGACGGCCTGGTCCTGACCGGGCATTTCCTGGCGCGCGACGCCTTCGGCCACCACCACCGGCCGCTGCCGGCGGCGCGGCGGATGCTATACGACCGCGTCGTGGCGCTCGCCACCGAGTCGGAGACCCTCGAGTCGAAGGCCGCCGCGGCGGTGACCCCCGCGCCGGCTAGCCCAGCGCCGGAGCCCCCCACGCCGGATAGCCTAGCGTCGGAGACCAAGGATGCCGGATGACCTGATCGGCCGCGTCGAGGACACCAACCTGGCGGACGCGCTGTCCGAGCGCTACCTGGCCTATGCGCTGTCCACCATCATGTCGCGCTCGCTGCCGGATGTGCGCGACGGGCTGAAGCCGGTGCACCGGCGGCTGATCTACGCCATGCACCAGTTGCGCCTCGACCCCACCGCCGGCTTCAAGAAATGCGCCCGCGTGGTCGGCGACGTCATGGGCAAATACCACCCGCACGGCGATGCCTCGATCTACGACGCGATGGTGCGGATGGCGCAGGATTTCGCCGCGCGCTTCCCGCTGGTCGAGGGCCAGGGCAATTTCGGCAACATCGACGGCGATAACCCCGCCGCGATGCGCTACACCGAGGCGCGGCTGACCCAGGTCGCCACGGCGCTGCTGGCGGGCATCGACGACGACACGGTGGATTTCCGCCCGACCTACGACGGCGAGGAATCCGAACCCATCGTATTGCCCGGCGCGTTTCCCAACCTGCTGGCGAACGGCGCGGCGGGGATCGCGGTCGGCATGGCGACCTCCATCCCACCGCACAACGCCGGCGAGGTCTGCGCCGCGGCGATCCACCTGATCCGCCATCCGAACGCCACCACCACGGACCTGCTGCGCCACATGCCCGGGCCGGATTTTCCCACCGGCGGCGTGCTGGCCGAGGACGCCGCCTCGCTGCTGAGCGCCTACGAAACCGGGCGCGGCGGCTTCCGTCTGCGGGCCAAATGGGCGGTGGAGAAGGGCAAGTACGGCGCCTGGCAGATCGTGGTCAGCGAGATTCCGTACCAGGTGCCGAAGGCGCGGCTGATCGAGCAGATCGCGCAACTCCTGGAAGAGAAGAAGCTGCCGCTGCTCGGCGATGCGCGCGACGAGAGCGCCGAGGACGTGCGCCTGGTGCTGGAACCGCGCACCCGCGGCGTCGAGCCCGAGGTGCTGATGGAGACGATGTTCCGCGCCACCGCGCTGGAAACCCGTTTCCCGCTCAATATGAACGTGCTGGACGCCACGCGCACGCCGCGCGTGATGTCGCTGGTCGAGGTGCTGCGCGCCTGGCTCGATCACCGCCACGAGGTGCTGCTGCGCCGCACCCGCCACCGGCTGGCGGCGATCGAGCGGCGGCTCGAAGTGCTGGACGGCTATCTGCTGGTCTACCTCAACCTCGACGAGGTGATCCGCATCATCCGCGAGGAGGAGGAGCCGAAGCCGCGGCTGATGGCGCGCTTCACGCTGTCGGAGCTGCAAGCGGAGTCGATCCTGAACATGCGCCTGCGGTCGTTGCGCCGGCTGGAGGAGATGGAACTCCGCACTGAGCACCGCGGCCTGACCAAGGAGCGGCGGGAGATCCAGGCGCTGCTGAAGGACGAAGGCCGGCGCTGGGACCGTATCGTCGAGGAACTGGAGGCGACGCGGGGAAAATTCGGCGGGGGAAAACTGGGGGCGCGGCGCACCGAGGTCGGCGACGCACCGCTTGCGGTGGAGGTGGCGACCGAGGGCTTCGTCGAACGCGAGCCGCTGACGGTGGTGCTGTCGGACAAGGGCTGGATTCGCGCGTTCAAGGGTCATCTCGACGAGGATGCCGAGCTGCGCTTCAAGGAAGGCGACAAGCTGAAGCTGCGGCTGCACTGCCAGACCACGGACCGGCTGACGCTGTTCGGCACCAATGGGCGCGCCTACACGCTGAAGCCGGCCGACCTGCCGCGCGGGCGCGGCGACGGGCAGCCGGTGCGCCTGCTGGCGGAGCTCACCAACGAGGACGACGTGGTGGCGCTGTTCGTGCCGAATGACGCGGGAAAATACCTGGTGGCGTCGTCGGCGGGGCGCGGCTTTGTCGTGCCGGGGGCGGAACTTTTCGCGGAGAAGCGCACCGGCAAGCAGATCCTGAACCTGCGCCCCGGCGAGGAGGCGCAGATTTGCGTGCCGGCCGACGGCGATCACCTCGCGGTGGTCGGGTTCAATCGCCGGTTGCTGGTGTTCCCGCTGGACCAGGTGCCGGAGATGGCACGCGGCGCCGGGGTGATCCTGCAACGCTACAAGGACGGCGGGCTGGCGGACGCAAAGGTGTTCAACCTGGCCGAGGGGCTGACCTGGCGGCTGGGCGAGAAGACGCGGACCGAAACGAATCTTCGAGATTGGCTGGGCGAGCGCGCCCAGACCGGCCGGCTGCCGCCGAACGGTTTTCCGCGCGCGCCGAAGTTCTGAGGCCGGGGGGCCGTGACGTGAAACGGCGCACCATTCGTACACCTCTCCCGCTCTTCGCGGGCTTGGGCCGCGAAGCGGACCAAGGCGCGGAGCACAGCGACGCGGGTGAGGGTGGTGCCGCGTGCACCACCCTCACCCTCGGCGCTTCGCGCCTCGACCTCTCCCGCGAAGAGCGGGAGAGGTGTACACGGTTCCAGTCAGCCGCAACTCGCTCTAGACTCACGCTGATCCTGCCAACACCGAGACCGTCACACCCATGACCACACCGCTGGTCCCGCCCGAGCTGCTCGATCCCGTCGTGGCCTACTTCAACCCACGGCGGGTCATCCTGTTCGGCTCCCGCGCGCGCGGTGACGCGGGACCTGAAAGCGACATCGATCTGCTGGTCATCGTCGATGACGACACGCCGCCGGAAAAGGTCACGTTGCGGGCCGGCTTCGAGGCCCGCCAATCGTATCACGAGTCGGCTGATGTGATTCCGGTCCGGGAGACAACCTTCCGCCAAAACGCGCAGATCGCCGGCACGCTTTCCCGCGCGGCCGTGCTGGATGGTGTCGTGGTGTATGACCGCCCCTGATCCCGCCCTCGTTTGGCAACGGGTAGAGGGCTGGATGCGCTACGCTCAGGAAGACGCTCGGATGGCGCGTGGCCTTGTTCATTTGGAGCCACCATCACTCGGAGGAGCGGCGTACCATTGTCAGCAGGCTGCCGAAAAGCTGCTGAAAGGGTTCCTGGTCCGCGCCAATATCGATTTCAGCCGAACGCACGACCTCGACCGGCTCGGCCATGCGGTTGCCGGCCGCTTCCCGGCGGTGCTGCCGCTCGTCGCGTCGATGCGTGCCTGGACCACCTGGGGCGTTGCTTATCGCTATCCGGGGGAAGCCGAACCGGAGCCGGAACCAAGCGTGGAAGAACTGACCAAGGCGCTGGACAGTATCGCCCTTCTGGCGGCGGCGTTGCGGTCGCTTGCGCCACTTCGGTGACCCCCGACACCAGTGCTTCGTTGCCGCCAACGGGCTGCTCGCCGCGGTCAGCTACCTGGTGATCGTCGGCGAGGTCAGGCGCATGGTGCTGGTGCGCTAGCGGGGATGTCCCAGACCGAGCCGGGAGGGAACGCGATGTCGAAGATCGTCTGCCTGCGTACCGTACGGATTGCGGAACGTCCGAACCTCATCTGGGTCGAGCTGGAAACCGAGGACGGGCTGATCGGCCTCGGCGAGTCCTTCCGCGGCGCGCAGGCGACCGAGGCGGTGCTGCACGAGCAGGTCGCCCCCTGGCTGATCGGGCATGACGCACGCCGGATCGAGGCGGTGTCACGCCATCTCACCACCCCGTATATCGGCTTCCACAGCGCGGGCGCCGAAATCCGTGCCGCCAGCGCGATCGACCTCGCCCTGTGGGACCTCGCCGGCCAGCGCCACGGCATCCCGGTGCACGAGGCCCTCGGCGGCGCCGTCCGGACCGAGATCCGCGCCTACAACACCTGCGCGGGCTACGCCTACAATACCAGCGGCGTGGGCCGGCGCGCGGTCGCCGCCGACGAGGCAACCAGCGGCCCCTACGACGACCAGATCGCCTTCACCCGCGATGCCGGCGCGCTGGCGGAAAGCCTGCTCGCCGAGGGTTTTACCGCGATGAAGATCTGGCCATTCGACATCCATGCCGCGGCAAGCGGCGGCCAGTTGATCACGCTGCCCGAGTTGAAGGCGGGGCTGGAACCGTTCCGCAAGGTGCGCGCGGCGGTCGGCGACGCGATCGAGGTGATGTGCGAACTGCACAGCATGTGGAACACGACCTCGGCCATTCGCATCTGTCAGGCGCTGGAGGAGTACGGCGTGCTCTGGGCGGAAGACCCGATCGCCAAGATGGACGACGTGCAGGCCCTGGCCGATCTGCGGCGGCAGACACGGGTGCCGATTTGCGGCAGCGAAACGTTGGGCGGCGTCGTGCCGTTTCGCGACCTGCTGGCGGCGGATGCGCTGGATTTCGTCATGCTCGATCTCGCCTGGTGCGGCGGCCTGACCGAGGGGCGCAAGATCGCGGCCCTCGCCGAGGTCTATGCCAAGCCGCTCGCGCCGCATGACTGCACGGGTCCGGTGACGCTGTGGGCCGGGTTGCATCTTGGCCTGCATGCGCCTGCGGCGATCTTCCAGGAAGTCGTGCGGGCCACCCTGGCAACCTGGTATCGCGACCTGGTGACGGCGTTGCCGGTCATTCAGAACGGCATGGTGCAGGCACCCACGAGTGCCGGCCTCGGCACCGCGCTGCGCCCGGAGGTGAAGCGGCGCGACGATGCGACGGTCAAGGTGAGCGGCGCATCGTTCCAGGAATGACGTGGCGACTCTCCCCCTCCCCTTGAGGGAGGGGGTTGGGGGGAGGGGGTGGTGCCAGTGTCGCACTAAAGTATCGTACGCGCGGAACCCACCCCCTCCCGCAAGGGGAGGGGGAGATTCTTTCTCACGCCTCCAACGCGCGCAGCATCTCGCGGAATGCCAGCATCCCCGGGTCGTCCAACCCCGCGGAGCGCTCGCCAAAAATGCGCGCACGGCCGATCTTCGCCTGCTGGCCGCGCATCCGCGCCATGGTGTCGTCCACCGCGCCGCTCGCCGCCGCCAGCATCTCCGCCGGTGCCACGCCGTCGACCGCATGCGCCGAGGCATCCAGCACATCCAGCACGGTCTTGTCGCCGAGCGAGGCCTTGCCGCGCGCCATCATCGCCTGCAACGCCGCAGCCAGCAGCGCCGAAAGTTCCGACCACGGCACCTCGGTGCGCCCGCGCGTCGCCTTCGCCGCCGCCATCAGCCCGGTCGCCAGCAGCGTGCCGTAACTCGATCCCGATACGCGCGTGATCGCCTGGGCGCACGCCAGCAACGCCATGCCGACATCCGCCGGCAGCGCCGGCAGCACTTTTATCAGTTCGCGCCCACCCCGCTGCATGGTCACGCCAAGGTCGCCGTCGCCCAACGCGCCATCCGCCGTGTTCAGCGCCTCGGCCACGGTCTCCATGCGCGCGGCGATGCGTTGCAGGCCCTCGGCCAGCGCCGCCGTGGTCAGCGACGCAGTCGGCGATCCGGTGCTCACCCCCATCGCGTCACACCTTCCAGAACGCGCATTCGGCCGGCGCCTTCAGCAACCGTTCCAGTTCGTCATCCAGCTTGCACAGCGTGAACGACACGCCCGCCATCTCCATCGAGGTGGCATAGCGCCCCACCAGCGGCATCACGATGGTCGCGCCGAGATCGTGGAACCGCGCCGCCACCTGGCGATACAGGATGTAGAGCTCCTCCGGCGGCGTCGCGCCCAGGCTGTTCACCAGCACCGACACGCGATCGCCGCGCGCCACCGGCAGATCGGTCAGCAGCAGGTCTAGCATCTCCGCGGCAATCTCATCGGCCGTGCGCAGCTTGCCGCGCCACACGCCGGGCTCGCCGTGGATACCCATGCCCATCTCCATCTCGTCTTCGGCGATGGAGAATGTCGGTCGCCCCGCCTGCGGCACGGTGCACGGCGTCAGCGCCGCGCCAACCGAGCGGCACGCATCCGCCGCCCTCTGCGCGATGCTGCTAACCGTTGCGAGGTCGGCGCGCGTCTCGGCGGCGGCACCGGCGATCTTGAAGGCATAGACCATGCCGGCGACGCCGCGCCGCTTGTTGGCCTCGGCCTTCGGCGCGCTGGCCACGTCGTCGGCCAGCAGCACCGTGGTGGAGGGGACGTCCTCCATCTCCAGCATGTCGCCGGCCATGTCGAAGTTCATGCAGTCGCCGCCGTAGTTGCCATACAGCCGCAGCACGCCGGCCCCGCCATTCGCGGCGCGCATCGCCTCCGCCATCTGGTCGACCGACGGCGAGGCGAACACCTCGCCGATCGCGCAGGCGTCCAGCAGCCCCTTGCCGACATAGCCGGTGAAGATCGGCAGATGGCCGGAGCCGCCGCCGGAGACGATGCCCACCTTGCCCGCGGTCGGTGCGCCCGGCCGCTTGATCACCCTTCCGTCGGTGCCGGCCCGCTGGTAGTACTCCGGGTGCGCGAGCACCAGACCCTCCAGCATCTCGGCGACATAGGCGTACGGATCGTTGAGGATCTTTTTCATGCGGGCCTCCCGGTCGTTGCTGTGCAGGCGCGGAGATCGGCCGTGGGATAGCGCCGAAGCCCGGCGGGGGCAATCAGACGCGGGGAACGCCGGTGCCTAGCTGGCCGTATGGGCCTATGCCATCATATCGACGTGCGGCACCGAACGCCCGTGCCCCGCGGTCAACCGTGGGATCAAGTCACGTCAATTGGAAGCAGCCTCCATGTCTGTTTCTCGTCGGCTGCTGCTCGGGGGAGCTGCGGCACTGTCCGCCGCGCCGGTCATTCGCGCCCGTGCGCAGGCAAGCCTGTCATCAAGCTTGGTGTCCTGACCGATCTCAGCGGCACCTATCGCGACAACACCGGACCCACCACCATCGTCTGCGTTCGCCAGGCGATCGAGGAGTTCAACCCCTCGGCGCACGGCTTCGAGGTCAATCTGCGACAGGCCGACCACCAGAACAAGCCCGACGTCGCCGCCACGATCGCGCGCCAATGGTACGACGAGGGCGTGTTGGCAACGATCGACGTCCCGACCTCCTCCGTCGCGCTGGCGGTCGCGCAGGTGGCGAAGGAAAAAGACAAGATCATGCTCAATGCGTCCGCCACCACGACGGACCTGACCGACGGGCAGTGCAGCCCCAACACCATCGTCTGGAGCTTCGATACGTACGAGAACGCTGCTTCGACCGGCGGCGCCATGGTGCGGTCCGGCCAGAAGGACTGGTTCTTCATCACTGCCGACTACGTGTTCGGCCACATTCTGGAAACCCAGAACATGGCGCTGGTGAAGAAGGCCGGTGGCGAGGTGAAGGGTGCGGTGCGCTATCCATTCCCCGACACCACCGACTTCTCAGCCTACCTGACCCAGGCGATGGCGAGCGGGGCGACGACGCTGGGCCTGGCCAATGCCGGACTGGACACGCAGAACTGCGTCAAGCAGGCGCACGAATTCGGCCTCGACAAGAAGATGAAGATCGTGCCGCTGCTGCTGTTCATCACCGACGTGCACTCGCTTGGCCTCGAGCTTGCCGCCGGCCTCGTGACGACCGAGACGTTCTACTGGGACCTCAACCCGCGCACGCGGGCGTTCACCAAGCGGGTGCTGCCGAAGACGCCGAACAACTACCCGAACCAGGCGCATGCCAGCGGCTACGGGATCACGCTGCACTATCTCAAGGCGGTCGCCGCGATGGGCGCGGCGAACGCGATGCAGAGCGGACGCACCACCGTCGCGCGCATGAAATCGATCCCCACCGATGACGATGCGTTCGGCAAGGGCAGCATCCGGGCCGACGGGCGCGGCGTGTTCCCGGCCTATCTCTTCCAGGTGAAGACCAAGGCCGAGAGCAAGGGGCCGTGGGATCTCTACAAGCTGATCCACACCTCGCAGCCGGCTGACGTGCTGCACCCGCTCAATGACAAGTGCAAGTTCCCGATCACCGCGTGAGACCTTGCCCGCCGGGCCGCGCGGATCATCGCGCGGGCCCGCAGATGCGGGTGAAAGGATGAACCATGGCCGTGACTGAAGAAGTTGTTGCCGCATCGGCGCAACTGCTGCGCACGCCCGATCAGATCCTGGGGCCGTTCTACCCGGTGCAGCAGGCGCCGGTCCTGACCGGCGACCTGACACGGTCGGGCCGCGCCCGGGGCACCGTGCTGCACCTGCGCGGCCGCGTGCTGACCAGCGCCGGCGCGCCGGTGCCGGGGGCACAGGTAGAAATCTGGCAGGCCAACGCAGGTGGCCGCTACGCCCACCCGAACGACAGCAACCCGACGCCGCTCGATCCGAATTTCGACGGTTTTGCGATTACCACCTCCGACGCGCAGGGAGGCTACCGCTTCAAGACGGTGGTTCCCGCGGCCTATCCCGCCGGTCCCGGTCGGATGCGCCCGCCGCACATCCACTTCAAGGTGATCGGCCAGCGGGAGCAACTGGTGACGCAGATGTACTTCGCCGGCCAGGAGTGGAACGATCGCGACCCGTGGCTGCAGAGCGCGCGCCGCAAGGAGGCGCTGATCGTTTCGCTGCGCGACGCGCCGGACGATCCGGGCGCCAAGGCCGCGAGCTTCGACCTTGTGCTGGCGTACGGATAGCGGCGGCCAAAGCCGCGTGGCAGGCCGCTCGGGTTGGCTGCGTCGCCGGCCCGGCCACCATCGGTGGCGCGACGCGTTCCTATGGATCGATCAGCACGCCCGGATTGAGCATACCCTGCGGATCCACCGCCCGCTTCGCCGCGCGCAGCGCCGCGGCGAACAGCTCCGGCCGCTGCCGGTCGTACCACGGCCGATGCTCGCGCCCGACCGCGTGGTGGTGGGTGATCGTGCCGCCCGCCGCGATCAGCGCGTCGCTGGCGGCGGTCTTGATCGTCCGCCACTGCGCCGCCAGCCGGCCGTGCTCGCCGAGCGCGTGGAACGAGAAATACGGCGCGGGGCCATCGGGATAGATGTGGGTGAACCGGCAGGTGACCTGCCCCGGACGGCCGGTCGCCGCGCGGATCGCCGCTTCGGCTGCTGCCTTCACGCCGTCGTGGAATGCTTCGAAGCGGTCCCAGGTGATCGCGGTTTCGAACGTGTCCGAAATGATCGCCCGCTGGATGGTGCGTTCGCGGGCGTACGGCATGCGGATGAAGGCGTTGCGCCACAACCCGGCGGCACCCTCGCGGTGCGCATCCGGCGTCGCCGCGGCTTCCGGCGCCCCGCCGTGATCGGCGCAGCACTCCAGCGCGCGGTCCATCCACGCATCCAGCTCATGATCGGCGGATTCGAACGCCAGCACCATGATCGCCGCGCTGCCGTTGCCGGCACCGGTGTTGTACGCCTCCCGCGGATCGAGGATGCGGCAGTTCGCGGGATACAGCCCGGCCTGGGCGATCGCCCGCACGGCGCGCGCGGCGGCGTAGAAATCGGCGAACCGCACCGCGCCGCCGGCGCGGAAGCGGGGCCGGTCCTGCAACCGCATCCACGCCTCGGTGATCACGCCGAGGATGCCCTCCGAGCCGATGAACAGGCGGTCGGGGCTGGGCCCGGCGCCGGAGCCGGGCAGCCGTCGCGTCTCGATCACGCCGCGCGGCGTGACCACGCGCAGGCTTTCGACGAAATCGTCGATATGCGTGTAGAGGCTGGCGAAATGGCCGCCCGAGCGCGTCGCGATCCAGCCGCCGAGCGTCGAGAACTCGTAGCTCTGCGGGAAATGCCGCAGCGTCAGCGCGTGCGGGCGGAGCTGCGCCTCCAGCGCCGGGCCGAAGATGCCGCCCTGGATGCGCGCCGCGCGCGAGGCGCGATCGACCTCGACGACGCGGTCCAGGTGGCGCAGATCCAGCGTGATCGCCGCCTTGGTGCGCACGCCGTCCACCAGCGGCTCGACGCCGCCGACCACGCTGCTGCCGCCGCCGAATGGGGTCAGCGCGGCCTGCGCGCCGCCGGCCCAGTCCATGACGGCGGCGACCTCGGCTTCGTCGCGCGGATAGGCGACCACGTCCGGCGCGCTGGCGTAGTCTCCGGCGAGGCCGCGCACGGTATCGAGGAAGGATTTTCCGTAGGTGTGCGCGGCGCGGTCGTAGGTTTCGCTGGAGCAACATGCTGCCAGCGCGGTGGGCGGGGTGATGCGCGGCGGCCGCAGCACGATATCGGCGAGACGCGGTGGCGGGACTTCCTCGAAGCTGTCGACGCCGAAGCGCTCGCGGTGGCGCGCCAGGACGAACGATTCCTCCTCCGCCGTCATGCCTTCGCCCTCGCGGCCCCAGCCGAAATGCTTCAATCGGGCGGTGGTCATCGCGGCACCTCGAACGGTGGGGGATGGTTGAACCGGATCAGCGCGTTACTGGCGCGCCGGCCGATGTTGTTGTCGGCCAAGTCCCAGGTCAGCGGGCTAGCACGGGCGGTCGATCCCGTCGAGAACGCCGCGCCGGCGGGGGCAATTGTCATGGTGACGCGACGTGATGCGACGACAAAGCCAACCGTCATGGCCGGCCTTGTGCCGGCCATCTGCGCACCACGGTCGAAGCGCGGATGGCCGGGCGATCCCCGGGACAAGACCCCGGGGACAAGGGCCGGCCATGACGGTGAGCGACGTCGTCGCGCCGAAATGAGAACTGCCGGGGCACGACGACGCCCTTTGCCATCATCCCGTGACAGTGTGAGAAATGCAGCTCCGCCGATGCACCGACCATTGCCTCAGGAACGATCGCATGAACCCGCCGTACACGATCAACACCTATTCGTACATCATGAGCCACACCGCGGAGGCATGCCTCGGCGAGCTGGCCGAAGCCGGCTTCACGCAGTTCGAGCTGATGATGTATCCAGGCCATGCCTGGCCGGCGGCGTGGGATGGGGTTCGGCGGCGGGAATTCAGGTCGTTCCTGGAACGGCATGGGTTGCGCGTGATCACGCTCAACCAGCCCAACATCGACATCAACCTGGCGGGTGCCACGCCGGAGATGCGTGCCTACTCCATCGGAATCGTCCGCTCGATCCTGCAGCTCGCCGGCGAGCTGGGCGTGCCGGGTGTCGTGGTCGGGCCCGGCAAGGCGAACCCGCTGTTCCCCGCGCCACGCACGCACTTGATCGACCTGTTCCATCGGGCGCTGGACGAACTCGCGCCGGTGGCGAAATCCGCCGGAACGCAGATCCTGATGGAGAACATGCCATTCGCCTTCCTGCCGGACGCGAACGGGCTGCTGGATGCCGTGGAGAGCTACGGCGATCCGGATATCGGCATCCTCTATGACATCGCCAATGCGGCATTCATCAAGGAGGATGTCCCCTTGGCGCTGCGGCGGATCGGCACGCGCCTGAAGCTGGTGCATCTCTCCGATACCGGGCCAGAAATCTACAAGCATGATCCGATCGGGTTGGGGACGATTGATTTCACCGCGGTGCGGCGGCATCTCGCGGCCATCGGCTGGACCGACTGGCC
>JGI12269J14319_10004668_pt1 | contig 12402 bp, 15 predicted proteins | sample PeaSoiSIISIP2007_FD_14319 | JGI IMG/M metagenome (IMG submission 14319) | reverse complement strand
GGCAGCCGCAGCAAGACCAAGACCATTTACTAAACGCGGACGACCCGGGGCCGGCCGCGGCGAGCAGCCGTAGCCGGCCCCGGGTGGTCACCGGCGTGAAAGACTTCCGGCATGTCCATCCGGCTCGGCAGCACGGTGATCAACTGCGCGGACATGGAGCTCATGACCCGTTTCTGGTCTGGGGCGCTCCACCTGGCTCCCTCGTCACAGGCCGCGGGCGATGACTTCCGGGTACTGCGGGGCGAACATGCCCGCCTCTCCCTGCAGCTCGCCCGTACTCCGGTCACCGCCAGGGACCAGATGCACCTGGACCTGTACACCGACGACCAGGCCGCCGAGGTCGAGCGCCTGGCCGGACTCGGGGCCACGGTCGTCCGGCACAACCGCGATCCCGATGACGACTACGTGGTCATGACCGATCCCGAGGGCAACGAGTTCTGCGTGTGCGCGGTAGCGGACCTCCTCCGCTAGTGGGGGATCCCGGAGATCAGGTCGCCCGCGCGGGCCAGCACGGAGGTGCGCGGGGAGCGGCGCGCGGCTTCCAGCCGGTCCGCCGTCCGGTAGAGGGCGTAGAGGCCGTGCACCCCGGCCCAGCGGGCCGGCTCCACCTCCCAGGCCGACGAGCGGTGTCCCACCCAGGGCAGGGCGGTCAGCGGGCTGGCCACGCCGCGCACCAGGTCGGCGAGCGTGCGGCCGGCCAGGTTGGCCGCGGCCACCCCATGGCCTGAGTAGCCGCCCGCCCAGCCGAGGCCGGTGCGCGGGTCCATGGTGACCGTGGCGCACCAGTCCCTCGGCACCCCCAGGACACCGCACCACGCGTGCTCGATGCCGGCCTGCGTCGCGGCCGGGAACATGCGGCGCAGGATCCGGCCGAGCTGCGCGATGGTCGCCGGCGCGATCGCGCCATCGTGGTCCAGCGCGGAGCCGAAGCGGTAGGGGATGCCGCGGCCGCCGAGCGCGATCCGGCCGTCCGCGGTGCGCTGGGCGTAGATGTAGGCGTGCGCCTCGTCACTGATCGTCTCGAAGCCGTCCCAGCCGATCGATTTCCAGGCCTCGTCGCTGAGCGGGCCGGTGACGATCATGGAGCTGTTCATCGGCAGCAGCGTCCTGTGCTGCCCCGGCATGTCCGCCGTGAACCCTTCAGTGCAGCGCACGATATAGGGTGCGCGCACGTCGCCAGCCGGAGTGCGCGCCCGTCCGGCGGAAATCGACGTCACCGGGGTCGCCTCGTACAGCAGCACCCCGGCCCGGGTGACGACCTCGGCCAGCCCGGCGACCAGATCCGCCGGCTGCACCCGGGCGCAGTGCGGTGAGTANANGGCCCCGACCGCCCCGGTCACCCGCAACCGCCCGGCCAGGTCTTCGGATTCTAGGTACCGAACGATCCCGGAATCATCGCCCCATGACCGTTCTTGCTCCAGCCGGTGGCGCAGCCGGGCATCCTGGGCCGCCGAGGTGGCGATGGTGAGCGTGCCGCCCTTCACCAGGCCGGCATCGATTCCTTCGGCGGCGCAGACCCTGGCCACCTCATCGACCGTGTCACGCAGGTGCCGCTCGAGCTCGCGGACCCCGGCTGTGCCCTGCGGGTGCCTCGCGTAGCGGGTCCGTGATCCCGGCAGGGTCGCCGTCACCCAGCCGCCGTTCCTGCCCGACGCGCCGAACCCGGCGAAGCTCGCCTCGAGCACCACGATCCGGAGGCCAGGGTCAGCCCGCTTGAGGTAGTAGGCGGTCCACAGGCCGGTGTAGCCGGCTCCGACGATGCACACGTCGGCCTCGGTGCCGCCCGGCAGCGAGGGCCGTCGCGCCGGGATGCCGTGCGCTTGCCACCAGTACGAGACCTCCCCGTTACGCATGGATAAGCCTCCTAGTGGGGCACGCACGCCGCTCGTTCGGAACAAATTATCTGAAAAGCCGCCAAAGGTCGCATCGATGACCCGGTGATACCAGGTCAGGCGGCACAGGCCGGGCTTTTTTATCGCCGGGCGAGGTAGCGTCAGGGTATGCGACTTGGGGTGCTGGATGTGGGGTCGAACACGGTGCACTTGCTCGTGGTGGATGCCTACCGCGGAGCGCGGCCGATGCCTGCCTTCTCGCATAAAGCCGAACTCAGGCTCGCGGCTCACCTGGAGGACGGGAACTCGCTGTCCGGGGCGGGCGAGCGGAGCCTGCGCGGGGTCGTCGAAGAGGCGCTGCGGATCGCGGAGGACAAGGGGGTCGAGGACATCATCGGGTTCGCGACCTCGGCCGTCCGGGAGGCCGTGAACGGCGAGCAGGTCCTGGCCAGGATCCGCGAGCAGACCGGCGCGCAGATCAACGTGATGACCGGCCACGAGGAAGCGCGCCTCACGTTCCTGGCCGCCCGGCGCTGGTTCGGCTGGTCCTCCGGGCGGCTGCTGGTGATCGACATCGGCGGCGGCTCGCTCGAGGTGGCGACGGGAATCGACGAGGAGCCGGACGCGATGGCGTCGCTGCCGCTCGGCGCCGGGCGGCTCACCAGGGACTGGNTCAGCACCGACCCGCCCNCGCCGCAGGAGGTGCGCCGCCTGCGCAAGCACGTNCGNGCCGAGATCGCCAGGGAAATGGGGGGCATGNTGCGGCAGGGNCCCCCCGATCATGTGGTGGGAACCTCGAAGACCTTCCGGCAGCTGGCCAGGATCGCGGGTGCGGCTCCGTCCAGTGAGGGCCCCTACGCCAAGCGCGCCCTGCGGCACTCCGATGTAGCGGCCCTCGCCGAACGGCTGCCGGCGATGAGCCAGGGCGAACGGGCCAAGCTGCCCGGCGTTTCCGCCGGGCGGGTGGCGCAGCTGCCGGCCGGCGCCATCGTGGCCGACGCCATCCTCGACCTGCTGGACGTCGATCAGCTCGAGCTGTGCCCGTGGGCCCTGCGCGAGGGCGTCATCCTGCGGCGCCTCGATATGCTCGCGCAGGGCCTGGGCGGGTTAACTCCAGCTGTACGGCAGGCCTAAGTTGTCGCTGCCCGGCATGAGGCGGATGCCCTCGGCCGACTCCTCAGCGTCGATGACCGTGGAGCGTACCGGCGAGTGCTGCTTTTCCTGGGGCTGGGCCGACGAGGGCTGGGCGGACGAGGGCTGGGCGGACGAGGGCTGGGCCGGACGGGGCTGGCTCGGCTGAGCCGGTCCCGGCTGGGCCAACCCCGGCTGGGCCAACCCCGGCTGGGCCAACCCCGGCTGGGCCAACCCCGGCTGGGCCGGGCCGCCGGGCCGGGCCGATGCCGGCGGCGCGGTCAGGCGCGGTCCGCCCGGGCCCGCGGGCCGGCCTGACCCCGTAGGCCCGGTAGAACCGGTAGACCCCGGGACCCCCGTTGGCTCGGCGGCCGGGCGCGGTGCGCCGTTGGACTCCGCCACGGCGATCGCCTTGGCGGTGGCCTGGTCGACCTCGTCCTCGAGCGACATGCGGGCGGTCTCGGCGGCCACGAGGCCGGAGACACCGTCCAGGATGTCGGTGAGCCGCTTGATCGTTTCCGCGTGCCGGGTGGACAGGAGGTTCAGCCGGCGCTCGGCGCCGTCGTGAATGGCGGTGGCTCGCGCCGTCGCCTCGTCGAGCGCCTTCTTAGCCTGTGCCTTGGCGCTGGCCAGCGCGCTCTCCGACTTCTTCCTCGCCTCGGTGGTAGTGCGCTCCGCCTCGGTCCGGGCGGCGGTGAGCGTCTTTTCCGCCTCGGCGCGCGCGGAGGTGATCGCCCGTTCGGCCTGTTCCTGGGCCGCGGTGAGCATGCGCTCGGCCTGCTCGCGTGCCTCGGCGCGGGACTTGTCCGCGTCCGCCTGGGCTTCGTTACGCTGCCTGGCTATCTCCTCGTGGGCCTTGGACTTCTGGGACCTGGCCTCGTCATCGGCCAGCTTGAGGATCTGGGCGATGCGCTCACTGACTTCCTCGTGCGCGGGCTTGGCGCCGAGCGCCTGCTGGCGCGCCGTGGCCAGGTCGCGTTTCAGTTCCTCGCCGTCATCGAGGGCACGGGCAAGTCGCTGCTCTAGTTCGCGGATCTGGCTGCGGCAGCGGGCGATGAACTCGTCCACCTGACGGCGGCTGTACCCGCGCATCTGCATTTCGAAGGCGTCTTCGTGAACCAGGTTCGGCAGGAGATCACTGTTGTCATTCATGGCTTCCCGAGATCATGTGTCTAAGTAGGCGGGAACGGTGTCCGGAGCTAGCGGCGCAACAAGACGCCGGGTCGCCTAGGTGATCCGGCGGGACCGCTACTTCTGTAGTATGCGGGCTCAGGGCGGGACGGACGGGGCGAATACGTGCATGACTCTTGTCCTTGCCCACTGCGCGCGCAACCGGAACGTTCCAGTGTCCATTTTCTTACCCTCTCATGCCTGAATGGGCGATGTGGCGGGTTATGAGATTTTTAAGTCGAGATGCGGATGTGACACTTGTGGCGCCTCTTACCGGATTGACGGCAACTGCGCCGCAGTTTGCCGGAATCGTTACCGCCTGGGTGGGTAAAACCGCACGTGAAGGTGGTAACGGAATGACCCTGATGGGTCATGCGGAGGAGCAGTGTCGGCACGTAACCTGGGGCGCAAGCGATCGGGATCGCGATCAGCGCCGGAGGTGAGCACGATTCCCAGGCAGTTGGATCTTCGTGTCCACGACCGCGTCGCCCTTGACGAAATAGAGCTCTACGCCGAGGTGCTGAGCGCCGTGGCGGCCGCGGACCGGCCGCTGACGGCCGCCGAACTCGACGAAGCGCTCGGCATCGACGACAGCTAGCCTCCCAAGGGGGGTCTGGGGGGATGGGTCCCCCCAGTCGCGGGGGGTTCCGGGGGGTCGTCCCCCCGGGCTAGCACTTCCGGTACATGGCGTCGATCCTGGCGCGGATGAACCCGAGGCCCTCGTACATCCTGATCGCGGGGACATTGTCCTCGTCCGCGTACAGCATGACCTCGGCCACGCCGAGGTCGCGCAGGTGATGCAGCCCGGCCAGGGTGAGCGCCCGGCCCAGGCCGCTGCCCTGCTCGGCGGGATCGACCCCCACCACGTAGACCTCCCCGAGGCCTGACGACGGCGGGGCGCCGGGGTCCGGGGATCCGCCCTGCTCGCCCGGCGGATGCACCTTGGTCCAGTGGAAACCCGCCATCAGGCCGTCCCTTTCCACGATGAAGAAGCCAGCCGGGTCGAACCACGGCTCCCGCTCCCGCAGTTCCAGGTCGTGCCTCGTCCAGCCGCCCTGTTCGGGATGCTTGGCGAACGCCCGGCCGTTAAGGCTCAGCCACTCATCCTCATCCTGGCCAGGGACGAACGTGCGCAATGTGCGGCTGGCCGGCAGGACCGGACGGTCCAGCGGGCCGGCGAGCGGACGGCGCATCTGCCACAGGGCGCGGAAGCGCTCGAAGCCCGTTACCCGGGCCAGCCCGGCGGCCGCGGGCAGGTCGCCGTGGGCCCAGAGCCGCAGCGTATGGCCGCCCGCCGCGTCGGCGAGCTCGCCGACCAGGGCCCGGCCGAGCCCCTGCCGCCGGCGGTCCGGGTGGATCACGAGCTCACCGCTCACGCCTGATTCGCCACTGGGCGACTCCGGATCGGGCAGCGGGGGATCCAGGTAGGCGTAGCCCGCGATGTCACCGCCCGCGGCGAGGATGAAATCACGGCCCGGCTTCCGATCCGGGCTCGGGCTAACGGGACTGTCGTAGCGCAGGTGCAGCATCACGTGCTCGGACAGCGGCTCCACGCCGTCGGCCAGCCGCGCCGCCCGGACCAGGGCCAGGACGTCGGCGACCTGTGCGGTGCGCAGTACGGTGCTGGTGATCTGCCGTCCGGTCATCGGGCCGCGGTCGCGGCGTGGCCCCTTGAAGCCCCCAGGTCTTGCTTGCTCCGGGCGCGCTCGTCGCCTGCCGCCCTTTCCGCCCGCTGGGCCCGTTCCGCGCCCTGGCCGCGTTCGGACCGTTCGCCCTTGACCGGCACGAACCGGTAGCCGACGTTGCGCACGGTACCGATCAGGGCCTCGTGCTCGGGGCCGAGCTTGGCCCGCAACCGCCGGACGTGCACGTCAACCGTGCGGGTGCCGCCGAAGTAGTCGTAGCCCCAGACCTCCTGCAGCAGCTGCGCGCGGGTGAAAACCCGGCCCGGGTGCTGGGCGAGGAACTTGAGCAGCTCGAATTCCTTGAAGGTGAGGTCGAGTACCCGGCCGCGCAGCCGAGCCGCATAGGTGGCCTCGTCGATGGCCAGCTCGCCGGAGCGGATCTCGTCGGGCGCGTCGGCCACCGCGGCGATGGCCCGGCGGCCGATGGCCAGCCTGACCCTGGCCTCCACCTCGGCCGGCCCGGCTGTGTGCAAGATCACGTCATCGACGCCCCACTCGGCGTTAACCGCTGCCAGGCCACCCTCGGTCACGATCGCGAAGAGCGGGCAGTCCAGGCCCGTCGTCTGCAGGAGNCGGCAGATGCTCTTCGCGTGCGCAAGCTCGCGCCGGGCATCCATCAGCACCGCGTCGGCGGGCGGGGCCTCCACCAGGGCAGACGCGTCCGCGGGCAGCACCCGGACCGGGTGCAGCAGCAGCCCGAGAGCGGGCAGCACTTCGGCGGACGGCTCGAGCACGCTGGTGATCAGCAGCAGGTCGCTCACTCGGCGGCACCTCCACTCGCTGGTGCGGTCGCACCTCACTACTTGTATAAACAGACAAGGACCCGGGGGCAACAGCGCCCGGGTCCGTTGTAGAGAAGGATATCCCAAATGGCCAAAGTAACAATCCAGTACTGGGCCGCGGCCAGGGAGGCAGCCGGCGTTGACCTGGAATCGGTCGAGGCGAGGACGCTGGCGGAGGCGCTCGAGAAGATCGTGGCCCGGCGCGGGGATGACGGGCGGCTACGTTCGGTGCTCGCCANGTCTTCCTTTCTGGTGGACGGCGCGTCGGCCGGCCGCAGCGTGGCCGCCGACCTGGTCCTTAACGACGCGGCCGTCATCGAGGTCCTGCCCCAGTTCGCCGGCGGCTGACGCGTGGGGGTACGGGGCGGAGACCCCCCGAAGGGGGGCCAGGGGGGTCTGGGGGGATGGAGTCCCCCCAGGATCGGGGGGGTCTTGGGGGGTCGCCCCCCGGCTAGCACTGTTAGCACATGCATTTCTTGGCGTATTACGGCACACTGGGTGGATAACGCCCTAGTGTGTCCGTACCAGCACGTTCCGAAGTCACATTCCAGCGGTGCCTCATGAGCCAGCACGGACCTCCCACCCCTCCGGGTCCCCCCGTTCCCGGGGCGACGCCCGGCGACAGGAATTTTCCTGGCAGGTTGAACCGCCAGGTGCCGCCGGACGTTCCCATTAGTGTGCCGAACGCGGGAACCGCGCCCCGCTCAGGGCGAGTGGCAGACGAGGCGTTTGTCCGGGCGCTATATGCCGAACACGGCGGTGCCCTGCTTCGCTATGCACTCCACCTCACCGGGGGTGACAGGCAGCGTGCGGAGGATCTAGTGCAGGAAACGATAGTGCGGGCGTGGCGCCATCCAGAGGCGCTGGCCGACCGACCAGCCAGGCCATGGCTGTTCGCCGTCGCGCGCAACCTCGCGGTCGATTCCTACCGCGCGCGGCAGGCCCGGCCGCCGGAGACCGGGCAGGCGGCACTGGAACTGCTTCCTTCCGACGACGACGCCGACCGCACGCTGGAGTCCTGGGCCGTCGCGGACGCCCTGGCCTCGCTGCGGCCAGACCACCGACGGGTGATCGTCGAGACTTATTACCGGGGCTGCTCGGTAGCCGAGGCCGCAGCTACGCTGGGCATACCGGCAGGTACCGTGAAATCCCGGACGTTTTACGCATTGAAGGCGCTCAAGTTGGCGCTGCAGGAACGAGGACTGGCGCCATGACCCCGACCTGGGACTGCACCGAGGCCAGGNNNTCGCTTGGCGTGTACGTGCTCGGCGCCATCGATCCCGCCGAGCGCTCGCTGGTCGATTCTCACCTGCTGACCTGCCGGGACTGCCGGGACGAACTGGCCGGCCTGGCCGGCCTGCCGGCCCTCCTGGCCCGGGTGAACCCGGATGAGATCAGCCGGATCTGCGCCGATGACACCGTCCGCACGGCCAGCGACGACCGGCCGCCGGGAGAGCTGATCGGCACGGTGCTCGACCTGGCCGAGGCCAGGCGGCGCCGGACCCGGTGGCGCTTCCTGGCGGTGGCCGCGGCCGTCGTGGCCATCGCGGGCGGCCTGTTCGGCGGGCTGAGCAGCATCGGCACGCGGACCGTGGTGGTTCCGTTCTCGGCCGGGCACGGCTCCTGGGAAAACGTACAGGCGACGAGCAAGATCACCGGGGCGACCGCCTCCATCTCCTACTCTCAGCAGCTGTGGGGCAACGCGTTCCAGGTCCTGGTCGATCACATCGCGATCGGGACCACGTGCCAGCTGTGGGTCGTCCACCCCGACGGGTCGCGGACCCAGGTGGCGGCGTGGACGACATCCCGTGACGAGGGCAGGGTCTGGTACGCGGGCTCGATGCCGAGTAGCGCCGAGCCGATAAGCAGCTTCCAGATCACGGCGAACCACAAGGTGCTGCTGACCGCCACGCCCACCTGAGGGACCGTCCGCCGCTCAGATGCGCTAGCGGGGTCGCCGGGAATGGATGACGCCCCCCGTGCGCTGTGAATTGGCGTGACAGGCGGGTTGATCGCGCTCGCCGCGGCTCTTGTCGCGGCCACCGTGCTCGGGCTGGCGCTGCGCCGNCGGGCCGGGAAGTTCCGTGCCGGACCGGGTGTCCGGGCCGGGCAGCCGAGCCCGGCGGAGGAAGGCGACGCGGCCCGGTCGACTGCCGGGACCAGGCCGGACGTGCTGACTGAGGCCGACCTCGGTGGCCCTCTCGGCCAGCGGGCCACGCTGGTCCAGTTCTCGACCGCCTTCTGCGCCCCGTGCCGTCCTACCCGGCAGATCCTGGGCCAGGTGGCGGACATGGTGGACGGCGTGACTCATCTCGAGGTCGACGCGGCCGAGCGGCTTGACCTGGTGCGGCGACTACGGATCAACAGCACGCCCACGGTGCTCGTGCTTGACCCGCACGGCGCCGTCGTCAAGCGGGCCGCGGGCCTGCCCCGCAAGGCTGACGTGATCGCCGCGCTGGGCAGCGTGATCGAGCCCCCCGCGCCCGGGGTCGCCGCGGCCGCGGCCGGAGAGTGACCGTGCTCCCTGTCCATGTTCAACCAGGTTGGCCGGCGATAACTCCGGCCTTGAGAGTGACAGCCCGGCTGAGCCCGCATAGCATCAGGTGCGTGATCTCCTGGACAGCGAAGACGCTGACCAAGCGGCGTGCTGTCGATTTCTGCCACGTCGCTACTGCCATCTGTCCGCAGGCCATACTGCCCTGATGCCCGGATTTCCCGGCGCCCTGCTCTGCTGAAGCCAGCGCCTGCGACCTTCTGGTGAGTCCAGGGCGGTAACCCGACAGGGGAGGAAGGCCGCTCAGTGGCCCCGCTCAATGGCAGGGAGTTCGGCATGGAAATCGATCCGCGCGGTCCTCGATTCGGCGCGGTGATCACCGCGCTCGCGCTGGCCGCGGCGTTCCTCAACGCGGCCTTTGATCTCTGCCTGGGCTGCCAGGTGTATCTGTTCATCCAGCGCAATCTAAGGGTCCGGCCGTCCGCTTAGGGCGTGACCGGAGAAGGAGGAATATCCACCATGAGCCGATCCGACGTCCTTGTGGACGCCGACTGGGCGGAGGCCCATATCGGTGAGCCTGGTGTCGTCATCGTCGAGGTAGACGAGGACACCAGCGCCTACGACAAGGGGCACATCCCGACCGCGATCAAGCTCGACTGGAAGAAGGACCTGCAGGATCCGGTCCGTCGTGACTTCGTGGACAAGACGGGCTTCGAAGCGCTGCTGTCCGAGCGGGGCATCTCGAACGATGACACCGTGCTGCTCTACGGCGGCAACAACAACTGGTTCGCCGCCTACGCCTACTGGTACTTCAAGCTGTACGGGCACGACAAGGTCCTGCTGCTCGACGGCGGCCGGAAGAAGTGGGAACTCGACTCGCGCGAGCTGAGCACCGACGTGCCCGAGCGCCCGCGGACCAGTTACACGGCCAAGGAGCAGGACTCCTCGCTGCGCGCGCTGCGCGACGAGGTGATTGCCGCCATCGGCAAGCGCAACCTGGTCGACGTCCGCTCGCCCGACGAGTTCACGGGCAGGCTGCTGGCGCCGGCGCACCTCCCGCAGGAGCAGGCGCAGCGGGCCGGGCACGTCCCGACCGCCCGCAACGTGCCGTGGTCCAAGGCCGCGAACGAGGACGGCACGTTCCGCTCCGACGACGAGCTCCACTCGCTGTACGCCAGCGAGGCGGGCCTGGATTTCGGCCGCGACACCATCGCCTACTGCCGGATCGGCGAGCGGTCGGCGCACACCTGGTTCGTCCTGCACGAACTGCTCGACCTGCCCAATGTCAAGAACTACGACGGCTCGTGGACCGAGTACGGGTCCCTGGTCGGCGTGCCGATCGAGCTGGGTGACGGCCGATGAGCGCCGGCGACGGGTGCGGCGCGCCCGCAGGCGGCGTCAGCGTGAGCGCGGCCACCGGCAGCCAGGCCGTGGTCGAGGGACGGGTGGTGCACGAAGGCAGCCCCGTGGCTACCGGTTACGCCCGGCTGCTCGGCACCGGCGATGAGTTCGTGGCCGAGGTCCCGCTCGGCGACGACGGCGGGTTCAGGTTCTTCGCCGCGCCGGGGTCGTGGACCCTGCGGGTGCTCGCGCCTGGCGGCCTGCGCGCCGAGCGCTCGGTGCAGGCAGACTACGGCCAGGTCACGAAGGTCGACGTCAGTCTCTGATCCCGGTAGGTCCGGCAAAGGGCGCGGTCGGCCGTGTCATGCACGGCGGCCGCGCCCTTCCCTATAGTGCTGGCTTATGCCATAGCGTGGCTTCCGGCGGGTGCTCACTGCGGGAGGTCGCTGATGGATCAGATGGAGGCCGCCGGCCTGCAAGGGGCCGGCCTGCCGGGCGCGGTGACGGTCGGCGGCATCGCGCTGCCGCTGGTCGGCCGGGCGCGCGTGTACGCGTGCGGAATCACGCCCTATGACGTGACCCACGTGGGTCACGCCGCGTCCTTCGTGTGGATCGACACTCTCGCCCGCGTGCTGCACGACGCGGGCGCCGAGGTAATCATCTGCCGCAACGTCACCGACGTGGACGACGTGCTGCTGGCCGCCGCCGACCGGGCCGGCTCGCCGTATGACCGGTTCGCCGCCATCCAGCAGTTCTATTTCGATCGCGACATGGCCGCGCTCGGAGTCGGCCAGCCGGCCATGCAGCCACGGGCGCACGCCTACATCGGGCAGGTGATCGCGCTGGCGGCGGGCCTGCTCGAGCGCGGGGCGGCATACGAGCGGGGCGGCCAGGTCTATTTCCGCGGCGCCGAGGTCGCGCGCAGGGCCGTGCCGGATCGCGCGACGGCGCTGCAGCTGGCCAGCGAATACGGGGATGACCCGGCCGATCCGGCCAAGGACGATCCGTTCGACGTGGCGGTGTGGCGCGCGTCGCACAGCGGGGAACCTGGCTGGGCCAGCCCGTGGGGAACGGGCCGGCCAGGCTGGCATGCCGAGTGCGCGGCGATGGCGCTGCACACGTTCGGCCCGGCCGTCGACGTGCAGGCCGGAGGCGGCGATCTGCGCTTCCCGCATCACGCCTACCAGGCAGCGCTGGCCGAGGCGTTCACCGGGGTGGCGCCGTTTTCCCGGGCCCGGCTGAACGCGGGCGTGGTCGGAGTGGCGGGGGCGAAGATGGCCAAGTCAACGGGCAACCTGGTCCTGGTCAGCGACCTGCTCAAGGAGCATCCCGCGGCCGCCGTGCGGCTGCTGATCCTTGACCGCCGCTGGGAGGCGGACTGGGACTTCAGCGCGGCGGGCCTGGACGCGGCGGGTGCCAGGCTCGAGCGCCTGCAGGCGGCCGCCGGCCGCCCGGAACGCGGCGTGGCCGGAAGTGCCGGCCCGGCGGTGGCCGCGATGCGGGCGGCACTGGCCAACGACCTCGACGTTCCCGCTGCGCTGAACATCGCCGAGGACGGCGGCGGCCAGGCCGCCCGGTCCCTCGGCTCGCTGCTCGGCTTGTGGTAGCGCCCCGCCAGGTCCTGTCACGCAGCGTTTCTTTACCGCATCATGCCCGGCTGCGCTGATTGAGGCAGTCACCCTGTTCGCCCGCCGTGCCGGCGGCGCGGCACCTCCGCCGATTGCCGGGCGGGCGCTTTGCCGCGCCAGCTTGACAGCGGCATCATCATTAGCTGTAACCTTGTCTTATGACAATAGATAAAGGGGTCAGCCCGCCGGGCGACGGCGACGTCCCGGCGGCGAGTACGCGCGAAGCGGCGGCGGGTGCGCGCGGACCTGCGTCACCGATCGAGTTCCGGCTGGATTCGGCCTCGGGCGTGCCGACCTACCTGCAGCTCGTCCAGCAGGTGGAGCACGCCCTGCGGCTGG
>JGI12269J14319_10004655_pt1 | contig 12424 bp, 14 predicted proteins | sample PeaSoiSIISIP2007_FD_14319 | JGI IMG/M metagenome (IMG submission 14319) | reverse complement strand
GAGCCGTTTTTGTTGAACACGATCTGCGGCTCGACGAGGAGTGCCCACGGCAGATGGTCGGAGAGCCGGGTGGGGACTTTCTTGTGCTCTGAGAGACTGAACGCCGAGAACCCGGCTGAGCCGAGCGCGAGACTCGCAACGACCGCGGCAATGAAAGCAGCAAAAGTGAGGACCAATACGAGCGCCATGTCTTACACCCGGTAGAGGACGCGGTAGAGAATCGCCCGACGGAATACGTCCCAGAACTGCGGGTCCCGGCGCGCCGCGGCGTAGGCGACGGCGTGAAAGAACACCCCGAGCGGAATCGCGTACCAGGTGCGAAGCGGAAGCGAGAGCGCCACGACGAACGTCCAGATCACGATGCAGAGCGTCCTCGGGATCCCGGCCATCAGGTGCTCGATCGTGAGCGACTGGTGGATCGGGATCCGGAACCCTTGAGGCTCGTCCTGTCCCATGATTGCCGTCCTGCCAAGGACTCAGAACGCCAGGCCGCCGCCAAATCCGAAGAGCGGCAGGAAGAATGTCGTCGCGGCGAAGGCGATGCTGAGCCCCAAGGCCACCCAGACGAGCTTTCGAAGCCCCGAGCCGCCCTCCGAGAACGCGATTCCGAGGCCGGCCACGACGACGGCCGCGACGCCGGCGATCTGGGCGACAGGCCCGGTGAGGGAATTGAGAAAGGCCTGGAGTGGTGCTTCCCACGGTGCGCCCGTGGCCGCCGCAAAAGAGGCGGCCGGAGTTGCGAGTGCCGCCCCGGCCAGCCAAAGAGCCTGCGGGCGGGGAGGCTGACGCAGGCTGGAGGGAAACGTCGTCATCGTCGATCTCCTTCAATCTGGAATCAGGCAATGCGCGCGCCGTCAGTCGACGCGTGTGAGTTGATATCGCTTGTCGGAATCAATCCCGTCGACACGCACGACGTCGGCAACGAATCGGCCCGCCGGGTAGCGATCGCGGTCCCGCGTCGTCTCGATGAACACGATCACGTTGATCGCGCGTGCGATCTGCGCCTGGGGTGAAGGTCCCTGGTGAGCCGTTCCCAGCATCTCCTCGATCCGCGCGAGCGTGTCCTTCGCCGAGTCCGCATGGATCGTGCAGAGCCCGCCACGATGGCCGGTATTCCAGGCCATCAGCATGTCGCGAACCTCCGGCCCCCGGACTTCTCCGAAGATCAACCGGTCCGGGTGCATCCGAAGCGCACACCGCAGGCAGTCCTGCATGGTCCGGAGTCCCGGCAGCGCGTACAGGCTCTCCTGGTCGGGCGCGGCGTTCTGGAGCTCCGGCGTGTCCTCGATCGTGATGATCCGGTGACCGGTTCGCGCCATGACTTGGAGAACGGCGTTGGCGAGTGTCGTCTTGCCGCTGCCCGTACCCCCTGCGAGGATCAGGTTCAGGCGCTCGTGGGCTGCCTGTTCGAGAAACGCGCGGTGCGAGGAAGTGAGAATCCCGGCATCCTCGTACTCGGCGAGCGAGATCACGCGCGCCGGTTTCTTCCGGATCGTCATCGAGGGCGCCGGCGTCAGCGGGGGGAGCGTCCCGATGAACCGATACCCGTGGCCCGGGACGATCGCATCGAAGCTCGGGTTCGTCTCCCCGATCGGCTCGCCCTTGGCATCCGCCACGATCGAGAGGATCCGGTGAATGGCAGTCGGCGACAGGCGCTCACCGGTATTCCGCCTCCCCTGCCCCACCCGGTCGACCCAGACATGCCCATCGCTGTTGGCACTCACTTCCGTGACCGCCGGATCCTCGAGAAATGCGGTGACGCTCGGGCCCATTGCGGAGCGCAGCATCTTAAGGATCCGGAATTGGGTGGTCGCCGTGTAGAACTGCATCTTCCCGGGCAGGATGACGCGGTCACCGGGCGTCACTCCGGCATCGTCTGCGACAGCGAGAGGCGCCGAAGCCGCGGCCTCGCGAGCGAGGAGGCTCACGCCGCAGCCTCCGGCTGCACGATCTCCTCGAGCGCAGGTGTATCGCGGCGCGTGGTGTTCCGCTCGAACTCCTCATCGAGCGCCGCGCAGTAGCCTTTCTGGCGTCCGTCCGCGGCCTCAGCCACCTGGCGCGTGAATTTAGGAAACCGCCGCTCGCTCTTGTCGTGGACAGCGTGCCGTTCCTCGCGGGTCTTCGCCTCCGGCAGATACCCGAGCACGACGGTCGCGAGCGCGCCGACCGATTCGAGCGTCGTGCGCTGCGACCAGGCGAGAGCGCCCAGCTGCTCGTCGATCGACCGCAGGCGTTTCGCCAGGACCGCATCCCGGCGATCTACATTCATCGGATCGACCGCCGCGTCGATCAGCTGAATGAGATACGCATTCGCCGTGATTCGGTTTTTCTGCGCCTCGGCCTTGACCGTCTTCATCAGCCACAACGGCACGCGAACCGTGAACGCCTGGTGGGGATCGGCGGCGCGCGCCGGACGGCGGATGCCCCCCTTCATCGGGCCGCCCGTACGCATCGAGACAATCGTGAAGTCATTCGACTGGTATCCAAGACTGGGTCGAGAATCCGCTCGGCACGGTAGTTACTGCAGGTTCAGGCGTCGAAATGTCCCGGGAAATGCCTTTAGTCGATAACTGCCTGTCAGTGACGTGTCACCTAGTAACGGGTTACACGTCACCTAAGGTGGCGTATGTGTACCATCGACGAGGCCGCGATGCAACTGCGATTGATGGCTGGCCGGGGACCGGCGCCGATGTCAGGGCTTGCGCGGACTCGGACGCCGCCTGTGAGCCGGTGTGTGGACCGCGCGATACAGGGTGCGCGCCTTCTCGAATGCCTCACCCCGGAAGTCCATGAGTACGCGGGGGACTTGGCGGTCGCAGTAGAGCATGAGCGCCCGGGTCATCACCTGCGACCGGGCGATGCGGTGTTCTCGCGCGAGCCGCGCGCAACGCGCGACGAGCGTGTCGCTTACCCAGAACGTCACTTTGGGCCAGTGCCGGGCCGGGTGAGGCCAGTCGACAGCGGGTCCGGTCGCGGCCTGGGCCAGGTACCAGGCAATGGCCTCATCGAACAGCGCTTCCTTCGAGGGTCTGGTCGGAGACTGGGCCCCGGCCGCGGGGCCGATCCCGGGCACCTCCGCCACGCGCTCCCTGAACCACGCTTCCGTGTCCAACGCCTCAAGCACCTCGGGCGGCAGCTTCTGGTGCTGCATTGTCTTGCCCTGTCGGCCGGGGGCCCCGGGGATCGGTGTCTTGCGGGTGGCCACGGGTGTCGATCGGGTAGGAAGGGAGGCTGGACGACTATGCCGAAGGCCGGCTCCGCCGGCAATGCGCGGGGTGGGCCGCGACGGGAGGGAGTCTTGGATTACACCGGGAGTACGCCCGGCAGGCGAGCAGCCTTGGCGTCGAACGTCGCGGTCGCCCGGCATCCGAGCTGACGGTTATGGGCGGCGATCAGGCAGTCCGCAAATCCGCAGGTGCTGTCCTTCCAGTGAAAGAGCGCCTCTTCGAACGCCGGCTCATCTTCAAACGACAGTTCGCGGGCCTCGAGTACGCTCCGGAAGACCCCGAGGACGGCTTCCCGGCTCAACGCGTAGCGGCTTCGCAGCACCCATTCGGTTTCGATCAGGACCAGGAGCGATACGAGAACCGGCTCGTCGCGGCCAACGGCCTGGTCGATGAGTCTTCGCGCACGACGGGTCTGCTCGGGATCGTCCGATACGAGCAGACGAATGACGACATTGGTGTCGATGCCGAGCATCAGGCAGTGCCTACCGGTTCATCTGCGCGACGGACACATGCTTGACCCGGGGTGGCTTGATCGCGATGTCCCGGATGCTTCGATTCTTGACGCGCACGATGATCGTGCCGTCCGCGAGCACGGTAAAATGGATTCGGTCACCGGGCTTGAGATTCGCGGCGGTCCGCACGTCTTTGGGGATCGTCGTCTGGCCCTTGCTGGTCACGGTTGAAAATGGCATCCTGCCCTCCTACCGTCCTTACGATTTGGCGTATTGTAAGACAGTCGTCCACAGCTGTCGACCGGCCCGTCCCGGACGATAGCTTGACCGCCGTCAGGAGCGTCGGCAATGCAACGGCGCGTCGAGCCCATCGATTCGACAAGCAGCGCCGATGAGTGGCGTCTAGCTCCGCTTGCGCGTCCGCTGCCTGGCCTTGCTGCGCCGCGGCGCCGGGCTTCGCTCGTCCGAGCCCGAGAAATCGAGCTCGATCAATCCAAACCCGATCGGTTCGGTCGCATCGCCCCGCGCCTCCGCGGCCTGCTCGTAGGTCTTCATCAACTGGTCGATGTAGACGAGCAGCGCCTCGGAGTGAAGCTTCAGGTGTTCCCGGAGAGCCGCGCGGGAGCCCACCGGAAACCTGGAACTGATGACCGTGCGCTCGTACCGTTTCTCCGACATCGGGCGGTCGGACACGTTTCGGGAAAACGTCCGGAGCGCCGCCGCGCAAAACGCAAGCGCCCGCTCGCGTGCCTCACTCGTTTGCCAGTTCGCGATCAGGGTCCGCGACAGGAGCCGGACCGACCGCCCTTCCCGACGCACGGCCCCGTGTCGCTCGAGGACCTCGAGCGCCGCGGCGGGAGTCGCGAACCCGCCCGCCCGCCGGACGAGGGCCGCGAACGAGTGAGTCCCGCCCGCGAGCGACAGGACCCGCGGCGTCGCGGACGCATCGAGGAAGTCCCCTTCTGTCGCCCAATACTGGAGCAGCCGCGAGGCGGCATTGAAGGAGTCGAGCGCGTGCTGGGCGGTCTCGTCGGACGGCAATTGCCGGACCCAGGACCCGAGATCCGCCAGCAGGTCGGTCACGGACGCACGGCTCGCTCCCCCGCCGAGGCTCATCGAAATCGCCGCGACGATCATGTCGCGGAGTGTGCCGAGCTCGTGGCCAGGCGCCGGGTCACCGACCAGGAACACCGGCGGAGGTCCGCCCGGGTAGTGGCGCCGCTTAGCCACGGCGTCTGCGTCGGCGCTTCGGCCGGACGGGCGTCGTGGCGTGGGAGAACGTGAACGCCTGGGCACCCACGTAGACCACCGGGTGGTGGCCCGGTGGCGCCCGGTGCGCCTGCAGCCAATTATCGACCCCGTGGATCCATTGACTCCCGGGGTTGCGCGCGAAGCGGTGAAATTCCGCCTCGAGTTCTTTGGGGATCGGCTGGAAGTAGATCCCGCGCTCCAGCCGCCGGGCCGATTTCGGGGTCTTGGGCGACAGGTTGTGCCGGATCGTCGACTGCCACGCCGCGAGTCCGACGCCCAGGAGTTCCATGAACATCGGACTCTGCCGGCGCACGAGTGCGGTGCGATCGGTGGGTACAAGGCGCCCGCGACGGTTCTTCTGCAGCACGCCCTCGGCGAGCCCGAGCGCAATAAGCGAGCGGGCCTTTCGTCCGACGCCCACCTCCCGGGATAGGCCCGCGAACCCGCGCGGGCCGGTCTGGACGAGCGGCCGCGGATTGCCGCTCTTATCCAGCCACCGCGCGCCGGTGTGCCAGGCTTCGAGGAGTGCGGCGAACGTTTCAAGCGTCGGCAGGTAGACCGGGGCGGCACTCTGCGCCAAGGCAACCGGATTTGCGAGCATCCCGAGGGCTTCGGCCCACTCATCGGCCGTTCCGCCCGAGGCATTGTGATCCTCGGCGATTGCCCGGATCCTCTGAACAATGACCCGCACGCGGTCCTCGTGTGTGACACGAGATACTGCGGGGGGTCCGGTCCGTCGGATGGGGCGCTTCGCCATGTCAGGAGCCCCTGGAGCCCCCTCGCGGCGCGGAGCGAAGTGGCGACTTCGGCTTGCCGGATTTCGCCTTGCCGAGCTTGCGGGCCGGGACGACCACCGGCTCCTCGAATACAAAGACCGTCACGCCGACCCGCGAGGCACCCTTAGGATCCTCCCCGGGCGTGACATTTGCGCCCGGCCAATGCAGCAGATCGCCAGCCGCGGAGAGGAACGCCTCGCCCTGCGCGACGATGTCGCGGCGAATCCGCGGGAGTTCGCGCGGATCGAGCGTGACACTCGCGACGGTCCGCTCAAACCGCGCATGGGCGGGATCGGTCACGTTGTGCACGAGCGTCGTTAGGAGATCGCGCGTCCGTTCGCCGACCGCCGCGATCGTCTCGGCGTTGTACTCGGCATTCGCGAGCGTGCGCGACAGCAGCCGGACTGCCCCGTCCTCCAGCACCTTCACGGCCTTGGCCCGCTCGAGTTCCTCGAGAATGGTCCCGGGGAGCGGATGCCCGGAATGGGCTTTCACGAGTGCCGCGAAGGACTTCTTCGCGCCCTTGAGCGGCAGGTCCGCAGGTTTCCCCTTGGTATCGAAGTACGTGGGATCGTTGCACCAGGCGTGCAGCACGCGCTCTGCACGATGCCGATCCCAGTTGTACTGCGGCGGCGACCCGGGATCGGCCTTGAGGAGCGAGCGGATCTCGGGTCGAGTGAGGCCCGTGACGACCGCGATTCTCGAGATGTTGGGTCGGGTCGCGCCCCGGCTCATGCGCTCCGCAGCGACCCGGACATACACGCCCCGGATGAGGCGGGTCATCTCCCCGGCCCCCACGCCCACCTCGAGGAGCAGCCGCACGACCGGCTCGAGCACCCGAAGGACGAACTGCACAACCGCTTCCCGCAGCGTCGGGCTCATGGTTCGTAGTCCCGGCCGCGCCGCGCTCGCTCATCCGTCTGGCGGGCGGGCCTGATTCGAAGGCGATTGGCCATGATGACTGATGGTATATTCAAACCAGTCTCCAGAATATCGCTTTGGGACATAATACAACGAGTACGCAAAAAAAGCGGATTTCACGCCTGACTTCTTGACGGCTCACCGTCCGGCTGGTACTTATGCGATGTTACTGGTCTGAATTGACCACTTCTACCGCATGAGCACCCGTCTCCCTGCCTGCGGACCGGCTGCCAGGGCACGCCCCAGGGCGCGGCCGGCTCGGATGCGAGGCGATCACGATTCATTCGCGACCCAAGGGGTCATCGCGTGGCACGACGAATGCCACCGCGAGCGGTTCAATTTCGAGCAATCCATCTGGCTCTATCCGACCGTCGCGATGGGCTCGCGGTCGCGACGCGAATCCGAGGTCCTCGCGCTCAACATCCTGACGCGACTCATTCCGACCCGGAACGTACGTGCGCTCGTGGGCGTCACCTCCAAGCAGGCCCTTCGCCTCGCACCGCTCTTCGTCACGGAATGCCTCACGGCCCGTGACCCTGAGTGGACGCACTGGACGATGCCGATCGGGACGCTGCGCGCCTGGCTCGCGAGTCACCGCGAGCCGGCGCGCAGTCAAACGTCTCTAGAGGTCAAGGCCCAGCTGTGACCTGTCGCGGGAATGGTTGGGGCTCACCTGCGAGTCCTGCCGGTCGAACTCAGCGCGGCGCATGCTGTCTCGGAGTGCCTCGCGACCGTCGATCGCGACCTCGAGTTCGTCCTCGCGCAGCACTTCGGGGACACCCTCGACCCCACCATCCGACGCCGCGGCCCAACCCGGTAGCTCGACCGCCGCTTCCCGCGTCTCGGACTCGGACCCCGTGGTCGGGGGTACTGGTGTAGGCGTCGAGGCCTTCGCCGCATCCGCATCGGCCGCTGGTGGCCGCTGCGCGTCCGGCGTCGCCCCCGGCCGCGTGGCCCGCGGGCTCCACGGATTACCGCGCCGCGCGGGTCCCAACGGATACGGCCGCGTCCCCTGCAACTTCGGCGCGCCGAGCACCCGCTCTGCAAACGTTGCGTCGTCAAAGTACTGGATCTTCAAAGCCCGGAGTGGCGGCCGTCCCGTGACGAACACGATCGCCTCATCGTCCGGAAACGTCAGGACCTCCCCCGGCGTCAGGAGCGGCCGCGCCGTTTCCTGGTCCGACACCATGACGTGCGCGAGCCAGGGAGAGAGCCGGTGCCCCGTATACATCTTCTGCTGGTGCACTTCCGTCTTCATTCCGAGCATCGTTGAGATCTCCTGCGCGGTCTCGATATCGTTCGGTGTGAAGAACGTCCGGACCTGACAGTTGTCGACGATGCTGTGGTTCTTCCCGTACACCTCCTCGAGCTGCTTTTTGCTCTGCGCGACCAGAAACGCCTTGATGCCGTAGCCGGCGATGAACGCGAGCGAGTGCTGGATGAACTCGAGCTTGCCGAGCGAGGGCAGCTCGTCAAGCATCAGCAGCACGCGATGTCTCCGACCCTTCCGCTTCAGGCGCTCGGTGAGCCGCCCGCCAATCTGTGACCACATCAGGCGCATGAGAGGCATCAGCCGCGCGGTGTCTGACGGCGGGACAACGAGATAGAGCGAGACTGGATAGTCCGACTCGAGGAGATCCAGAATCGAGAAGTCGCTGTCCGCCGTGTTGGCGGCGACCAGGGGATCCCGGTAGAGCCCCAGATAGCTCATCGCGGTCGACACCACCGCCGAGAGCTCCCGCGAGTCCTTATTGAGCATCTCCCGAGCGACGGACTGGATGACCTTGCGGGCGACCGGGTCGGGGTATTTCGTTTGCCACATCAGGCGCAGCGTCGACACCGTGTCGCGGCGGGGATCGGCGAGGAATGCCGCGATCCCCGCGAGGCTCTTGTCGGGCTCGCAGTAAAGGACGTGCAGGATTGCACCGACGAGGAGCGAGCAGCTCGTCTTCGCCCAGTGGTCCACAAGTCCCTTCCCGTCCGGATCGACGATCATCTGGGCGACGTTCTGGGTGTCCTTGATCAGATTCACCCCCGGCCGGATCTCGGTCAGCGGGTTGTAGTGGCAGGACTCGAGTTCGACGGGATTGAAGTAGAGGCAGTGCGAGAATCTCGCCCGCGCCCCGGACGTCGCAGCCCAGTTCTCGGCCTTGAAGTCGTGCACGACGACCGATTCTGGCCACGTGAGGAGTGTCGGAATGATCTGCCCCACGCCCTTGCCACTTCGGGTCGGGGCAATCGAGATGACGTGCTCCGGGCCGTCGTGCTGCAGGTACTGGCCGTCCGGGAGCTTGCCGAGCACGACGCCGCGACCATTGAGACAGCCGGCGGGCTTGGCGTCCCGAGCGTCGCCCCACCGCGCCGTTCCGTGCGTCGCCGCAATCCGCGCCCGTCGTGCCTGCCAGACGGCGTAGCAGATCACGGCGATCACGCCGAGAAACACTCCGCCATAGACGAGAGCCAACGCCCGCCAAAACTGCCGCGGCGCGTACACGTGGTACCAGTAGTTCCAGGAGAGCACTTTCCACGGAAGGTAGAGCCGAAGGCTCCAGATCTTGAGCCACGGTGGGCCGAGCTCCGGTTGATAGCCGAGCTCGGCCGCAAGGCGCTGCGTCGCGATCCACCAAACGGTGAGCGTGACGCAGCAGAAGAGCGTCAAGGGAATGAGTGAGAATGTCCCCGGTGGCCGGGGCTTGCCGATGTTCGGCTTGCGCATGGGAGACTCCTGAAGGTTCAGCCGAGAAACCGCTCGGCGCGGGCGCGATTGATGAGGCTTACCGTCCGAGTCCCCGCTCGCGGCGGGGGAGGTCGAGCGCCACAAACCGGATGTTTCGCTCGAGGAGCCGGGAACGTTCAAAGCCCTGCTCGAGGCTGAGATCGACCCGACGCCCAAGCTGACGCGCGAGTGAATGCCCTCGCGTGCCGCTCGCCGGAATCAGCAGAAAGCCTTCGCCATTCGCAACCACAGCATGCACCCCGCTCGCGAGCGACTCAAGTCGCTCGACCGTTCCGATGAAATGGTGGCGGCCCGCCGCCGGGAGGTGCTCGCCGTATATCCCGGACAGCTCTTTGCCGCGCGAGGAGACTTCATCGAGGTACAACCGGTCGAGCGTCGCGCGCGTCACGCGGAGCCTCCCCTCCTCGAGCTCGAGCACCCCGCGGGCGGCGAGGCGCGCCCTTCGCGCCCGGAAAGCCGCCGACAGGCGGCGCTCGATCGTCGAGGCCTCGCGTTGAGCGACAGCGGGGCCATCGCGGTGGGCCGCGAGCTCGGCATCGAGCCAGGTCGGACCGAGCGCCCGGACCTGCTCGCGGAGCGTGAGTGCCGACAGACGCTCGATTTTAACGAGGCCCCCACGGTCCCGGCCGGACGGGGCTGTCGCTTCGAGTTGCGCGATGAGGTCCACGGGAACCCGATAGCGGAGCGCATCAATCTGTTCGACCAACCCACGACGCACCAGCCCGTCGAGTCGCTTCACGTGGTTCCCGACGTACGTCTCGGGATCGATCTCGGGGCCGAAGCTGGGATTTCGGATGACGGCTGATCGGTGCAAATCCGCGTCATAGAGTCCGTCGTTGTTCTGCGCGAATCGCGCGATGTTGCGGTCAGCCGGGCTCACAGTCGCGCGTTCTGCCACCGTCACCGCGACCATATCCCCCGCCCGCGCCGCCTGGCCCGGGAGCTCCGAGAACGAGGACAGCGTCACCCGGTGGAGATGCCCCCGGGTCGAGGCGACAGTCAGGACCTCCGTCTCCGAGAGTTCGTCGGCGTGCCGTCGGTCCACGATCTCGCCGACGAGTCGGGGTTCGGGCGGGGCCTCCTTGTTGTAGACCGCGATGTCGCGGTAGCGGTATCGGGGTCCGAGGCGCTCCGTGACCTCTTTCACGAGGGATGCGCGCCGTGCGCGTGACTGGAGCTGGTCGGCGAGCTTGGGATTGAGTCGCCAGATTCCGGGCTTGAGTTCGTCCGCAAGTCCCATCGCCCAGAGGCGCTCGAGCCGGGCGGCGGTCTGCTGCCGGAGCGTCTCCCGGAATCCTATAGTGGCCCGCGGCGGTCGTCGGACATCGACGGTCCCACCGGACCGCCCGGCCTCGTCGATCATCCGACGATCGAGGTAGGTCAGGCGCTCGGCTGTGAGATCCGCCGCGCGTTCCTGCTCGAGCGCCCGCTCAGGCCGCAACCCTAGCGCCTGGGTCGCAAGCCCCTGCGCTCGCTCCCGGAGCCCTTGCGAGATGTAGGCCCGGTTGATCACGAGGTCAGCGCCTCGGCTGTCGACCCCGCGGATAATCACGTGCACGTGGGGATGGTCAGTATTGTGGTGCTCGACGGCGAGCCAGCGCAGTTCCGTCCCGAGGTCCGCTTCGGCCTGAGCCAGGAGGTCCTGGGTGTATCGCTGAAGGTCGAGCTCGCCGCCTCGCTCCGGCGTCACGATGATCCGGAAGTGGTGCCGATCATCGTTCGCCGACTCAACGAACTCCTCCACAGCCCGCGGCGGTAGCCGCCCGTCTCGTCCGAACGACTCCCCTCGCCCACCGGTCTTGTCGACCCCATCCCGCTCGATGTAGTCGACGTGCCGCGCGAGCGTCTTGCGCCCGCCTGCACCGCGGTTCCGAACGACGCGCGCTTTGACGACGACCCGCTGATTGCGCGGGTGACCGGACGCCCAGGTACCGAGGAGACCGCGCCCTTTGAGGCGCGAGGCCGCTCGACCCGATCCCAGCGACGAGAGGCCCGAGGTCTTGCGGATGGGCGTTCCGGCCAGTTTGGGGCGAGTGACGGTCCTCCCGAGCCGCGCCGCGCTCTCAAGTGCGCCCGATTCCCGCGCAGGCTTTTTGCCGCCCGGGCGCACGCGGAACGGTTGCTCCGTTGGTGCCTTTCGATTGAGGCGCGCGCGAACCGCGGCGTGTGTCGGTTTATTCATCTGAACGTGCCAGCGCGCGTCCGAGGCGACGGAATGTGGGATCCGACAATGACTTCCAGAACAGTGGTGTCAGACTGACATCACTATTGCCGCGGACGCACCGCAGAGGCGCCTGCCCGCTCAACGATTTACCAAACTGAGACACCACTCCTTTTATCTCGCCGTACATCTTTTTCCTCCGGTAGATTTGGGCTCCTGATTTTTTGCCGCCGTTTTCCCTGATTCCCTGGACTCCGGTTCCTAATTCCTGGACTCGTGCCTGAATAACCGGGCTCGCACGCCGCGCGAACTCTCCGTCCAGTGTTGGAGGAGATCGAGTCTTGGTACGGCAAGGCAGCATCTGTGTTCGGATTGGCTTTGAACCGTCATGTCGGACGACCGTGTCTCAGCGGCGCCGGAAGTCGAATCCCGACGCCCGAACGAGAGCCGCTGTCGCCAACCTCAGATCGCGGCCCGACCCCAGGAGTCCGTCCGTGACACCAGCGGTCTCAGAGACCCGATAGGGGCTTCCGGCCCGGGCGTAGAGCTGATTCACGTACGCCCCTCCAATCCGCCCGTCGCCGGTCCAATATGCTGACAACGCACACTCGAGCGTCGCCTTCGGTGCCCTTCCGGGACTGCGGCACGCCTCGTAATTGCTGCTCAGGATCCACGTGCCGACCCGGACGTTGGTGCAGGAGTCGAGGAGATCGGACGCTCGCAGGTGAAGCCGGGACACCCACGGGGTCGTGATCTGCATCAGCCCGATTGCGAGCCGATCGCCCCGCCGGATAAGCTCGCCGAGCGTCGACTCCGCGGCCCTGCGAGACGTCGGTCGGATCGACACCTGCAGGGTGTTGTCCCGGATCGCGAGCGGCTCAAAGTGACTCTCCGTCTTC